>Ga0207688_10001017_pt1 | contig 14322 bp, 12 predicted proteins | sample KBSMiscanthusM4_FD_184296 | JGI IMG/M metagenome (GOLD analysis project Ga0207688, IMG submission 184296) | Miscanthus rhizosphere microbial communities from Kellogg Biological Station, Michigan, USA - M4 (SPAdes) (version 2) | ecosystem: Host-associated > Plants > Roots > Rhizosphere ...
GAGCGGTTCCAGCAGCTGGTCAACACCCTCGGCTTGCTGTGTGACGGGCCGATCCGCGGGCTGTTCGACCGGGCGGCCGTCTACCGCATCCTCGACGAAGGGTTCGTGTGCCACGTCGCGTTCGCGGTCGAGGGACAGCCGTACGCCATTCCAACCGCGTACGCACGCGTCGGCGACACCATTTACCTGCACGGCTCCGCGGCGAGCCGGATGCTGCGCTCGCTCAGCGCCGGCCTGGACGTCTGCGTCACTGTCACGCTCGTGGACGGACTCGTCCTGGCGCGGTCCGCCTTTCATCACTCGATGAACTACCGCTCGGTCGTGGTGCTCGGCCGGGCCAGGCTCGTCACGAGATCGAGTTTGACCGGATCATCAGGAACGGAGAATACAATCGGAACGGTCGCAGTTGCAGCCCTCGCCGCGAGCGCCGGGGGCGCTTCATCCGTGGCGCGATCGCTTGCTGCCGGCTTGCGGCTCATGTCGAGCTCGAGAATCCCCGGAACCATGATGACGGCCTGCGGGCGCTTGCCGTTTTCGAACATCGCAAATTTCAGGGCCTCCGCCCGATCCACGAACAGGCCTCCGCGGAGGCCGTTTTGATCCTGAACCACCCAGTTGCCGCGGCTGTTCCTGCCGACCAGGAACAGCGAGGATCTCGAGCAGCTCGGCGAGGGAGGTTTGTCCATGACACGTCTCCTTTGTTTGGACTTGCGAATGCCTCAGCGCACGATCGGAAGATCGTCGTCGTTTTTCGATACGAGGCGATATCGGTTGTGAAACAGTTCCGCCTCGAGCTTGCGCCTGATCTCGCGCACGTCCGCGATCACATCCCGCAGACGTGAGACGAGACCGAGAGCCCTCGCAACGGTCCGACTTGCCAGACGCCAACATTCATCAGCGAACGCGATCATCGGAGCGCTCCTGGAATACGAGGGGCGCGCCGGCGCTCGGTCGATAAATGTCCGGTTTGCGGCGCGCCCCTCGCGGTGCCCCCGCCCCGTGTCGCGGCATCGTCGATATGCGATCGCGCTCGCTCCGGCGCGCTGCCTCGCGGCTCGCGTGCATCAGCCGGCGGCACAGGTCGAGCTCGCACTGGACCCTGCGTAGTTGCCATTCGGGAATCGCCTTGCGCGTCGCTGTCGCCGGCGTCGCTGGCGCGACAGGGAACTTGGCGTGGAGGACTGGAGCGATCATCGAAGTCTCGCTTGTCGATGCTCTCGTTCGATGCCGTCAATTTGCTTATCGGCGTGTATGAATTCGAGAGCGAGCGGCGCGCGATGTCATAAGCGCCGCATAGGAATCGCTGGAATGCCGGAAGCTCGGTCAGGACAGCGTGGAGGCAAGACGGGCGATGACGGCGTAAGCCACCGCCTCATCCCAGTGCGTCAATACGTGACCAAACATCTGTTCCCGGCGCATTGCGCCCGCGATCGCACAGAAAATTCCCGCCATCGCAAGTAGCGCGGCGAACGCCGGTCCGAAGCCGCGCGTGCCCAGGGACGCGAATACGGTCAGAATGATCAGCCGGAACGCGAAACGGAAGCACGTGCCGCGAATCGACTTCATGCGCAAAGGTGGGCTTCGGCTGTCGCATGGCTGGACCGCTCACATTTACGTCCCGATCCGCCGCTCATGGATCAGGCAAAATTGTCGCAACACATGGTGTAGCCGGCGCTGGCGTTGACTGGCGGCACCCCGGTCGCAACGCTCTCGCTCCCCGTGAGGTCACGACGGGCGTGCAGGAGCGCAATCAGAGCTGCCAGCGGAAGGGCTTCGTGGCTGCCCTCCGCTACCTCATCGAGTTCAATCGGCAACTGCGGTTGGCTCGAGAGCGAGCAATGCCACTCGCCATCCTCGTACAGGACCCGACGAAGTTTCCATTGCGGCAGTTCGAGCGCGATCAAGGTGAGTACGGCGTCGACGCAGGCACCGGCTTCGATCAGCCGTCTGATCCCGCGTGTTGCCGCCTCTTCATGCGGAGCGAAGCACCCGCACGCTTGCGCCATCACCTCGGACATGAGTTCCGGCGTAAGGCCCCGCGCGCGTCGAAGCTCCGCTTCCAGCGTGCCGAGGTACTGCCCATGTTTCGGATCGAACAACATGACACGGCCCTATGGTCTGGGTGCGCCCCGCAGTAAGGATGGGCAAGGAGCCATAAAGAAGCGAGACGGAAAACGTGCCGGCGGCATAGGGATTTCATAAGCGCCCGGACCGACCGTCGATGGGACCCGCTTATGGCTATCGGTCGCGGAAACTGGGTTGCTCCCGCCGTTTTTGCGCCGGGGGAGCTTCGCGTCGCCCGTGCCGGAGCGCATCTATATGAGATTCCTATAACGTTGATCTTGGGCCCCCATCGAAAACCTATGCCGCAAATGGCATGTCTTCGCGGCAATACCGCAACAGACAGAGCGGAACCTCAGCGGCAAAGTCGGGACAGTTACTTTTCGCATTCTTGATTTGCCATGTCGTGCTGTCGCGTGTGCGCGAGCGTCCCGTATTGGGCGCCGCGTCGCACCACACCTACACGCGCAGCGCTAGCAGCCCAGGAGCATCAAATGTTGGACCTCATCATGCTGGCCGTCGCGCTCGGCTTCTTCGCGCTTTCGCTCGGCTACACCATCGCCTGTGACCGGCTCTGAGGAGGTCTTCATGCTGTTCGACTATTCGCTCGCAGCCCTCGTCACCCTGGGGCTCATGATCTACCTCACCTACGCTCTGCTGCGGCCCGAGCGGTTCTGAAGAGGTCAACCACCATGACCGTCATCGGCTGGATTCAAATTCTGTTGTTCTGCGCCGTCGTCGCCGCACTCGTGGTGCCGCTCGGCGGCTATATGACGCGAGTCTTCAACGGCGAGCGCACATTCCTCTCGCCGGTTCTGCGTCCGGTCGAGGCGGGTCTTTATTGGATCGGCGGGGTCGACGAGACGCGCGAGCAGCACTGGGTCACCTATACGGTGGCGATGCTGTTCTTTCACATCGCCGGCTTTCTGATTCTCTACGCTCTGATGCGCTTGCAGGCCGCGTTGCCCTTCAATCCGGCCGGCCAATCGGCCTTGGCCCCCGACCTCTCCTTCAATACGGCGGTGAGCTTCATCACCAACACCAACTGGCAGAACTACGGCGGCGAAAGCACGATGTCCTACCTCGTGCAGATGCTCGGCCTGACCCACCAGAACTTTCTGTCGGCAGCCACCGGGATCGTGCTCGCGGTCGCGCTGATCCGCGGCTTCGCGCGGGCATCGGCGCGGACCGTGGGGAATTTCTGGGTCGATATCACGCGGTGCACGCTCTACATCCTGCTGCCGATTTGCGTCGTCTACGCGCTGTTCCTGGTCTGGCAGGGCATGCCGCAGACGCTCGGCCCGTACGTGGACGCGGCCACCCTCGAAGGCGGCAAGCAGACCATTGCAGTGGGTCCGGTCGCCTCGCAGGTCGCGATCAAGATGCTCGGCACCAATGGCGGCGGCTTTTTCAACGCCAACGCGGCGCACCCGTTCGAGAATCCCACCGCGCTGTCGAACTTTATCCAGATGGTCTCGATCTTCGCGATCGGCGCCGCGCTCACCAACGTGTTCGGCCGCATGGTCGGCAACCAGCGGCAGGGTTGGGCCATCTTTGGCGCGATGGCAGTCCTGTTCGTCGCGGGCGTCACGGCGACCTACTGGGCCGAGGCGCACGGCAACGACGCCTTCACGGCGCTCGGCCTCACCGGCGGCAACATGGAAGGCAAGGAGTTGCGCTTCGGCATCGTGGCCTCCGCGCTGTTCGCCGTGGTCACGACCGCCGCCTCCTGCGGCGCCGTCAACGCCATGCACGATTCCTTCACCGCGCTCGGCGGCATGATCCCGCTGATCAACATGCAGCTCGGCGAGGTGATCATCGGCGGCGTCGGCGCCGGCATGTACGGCATGTTGCTGTTCGTCGTGATCGCGATCTTCGTGGCTGGCCTCATGGTGGGCCGCACGCCCGAATATGTCGGCAAGAAGATCGAGGCCAAAGAGGTCAAGATGGCGATGCTGGCCATCCTGATCCTGCCGCTGATGTATCTCGGCTGGACCGCGGCCGCGGTGGTGATCCCGAGCGCGGTGGCTTCAATGGCCAATCCCGGACCGCATGGCTTCACCGAGGTTCTCTATGCCTATACTTCGCAGACCGGCAACAACGGATCGGCCTTCGCCGGGCTGACCGGAAACATCCTGTTCTACAACCTCACCGGGGCCATCGCGATGCTGGTCGGCCGGTTCTGGATGATCATCCCGGCCATGGCGCTTGCGGGCTCGCTGGCGGAGAAGAAATCGATCCCGCCGTCGGCCGGCACCTTCCCCACCACCGGCGGCCTGTTCGTCGGCCTGCTGATCGGCGTGATCCTCATCATCGGCGGATTGACGTTCTTCCCCGCGCTTGCGCTCGGCCCGGTCGTCGAGCATTTCGCGATGTCCGCCGGCACCCTGTTCTCAGCGAACTAACCCTCGGAGTCACGTCGATGGAATCCTCTCAGGCGCGCAAACAGCCGGTCTCGGCGCTGTTCGACGCCAGGATCGTCATTCCGGCGATCGGTTCGGCTTTCGTCAAGCTCGATCCGCGGGTCCTGATGAAGAACCCGGTGATGTTCGTGCTGGAAGTCGTCAGCGTGCTCACCACCGTCATCCTGGTCCGCGACATCGTGACGATGTCCGGCAACGTCGGCTTTGAGTTCCAGATCGTCCTGTGGCTGTGGTTCACGGTGCTGTTCGCCAACTTCGCCGAAGCGATCGCCGAGGGCCGCGGCAAGGCGCAGGCGGACGCGTTGCGACGAACGCGCACCGAGACCCAGGCAAAGCTTCTGATCGGAACCGACCGGCGCAATTTCCGGCGGGTTCCCGGAACCAATCTCAGGGTCGGCGACGTGGTCGTGGTCGAGGCTGGCGACACTATTCCATCGGACGGCGAGGTGGTCGAAGGGATCGCCTCGGTGAACGAGGCGGCGATCACCGGCGAATCGGCGCCGGTCATCCGTGAGTCCGGCGGCGACCGCTCGGCCGTCACCGGCGGAACCCAGGTGCTGTCCGACTGGATCAAGGTGCGCATCACGGCGGCGCCGGGTTCGACCTTCATCGACCGCATGATCAAGCTGGTCGAGGGCGCCGAGCGCCAGAAGACTCCGAACGAGATCGCGCTCAACATCCTGCTGGTCGGCTTGACCATCATCTTCGTATTCGCGACGGCAACGATCCCGAGCTACGTCGCCTATGCTGGCGGCGCCATCTCGGTCGTGGTCCTGGCCGCGCTGTTCGTGACGCTGATCCCGACCACGATCGGCGCGCTGCTGTCGGCGATCGGCATCGCCGGCATGGACCGCCTGGTACGCTTCAATGTGCTGGCGACGTCCGGCCGCGCGGTCGAGGCCGCCGGCGATGTCGGCACGCTCCTGCTGGACAAGACCGGCACCATTACTCTCGGCAACCGGCAGGCGACCGCATTCAAGCCCATCCAGGGCGTGAGCGAACAGGACCTCGCGGACGCGGCGCAGCTTGCTTCACTGGCCGACGAGACTCCAGAGGGGCGTTCCATCGTCGTCCTTGCGAAGGAAAAATACGGCATCCGGGGCCGCGATCTCGCCGAGCTGCGCGCCAATTTCATCCCGTTCACGGCGCAGAGCCGGATGAGCGGAGTCGAGGTCGGCAGTTCCTGGGTGCGCAAGGGTGCGGTGGAGGCGATCTTGAACCACCTCACCACGCCAGCGTCGAGTGTGACCTCGTCCGGCGCCGTGCGTGAGCTGCGGCCGGCCGTCAGCAGCGAAATGGTGCGGGAGATCAATGCGATCGCGGACGAGATCGCGAAGGCGGGCGGCACGCCGCTGGCTGTGGCCAAGGATGGCAAGCTGCTGGGCGTGATTCAGCTCAAGGACATCATCAAAGGCGGCATCCGCGAGCGTTTCGCCGAGTTGCGCCGCATGGGCATCCGCACCGTGATGATCACCGGCGACAATCCCACCACGGCTGCCGCCATTGCCGCCGAGGCCGGTGTCGACGATTTCCTCGCGCAGGCCACACCCGAGCACAAGCTCAAACTCATCCGCGACGAGCAGGCCAACGGCAAGCTCGTCGCCATGTGCGGGGACGGGACCAACGATGCGCCGGCGCTCGCCCAAGCCGACGTCGGCGTCGCCATGAATACCGGCACGCAGGCCGCGCGCGAGGCCGGCAACATGGTCGATCTCGACTCCAACCCGACCAAGCTGATCGAGGTGGTCGAGATCGGCAAGCAACTGCTGATGACGCGCGGGGCCCTCACCACGTTCTCGATCGCGAACGACGTCGCGAAGTACTTCGCCATCATCCCGGCGATGTTCGTGGCGTTCTACCCGCAACTGCAGGCGCTCAACATCATGAATTTGTCGACGCCGCAGAGCGCGATCCTCTCGGCCATCATCTTCAACGCGCTGATCATCGTCGCGCTCATCCCGCTGGCGCTCAGGGGCGTCCGCTATCGGCCGATCGGCGCCGGCCCGCTGCTGCGGCGCAACCTGCTGATCTACGGCGTCGGCGGCGTCATTATTCCGTTTATCGGCATCAAGGCGATCGACCTCGCGGTGACTGCCCTGCACCTGGTTTGATTGGTCTTGGCTTGAGGCCGCTGGCCCGAGGAGAAGAGTCATGTTGAAAGAAATCCGTCCGGCGATCGTGTTCGTCGTCGCGCTCACCGTCATCACCGGTCTTCTCTATCCGTTTGCGATGACCGGGATCGCCGGGGTCGTTTTCCCCTACCAGGCGCAGGGGAGCCTGATCGAACGGGACGGCAAGGTGGTCGGGTCCGCGCTCATCGGGCAGGACTTCACCAGCGCGGGATATTTCCACGGCCGTCCCTCCGCCACGGTTGCACCCGACCCGAACGATTCCACCAAGACCGTGCCGGCCCCGTACAACGCGGCGAATTCCGGCGGCTCGAATCTTGGCCCGACCAACAAGGCCCTCATCGATCGGGTGCAAGGCGACGTCGAGAAGCTTCAGCAGGAGAATCCCTCGGCGCAAGTTCCGATCGATCTGGTGACGACCTCGGGCAGCGGACTCGATCCGGACATTTCGCCGGCGGCCGCGCTTTTTCAGGTCCCGCGTGTTGCGAAAGCGCGCAACATGCCGGAAGATCGCGTGCGCCAACTGGTCGACGAGCACGTCGAGGGACGTACCCTCGGCTTCTTGGGCGAGCCGCGGATCAACGTCCTGGCGCTCAATCTCGCGCTCGATCGCGCGGCGGCGCATTGACCGGAATCGAAGCGCGCTGGAGCAAAATCGCTTATATTGTATCGAGATATCGCCCTGAACATTTGCCTGGCCGCATGATTTTGACCGCAACGTCCACAGCTTCTCTGGATCATGCTGGCCCGGCGGAGAATCTGATTCCTGATGGTGGAGCACCGGCGCGACCCTGACCAGCGACCTTCGCCGGAGGCCTTGCTCGAGGCCGCCCGGAGGGAGGAGCGCAGATCCGGCCGGCTCAAGATTTTTGTCGGCGCCGCTCCCGGCGTCGGCAAGACCTACGAAATGCTGCAGCAGGCGCGCGCCAGGAAACAGGACGGCTACGATATCGTGGTCGGCGTCGTCGAAACGCATGGGCGCGAAGAGACGCAGGCGCTGCTCGACGGACTGGAGATCGTTCCCCGCAAGCGGCTCGAATACAAGGGGCAGTGGCTCGAGGAGATGGATCTCGACGCCATCATCGCGCGCCGCCCGCAGATCGCATTGGTCGACGAACTGGCCCATGCCAACGCACCTGGCAGCCGTCATCCCAAGCGCTACCTCGACATCGAGGAACTGCTCCATCGCGGCATCGATGTCTACACGACAGTCAATGTCCAGCATATCGAGAGCCTCAACGACGTCGTTGCCCAGATCACGCATGTCCGTGTGCGCGAGACCGTGCCCGACTCGGTGTTCGACCGCGCCGACGCCATCGAGCTCGTCGACCTGACCCCGGACGACCTCATCGAGCGGCTCAAGGAGGGGAAGGTCTACGTTCCCAAGCAGGCCGAGCGCGCGCTGGATCACTACTTCTCGCCCGGCAACCTGACGGCGCTGCGCGAGCTGGCGTTGCGCCGCACCGCGGAACGCGTCGACGAGCAATTGCTCACGCACATGCAGGCCCATGCGATCCCGGGGCCGTGGGCGGCGGGCGAGCGCATCCTGGCCTGCGTGAGCGAAGATCCGCGGGCGGCCGGCCTCGTGCGCTATGCCAAACGGCTGGCGGACCGGCTGCATGCACCGTTCACGGCGCTCTATGTGGAGACACGGCGCAGCCTGCAATGGAGCGAGGAACAGCGCGACCGGGTCGCGGATACGTTGCGGCTGGCCGAGGCATTCGGCGGCGAAGCGATTACCGTTCCCGGCGGCGATCGCGGCGTCGCGGACGACGTGATCGGTTTCGCGCAGGCCAACAACGTCACGCAGATCGTCATCGGCAAGTCGACGCGGTCGCGATGGTTCGAGATCCTGCACGGCTCGGTGGTCCATGACCTGGTGCGGCGTTCCGGCAACATCAGCGTGCACGTCATCGCCGGCGATGAGCTCGCGCGCGATCCGATCCCCAGGACGACCGTGCGGGCGGCGGAAGACGCGGCGCCTTTCAACCCGTGGCCCTATGGGGTGGCGCTCGTCGCGGTTGCCGCCGCCGTCGGCGTGGGCGGCCTGATCAAGCCGTTGCTCGGGGTCGAGAATGTCGATCTCGTGTTTCTGACCGCGGTGGTCGCCATCGCGGTCCGCTACGGGCTTTGGCCCTCGCTGCTCGCCACCGTCGCCTCGTCCCTGTGTTACAATTTCTTCTTCCTGCCGCCGCTCTATACCTTCACGATCACAGACCCGACGAATCTCGCCGCCTTCGTCTTCTTCACGGTGGTGGCGGTGGTGGTCTCGCATTTCGCGGCGCGCGGACGCTCCCAGACCGTGGCCGCGCGCGAGCGCGTGCGCGCGGTGGAATTGCTCTACGCGTTCAGCCGCAAGCTGGCGGGGGTCGGCACCCTCGATGACGTTCTCTGGGCGACGGCGTACCAGACCGCGCTGATGCTGAAGGTGCGGGTCGTGCTGCTGCTGCCGGAGGACGGCTCCATTGTCGTCAAGACCGGCTATCCGCCCGAGGACATCCTCGACGAGGCGGATGTCGCGGCGGCGAAATGGGCATGGCAGAACGACCGGGTCGCCGGGCGCGGCTCGGACACACTCCCGGGAGCAAAGCGCCTGTTCCTGCCGATGCGGACGGGCCGCGGCGCGATCGGCGTCATGGGGATCGACAGCGACAAGACCGGCCCGCTTCTCACGCCCGATCAGCGCCGTCTGCTCGACGCGTTGATCGATCAGGCCGCGCTTGCCATCGAGCGCGTCTATCTGGTCGAGGACGTGGAGCGGGCGAAACGCACGATCGAGACGGATCGGCTGCGGTCGGCGCTGCTCACCTCGATCTCGCACGATCTCAAGACGCCGCTCGCGGCCGTGCTGGGAGCAGCCAGCACGCTACGCGACCTGTCGACCGGGCTGAGCGATGCCGAAAAGGCCGACCTGCTTGCGACCGTCATCGACGAATCGGAGCGGCTCAACCGCTTCATCGCCAACCTGCTCGATATGACCAGGCTCGAATCCGGCGCCGTGGTGCCGAACACGGCGCTCCACGACCTCGGTGAGATCGTCGGCAGCGCGTTGCGGCGCGCGAGCAAGATCCTTGCGGGTCATCGGATCGAGCTGGAGCTCGCCGCCAGCCTGCCCATGCTGGAGCTGGATGCGGTGCTGTTCGAGCAGGCCCTGTTCAACCTGTTGGACAATGCCGCCAAGTATTCCCCCGACGGCAGCACCGTCCGCATCCGGAGCTGGCGCGACCAGGATGCGGTCTGTCTCCAGGTGCTGGATGAGGGCGACGGCATACCGTCCGGAGACCTGGAGCACATCTTCGACAAGTTCTATCGCGCGGAAAAAGGCGATCGCGTGCGGGCCGGCACCGGGCTCGGCCTCGCGATCGCGCGTGGATTCGTCGAGGCCTTGCACGGGGAGATTACGGCGGCGAACCGTCCGGACCGGCCTGGCGCGGTCTTCGCCATCAGGTTGCCGGTGCCGCCGGCGACCAAGCAACTGGACACCGCGGCATGAGCGCGGCCCCGCTCAAGGTTCTCGTGGTGGATGATGAGCCGCCCATCCGCAAACTGCTGCGAATGGGCCTGAGCACGCAGGGCTACGACATCCTGGAGGCGCCGAACGGCAGGACCTCGCTCGAGCTGCTGGCGCAGAATCCGGATCTCGTCATTCTCGATCTTGGATTGCCCGATATGCAGGGCTTGGAATTGCTGCGGATGATGCGAGCACGCAACGAGGCCGTCCCGATCGTGGTCCTGTCGAGCCGCGGCGACGAGGTCGGCAAGGTCCAGGCGCTCGATCTTGGCGCCGACGATTACATTACCAAGCCCTTCGGCATGGATGAACTGCTTGCGCGCATGCGGGCCGCGCTTCGTCATCAGCTTCAGGTGCATGGCGAGCGACCGATCTTCCGCACCGGCGACCTCTCGGTCGACCTGGTGCGCCGCATCGTCAAGGTCGCCGACCGGGAGGTGAAGCTTTCTCCCAAGGAGTACGACCTGCTGCGCGTGCTCGTGCAGCATGCCGGCAAGGTGCTCACCCACAAATTCCTGCTCGGTGAGCTGTGGGACAGCCTGACGGATGCGCAATACCTGCGGGTGTATGTTCGGCAACTCAGACAGAAGATCGAGGCCGACCCCGAGCGCCCGCATTTCGTCCTGACCGAAACCGGAATCGGCTATCGCCTGAGGGCGCCGGACTGAACGCCGCAGCCGGGCATTGGCCCGCTGCCACGCGCAATCGAACCATGTTAGCCTGCGCTGTCGGTCGGCAAACATGGTCAATACGACCGCCGGGAGGAACAACGTGAGAATGTCATCGACAAAGATGGCGGCTGCCGTCGGGTTTTGTCTCGCCAGCGTGTTCGCAGCCGGATCGGCCTGCGCGCAGGTCAAGGTTGGAGCGGTGCTGTCGGTCACGGGTCCGGCCTCGTTTCTGGGCGACCCGGAGAAGCGGACGCTCGAGCTCTACGTCGACGAGATCAATGCCAAAGGTGGCGTGAACGGGCAGAAGCTGCAGCTCGTGGTCTATGACGACGGCGCCGACGCCAACGCCGCGCGCACCTTCGCCACCCGCCTGATCGAGGAGGACAAGGTCGTCGCCATGGTCGGGGGCACGACGACCGGCGCGACGCTTGCCATGATGCCCCTGTTCGAGGAGGCGCAGATCCCCTTGATCTCGCTTGCCGGCGCCATCCAGATCATCGAGCCGGTGCGCAAGTGGGTGTTCAAGACGCCGCACACGGACAAGATGGCGTGCGACAAGATCTTCGCCGATCTGAAGCAGCGCAGCCTGACGACCGTCGCGCTGATTTCGGGAACGGATGCGTTCGGCAAATCCATGCGCGACCAGTGCGTGGCGGTGGCGCCCAAGGCCGGCATCACCATCGCGCACGAGGAATCCTACGGACCGCGCGACAGCGACATGACCCCGCAGCTCACCAACATCAAGGGCAAGGCGGGCGTGCAGGCGGTGATCAATCCGGGTTTCGGCCAGGGGCCGGCGATCGTCACGCGCAACTACCGCCAGCTCGGCATCACGCTGCCGCTCTACCAGAGCCACGGCGTCGCCTCCAAGCAGTTCATCGATCTCGCCGGCCCGGCCGCGGACGGCGTACGGCTGCCGGCCGCCGCGCTGCTCGTCGCCGACAAGCTGCCGGACGGCGATCCGCAGAAGCCGGTCGTCACCGGATACACCAAGACCTATCAGCAGAAGACCGGCCAGCCGGTCTCCGGCTTCGGCGGCCACGCCTATGACGGCCTGATGATCTTCGCCGAAGCGGCCAAGCGCGCCGGCAGCTTCGACAAGGCGAAGGTGCGTGACGAGATCGAGAAGACCAAGAATTTCATCGGCACCGGCGGCGTCGTCAATATGTCGCCGACCGACCATCTCGGCCTCGATCTCTCCGCCTTCCGCATGCTGGAGATCAAGGGCGGCGACTGGACACTGGTGCAGTAGGGCAGGTCACCCTCCCCTGGAAGGGGAGGGTCGGCGCGCTTAGCGCGCCGGGGTGGGGTGACATGTCAGACAAGCTCAAGCGCTTTCGATTGGCGACCGCTCGGCGATTGCGGGGCAACGCAACGCTCGCCGAATCCCGCTTGTGGAAGGAGTTGCGTCAATTGCCCACTTACGGCACACACTTTCGTCGGCAGGTGCCGCTAGGGTCGTATGTTGTCGATTTCGCCTGCCTGCGCGCCAAACTGGTTATCGAGGTTGATGGAAGCCAGCACGGCCAAGAAGAGGAAATGCGACGGGACGCGGCGCGAACGCAGTGGCTCGAATCACTTGGTTATAGAGTCCCGCGCTTTTGGAATTCGGAGGTGAGCGAGAATCTTTCGGGCGTATTCGAGCGGATTTATGCGGACCTCTATGGCTCGATGCATGCCGAACCGAGCCATTTTGGTCACCCCACCCCGGCGCGCACGCCCCATAGCGAGTCGCGTCGGCGCGTTCGTGATGCGCGCCGACCCTCCCCCTCCAGGGGAGGGTGAACTGCCCGAGTTTCTCCAATTCACCTTCTCCGGCCTGACCGTCGGCGCGGTCTATGCCCTGGTCGCGCTCGGCTTCACGCTGATTTACAATTCCTCCGACGTCATCAACTTCGCCCAGGGCGAATTCGTGATGCTGGGCGGGATGACGACGGTGTTCCTCGGGCTGGCCGGGGTGCCGCTGCCGCTGGCGGCGTGCCTTGCCATCGTCTTTACCGTCATCGTTGGTCTCGCGCTCCACCGCTTCGCGATCGAGCCGGCGCGCGGAGCCAGCGCCGTCGTGCTCATCATCATCACCATCGGCGCCTCGATCTTCCTGCGCGGCGCCGCGCAGGTGGTTTTCGACAAGCGCTTTCACAGCCTGCCGCCCTGGTTCGGCAACGATCCCATCCGTTTCGGGGGCGCCGCCATCCTGCCGCAGAGCCTGGTGGTGCTCGCCGGCGCCGTCGTCATTGTCGTGCTGCTGTGGGCTTTCATCGATCGCACCCTGCTCGGCAAGGCGATTGTCGCCACTGCCGCAAACCAGCTCGCCGCGCGCCTTGTGGGCATCAACCCGCGCCGCATCGTCGGGCTCTCGTTCGCCATTTCCGCGGCGATCGGGGCGGTGGCCGGCATCCTGATCGCGCCCATCACGCTCACGAGCTACGACGTCGGCACGCTGCTGGCGCTCAAGGGCTTCGCTGCCGCGATGCTCGGCGGCATGGGCAGCGCGCTCGGCGCGGTCGTGGGCGGGCTGCTGCTCGGATTGCTCGAAGCATTCGCCGCCGGCTATCTCTCCTCGCAGTACAAGGATGCGGTCGCGTTTCTCGTCATCCTGATCGTGCTGTTCGCCATGCCGCGAGGTCTGTTCGGGCGGGCGTCGGTCGAGCGGGTGTGAGGGCCGACCTCGCCATGCGTGCGATCCTCCAGCACCGGCTGGCGAGCGTTCCGGCGATGACGGCGGTCGTCCTCCTGCTGCCGCTGCTGTTTCCGTCGGGCTACTACTATCGGGTCGCGGCGCTGGTGTTCGTGTTCGCGCTCGCGGCAACCGGCTTGAACCTGCTGATGGGCCTGGCCGGGCAGGTGAGCCTCGGCCACGCCGGGTTCATGGGGATCGGCGCCTACGCGGTCGCCGTCGGCCCGACCCATCTCGGCGTGCCGTCGTGGCTGTCCTTGGTCATGGGCGCGGTATTGTCGGCGCTGGTCGCCTATCTCGTGGGCCGCCCGATCCTGCGTCTCAAGGGACACTATCTCGCGGTCGCCACGCTCGGCTTCGGACTGCTGCTCGCCATCGTGTTCAGCAACGAAGCCGGTTTCACCGGCGGACCCGACGGCATGTCGGTGCCGCGTCTCGTGTTGTTCGGCTGGTCCCTGCGCGGGCCGGATACCTGGTACTGGATCACGGCGGCGAGCTTCCTCATTGGCGCCACGCTGGCGCTCAATCTGATCGACAGCCCGAGCGGACGCGCGTTGCGCGCCATCCATGACAGCGAGGTGGCAGCGCGCGTGCTCGGCGTCGATGTGGCACGCAAGAAGCTCGCGGTCTTCGTGCTCTCGGCCATCTATGCCTCGGTCGCCGGCTCCTATTTCGCCCTGCTCAACGGGCACATCACCCCCGATGTCTCCGGGTTCCTGCGCTCGATCGAACTCGTCGCCATGGTGGTTCTGGGCGGCATGGGGTCGATCGCCGGTTCGCTGGTCGGCGCCGCGCTCCTCGTGGTGCTGCCGCAGACGCTGACCTTCCTGCACGATTACGAGCACATGGT
>Ga0207688_10001018_pt1 | contig 14321 bp, 12 predicted proteins | sample KBSMiscanthusM4_FD_184296 | JGI IMG/M metagenome (GOLD analysis project Ga0207688, IMG submission 184296) | Miscanthus rhizosphere microbial communities from Kellogg Biological Station, Michigan, USA - M4 (SPAdes) (version 2) | ecosystem: Host-associated > Plants > Roots > Rhizosphere ...
CGGTCATCATGATCACCATCGTCGACGACCGCAATCTCGGCTATTCGCTCGGCGCGTCCGAGTTCATGACCAAGCCGATCGACCGCTCGCGCCTGCTCTCGCTGGTGCAGCGCTTCGCCGGCCACGAGGCGCAAGCCCGGGTTCTGATCGTCGACGACGATCCCGACGTCCGCGACGTCGTACGCAGCACGCTCGAAAATTCAGGCCTGAAGACATTCCAGGCCGTGAACGGTCGCGCCGCGATCGACTGGCTGCAGAGCCATCCGGCGCCGTCGCTTATCCTTCTGGACCTGATGATGCCGGAGATGGACGGCTTCGAGTTCCTCAATCGGATCCGCGACGACGACAAGCTCGTCGACGTGCCCGTCGTCGTTCTATCGGCGAAGGAGCTGACCGCCGAGGAACGGGCATTTCTCGCCGAACGCACGCTGCTCGTGCTGAGCAAGGGTGCCCAGCCGATCGGCAGCCTCGGCTCGGCGCTGTCGGCCATCGCCAAGCAGCGCGTGCAGCATACGCCCGCGGCCGAACAACCCACAGCCGTGCCGGGGTGAGCCTGATGCCCAAAATCCTGCTGGTCGAGGACAACGAGATGAACCGCGATATGCTTTCGCGCCGTCTCGTGCGCAACGGATTCGAAGTGGTGGTGGCCGTCGACGGCGGACAAGCCGTAACCATGGCTGCCGCCGAGAAGCCGGACCTCATCCTGATGGACATGAGCCTACCCGTCATGGACGGGCTGGAAGCGACGCGTCAGGTCAAGGCCGCGCCGGAAACGCGTTCCATCCCGATCATCGCCCTGACCGCCAATGCCCTGGTCGAGGACCGGGAAAAGGCGCTTGCCGCCGGGTGCGACGATTTCGACACCAAGCCGGTCGAATTACCGCGACTGCTGGAAAAGATCAGGAATAAGCTGGGGGCAAGCGATCCGCCGCGCTGAGGTCTTGTTCTCGCCGCCATTATCCGCCCATGTTCCGGCGTTTCGTTGCAAACCATTCATCGCGTGTCCGCCTGACGGACGAATTCTCGAGAAGCACGGAGTGACGCACGTGAAGCCACTGCGGCATATGCGGAAATTGGAGTATGTCGTCGCGGCCGTCGTCGCGGTATGGGCAATGACGCCGCAGGCGATGGCGGAGGACATGCTCAAAGTCGCCGTCGCCCGGCAGGGGGCCTGGGACACGGCGGTCGCGGATCTCGGGCAGCGCGCCGGCATCTTCAAGAAACACGGCCTCACGCTCGACCTGACTTACCCGCGGGCCGAGGACACCATCGAACCCGCGGTGATTTCCGGCAGCGCCGATGTCGGGCTGGGCGTCGGTATCGTCGACGTGCTGCGGGCCTATGCGACCAAGTCGGCGCCGATACGGATCATCGGCGCGAACATGACCGGCTCCGCCAATTACTGGTATGTGGCCGCGACGTCTCCGATCAAGACGGTCAAGGACATCAACGGCAAGACCATCGCATATTCGAAGGCCGATGCCTCCAGCCAATACGACGTGTTCGACTTCGTGCAACGCTACGGCGTCAAGGCCAGGCCGGTGCTGATCGCGGGTGCGACCCCGACATTCGACCAAGTGATGGCAGGCAAGATCGATGTCGGCTGGGCGACGCCCCCGTTCGGCGTCGATGCCGTCGAGCAGGGCAAAATTCGCGTGCTCGCGAAAGCGAACGACATCCCCAAGATCCGGGACAAGACGGACAGCGTGACGATCGTAACCGCGGACACCTTGCAGAAGCGCAAGGACGTCGTCGACCGCTTCGTGCAGGCCTATCGCGACACTGTCGAGTGGATGTATTCGGATCCGGCCGCGCTCAAGGCCTATGCCGAGTTCGCGGGCATGCCCGAAGAGGTCGCACGCCGCATGCGCGACGACTTCTACACCAAGGACATGCTGTCGCCGAACCGCATCGTCGGCTTGGACGCGATCTCCAAGGAGGCGGCAAAGGTCCGGCAAATCTGGGCGCCGCTGTCGCGCAAGCAGACGGCCGAGCTGGTTCAAATCCCGGCACCCCTGCGCGCCAACGCGTCCGCGAAGAGCGGCGGATGGTTTCGGGCACTCTCGCCAAGGTCGCCGTAATCCCTCGCGATTGATTGCGGGCGCGGGTCGCGCACGCAGCGCGCGCAGCTTCATGCATGTGAGGCGCATTGCGTCCGCGGCACCGGCGCAATCCCCGGGCAGAATCGAGCGGGTCGCCGGCGCGCTCCCGAGTCCCGTCCCCAGCTTTCTCCCTACTCCGCAACCGCCGTCGCGATCCCACGTCCGGAACCAGGCATGGAATCGGGAACCCAATCGGGGTAATACTGGTTGTGGGCGCAGTGGAGACCAAGGCCATGCGCTGGGACGAGCTGCCGCGTAGCGACAATGTCGAGGATCGGCGCGCCGACGGCGGGCCGCGCGGGATGCCGATGGGGCGCACCGGCGGCATCGGCATCGGCACGCTGGTCATCCTGTGCCTGATCGGCTGGGCGTTGGGTATCAATCCCCTCGACCTGATCCAAGGCCAGATCGGCTCCGGCACCAGCGACCCGCAGCAACAGCAGACGCAGCCCGCTCCAGGACGCGAGGCACAGGCGCCTTCCGATCAGATGGGCCAGTTCGTTGCCGCCGTGCTCGGAAGCACGGAGGTGCAATGGAAGGAGATCTTCGCCGCCGCCGGGAAGACCTATCAGGCGCCGACGCTGGTGATGTTCTCGGGCGCCACGCGTTCGGCGTGCGGAGCTGCGCAGTCCGCGATGGGCCCCTTCTACTGTCCCAACGACCGCAAGGTCTATCTCGACACCTCGTTCTTCCAGGATCTCGAGCAGCGTTTCCGCGGCTGCGAGGTCGGCAGCAAGGGCTGCCAGTTCTCCCAGGCCTACGTGATCACGCACGAGATCGGACATCACGTGCAGAACCTGCTCGGCATCCTGCCGAAGGTGCAGGAGATGCAGCGCGGCCTGGACCAGGCCGAGGCCAACCAGCTCCAGGTGCGGGTCGAGTTGCAGGCCGATTGCCTCGCCGGCGTGTGGGCGCACCACGCCGAGGAAAAGTGGCGGCTAATCGAGCCCGGCGACGTCGAGGCGGCCATGCAGACCGCGTCGGCGATCGGCGATGACCGTCTGCAACGGCGAAGCCAGGGCTACGTCGTGCCCGACGCCTTCACGCACGGATCGTCGGCGCAGCGCACGCGCTGGTTCGTCGCCGGCCTGAAATCGGGCGAGCTTGCAAGCTGCGACACGTTCAGCGCCCAGCAGCTGTAGAAGTCGCGAGCGACCGGCCGGTGAACCACCCGATCCGGGAATCACGCCGGCCCCAAATCGCTAAACAGGGGCCGCTGCGTCAGTTGCCGGGAGAACGAGATGGCCATCCTGATCACGACGGCGCGTTTCACCGCCGATGGCGCGCAGGGCGGCCTGCTCGTCGCACGGTCGGAGCACATGGAGGCCGCAGCGCGGCAACTGATCGCCGGCATCGGCGGCACGCTGATCGGGTGCTATCGGACGTCGGGCGATCATGATCTCCTCCTCATCTTCGAAGCGCCCTCGTACGAGGAGGCAGTGCCGGCGCTCGACGCTGCCGCCGCGGGAAGCGGCGTGACCGATCTGACGACGGTGCGGATGCTGGCATCGAACGAGACCAAAACTCCTCTCCCAGGGTCCCGGACGGACGCCGCAATCCGACCTTCCGAAGGAATGAACGCCGCCCAAAGCGCGGCCGCCGAGCCGGACGCGCAGCCGCCGGCACTCCCGGATGCAGGAACGGCGAGCGAAACGGAAACGGACGCCAAGGCGGCGGCGCGAATCCTGGAGGCGCGGAAAAAATCCACGGAAGACATCGCGGCCGGACGCCCGGCGCCGTACTACCTCGTCACGCCGGCGACACCGGCTCCGTCGCGGGCCGCCCCCGCCCGTGCGAGCAAGGACGAGGATGGCTCCGCAAAGCGGTGATGCCAGGCCGCTGTCGCGTTCCCGCGCGCGCGGTCTCCCCTGCGCGCCCGCTGCCAACGCCAGACAAATTCCGTGGTCACGCCCATGGGCAATGAAATGTTCTACCGTTACCAGCAATCCCTCATCGACGAGGCAACGACGCTGGCCGCGCTGCTCCAACGCGTCCACCATCCGCACGCGTGAGACCGGCGTCAGACGATCACGAAATCGTACTGCGTCAACTGCGCGACCTTGAAGCTCTCGAGCACGCCAGTCGCGGGGTCGACCAGCATCACGTCGTTGGGAGCACTGCGGGTGACAGGAGGAGCGGGCGTCCCCTGGCCGAAGACATGCGCGAGCAGCGCAGCGGGACTCGCGCCGGCGCCGTCCGCATCCCAATATACGTCGCTGCCGTATTCGATGATGGTCGGGCCGGCGGGCGGAGGGCCATTGTAGCCGAACGACGGCGGCGCGAAGGCATAGACGAAATTCACCCCGGCCGCGGCGAGGCCGCCGGTGCCGCTCAGGCCGAAGCCCACGTGGTCGAGCGCGATCCGGTCGCCTTGGTAGTACGCGAAGTCGAAATAGGTATCGACACCTTGCGACGGCGCACCCAGCACGAAACGATCCGCGCCCGGGCCACCGGTGATGAGGTCGTTGCCGGGACCGCCGACCAGGATATTGTCGTAGGCATTGCCGTTGATGGTGTCGTTGCCGCCGCCGCCGATCGCCTTCTCGATCACGGTGTTGAAGGCGATGCCGATATTGTTGGTGAAGCCGTTGCCGCTGCTGAAGCTTCCGGGTTCGAGATTGATGATCGACGGCGTCGACCACCCGGAGAGGTCCAGCGTGTTGTGCACCCCGAGCCCCCAGATCGTGATGACGGGCTGCGTGTTCTGGGTGAAATCGAAGTAGGGCTTGATCGGGCCTGCGATATTGCTGTTGAACCCGAAGATATGGTTGTCCCCCGCGAGCGGGCCCGATGTCGCCGGGCCGTACAGCCGCTGCGCCGCCAGGATGTCCAACATCATCGGGGTGATCGGTTGGACGCTGCCCCAACTGGTCCCGGTCACCGGATAGTCGGCATAGAACGTCGCGTTGGTCATCGACGGCGTCACGTAGGACATCATCGCCCACAGCGCCATGTCGTAGGGGCCGAACTGCCGAACCGCGGCGTCGAAAGGTTCTATGTCGCCTTGGTTGTAGGGGCCACCATGCCCGAGCCCGATCGCGTGCCCGAGCTCGTGGATCAGAGAGAAATAGAAATCGTTGCTGTCTGCGAAAGTGTCGCCGAGCGGTTGGGTGTCGCCCTTGGGGTTGGTGATGTCGTTGTAGATATCGAACGTGATGAAGGCGCCGGCCCCGGGAACGCTCTCGACGTTGCTGCCGATGACCGAGGGCACCCCGTCGGGAAAGGACTGATATGTGCCGGCCGTAGCGTAGGGAGAACCGGGAAGCGGCTGCTTAAAGAAGGTGAGATCGGGAGTCGGTCCTGCCGTGGGCGTGAACGTGATCGCGACTTCCGCCGACCACAGCGTCAGAGCCGCGAGCCAGGCGCCTTTCTCCTCGTCCGACCAGTTCGAGGCCGCATCGAACTGATAGGTGACGACGGCGGGCGTTCCAGCGAGCTGCAATGTGGGGTCGCCCCACTTGGTCGCGTTGGAATAATTCGGATTGTACTGGGCGGGAATTGACGGGTAGGGCTCGAAAGCCCCCCATGCGCCAAAGCTGGTCGCGGCAACCGTCGCGTCCGACGTGACGCCCGAGATGAAGGTGACCTCTGATTCCCGGCCGGGCGGAGCGATGGTGGTTGGAAAAAACGGCGCTTGACTGCGGGAGAATTCTGCCGGGTCTGGCATCGACTTTTCTCGCGTTTCTGACGGTTGCGATCAATCGAGAGGGAACGCCGCGGAGGGAACCCGAGTCATCCCTCGCTTGCGGCCGCGCGCGTTTACAATCGAGCAAGCTCTCGATCGTCGCCACCGGATTTGCTCTTACATGGCGGCGCGAATGATCGCCAGTATTTTTCATTGTTGGCCCGAACTGAATTCGGAACTCTCGCGCTCGCGCGGGCCGCGCCTGTTGCCAACGTCAGACAAGTTCCATCGTCACGACCAAGAGGCGATGAAATGTTCCACCGTCAATCTCTCACCGGCGAGGTGCAACGACGCGCTGCTTCTGCGCGTCCGTGATCCAACGCGCGAGACCGGCGCCCGGTCAGACGATCAGGAAATCGTGCTGCGTCAGTTGGGCGACCTTGAAGCTCTCGATCGCGCCGGTCTCGGGGTCGACCAGCATCACGTCGTTGGGGGCATTTCGGGTGACGGGAGGAGCGGGCGTCCCCTGGCCGAAGACATGGGCGAGCAGCGCCGCGGGACTGGCGCCGGCGCCGTCCGGATCCCAGTACACGTCGCTGCCGTATTCGATGATGGTCGGGCCGGCGGGCGAAGTTCCATTGTAGCCGAGCGATGGCGGCGCGAACGCATAGACGAAATTCACCCCGGCCACGGCGAGGCTGCCGGTGCCGCTCAGGCCGAAGCCCACGTGATCGAGCGCGATCTGGTCGCCGTCGTAGTACGCGAAGTCGAAAAAGGTATCGGCGCCGTGCGACGGCGCGCCGAGCACGAAACGATCCGCGCCCGGGCCGCCGGTGATCAAGTCGCTGCCGGGGCCACCAAGCAGGACGTTGTCGTAGGCATTGCCGTTGATGGTGTCGTCACCGCTGCCGCCGACCGCGGTCTCGATCACCGTGTTCCAGGCGATGGCGATGTTGTTGACCTGGCCATTGACGCTGCTGAACGAGCCGGGCTCGAGATTGATGGTCGCGGGCGTAGACCAGCCGGAGACATCGAGCGTGTTGTTCAGCCCGCCGTCCCAGATCGTGATGAAAGGGTTCGTGTTGATGGTGAAATCGAAGAAGCGCGCGATCGAGCTGTCGATATTGCTGTGGAACCCGAACACTTGGCCGCCGCTTGCGAGCGGGCCTGACGTCGGCACACCGTAGAGGCGCTGCGCCGCCAGGATGTCCAGCATCATCGGTGTGTTTGGATAGAGGCCGGTGGTCCCGTTCACCGGGTAGTCGGCAAAGAATGCGGCGCTGCTGTCCCACACATCGATGTAGGACATGATCGACCACAGCCGGGTATCGTAGGCGCTGAACTGCAGCGCGGGCGGCTGCGTCGCGAATTCATCATCGCTGGCGTTGTACGGCCCCGAGTGCCCGAGCCCGAGCAGATGCCCGAGCTCGTGCACCAGAGTGAGATAGGGAAATCCGCTATCCGCGCCGACGTCGTCGCCGATCGGGCCGAAGCCCGGGACGCTCGTGTCAATGGCGATGTACACGTCGGCGCCGGGGCTGCCCGCATACATCCCGCCGATCGGGACGCGCTCCATATTGGGGGAGAACATCCCCGCGCCGCCGGACGCACCGCCGGGCTGATTGGGTTGACGATAGATGATGAAGTCGGACGACGACGCGTCGGCTGCGGGCGTGAACTCGATATTGGCGACGGCCGACCACAGCGCCAGCCCCGACAGCCATCCGCTCTGTTCCTCGGCGCTCCAGTTCGAAGCGGGGTCAAACCAATAGGCGACATCACCGCCGGGCGTCCCGGATGGCGACAAGGCCAGTCCGCCGAACTTGATCACATCGGACAGGTCGTCGCTGTAAGTGGGAGGATCGGTGTTGCCGGCATTCTCCCAGGAGCTGTAGCTGATCGCGGCGATCGTGGCGTCAGCCGTCACGCCGGAGAGAAAGGCGACGGTGGGATCCCAGGCATCAGGGAACGGGGAGGTCGGCATGGGCATGCTTCGCTTTTCGCCAGCGGTCCGAACAACGGATCGCGACCGCCATCACAATGCGCCACCCCCGGCGACGGAGCACCGCGCCTGTCGCGCGCGGGTCCGATCACACGATTCTACCAGAGCCGCAGTGGATTTTGAAGGCCACCATGGGCGGCGCAAGCGCCTGATAGAGCGAGCGCGGGCACGCAACGCACTCACACCGTCTCCGCGTAAGCCTCGTATTCCTCGCGCACCTTCATGATGTGGACGCGCATCGCACCGGCGGCGCCGGCGCGATCGCCGCGCAGGATGGCGAGCACGACACGGTCGTGCTCCACGTGCGATTTCGCCAGACGCCCGAGATTGCGGAACTGGGCGCGGCGGAACGGCTGCACGCGCGAGCGCGTCGCATGGGTCATCTCGGCCAGATAGGCATTGTGGGTGCCGGCATAGATCGCGGCGTGAAAGGCTTCGTTGATCTCGTGGTAGCGCTGCGGATCGCCGCCCTGAATGAGCGCGCGCAGCTCCTCGTGCACGGCCTCGAGCGCGCCGCGCTCGGCCGGGCTCATGCGTTCGGCGGCGAGCCCCGCGCATAGTGCTTCGAGCTCGGCCATCGCCTCGAACATGCCGAGCAGGCGCTCCTCGCTCGGCCGCGCCACCACGGCGCCACGATGGGGGCGCACCTCGACCAGGCCGCTGGCCGCGAGCTGGCGGATTGCTTCGCGCACCGGCGTGCGCGACACGCCAAAGCGGCGCGCCAGCTCGGTCTCGTCGAGGGCGGCGCCGGGGACGAGCAGACCGCGCACGATATCGTCGGCGAGCGCGAGGCGCAGCTCGTCAGCCAAGGTGCGGCGGCTGCGGCCGACGGCCGGCGCGGTCGTGGCAGCGGCCCGGGTGCGCTCGGCGAGCGTCATCACGCAGGCTCCGCGGAACCGTCGGCGTCGATCATGCTCACATGCGCCGCCGCGATGCGCCAGCCGTCCGCAAACCGGACCCAGGTCTGCATCTGGCGGCCCACCTTGCCTGGGGAGGCCGCGCGGTGAAACAGCGTCGAAGCGACGGCCACGTCGCGTCCATACGTCGTGATGACCGTCTTCGACAAGGTGCGCGCCAGACCGAGCGGCGAGCGCGCGGCGCGAAAGCTGCTGATGGCGGCGTGGCCGTAAAGGTTCTCGCCGCCGCCGTAGCGGATGGTGCGCGGATCGTCGCGAAACAGCGAATTGAGCGTGGCGACGTCGTTCGCCATCAGCGCGCGCTCGTAGCGCTCGAACGCCGCCGTCACCTCGGCCACCACATCGGGGAGATCGATGTCCATCGGCTTGCTCATTTGCGCGTGCGCGTGCGCTTGTCCGGCGCGAGCGACGGCCTGGTCGCGGCGACCGTGCCGGCCTGTTCGAGCGCATGCGCGATGCGCAACGCGATGTCCTCGCGCCACGGCGCCGCGATGATCTGCACACCGATCGGCAGGGGAGTGAGAGGAACCGGAACCGCCACCACCGGCAGGCCGATGAACGAGATCGGCTGGGTGTAGATGCCGAGATTGGCGCGCACGTTGAGCTCGACGCCGTCGAGGGTGAAGGTCTGCTGGCCGATCGCAGGCGCGGTGCACGGGGTCGCCGGCGCGAGGATGGCGTCGACGTCGGCAAACAGCGCCAGCACCTGCTCGCGGTACCAGCGGCGGAACTTCTGCGCCTTGGTGACGTAGGACGCGGGGATCATCGCGCCCGCGATTAGGCGGTCGCGCACGGCGGGATCGAAATCGCGCGCGCGCGTCCGCAACCGTTCGAGGTGGAGCGTGGCGCCTTCGCTCGCGGTGATGACATAGGCAGCGGCGCGCGCCCGCGCGGCTTCCGGAATCTCGATCTCGTGGTCGACGTCGAGCGCGGCGGCGACGCGGGCGAGCGCGGTCTGCGCCTCTGGAAACAGGCCGTCGCGGAAATAGCCGCCGGCGACGGCGATGCGCAGGCCGTCGGGGCCGCGCGCGATGAGCTCGGTGACCGGCTCGACCGGATCTTCGAGCGAAATCGGATCGTCGGGATCATGGCCCTGCATGGCGTCGTAGGCGAGCGCCAGATCGCGGGTGCTGCGCGCGAACGGGCCGACGTGATCGAGACTCGCCACGAACGGAAACGTGTGCGCGCGTGAGAGCCGGCCATAGGTCGGCTTGAGGCCGAAGATGCCGCACAGCGACGACGGCACCCGTATTGACCCGTTCGTGTCCGAGCCCAGCGCCAGCGGCACCAGCCCGCCGCCGACCGCGGCGCCCGAGCCGCCAGAAGAGCCGCCGGTCATGCGGCTCGGGTCGTGCGGGTTGCGCGAGGGACCGTCGTGCACGTTCTCGCCGGTGAAATCGTAGGCGTATTCGCCCATGTTGAGCGCACCCACGAGCACGGCGCCTTGCGCTTCCAGACGGGCGATCAAGGTGGCATCGCGTGCAGCCGGCGCGCGGTCGCGATTGATTTTGGAGCCGGCCAGCGTCGGCAGCCCTTCGATGTCGAACAGGTTCTTGACCGCGAACGGCACGCCGGCGAGCGGCCCGAGCGGACGGCTTGCCGCGCGCGCCGCATCGACCGTCTTGGCCTTCGCGCGCGCACGCGCCGCCACCACGGCGGTGAATGCGTTGAGCACGCGATCATCCTTTGCGACCCGCGCCAGCGCGGCGTCGACTACGGCGCTCGCGCTGATCGTGCCGTCGGCGACGGCGGCGGCAATCTCGCTGGCGTGCGACCAGGCCGTGTCCATCGTGCCTCAAACTCCGTCGTCATGCCCGCGAAAGCGGGCAGCCACCGCGGACGGTGACAACCGAGGGGCGGAGATGCAAGCCAGCGAGCGCGTGGCGCGTTTGTCCATCGAACCCATCGACGTAGCGCCTACGCCGTGAACACGGGAGCCGGCTCGGCGTCGTCCGGCAACGGAAAATCCGCGAACGAGGCGGCCAGGCGCAGCGTCACCTCGAGGTTGGCTTTGACGGCGCCTTTCCAGGCGGGCTCGACCGGGAGAGCGAGCGCGTGCGCGGCGGCCTCGATGAACTGATCGAGCAGCTCAGGCGCCGCCGGCGCGCTTTTGGCGCGGGCAGACCTGGAGCGCGTCGCCTTAGCGCGCACACTCCTGGTGCGCATGGTTTTGGCGCGCCTGCGCTTGGCGGACGCGGATTTGCGTGAGGTTTTCGATTTGCGCGGCGCTTTGGCTCGCTTCGTCATTGCAATCCCCTGCCCCGAGCCTTCTTGCCCCGAGGGCTCCGCTCTTTAAATCCGACCTGGGAGATCGGTGCAATCCCGGCAATGACGACATGGCCCCGTCTTCGGCCGCCTCATTGGATGACACCGGTCACGCGAATGTCGGATGGGGAATCGCCGCGAGGAGGTCGCGGGTATATTGCGCCGCGGGCGCGACCAGAACCTGCTCGGTCGGACCCTGCTCGACAATGCGTCCGGCATTCATGACGATGACACGATCGCATAGCAGGCGCACCACGTTAAGGTCGTGAGACACGAAAAGATACGACATCCCCAGCGAATCCTTGAGCTCCTGCAGCAGATTGAGAACCACCGCCTGCACCGAAACATCGAGCGCGGCGGTCGGTTCGTCGAGAATGACGAGATCGGGATTGAGCGCGATGGCGCGCGCGATCCCGACGCGGGCCTTCTGCCCGCCGGAGAGCTGGTGCGGAAACCGGTCGAGCAGCTCGACCGGCAAGCCGACCTGGCGGGCGAGCGCCTCGCAGCGCGCGCGCACGGCGTCGCCGCCCTTCACCTCGCCCAGGCGCAGGATCGGGTCGGCGATGGCGCGGACGGCGGTGAAGCGCGGATTGAGGCTGTCGGTCGGGTCCTGAAACACCATCTGGATGCGCTTGCGCATCGGCAGCCTGGCAAATTTCTTGGCCGGAATGGCGCCGATGTCCTCACCATCGAACATGATCACGCCGTCGGTCTTGTCGATGAGGCGCATCACCATGGTGGAGGTCGTGGACTTGCCGCAACCGGATTCGCCGACGAGGCCGACGCTCTCGCCGCGGTTGACGGCGAAGCTGATGCCGTCGACCGCGCGGAACACCTCCGGTTCAGGCGCGGGCTTGCGCTGGAAGATTTGCTTGAAGCCGCCGGCCACGCCCTTGCGCGGATATTCCTTGACCAGCTTCTCCACCACCAACAGCGGCGCGCCGGCCTTCCCGTTGGTCGCGACCGGCACGGCGGCCGCGGGCGTGGCACCGGGCTCGTCTTCGGGCAGGAGGTCGCGCAGCGAGGCGCCGGGGCGCGGCGTCGCCCGCATCAGCTTGCGGGTGTAGGCATGCGACGGCGCGGTGAAAATCTGACGCGATGGCGCGGACTCCACCACGTGCCCCTTTTCCATCACCGCCACGCGGTCGCAATAGGTGGCGGCGAGCCCGAGATCGTGGGTGATGAGGATGGTCGACATGCCGCGCTCTTTGGTGAGCTCGACGATGAGGTCCATGACAGTCTTCTGCGTCGTCACGTCGAGCCCGGTGGTCGGCTCGTCGGCGATCAGCAGCTGCGGACGGCACGCCAGCGCCAGCGCGATCACGACGCGCTGGCACATGCCGCCGCTGAGCTCGAACGGATAGGCATGGTAGCGCTCGCGCGGTCGGGCGATGCGCACCTGGTCGAGGATCTCGATGGCCTTGTCCGTCACCGCCGAGGAATCCGCCTGCGAATGCTGCTCCAGGACATCCTCGATCTGGTGTCCGACTTTGCGGATGGGGTTGAGCGCCGCGCGCGGGTTCTGGAAGATCATCGACATTTCGCGCCCGCGCAGGCTGCGCATCTGGTCTTCGCTGGCGGCGCGGATATCGAGGCCGGTGAAATGCACCGCGCCTTCGGCGATGCGGCCGGCGCGGTCGAGAATGCGCATCACCGCGTAGGACGTGACCGACTTGCCGGAGCCGGATTCGCCGACGATCCCCACGGTCTCGCCCTTGGCGATCTTCACGTTGACATGCTGGACCGCGCGCACGATGCCGCGGCGGGTGGAGAATTCGACGGTGAGGTCCGAGACGTCGAGCAGCGGTACGGGTTCGGTCATGGGGTTAGCTCAATTTCGCTTTTGACACTGGCTGAAGGCGTGTCTCCCGGATGCGGTGCAGCGCAAGCGCAAGGGAGACAAATCGCATCGGTCTGAACCGGTGCGTGCGCGAGCGGTGCACCGCTGATCCGGGACCGTCAAGGAACGGAACGGTCCCGGGTCGGCACCGCACCACTGCGTGCTGCGCTGCGCCCGGGACACAAGACCGTGGAACTCCTTCATCCCCGCTCACGTGCGGCGCTGCGGATCGACGATGTCGCGCAAGCCGTCGCCGAGCAGATTGAAGCAGAACACCGCGACCATCAGCGCGGCACCGGGAAAGAACGCGATCCACCACTCGCCGGACACCATGAAGGCCGCGCCTTCCGCCACCATGATCCCCCATTCGGCGGTGGGCGGGCGCACGCCCAGGCCGATGAAGGAGAGTCCGGCGGCGTTGAGGATGGCGTAGCCCATGGTGAGCGACATCTGCACCACCATGATCGGCATGATGTTGGGCAGGATCTGGCCGAGCAGGATGCGCATCTCGCCGTTGCCGGAGAGTCTCGCCGCCTGCACGAAGCCGGCCTCGCGCCGCACATTGGCCTCGGCGCGGGCGACGCGCGCGTAGAGCGGGAAGTTCACGATCGCGGTGGCGAGCACGATGTTCTGCACGGTGTTGCCGAGTGCAGCGACGATGCCCATCGCCAGGACGAACAGCGGGAAGGCCATGATGGTGTCGGCGATGCGGCCGACGATGCGGTCGGTCCAGCCGCCGAAGAACCCGGCGGCGACGCCGGCAAGTCCGCCCATGAGGAAGACCAGCGCCACCGACGCGATGGCGATGAAGAAATCGAGCCGCGTCGCCACCACGACACGGCTGAACACGTCGCGGCCGAGCTGGTCGGTGCCGAACCAGTGCGCCAGCGACGGCCCCTTGAGCGCGGCTGCGGTATCGCTGGCGAGCGGATCGTAGGGGACGAGATAGGGACCGACCAGGGCGGCCAGCACGATCAGCAGGAACAGCCCGAAGGCAAAGCCGGTGACCGCGTTCTCGCCGAGGATGTAGCGGGCGTGGCGTAAGGCGGCACCCAGGCCGGTGTTGTGCGTGGCCTTGGCCGGAGCCGGCAGCGGCGCTTCAGGCACGGGACGCTCGCTTTCGATGGCGATATTGGTCATGCCTCGACCCTCATGCGCGGATCGATGACCCCGTAGAGGATGTCGATCAGCAGGTTGAGCGCCACGTACATCACCGCCATGGTGAGCACGAAGCCTTGCAGCGGCGCGAAGTCGGACGCGATCAGCGCCTCGACCGCGAACGAGCCGATGCCGGGCCAGGCGAACACCTTCTCCACCAGCACGTTGGCGCCGAGCAGGAAGGAGAACACCATACCGAGCGTGGTGATGACGGGCAGCATGGCGTTGCGGAAGGCGTAGGTGATGACCACCGTGAACGGCGCGAGCCCGCTCGCGCGCGCGGTGCGCACGAAATCGGAGGAAAGCACGGCGAGCATGGAGGCGCGGGTCATGCGCGCGATCGGCGCCAGCGAGAAGATGGCGAGCGTGAGCGCCGGCAGGATGAGCTGCTTGAGGGCAGCGACGAACAGCT
>Ga0207688_10001021_pt1 | contig 14310 bp, 13 predicted proteins | sample KBSMiscanthusM4_FD_184296 | JGI IMG/M metagenome (GOLD analysis project Ga0207688, IMG submission 184296) | Miscanthus rhizosphere microbial communities from Kellogg Biological Station, Michigan, USA - M4 (SPAdes) (version 2) | ecosystem: Host-associated > Plants > Roots > Rhizosphere ...
GTTCGTCCGCGCGGATGTGGCGGAATTGGTAGACGCGCACGGTTCAGGTCCGTGTGCCCGTAAGGGCGTGGAGGTTCAAGTCCTCTCATCCGCATAGCCAGATCGTTCGAGTCAGTTTGCCGCGACCGGCACGGTGACCGCACGGCGACCTGGCAGTTCACACGTTGCGACGGCGCGGATCCCTCGTTCGAGGGAGGGCAGCGACACCTCGCGCGACGACGACGAAGGGGTGGACGACCTCGTGCTCCGCATCGCTCTCGTCGTGCTCGCGATCTCCGTTCCGGCATGGGCTCTGCTGTCCGTCGTCGTGGTCGCCGGTCGCCTGCGCTACGAGCGTCGCCACCGTGATCCGATCGAGCGCCCGCTGAGGGCGCGGGAGGCCGAGCGCCTCGTCCGGCGCGTTGCCGGGCAACCCCGCACGGAGTGGGGAAGGTGGCGACGTGTCACCGCGCTGCAGCGTCTCGAGCGTGCACACCACCCGGCCGTGCCGCGGCTTCTCCGACGCGTTCTCCACGATCCGGATCCGAAGATCGCCGCCGCTGCGATTCGCACGCTCGGCGACGTCGGAGACGACTGGGCCATCGACCTGCTCCTCGACGCCCTGCGGGACGGTGAAGGCTCACGCTCACGGATCGCCGCCGAGCTCGAGCGACTCGTGCCTGCCCCAGGCCCGAAGCTGGTTGCGTTGCTCCGCGACAACAACTCGACGGTGCGCTTCTGGGGCGCGACGCTGCTCCGCCCGTACCCCGACACCGCCGATGCGACGCTGATCGAGCTGACCTGGGACTCCGACCCCAATGTTCGTGCCGCCGCCGTCGAGACGCTCGGCACCCGACACGGGTCGAACGTCGAGACCGCGCTGTCCGCGCGACTCGACGACAGCGAGTGGTTCGTCCGTGTCCACGCCGCACGCGCGGTCGGGCATGTCGTAGGTGTGGAGGCCGCTCCGTCTCTCACGAGGCTCCTCTCCGACCAGCGCTGGTGGGTGCGGACGGCGGCGAAGGACGCACTCCGCGGCATGGGTGCCGACGCCGTCCCGTCACTCCTCGCGACCTTGACCCACGAGGATCTGTTCGCGCGAAACGGCGCAGCCGAGATCCTCCAGGACGTCGGCTTCGTCGACTTCCTCGCGCTCGACAACCCGCGCAGCCCGCTGCTCGAGCGGATCTACGAGGCAGGTGGAGAGCGGTTCAGGCAGGCGGCGGAGACGCGTGCCGCCTCGGCCGACGAGCCTGCGGAAGGGGTGCGCGCAGCGTGATCGAGACGTTCCTCGGAGTCACGGTTCTCGTGTGTCTCGGCTACCTGCTGCTGACGAACCTCAGCTACGTCGCGCTCGTGGTCGTGGCGTTCGTCGAGAACGGCGTGCGGCGCCACGAGGAGGCCTCGCAGGACTTCGACGTCCTCGGCGAGTCGCGTTTCACGATTCCGGTCAGCGTCGTCGTCGCCGCGTACGACGAGGAGACGGCGATCGTCTCGACGGTCGAATCGCTCCTCGATCTCGACTATCCCGAGTTCGAGGTGATCGCCGTGAACGACGGCTCGTCCGACGGGACGCTCGCGCGCCTCGTCGAGGCCTTCGAGCTCGAGCCCTACGAGGTCTTCGCCCGGCACGTGTTCCCGACCGAGAACGTGCGTGCCATCTACCGGGGCCGGACCCACCCGAACCTCGTCGTGGTCGACAAGGAGAACGGCGGGAAGTCGGATGCGCTCAACGCAGGGCTCAACGTCGCGAGGTTCCGGTACGTGTGCGGCGTCGACGCCGACACCGTGTTCGACCGGCAGGCGCTCCTGAAGGGCATGCGCCGCGTCGTCGAGGATCCTGCGCGCATCGTCGGCGTGACGAGCCACCTCACGATCGCCGAGAACCCGGAGCGGGTCATGAGCGCTCCGGCCGGCCGGAGGCCGATCGACCGCCGACCGTTCATGGCGTACCAGCACCTCGACTACCTCCGCGCGTTCTTCAACAACCGTCTCGCCTGGTCGCGACTCGGCTTCATGCTCTGCGCGGTCGGCGCATTCCAGATCTGGCGCCGTGACGTCCTCGAGGAGGTGGGCGGGTACGCGCGCACGTTCACGTGCGAGGACATCGAGCTGACGTTCCGCGTCCATGAGAAGTTCCTCCGGGAGGGGCGGGACTACGAGATCCACTGCTTGCCCGACAACGTCGGCACGACCGAAGGGCCCGACACGGTGCGCAAGCTCGTCTCGCAGCGCGAGCGCTGGCAGCGCGTGATCAACGAGACCGTGTGGCACTACCGAAGGATGTGGTTCCGGAAGCGGTACGGGAGCGTCGGCCTGATCGGCGCCCCCTTCTACCTCCTCACCGAGGTGCTCGCCCCGGTCTTCGAAGTGCTCGCCATCGTGACTCTCGGAGTCGCGGTGGTCGTCGGAGTGTTCGATCCGGCGGTCTTCGTCGTGATGCTCGTCGCGATCGCATTCCTGACGGGAGCGTTGACGGCCTGCGCGATCCTGCTCGACGACCTGCAGTCGCGCACGTACCGGGTTCGCGACCTCGCGCGAATGCTCGTCCTCGCGCCGCTCGACCTCGTGCTCTATCGGCCGGTCATCGTCTGGGCGCGCCTGCTCGGCTCGTGGCGTTTCCTGCGCGGCGACAAGGGGTGGCACAAGTTCGAGCGCAACGTGCGGGCGCCGGCGTAGGTCGTTCGACGACGCTCCGCGCAAGTTCCGGGCTTCGATAGCGTCGTCTCTCGTAGTGCTGAAGGACTACGAGATCCGTTCCGGGCAGCGAGCAGTCTCGATCAGGAGTGCGCCGAGCGCGCAGCAGGCCCTGCTCGACTACGTGAAGTCGCTCGGCTGCCGCGACGCCGAGATCGTGCGTCTGGGACAGGCGGCGGTCTCGTGGCGCGGGGCACGGTACACGGCCGTGCTCGCGCCGGGCGAGCGCGAGTAGCGCGCCGCTCAGGCGAGCGCCGCGAGTACGTCGGCCGCGTGCTCTGCGGGCTTCACCTTGCGCATGATCTTCGCGACGTTCCCGTCCGCGTCGATGACGAACGTCGAGCGCTCCATGCCCATGTACGTCTTCCCGTACATGCGCTTCTCGACCCACGTTCCGTACGCCTCCGCGACCGTGTGCTCCTGGTCGGAGAGCAGCGAGAAGGGAAGGTGGTACTTCTCCCGGAACTTGACGTGCTTCTTCGGGCTGTCGGGACTCACGCCCAGCACGACCGCGCCGGCCCGCTCGAACGTGTCCCATACGTCGCGGAATCCGCACGCCTGGGCCGTGCAGCCGGGCGTGTCGTCCTTCGGATAGAAGTAGAGGACGACCGGGCGACCGCGGAACGACTCGAGCGAGACGTCCTCGCCAGAATCCCCCGGAAGCGTGAACGTGGGTGCCGGCTGTCCCTCCGCGAGCATCCGGGAGGATGCTAGTCGTCGAACCTCGGCTCGCCCGTCACTTCGAGACCGGTCGAGGCCGTGAGGGGGATAGGACGTCTCGATAGGGTCCTCGCGTGGTCTCGCTACACGTTGCGCTGGGAGTGACGGTCATCGTCGTGTGTCTCGCGTCGGCCGTGGTCGCCTTCGTCGCGTATCGCCGATCGGGCACCGGCGGTGCCTTCGTGTCGCATGCGCTCGTCCTCGCGCAGACGCTGCTGATCGCGCAAGCGGCTGTAGGTCTCCTGCTCCTGTCCGACGGTCACCGCGCCCCGGAGAAGCTCCACTACACCTATGGCGCCCTCGCCCTCGGGCTCGTGCTCGTGCCGTGGTTCTACGCTCCCCGCGCCGGATCGAAGCGGCTTCTCTGGTTCGCCGTGACGACGCTCGTCGCGGGCGCCCTCGCCGTCCGGGCGTTCATGTCGGGGTCGTGAGAGGGCTCTGGGATCGGATCCCGCCGCTCGCCCGCGGCGCCGGGATCGTCGCCGTCATCGCGGCGATCGTCGTCGTGCTGTCACTCGAGCCCGTCGTGGCAACCGTCGGGGGGATACTGCAGATCGCGTTCTTCCTCGCGATCGCGCTCTTCCTGTTCATGGTCTGGCGCGAGCGGCGCGGCGACCTCGAGGCATGGTCGGAGTGGAACCGCAAGCTGTTCTACGCCGCCGTCGTCCTCGCAGTGGTCGCGATCGGCCTTGCGATCGGTTACGGCCTGCCGGAGACGCGGGACGCCCTCGCGTTCGTCCTCGTGCTCGGTGCCTGCGCGTACGTGATCGTCAGGGTCTGGCGGATCGAGCACCGTTACTGAGCCGATCCCCTGCGAATGTCCCGCCCCAGGTAGTGAGCACCGGGTCCGAGCTCGCCTGCCTCGTCGCCGGGATTGAGGAGGCCGCACGCGTCGATCGAGAGGCACCCGCAGCCGATGCACGTCGTGAGCCGATCGCGGATCGCAGTGAGTGTCGCGATCTGCTCCTCGAGGTCGTTCCGCCAGGCGCGTGAGAGACGCTCCCAGTCGCGGCGCGTCGGGGTTCGAGCGGAGGGAAGCGTGTCGAGCGCGGCTCGGATGCGCTCGAGCGAGATGCCGGCCGCCCGACCGGCCTGGATGAGCGCGAGGCGACGAAGAACGCTCCGGGCGTAACGTCGCTGGTTCCCGCTCGTTCGGCTCGCCGTGAGAAGCCCTTGCGCCTCGTAGAAGCGCAGGGCAGACGTCGCGACACCGCTTCGGGCGGCGACCTCTCCGATCGTCAGCTCGTCCGGCACTTGACTTCAACAATACTTTAGGTTCTAACGTGCCAGCATGGCCGTGACGGACGTGGCAGCTGACCGTTTCGTTCCCGTCGCATCGCTCGTGGAGCTACGAGCTGCCGGGAGGCTCGTGGTCCATCGCGACCATCACGTCGTCTGCCTCTTCGCCGACGGCGACGACGTGCACGCCGTCGACAACCGGTGCCCGCACATGGGCTTCCCACTGCACCGCGGAACGGTCTGCGACGGGATCCTCACGTGCCACTGGCACCACGCGCGATTCGACCTGAAGACGGGTGGGACGTTCGACCAGTGGGCGGACGAGCTTCGACGGTTCCCGACGCGCGTCGACGGCGATGTGGTGCTGATCGACGTGACGCAACCGGGGCACCCGGTCGCCCGTCAGCGTGTACGCCTGCAGGACGGGCTCGAGCGCGACATCCCGCTCGTGCTCGCCAAGGCTGTGCTCGTGCTCCTCGAGGCGGACGCGACCGGGAGGGACACGTTCGGTGCCGGGCTCCATTTCGGTGTGCGCCGCCGTGGCGGTGGCTGGTTCCGCGGCCTGACGACGCTCGTGTGCTTCATGAACCTCACTCGCCTACTCGACCCGGACGACCGGGCCGCGGCCCTGTACCACGGGCTGGCCGATGTTGCTTCCGACTCGGTCGTGGGGCCACCGCATATCCCGCTCGACCCTCTCCCGGGCATGGCACCGGAGACGCAGCGCCTCGCGCTCTGGTTCCGCAACTTCGTCGAGGTGCGGGACGCGGAAGGTGCAGAGCGCGCCCTGATCTCGGCGATCCGAAGAGGCGGTTCACCGACCGAGATCGCGGACATGCTGTTCGCGGCCGCGACGGATCACCGGTACCTCGACGGCGGACACACCCTCGACTTCGTGAACAAAGCGCTCGAGGCGCTCGACATCGCGGGCTGGGATGCCGCCGAGGCGGTGCTCGCCTCGTTGCCGGCGCAGCTCGCAGGCGCCGAGCGGATGGAAGAGGCGAACGCGTGGCGCAACCCGGTCGACATCGTCGCGCTGCTCGAGGACGCGTTCGCCGAGCTCGGCCCTGCGCTCGTCGCACGCCGTCCGCACGGGCCGTGGCAGGGACGGAAGGACCTCGTCGGCGCGGTGCTGAACGGTGAGGCGTCGGCGATACCCGACACACTGCTCGATGCGCTCCGGGACGGAGCGACGGAGGTGGAGCTCGCCTCGGCCGTGACACTCGCGGCCGCGACGCGGATCGCGCGATTCCCGACGAGTAACGAGTTCGGAGACTGGGACACCGCGCTCCACACCTTCACGTTCGCGAACGCCGTCGAGCAGGGGCTGCGGCGTTCGCCGTCGCAGGAGCTCCTGCGCGGTGTCTTCGACGCGGCGATGAGCGTTCACCTCGACCGGTTCCTCAACGTGCCGGCGACGCGGCTGCCGACGCCGGACGAGGGGGCCGAGCCGAGAGCACTTCTCGACGTGCTGCCCGGTCTCCTCGACCGTCAGCAGCAGGTCGACGAGGCGGGCCAGCTCGTGGCGTCCTATCTCGGAGCCGGTGGGGATCCAGCGCGGCTCGTCGCGGCGCTCGGCGCAGCGCTCGTACGGGAGAACCGCAACTTCCACACGATCCAGTGCGTCGAGGCGGGAGTTCGCCAGCACGAGCTGCTGGCCGGGACGGAAGAGGCCGGGATCCCGCTCCTCGCGGCCGCCCGCTACCTCGCCGCGCACGCGACGACGACGCGGTCTCAACGGCAGACGTTCGACATCGCGCGCCGCCTCCATCATGGCGAGCGCCTGTACGAAGACGCCGACGTCTAGCTAGGGCAGCGAGAAGCGCGGTCCCATACGGACCGTCGGCGGCGCCGGATTCACGGGGTGGACGAGACGGAGCGTGTACCGGTACGTGCCGGGCTTCAGCCGCCGCGTCCCCAGATCGGCCTGGACGAGCTCGCCCACGTGCGCCGATCCGTCGGCCGAGAGCCTCGTCGCGTGCGTCGCGACGCTCTCGAGTCGCACGAGGTAGCGACAGTCGAGATCGCAGCGAAAGCTCGTCCGGAAGACACCACGCTTCGCTGCTGAACGTGTTCCGAAGCGGAGGTACGACGTGTGGACGGGCAGCTGGAGGCCAGGGCAGCGCGTGACCGAGCCGCCGGCGGTTCGGTCGAGAGACTTCGTGACGGCTGCTCGGCTCGTCTTCGGCGTCCCGTCCACGTAGTTGATCCCCGACTGCCAGGCGCTGCGATTGCGCTCGTCGCGCGAGAGGAAGAGCAGCATGCCCTCGACGTTCGGTTGACAGAAAGCGAGCGCGAGTGCCTGCTGGTAGTAGGCGGCCTGCGTCGACTCGCTGACGGGCTTCGTCGTCGTGGGCTCGTCGCCCGTGTACAGCGACGACTTTGCCGGCGGGATCTCCGACTCGACCCCGAACTCGCCGTAGAAGATCGGGAGGTCGGATCCCTTCTGAGCGGTGCCGTCGAACGCGTCCCGCAGCAGTGCCACGAGCTTGTCGTAGTCCGCGATGGTGATGTTGGTGCCGAGTGGATGCGTGGTGGTGGGCGGCTGGCTCGAGTTGTCCATGTACGGGTGGATCGCCAGTGCGTCCATCACCGGACGCGTGCGGCCGCTCGCCCGGTACGCGGCGCCGAGATCCTGGATGAAGGTCGTCGGCGAGTGCGTGGGCCGGATGCCGTTGGGGCGGTCGGTTCCACGGGGCGACACGGCGCCCCCGTAGATCCGCACCTGCGGAGACACGGCTTTCACGGCGTCGTATGTCTCTGCGAGGAGCGCGAGATAGGCCGCCGGTGCCGCGCTCGATCCGTCCACGTTGAACTGGGGGAGCCAGAAACGGTTGAGGTTGGGCTCGTTGCACACGATGAGGTTCTCGAGCGACGGGATCCCGCGGACGATCGCGGCTGCATATGCCGCGAAGTCCGCTCGCGCCTCGTCGGTCAGCGGCGTCGTGGCGGAGCCCGGGCTCATGACGGTGACGTAGACCGCGATGCCGTTCTGCAGGCCTGCGTCGGCGACGTTCCGGAGAACGCCGAGCTCGGCGTCGCTCGGCGCCGACTGCCCGGGCCGCCAGTAGCTCGTGACCCGCACCGCGCGGAATCCCGAGAGCCGGAGATCGGCCATCCGGGCATTCGCCTCGACGAGGGTCGAGGCGCGTACGTCGTCCTCGACCGCGCCCACCACCAGGCCAGGCCCGGCATGTGCGAGCGAGGGCGCGACGAGTGCAATCAGGGCACCGAAGGCGGCCAGGAGGGCTGAACGCATGGGGATACGCTAGCCCTGGAATGCGTGAAAACCTTGAAGGAAAGCTTCAGACGCTCCCACGGGGCTCGGGCGTCTACATCTTCCGCGACGAGGCCGGTGACGTGCTCTACGTCGGTAAGGCGAAATCGCTCCGCCCTCGCGTTCGCAGCTACTTCCAGCGGGGAGACACGCGCATGGGAACGGCTCAGCTGACGGAGCGGGTCGACGACGTCGAGGTCATCGTCACGCGCTCCGAGGCGGAGGCTCTCCACCTCGAGCAAAACCTCGTCAAGCGCCACCGACCGCCGTTCAATATCCGGCTGCGCGACGACAAGTCGTTCCCGTACATCGCGGTGACGGTGAGCGACGAGTACCCGCGCGTCATGTTCACGCGGGAACGGCATCGTCGCGGGACCGTGTACTTCGGGCCCTTCGCGAATGCGAAGAAGGTGCGCGAGACGCTCGACGTCCTCAACCGCGTCTTCCGGTTCCGCCCCTGCGAGGGGCCGCGTCCCGGGCGGCACTCGGGGATCCCTTGCCTCGACTTCCACATCGACCGCTGCTTCGCGCCCTGCATCGGCGCGATCTCGAAGGAGGGCTACGCGGAGGTCATCGACGGCGTCGTCGGCTTCCTCTCGGGCGATACGAAGACCATCCAGGCCGAGCTGACGGAGCGGATGCGCGAGGCATCGGCGAACGAGCGCTTCGAGGAGGCGGCACGGTACCGCAACCGACTGTTCTCGATTCGCCACCTCGCCGACCGGCAGGCGGCGGATCGGCGCGACGTCGGCTCGGTCGACGTCATCGGGCTGGCCATCGACGGAGACCAGGCGGCCGTCCAGGTCTTCCCTCTCCGCGACGGCAAGATGATCGACCGCTACGGGTTCCACCTCGAGAACGTCGCCGGCGAGGACCCGCAGTCGATCCTGGAGGCGTTCGTGCTCGAGTACTACGGTGGGTCGCCGAGCGTGCCGCCCGAGGTGCTCGTGCCGCCCGGGATCGACGACGTCGAGGTGCTCGCGGAGTTCCTCGGCCAGCGCCGGGGATCACGGGTCGTGGTGCGGACGCCTCTCCGCGGCGAGAAGCGGCGTCTCGTGGAGCTGGCGGCCGAGAACGCAGAGCTCGCTCTCGAGGCGGACTCGGCCGTGCGCGAGGCGGCGCGCTCCAGGCGCATCGCCGCGCTCGAGGAGCTCCGCGAGGTGCTGAACCTCGAGAGCCTGCCTGTCCGCATCGAATGCTTCGACGTCTCGAACATCCAGGGCGAGTCGATCGTCGCCTCGATGACCGTCTTCGTCGACGGCAAGGCGAAGAACGCGCATTACCGGACGTTCGCGATCCGGGGTCTCGACGGGCAGGACGACGTCGGCGCCATGCGCGAGGCGGTGTCGCGGCGCTTCGCGCGGATCCGGGCCGCCGAGCCCGACGAGAGCTTCTCGCGGATGCCCAACCTCGTCGTCGTCGACGGCGGCAAGGGGCAGCTCGCCGCGGCGCTCGCCGCGATGGAGGAGCTCGACCTGCCGCGCGTCGCTGTCATCTCGCTCGCGAAGCGGGAGGAGGAGGTCTTCGTCCCCGGGTTTCCGGCGCCGATCGCGCTCGACCGCGCGAGCCCGGCGCTACAGCTCCTGCAGCGGATCCGCGACGAGGCGCACCGCGTCGCGCTGCGCTACCACCGCCGCAAGCGTGGCAAGAGGTCGATGGAGACGATCTTCGAGGGCCTTCCGGGTGTCGGCCCGGTACGGCGGCGCGCGATCATCCGCCACTTCGGGTCGGTCGAGCGCTTCCTGCAGGCGTCGCAGGAGGAGCTCGAGGGTGTTCCGGGGCTTCCGCAGAAGACCGCGCGCGACCTCTACGCGCAGCTCCACAAGGCCGGCCCTTCCTAGCCTTCCGTCGCCTCCTCGGGAGGAGGCGGGCCGAGTGCCTTCCGGAACCGCACCGTGCGCAGCGTCAGAGCGATCGCCGTGAAGCCGGCGACGACGTTCGTGATCGTGATGGTCAGCTTCGCGCCGACGCTGAACGCGAGCAGGACCGAGGCAGCCGCGACGCCCTTGAGCACGTAGAGGAGGAACGCCTGCTCCGTGCCGACGCCGGCAGGCGTGATCGGGAAGAGCGTCGACACGCTCGTCGACACCTGCACGAGGCCGGTGTTCTGCAGCGTCTGCGGGATGCCGAACGCTGCGAGCATGAACCAGATGGTCAGGAGCCGCAGGCTCCAGTCGGCCACCTGCCAGGGCACGACGGTACCCAGGTAGCGGGTCGGCGGCGAGAGGACGCGGAACGCCTGGGCGAAGCGGTCGCGGAACTCTGCGACGTGGCCCGCGACCCAGACCGCGACGAGTCCGATCACGACGATGGTGCCCGCGATCGCGAGGTCGAACAGAAGGGGGCGCGAGAGGATCCAGGCGAAGTCGAAGCTGTCGAGCCGCGAGAGCACGTCGAGGCCGGGGAGGAGCCCGAGCGTCACGGCCCACGTGAGGAAGAGGCTCGCTGCGAGGAAATCGAAGAAGCTCAGGACGAGCGTGCTCGACACCACCGTCGTGTACGTGCTTGTCGGGATCGCTCGGTGTGCGAGGACGATTCGGACGGCGTCACCCGCGCGTGCCGGGATGATGGCGTTGATGCCGACGCCGGCGAGGTACGCGCCGTAGATGGAGCGCCACCGGACGCGCTCCTCCGGGTAGGCGGCGGCGAGGACGTTGCGCCAGGCTCGGCTCGTGCAGGCGAGCTTGAGGAGGTGGCACCCGATCGCGAGCGCGAGCGGCAGGAAGTGCACCGACCCGAGCTGGTCGAAGAACGCGTTGACTCCGTCCAGGATGCGGACGGCCATCAGATGCGGTTATGCCCTAACCGCGGCCGTCTGAATCAGGCGCGAGGAACGGGTAGCGGTAGTCCGTGGGCGGAACGAAGGTCTCCTTCACCGTCCGCGGGGTCACCCAGCGAACGAGGTTCCACATCGATCCCGCCTTGTCGTTCGTCCCGCTCGCCCGCGAGCCGCCGAACGGCTGTTGGCCCACGACAGCCCCCGTGGGCTTGTCGTTGACGTAGAAGTTCCCGGCCGCGTAGCGGAGCTTGTCGTGCGCGTCCTGGATCGCGGAGCGCTCGGTCGAGAAAACGGCACCCGTGAGTGCGTAGGGAGCGGTCTCGTCGACGAGCTCGAGTGTGTCGTCCCAGCGCTTCTCGTCGTAGACGTACGTCGTCACGATCGGGCCGAAGAGCTCGTCGCGCAGAAGCCGGAAGCCCCTGTCGTCGGTCTCGATGACCGTCGGCTGCACGAAGTACCCCTCGGAGTCGTCCGTGGAGCCGCCCGTGACGATGTCGGCTCCCGCCGCCTTCGCCTCGGCGATCGCGTCCGAATGTGTCTTGAACGCGCTCGAGTCGATGACGGCACCCATGAAGTTCTCGAAGTCCGCCGGATCGCCCATCTTGATCGTGTCGACGTCGGAGACGAGCCGCTCCCTGACCTCCGGCCAGAGGTTCGAGGGGATGTACAGGCGTGACGACGCCGAGCACTTCTGTCCCTGGTACTCGAACGACCCGCGCACGATCGCGGTCGCGACCGCCTCGGCATCTGCGGACGGGTGCGCGAGGATGAAGTCCTTCCCGCCCGTCTCGCCGACGAGGCGCGGATAGCCGCGGTAGCCGCCTGCGGCGACGTTCCTGCCCACCGTCTCCCACATCCCGTTGAACACCGCCGTCGAGCCCGTGAAGTGGATCCCGGCCAGGTCGGGGCTCGCGAGCGCCGCGTCCCCGATCGTCGAGCCGGAGCCGTAGACGAGGTTGATGACGCCGTCCGGCAGCCCGGCCTCCTGGAGGAGGCGCATGTAGTAGTACGCCGATAACGCGGCGGTCGAGGCCGGCTTCCACACGATCGTGCACCCCATGAGCGCGGGGGTCGAGGAGAGGTTCCCGCCGATGCACGCGAAGTTGAAGGGGCTCACGGCGAAGACGAACCCTTCGAGCGCCCGGTACTCGAGGCGGTTCCAGATCCCGGTCGGCGAGTGCGGCTGCTCGGAGTAGACCCGGAGGATGTAGTCGACGTTGTAGCGCCAGAAGTCGACCATCTCGCAGACGGCGTCGATCTCGGCCTGGTGGGCCGTCTTCGACTGGTTGAGGATCGTGGCGGCGTTCAACGTCGAGCGCCACGGCCCCGCGAGCAGTTCGGCCGCGCGCAGGAAGATCGCGGCGCGCTCGTGCCACGGCATTCGCGACCAGTCGTGATGCGCGGCGTTCGCGGCCGCGATCGCCTGCTCGACGTGCTCGGGGCCGCCCCTGGCGACGTCGGCGAGGACGTGGCTCTTCCGGTGCGGCTCGACCGCCTCGAACGTCTCGTTCGCGTGGACGTCCTTCCCTCCGATGATCATCGGGATGGCGACCCGCTCGCCCTCCATCTGCCGAAGGCGGGCCTGCAACTCGGCGCGCTCGGGCGAGCCGGGTGCGTAGGAGAGAACGGGCTCGTTGTCGTGCAACGGCGGTTTGAAGAAGCCATGTGCAGTCATGGCGGCGATTCTAGAGTGGTCGCAGTGACCGTCGTCGAGACGCGCTACGCCGTGCCCGGATGGGGCGTCGGTGAGATCTGGCGGGCGAACGGAGTGCTCGTCGAGCACGGGTTCCGCTTCGGGCACGAGGCGACGGGGAGCGGCTTCGACCCGCTCGTCGAGCGATTCCAGGCCTTTCTCCGCGGCCACCCCGTGGACTTCGGGGACGTCGAGATCGATCTGGACTGGGCGACGCCGCTCCAGAGTGACATCGTCGAGGCATTGCGGCGTGTGCCGCGGGGCGAGATCGTGTCCTACGGCGAGCTTGCCGCCCTCGCAGGTCGGCCGAGGGCTCCGCGGGCTGCGGGCGCGGTGTGCGCGACGAATCGCTTCTCGTTCATCGTCCCTTGCCATCGTGTCGTCGGCGCGAACGGCATCGGTGGCTACGGGGACGCGGGCGTCGAGGTGAAGCGGCGGTTGCTCGCGCTCGAGGGAGTCGTTCTGTGATCACCTCGGAGGACGTACGCGAAGAGCTCGCCACGATCGCGCCGGAGCGCGCGAGCGACCGGCTCGCGGAGCTCTCGGCGCTCTTCCACTCGGCCGGCAGCCTGCACCTTCGTGCCGCAGGCGACTGGGGACTGCATCTCGACCTCGGCAGCGGCGCCGCGGCGCGGCGGGCATTCGCGCTCCTGCGCGAGAGCGGGATCCGGTCGGAGATCCGGACATATCGTCGCCGTGCGTTCGATACGGCGACGCGGTATCAGCTCCACGTCGCAGGCGACGCGGGATCGCTCCAGGTCCTCGTCGATGCGGGCGTCGTCGACCGCCGTCATGCACCGCTCGAGCGACCTCCGCGTCGCGTCGTGGCCCGGAGCTCGAGCCGCGCCGCGTACCTGCGCGGGGCGTTCCTCGGCGCAGGCTCACTCTCGCTCGGCCGCTCGCCGCATCTCGAGCTGCGCACGACGTCGCTGGAGTCCTCCGCGCTCCTCGTGCGACTCGCGAGCGCCGAGGGGGTGGAGCTCGCGCTCGCCGACAGGCCCACCCACGCGGTCGCCTACGCGAAGAGCTGGGAGGCGATCGAGTCGCTGCTCGCGGTCATGGGCGCCTCGGAGACCGTGCTCGCGCTCGAGGAGCGGGCAGTGGTTTCCGAGACGCGCTCCCGCGCCAACCGCCTCGCGAATGCCGATCACGCCAACCTCGTCCGCACGAGCCGCAGCGCTCGCAGGCAGATCGCCGCGATCGTCCGGCTCGATCTCGACGCCGTCCCGGACGAGCTGCGCGACGTCGCCGAGCTCCGACTGCGACATCCCACCGCGTCGCTTCGCGAGCTCGCGGCCCGGGCGGACCCACCGCTGACGAAGGCCGCGGCGCATCGACGTCTGCGACGGCTCGAGGAACTCGCCGAATAGACTCGATCGCGAAAACGGGGTCTGAGAAACGGAGGAGAGCATGGCCATTCGCGTCGGTATCAACGGGTTCGGCCGCATCGGGCGGAACTTCTTCCGCGCGCAGCACGCGCTCGGGTCGGATCTCGAGATCGTCGCGCTGAACGACCTCGGCGACGCGAAGACGATGGCGCACCTCCTGAAGTACGACTCGAACCTCGGCCCGTTCCCGGGTGGCGTCGAGCTCGCGGACGGCGTGATCCGTGCCGCGGGCGAGGAGGTGAAGATCCTCTCCGAGCGCGATCCCGGAGCGCTTCCCTGGGGCGATCTGGGCGTCGACGTCGTGCTCGAGTCGACCGGTTTCTTCACCGACCGTGAGGGCGCGCAGAAGCATCTGGACGCCGGCGCGAAAAAGGTCGTCATCTCCGCGCCCGCGACGGATCCGGACCTGACGGTGGTCCTGGGCGTCAACGACGACAAGTACGACCCCGCGTCGCACCACATCGTCTCGAACGCCTCCTGCACGACGAACTGCGTCGCGCCGCTCGCGCAGGTGCTGCACGAGCTCGGGACGATCGAG
>Ga0207688_10001025_pt1 | contig 14301 bp, 11 predicted proteins | sample KBSMiscanthusM4_FD_184296 | JGI IMG/M metagenome (GOLD analysis project Ga0207688, IMG submission 184296) | Miscanthus rhizosphere microbial communities from Kellogg Biological Station, Michigan, USA - M4 (SPAdes) (version 2) | ecosystem: Host-associated > Plants > Roots > Rhizosphere ...
AGGTGAACGCCCACGCGTTCGGATCGATCAGGTCGAGCCGCTTGGCGATCTCGATGCGGACCGCGCCGAGCAGCGCCCGCGACGACTTAGCCGGTCCGGCGGAGAAGAAGATGCAGTCGCCGGGCGACGCGCCGACATGCGTGGCCAGCCCGTCGCGTTCGGCGTCGGACAGGTTCTTGGCCACCGGACCGCTGAGCGTTCCGTCGTCGCCCACAAGCACGTATGCGAGGCCGCGATGGCCACGCTGCTTGGCGAAATCCTGCCAGGCGTCGAGCGTGCGGCGCGGCTGAGATGCGCCGCCCGGCATGACCACGGCGCCGACGTAGGGCGCCTGGAACACGCGGAACGGCGTGTCCTTGAAGAAGTCGGTGCACTCGGCGAGTTCCAGGCCGAATCGCAGATCGGGTTTGTCGGAGCCGAATCGGCGCATCGCGTCGGCGTAGGTCATCCGTGGCAGCGGCGTGGGCACGTCGTAGCCGATGAGCGCCCACAACGCCTTGATGACCGCCTCCGAGATCGCGATGACGTCCTCGGTGTCGACGAAGCTCAACTCCATATCGAGCTGGGTGAACTCCGGTTGCCTGTCGGCGCGGAAGTCCTCGTCGCGGTAGCACCGCGCGATCTGGTAGTACCGCTCCATTCCTGCGACCATCAGCAGTTGCTTGAACAGCTGCGGGCTCTGCGGCAGCGCGTAGAACGAACCCGGCTGCAGGCGCGCCGGAACCAGGAAGTCGCGCGCACCCTCGGGCGTCGACCTGGTCATCGTCGGTGTCTCGATCTCGACGAAGTCGTGCCGCGCCAGCACGTCGCGGGCGGCGGCATTCGCCTTGGAGCGCAACCGGATCGCACCGCCCGGGCCATCGCGGCGCAGGTCCAGATAGCGGTACTTGAGTCGCGCTTCTTCGCCTGCGGGCTCATCGAGCTGAAACGGCAGCGGTGCGCTCTCGCCCAGCACGGTCAGCGACGTGGCGTTGACCTCGATGTCGCCCGTGGCGATTTCGGGATTGGCGTTGCCCTCGGGCCGGATCTCGACGACACCGGTGACCGCGACGCAGAACTCGGCGCGCAGCCGGTGTGCCTGGGCCAGGACGTCACCCTCGCGGAACACCACCTGCGACACCCCGGATGCGTCACGCAGATCGATGAAGATGACACCGCCGTGGTCTCGCCGACGCGCCACCCAGCCGGCGAGGGTTACCTTCTGCCCGGCATCGGTGGTCCGCAACGAACCGGCCGCATGTGTGCGCAGCACAAAAACTCCTGTGAATGGCCTGACTAGACGACTGCCAAGTGTAGAGGGGGCGTGACCGCCGGTAGCTTGGCGATCATGGGTAGCCGCATTGCACTCATCGGACCCGGCGCTATCGGTTCGACTGTCGCGGCGTATCTGAGCGCCGCCGGTCACGCCGTCGTGCTGTGCGGGCACACCGCGCGCGAATCGATCGAGGTCCGGCCCGACGACCACGATCCGATCGTGCTGGCGGAACCCGTCCACACCGATCCCGCCGAGGTAGATGGTCCGGTTGACGTGGCGTTCCTTGCCGTCAAGGCCACCCAGAACGAGCAGGCCGGCGCCTGGTTGCAGCGGCTGTGCAACGAACACACGGTGGTGTGCGCGCTGCAGAACGGCGTCGAACAAGTCGAACGGGTGGGACGGTACTGTCCTTCGTCGACGGTCGTGCCGGCTGCCGTGTGGATCTCGTCGGAAGTCCAGCCAGAAGGCTGGGTGCGGGTGCGCACCGAGCCGCGGCTGGTGCTGCCGGACACCGAGGCGGCCGCGACGCTTGCGGAGTTGTTGCGCGGCGCGGGGGTAACTGTCGAGCTGGACCCCGACTTCAGCACCGCCGCCTGGCACAAGTTGCTGGTGAACGCCGTGGTCGCCGTCATGGTGTTGACCGGAAGGCGCGCGGGCGCCTTCCGCCGCGACGACGTGGCGGCGCTGGGTCGGCGCTATCTCGCGGAGTGCCTGGCCGTGGCACGCGCCGACGGAGCCAACCTTGGCGACGAGGTGATCCACGAGATCGTCGGCATGCTGGCTCAGGCCCCGCCCGACATCACCACGTCGATGCTCACCGACCGGGAAGCGAACAGGCCGCTGGAGTGGGACATCCGCAACGGCGTCATCCTGCGCAAGGCCGCTGCGTTCGGGCTTTCCACTTCGATCAGCGAGGTGTTGGTGCCGTTGCTCGCCGCGGCAAGCGACGGTCCCGGCTAGACACCGTGCCCTAAGGTGTATGGCCATGCACCGTTTCGCTTCGTCGGCGACGTGGGGGCACTCCCCCTCGCAAGCTGGGGGTACCCCACCCGCTTGCGGGGCAGAATTGCCGCCTGGGAACCGCACAGCCACATGGCTTTTCGGTTCAACCAAGGCTCCGACAGAACCGTAGTCGATCTTTTCCTGGATTACCGGTTCGGCGGAACTTCCTAGAGGCCGGCCCAGGCCTTGCGGCGCTCGGCGTCGGGATCCTCGACCACCATGTCGCGGGCCGACAAAATAATGCGAGTGAAGCGGTTCTTGGTGTCGTAGATCGGCCAGTGCTGCCCGCTGGACCAACGGATTTCGCCCGTGTCCCAGCCCTTGCCCGCGAAGTCAAGCCAGGCGCGCTGCATGCGTCTGCCGACGGGCGGCTGCAGCCGCCGGCCGAGCGGGTGCAGCTTGCGGCCGATGAACGAGGCGTAGCTGTGCTGGATGTGCACGATCTCGCTGCCGTGCGTGGCACCGAGCCCGAGAAGCCGCAGGCTCCACCCGAAATGGTCAAACCGGTACATATGCGTCGGCGCAACCGCGCTGTATGCGTCGGCGAACGCCCACGCCGGGCCTCCGAACATCACGTCCGAGCCGAACGCGACGAGCGCGCGCCTGTGCGGGTAGTCCGGGTACGCGGCGAGCACCCGATCCTTGGCGTCGGGGGCGACCCGGTCGAGGTAGGCATGGATCGACGCCGTGGTCGTGGGCAGCATCGGCGGCTTGGTCCAGGCGAACATCGACGCCTCGTGGCTGTTGGTGCCGATGATCAGCGGTACCCGGGCCAGCGTGCCCCCGCGAGCCGCATCGACCGGATGGTTCGGTAGCAGGTCGACGCCATAGGTCAGCCCGTAGGCCAACGTCGGAGTGGTCGTGACGCTCTTGAGCTGCAGCATGCCCGCAGCGTGGCGTAGTTGCCGCTGCGGTAGCGCCTTGACCTCGGCGGCGCTCACGCCCAGCCGCTGCAGGAACTCGTGCGCCTGCCTCGCCCGCAGCTCCCGGTCGGCGATCAGCGGCAGCGCGGGGCTCTGGGCGATCGCACGGCGGAACAGGCCGTCGGCGGCCGGACTGGCCAACAACGCAAGCACCGACGTGGCCCCGGCAGACTCGCCGAACACGGTCACCCGGTCGGGATCACCGCCGAACGCGGCGATGTTCTCGCGGATCCATCGCAACGCGGCCATCTGGTCACGCAGCGCGAGGTTGTCATCGAATCCGACGCCGAGGTCGCCGAGTTCGAAGCCGCCGAACACGCCAATCCGGTAGGTGACGTTGACGACCACCACGTTTCCGTTGGCGGCCAGTCGCGACCCGTTGTAGAGCTGGAACTGGCCTGCCCCGTATACGAATGCGCCGCCGGGAATCCATACCATCACCGGCAGCGAACCGCAGGTGTCTGGTGACCACACCGTCAGCGTCAGACAGGCTTCGTCACGCACCTTCGGGTCGTCGCGACCACCGCCGACGAACGACTTTCCTTGCGGCGGGAGCGGCCCGTGTTCCAGCGCATCACGCACGCCGGTCCACGGCTGCAGCGGCGCAGGCGTCAGAAAACGGCGTTCGCCAACCGGCTGCTCGGCATACGGCACTCCGCGCCAGACGCCGACACCGCCCTCGGTGGTGCCGCGAACATCTCCCAGCCCCGTATGCGCGATGGTCGAATGTCCGAGAAGGACTGCCACGCCTAAATCGTAGTGTGCAAAGCTGGACGCACCTGAGTCCAAACAGGGTGTGGCAAGCGACGGAGCGGTGCGATGACCTTCAACGAGGGTATGCAGATCGACACGAGCAATATCTCGGCGGGAGGCCGCGGGCCCGGTCGCGGAATTGCGATCGGCGGCGGCCTCGGCGGATTGGTGATCGTGGTGATCGCGCTGTTGCTGGGCATCGACCCGAGCGCCGTCGTACCTGAGCAGGGACAGATCGGCACCGGGGTGGAGGCGCCAGGATACGACCTGAGCCACTGCAAAACCGGCGCAGACGCCAACAAGTATGTGGAGTGCCGCGTTGTGGCGACGACGAACTCGGTGGACGGGGTCTGGCAGCAACTGCTGCCTGGGTACACCCCGCCGCATACCACGCTGTTTCACGGTCAGGTTCAGACCGGCTGCGGACCCGCGGACACCTCCGTAGGCCCGTTCTATTGCCCCGTTGACAAGACCGCCTACTTCGACACCGACTTCTTCCAGGTACTCGTCGACCAATTCGGTTCGAGCGGCGGCCCGTTGGCGCAGGAATACGTCGTGGCCCACGAGTACGGCCATCACGTGCAGGACCTGCAGGGCACAATTGGACGCGCCCAGCAGGGCGTCCAGGGCGCGCAGGGAAATAGCGTGCGCACCGAACTGCAGGCCGACTGCTACGCGGGTATCTGGGCGCATTACGCGGCGGTCACGAAGCAACCGGGCACCGACGTGACTTACCTGGAGCCGTTGAGCGACAAGGATATTGCCGACGCTCTGTCGGCGGCCTCGTCCGTCGGCGACGATCGCATCCAGAAGGAGGCGACCGGCCGGATCAACCCGGAGCAATGGACCCACGGATCGTCCGCGGAGCGGCAGAAGTGGTTCACCGTCGGCTACCAGACCGGCGACATAAAGAGGTGCGACACATTCGCGACCGACAACCTTGGTTAGGCAACCCACGGCGGTAGACGCCGTCGCCGAACGCTATCTCGACACGTTCGCTGCGCTGGATCCGTGCGCGGCAACGGAAATGGGCATCATCGGCCACGATGATGACATCACCGACTACTCCCCCGACGGCGTGGCGGCCCGCGTCGAAGCCGCGGGCTCGGCGCTACGCGAGCTGGACGGAACCACCGCGGCCGATGAGGTCGACCATGTGACCATTGCGGCGATGCGCGAACGGCTCGGTCTGCAGATCGAGCTGCATGACGCCAGACTTGATATCGGCGATCTGAACGTGATCGCGTCACCGCTGCAGTCGATGCGCGACGTGTTCGACCTGATGGCCACCGACACCGACGAGGACTGGGCGCGGATCGGCCGGCGGATGTCAAAGGTCCCCGAGCGGGTCGCCGGTTACGTCGCGGCACTGCGGGCCGCGGTTGCGGCCGGGCGTGCGCCGGCGGCCCGGCAGGTCACCCGTGGCATCGACCAGGCAGGCCAGATCCAGCAGCTGTTTGTCGAAATGACCGCCGATGCGGCGCCGGGAAACGCTGCGCTGCACACGGAACTGCAACAACGCGCCGCAGCTGCCGCCGACGCCTATGGGACGCTCGCCGCAGCGCTGCGCGACGAGATCGCACCCCACGCCCGGCATGAAGACGCATTCGGCCGCGACGACTACCGGCTGCTGTCGCGGGAATTCCTGGGCACTTCTGTCGACCTCGACGAGACCTATCAGTGGGGTCTCGGTCAGCTGGAAAGGATTGTCGCCGAACAGGAGTCGATTGCAGATCGGCTATATCCCGGCGTTTCGGTCAGCGAGGCGCTACGGCGGCTGGAGGACGAACCGCGCTATCTGTTGCACGGTACCGACGCGCTGCAGGCGTGGATGCAGGGTCTGTCCGACCGCGCGGTGGAATCGCTGGCCGACAAGCACTTCGACATCGCCTCGGCCCTGCGCACGCTGGAGTGTCGAATCGCGCCGACCCAGACGGGCGGAATCTACTACACCGGGCCGTCCGAGGACCTGAGCCGTCCCGGACGGATGTGGTGGTCGGTCCCGCCCGGTGTCGACACGTTCCGCACCTGGCAGGAAACGACCACGGTGTTCCATGAGGGCGTGCCGGGTCACCACCTGCAGGTCGGCCGGGCGGTCGTCTCCTCGGACCGGCTGAACCGGTGGCGGCGGATGGGGTGCTGGGTGTCGGGTCACGGCGAGGGCTGGGCGCTGTACGCCGAGCGCCTGATGGCCGACCTCGGTTGGCTGGATGACGCCGGCAATCGGATGGGAATGCTTGATGCTCAACGCTTCCGGGCCGCGCGGGTGGTAATCGACATCGGTGTGCACTGCGGGCTGACCGCACCGGACGGCGGCATTTGGGACGCCGACCGGGCGTGGGTGTTCCTGCAGTCGCACAGCGCGATGGCCGAGGAGAATCTGCGCTTCGAGTTGGACCGCTACCTGGGCTGGCCCGGGCAGGCTCCCTCGTACGCCGTCGGGCAGCGAATCTGGCAGCAGCTGCGCGACGAGATGCTCAACCGCGGACTGTCATTGAAGGAATTCCACGGCCGCGCACTGGATCTCGGCGGTCTTCCGCTTGACGTGCTTCGGTCAGCCCTGATCGCCGATTTCGCCGCTAGCTGACCCGCTTTCGTCGCATCCTCTGGCAATCTAACGTCGGGGAATGGACACGGTGCCGATCACACCGAACCTGACCATGTTGCGAGTCAACGGCTGGCAGCTGTATATCTGGCGCGACGACGATTCCGTCACACTGATCGACACCGGCGCGCCAGGATCCGGCACTGAAATCCTTTCGGCTGTGCCGGGCGTCGACCGGATCGTGTTGACCCACGGTCACGTCGATCACTGCGGCTCGGCCGCCGAAGTGCACCGGGCGACCGGCGCGCCTGTCGATGCTGGCGCCGGTGACGCGGCGGCGATCCGGACGGGTGCGGCACTGCCGCCGCCGGTATTCGAGGATTGGGAAGTGTCTATCCATCAACGTGTTTCGGTCGGCCTGCCGGACACGGCACCGCCGGTGCCGGTGAATCGGGAGCTCGGCGACGGCGACGTGCTCGAGTTCGGTGGCGGTGCCGAGGTCCTGGCGATCCCAGGCCACACCCGGGGCAGCGTCGCGATCCACCTACCCCGCCACGGCGTGCTGTTCACCGGCGACACCATCGCCAACGTCGGCACCGTAATGCTGGGCACCTTCAACCAGGACCGGGCACAGACCGTGGCGTCGTTTCAACGGTTGGCCGCCCTCGACGTCGAAACAGCGTGCTTCGGCCACGGCGGGCCGATCGCGTCGGGAGCCGGCGACCGGATTCGCGAGGTGGCTGCCACACTGGTGCCGTGACCCGTGAACCCATCGAGCCCGACACCAAGGACTGGACCTGGGTGGTGTCTCGCCCGTGCCCGGAGTGCGGCTTTGACGCGGCGGCCGTGCGCCACACCGACGTCGCGGATCACATTCGCTCTGACGCCGTCGACTGGGTGAGCAGGCTCAGCGAGCCTGACGTTCGCACACGACCCCAACCCATGGTGTGGTCGACGCTCGAATATGGGTGCCACGTCCGCGACGTGCACCGGATCTTCAACCACCGGGTCCAGTTGATGCTCGCCGAGGATGAACCGCGGTTCCCCAACTGGGACCAGGACGAGACCGCGATCGCTGACGACTACGCCGCCCAGGACCCCGCGACGGTCGCCACCGAATTGTTCGACGCCGCAGGCATCGTGGCCGACACCTACGCCAACGTGCCCACCGACGCGTGGTCGCGGCGTGGCTTACGCAGCAACGGCAGCGAGTTCACCGTCGCGACGATCGCGATCTACCACCTGCACGACATCGCTCACCACGCCTACGACGTCAGTCGCTGACCATAAGGAGCTGCCGGCATAACCGATGCGGAAGCACCCCTGGCAGGCAAGGTCGCGTATGTGACGGGAGCCGCACGCGGGCAAGGCCGTTCGCATTGCATTCGGTTGGCGCGCGGGCGCAGACGTCGTGGCGATCGATGCGTGCGCCGGTCACCGACCACAACGGGTACCCGCCCGCGACCGGGAGACCTCGTCGAAGATTTCGAGCCGCGCCGAACGTTCCTTACCGCTCGAAAAATCCGCAAAATTTCGAGCGGTAAGGAACGTTCGGCGGACCGCCTACAACCGCGACTGGTGCTTGATCGCCGTGTCCGTGCTGCGCAGCGGCCTGATCAACGCGTCCTGCGCGAAGGACGCGATGAGCTCTCCCTCTTCTGTGTGCACTGCACCCCGCACATACGACATGCCCGCGCCGACCTGTGTGCTCTCATGGGTGTAGAGGATCCAGCCGTGCCAGCGCACGGGCTCATGAAAGCTGACCGACACCGTCATCGGCGCGGTCGACACCGTCAGGTGTGCCTGCGCGGTGCCGATGCCCTGGTGCGCGCGCATCGTCGTCGAAATCCCAAGGTGGCCGGTGAAATAGGCGATCAACGCCTTCGCCAGGTCGTCGCGGGTCGGGACCGGATCGTAGTGCAGCCAGGCGTACAACTCCGGCGGCCCGACCTCGTCGGGGCTGTTGACGTCGACGATGTCGACAAGGCGCAGCTGTCGTCCGACCATCGGCATCTCCGAGACGTTCGCGTCTGCGGGCGCTGCGACCTCCGGACGCGGCAGATAGTGACGGATGACGTCGTCGGTGGGCACGTCGGCGAGCACGGTCATCGTTATGCAGCGCTTGCCGTTCTGCTTGGCCGCGACGATCGCGGTGGCGGTGGACCGGCCCTCGCTCACCACGTCGATCTCCAGCTCGACCGGACCGGCGCTCACCATGACTGCCCGCGCGAACACCGCGTACACCGAGCGCACAGACTTGTCCGGGAACCGTTTGGCCACAGCCACAATCGCCTGGGCCAGCACCTGGGTGCCCTCAACCACCTGCCGCTCGTCCTCACCCGCTGGGCCCGTCTCGGCGATGAAGCGGTTCTCCGCATCCGGCTGCACGTCGAACAGGTCGAGCAGTCCCTGAACGCTCCACGGCGTCTGCGCTGAGTCTGTCGTCATGGGACGGAACAGTAACCGAGCATCTGCAAAAGCGGTAACGTCATTACCAGCACACGACAACGAGCCGGAAGGTCCACGATGGCGAAGCTCGGCGGACGATCTGCTGGAGCGGCTCGGCCGGGGACATCAAGCACCGATGCCGGCGGCGTCGACACCGAACCCCGCGAGCGACGCTTCATGAAGTCGGCGCTGGCGATTCTTGGTGAGACGGGCCGCACCGACTTCACGGTGCTCGAGGTCGTGGAGCGGTCCAAGACCTCTCTGCGGTCGTTTTACCAGCGCTTCTCCACCAAGGACGAGTTGTTGCTCGCCTTGATCGACAAGATCATGTCCGAGTCCGCGAAGAAGTGGCGCGAGGATACGACGGGGCTGAAAAGCACAGCGGCACTGCGGGTGCTCATCGACCGCATCTGCACGCCCGCCGAATCAACCACCCAGGACAGGGTCAACCGCGGCCTGACCTACTACAACGACCATCTGGCCGAGACACTGCCGCGCGACTACGCCCGTGTGCTCTCGCCCTTGCATGAGCTCATCAAGGACATCATCAACCGCGGCATCGCCGACGGTTCGTTCCGCGCCGGCCTCGACGTCGATGCCACCGCCGCCCTGATCATGCAATCAGCTCTGGGCGCGATGCGACTGCAAGTTTTGGGCGCCGAACTGAACGGCGTTCCGATCGACGCCGACCACATCTACAAGTTCTGCGTCGGCGGCCTCGTACAGCCCGGCAACGGTGTCTGACCTGCGCGATGCGTACCTGAGAAGAAGGTCTCCAGGGCTGGTGTTTTCGCTGGTCCAGCCATGGTAATGTCATTACCACTAACAGGCAATGAGACTTCCAGGAGGCGAATATGCCGTCACGCCAGCTTCCCTATCCGGTGTTCGACGCGGACAACCACTTTTACGAGCCCAAGGAGGCGCTGACCAAGTTCCTTCCGGACCACCGCAAGAACGTCATCGACTACATCGAGGTCCGGGGCCGCACCAAGATCATGGTGCGTAACCAGGTGAGCGATTACATCCCGAACCCGACCTTCGAGGTCGTCGCTCGACCCGGCGCCCAGGAGGAGTACTTCCGGCACGGCAGCGGCGGCAAGAGCTTCCGTGAGGTCATGGGCAAGCCGATGAAGGCCATTCCGGCATTCCGCGATCCCGCCGCACGGCTGGAGGTCATGGACGGACTCGGCCTCGACTACTCGCTGATGTTCCCGACGCTGGCCAGCCTGGTCGAGGAGCGGATGAAGGACGACCCCGAGCTGATCCACGACGTCATCCACGCGCTCAACGAGTGGATGTACGAAACCTGGCAGTTCAACTACGAGAATCGGATCTTCTCCACACCGGTGATCACACTGCCGATCGTCGACCGCGCTCTCGAGGAACTCGAGTGGTGTCTGGAGCGCGGTGCCAAAACAGTTCTGGTCCGGCCGGCGCCGGTGCCCGGAATGCGGGGCACCCGGTCGTTCGGCCTACCGGAGTTCGACCCATTCTGGGAGGCGTGCGTGAAGGCGGGCATCCCGGTGTCGATGCACGCCTCGGATTCCGGGTACGCGGAGTACCTCAACGACTGGGAGCCCGCCGACGAGTTCCTGCCGTTCAAGCCGACCGCGTTCCGGATGGTCTCGATGGGCAAGCGGCCCATCGAGGACTCGATGGCGGCGTTGGTGTGCCACGGTGCGCTCTCCCGCAACCCCGACCTGCGCATCCTGTCGATCGAGAACGGCGCGGACTGGGTGCCCTACCTGTTCAAGCAGTTCGAGAACACCTACAAGAAGATGCCGCAGGAGTTTCGGGAGAATCCGATCGAGGCTTTCAAGCGAGGCGTCTACGTCGCCCCGTTCTGGGAGGACGACTTCGCCCAGATGGCCGAACTGTGCGGCGTCGACCGGGTGATCTTCGGTTCCGACTGGCCGCACCCGGAGGGGTTGGCGGAGCCTACTCATCTGGTCGACGACCTCCAGGGCCTCGACGAAGAGGGGCAGCGAAAGGTCATGGGCGGCAACATGGTCGACCTGTTCAAGGTGCCCAACGAGATCGTGCACAACCCCGACGTGCCGCCTCTCGTCATTCCCGCCTGACCAGGGCTCACCGTCACGCACGTCCGCACTACATCGAAAGCGAGCTGATGCCGTGACCGAAGCCTCCCCCGAACGACTACTGTTCGCGTCGACGACCCAGTCGTTCCTGGAGAAGGAAGCGTCACTGGGTCGGGTGCGCGAATTGCACGGGGCGGGTACCGCCTTCGAAGCAGACTGGTGGCGGCGCGCAGCCGAACTCGGCTGGACGAGCCTGCTGGTGCCCGAGGAACTCGGCGGCGGCAGCGTGTCGGGCGATGGCGTGGCAGACCTCGCACTGGTCGCCGAGCTGGCCGGTAAAACGGTCGCCCCAGGACCGCTGCATCCGGTCAGCACCGTGCTGGCCGGGCTGGTCGAGGCGCCCGAAAACCACGAGGACACAATCGAATCGCTGGTTTCGGGTGAGGTGGTCGGCTCGTGGGCGGTCTACCAGCCGGGCAAGCCGTGGTCTCCACTCGATGCGGCGGTCACCGCGACGCCGTCCGGGTCGGGCTTCCGCATCGACGGTGTGAAGGATCGTGTCGAGGCGGGTGCCGAAAGCGCGATCCTGTTGGTTGTCGCGCGGTCCGAGGGCGTCGTGCGCCAGTTCCTGGTGCCGACGGACGCGCCCGGGGTGAGTGTCGAGCCACAGCGGTCGATCGACATGGTGAAGACCTATGCCCGCGTGCGTTTTGATGGCGTCGAGGTCGACGGCTCCGCGGCAGTCGGCTCGGCCGAGCAGACCTCGGATATGATCGCGCGCCAGAGCCAGATCGCAATGATCCTTCAGTGCGCCGAGATCGTGGGCATCCTGGAAACCGTGCTGGACTTCACCATTCAGTGGGGATTCGATCGGCACTCGTTCGGCCGCCCGCTGGGTTCCTATCAGGCGCTCAAACACAAGTACGCCGATCTGAAGATCTGGTTCGAGGCGTGCCGCGCGACGACGAACTCCGCGGTGGCCGAGGTCGCTTCGCGATCCCCCGGCGCCGAGATGGCGGTCAGCATCGCGAAATCGTATGTGGGTGAACACGCTCCTGGCATGTTGCAGGACTGCACTCAGCTGCACGGCGGCATCGGGGTGACGTGGGAGCACGATCTGCATCTGTTCCTGCGGCGGGTCACGCTGTACCGCTCGATGTTCGGTACCCCCGAGGAGCACAACTTGAATGTTTACGCTCTCACCGAGCAGCTGGAGTCCGTGTCATGACTGAAACGGCATCGGCGCCAACCGAAACGACGGAGTCGGTCGAGGAATTCGCCGCGCGCGCTCGGGCGTGGTTGGCGGAGAACATGCCATCGATCGATCCGAACAACCCGCCCGAGCACGACCGGGGCGAAGAGGCACCGTGGTTGCGGGCCCGCGAGCTGCAGACGAAGTTGTACGAGGGCGGATTCGCCGGTATCTGCTTCCCGAAGGAGTATGGCGGCCTTGGCCTTCCCATCGCCTATCAAAAGACGTTCGACAACGAATCGCGTTGCTACGAGCTTCCGATCATCCTGAACACACCGACCTTTACGATCTGCGCCGCGACCATTCTCGACACCGGTTCTGAAGAGCAGAAGCATCAGCACATTTCGGCCGTGCTGCGCGGCGACGAGGTACTCGTCCAGCTGCTATCGGAGCCCAGCGGCGGATCGGATCTCGCGGGTGTCATCACCCGGGCCGAGCGCAAGGGCGACAGGTGGGTGATCAACGGCGCGAAGACGTGGAGCACCAGCGCATTCGCCGCCGACTACGGACTGATGCTGGCCCGGACCGACTGGGATGTGCCCAAGCACGAGGGTCTGACGATGTTCCTGGTGCCGATCGACAGCCCCGGAATCACGTTGCGGCGCATCAAGCAGGTCAACGGGTCGGTCGAGTTCTGCGAGGAGTTCTTCGACAACCTCGAACTCGGTGATGATGCGGTCGTCGGCGAAGTCAACGGCGGCTGGCAGGTGGCATCCCGGCAGCTCTATCACGAGCGGCGCGCCGTGGGCGGCGGCTCGGAGTTCGCCAGCGGCATCGGTGCCGAGGGCAAGTCAGACGTACCCATCGACTACGTCGCACTGCTGCAGGCCACCGGGCAAGCCGACAGCGAGCGGGCGCGGGAGATAGCCGGCCGCGCGTTGGTGCACCGAGCAGTTCGAGAGCAGCTGATCGACCACGTGTATCACGGTGTTCTCGATGGCTCGCTGCCGCCGGCGGCCGGTTCGATCATCCGGGTCACGCACGCCGACACCCATCATCTGGAAGTCGACTCCGTGCTGGCACTCTCAGCAAGTTCGGGCGTCGTCGACGTCGGCGACGGGTTGATTCGCTACGGCGAGCGTTACCTGTCGAGGCAGACCGCGGCACTTGGCGGCGGCACCACCGAGATCGCCCGCAATATCATCGGCGAACGCGTGCTGGGTTTCCCCCGCGAGTACGCCGCCGACCGTGGTGTGGCGTTCAATCAGGTCAAGCGCAACAAGAGCTGAGGCTTTCGCGCCGAAACGGCATTCCGGCAGGGGAAATTCGAGGCGTGAGGGCCGGCTGGAATACCGTTTCGTCGCTCAGAAGAGCGTGGGCTGGAGGACCTCGGCGGGCGGGGCAGCCGGGACCTCTGCCGCGCGGAAGGATCGCCGGTCGGGCGCAAGCCCGTACTTGGCCACCAGCGGCTCGACCCGGTCGTGCAGCATGTCCTTGTAGTCCGACGGCAGATACGCTCCGCGCCTGTACAACTCGCGGTACTGCCCCACCAGCTCGGGATGCGATTTCGCCAGCCAGCCCATGAACCATCCGCGGGTCGAGCCACGCAGATGCAGGCCGAAAACCGTCACACCCGTCGCGCCGGCCTCGGCGATCTGGGCCAGTAACGCATCGAGGTGCTCGACCGAGTCGGTCAGCCGCGGCAGCACCGGGGCAACCATGACGTGACAGCCAAGGCCGGCGTCACGAATGGCGGAGATCAACCCGAGCCTTGCCTGCGGCGAGGGCGTGCCCGGTTCGACGTCCTTGTGTAGTTCCGGGTCGCCGACTGCCAGCGACACCGCGACGCTCACGTCGACCCGGCGGGCGGCCTCGGCGATGAGCGGTAGATCGCGGCGCAGCAGTGTGCCCTTGGTGAGGATGGAAAACGGTGTGCCGGAGTCGGCCAGGGCGCCGATGATGCCGGGCATCAGCGCGTAGCGCCCCTCGGCCCGTTGATAGGGGTCGGTGTTGGTGCCCAATGCGACGGTCTCCCGCCGCCACGACGGCCGAGCCAGTTCGCGACGCAGCACCTCGGCCACGTTGGTCTTGACCACGACCTGGGTATCGAAGTCGGTGCCGCAGTCCAGATCGAGGTATTCGTG
>Ga0207688_10001027_pt1 | contig 14278 bp, 9 predicted proteins | sample KBSMiscanthusM4_FD_184296 | JGI IMG/M metagenome (GOLD analysis project Ga0207688, IMG submission 184296) | Miscanthus rhizosphere microbial communities from Kellogg Biological Station, Michigan, USA - M4 (SPAdes) (version 2) | ecosystem: Host-associated > Plants > Roots > Rhizosphere ...
TTGACGGTGCCAACCATCACCTTGTTGCCGAGCACGAACTCGAGGTTGATCTTGTCGGCGGGGATCTCGTAGCGGCGATCGCCGCCGGTCACGCTCGACAGCACCAGCACACCGTTCTTCGCCAATGCCCGCATGCTGTCGAAGACGATCGGGGAGAAGCCCGTTGCCTCGAAGATGATGTCGAAAGGGCCGTAATCGAGCGCGCCGTGTTCGACCGACTTGGTTTTCGTGGACACATAACGCGCGCCGAGTTGTTCGAGCAGATCCGAGTTGCGATACGGCGCAGGCTGCAATCCGAAAACGGTGACCTCGAGGCCGCGAAGCCTGAGCACCAGCGCCGCGAGTAGGCCAATCGTCCCTGCGCCCATCACGGCCGCGCGCTTCGGGCGCCACACCCGGAGCCGTCGCTGGATCTCGTACGCCTGAGTGATGCCCTTTTCGACAACCGTAAGCGGTTCAAGCAGGACAGCGACATTTCGCAGGGCGTTCGGAATCTTCACAATGAAATCTGCACTGTCGACGTAGTACTCCGTGAGGTAGCCATGTCGCAGGTTGATCCCTCTCTCGAAGTACACATCATCGGTCGTCATGTCTGACGTGCCGATCGCATCGTAGACGCTGCTGCCGGGTCGGCGAACCGTGGCGACGACGTAATCGCCCGGTTTCAGTTCAGTCACCGCGGGACCGACCGCTTCAACCTGGCCGAATCCTTCGTGCCCGATGACGAGGAAGTCGTAGCCTTCCGGGGCGGCTCCATATTCAGCCGCGTTGATTTCTTTATCCGTGCCGTCTACACCAACGCGGAGCACACGCACGAGCACGCCACGTCCGTTCGGGATGTCGGACACCGACGGCTTATCGAGGTCGGCAAGATGCAGTGAGTTTGGTTTGCCTGGGAACACCGCCAATGCCTTCATGACACTCTCCGATCTCAAACGATTTCGACTTCGAGCTCGCGTTCTTCGGCTGCGGCCGACTGGTCGCGCTCGCCCGCCTGCTGCAATAGCTTCGCGACAAGACCTGTCCAGCCGGTCTGATGACTGGCGCCAACACCGCGGCCGTTGTCGCCATGGAAGTACTCGTAGAACAGCACCAGGTCGCGCCAATGAGGGTCGCTCTGAAACTGTTCGTGCATTCCGTGTACCGGTCTGGTGCCGTCGGTGCCGCGCAAGAATGGACGTGCAAGGCGTCGCGACAGCTCCGCTGCGACTTCGCTCAGGTTCATCCACTGGCCGGAGCCGGTCGGGCACTCCACAGTGAACGCATCCCCGAGGTAGTGATGGAACCGCTGCAGTGATTCGACCAGCAGGAAGTTGACGGGAAACCAGATGGGTCCGCGCCAGTTCGAGTTGCCGCCAAATAACCCCGTCGTCGACTCGCCCGGTTCGTAGCTCACCTGGTGGCGCTGGCCGCTGACCTCCAATGTGTAGGGGCGATTGCGATGCGCCCGCGACAGCGCGCGGATGCCGTATGGCGAGAGGAACTCGTTCTCGTCGAGCATCACCTGCAGGACGCGGCGCAAGCGCTCCCGCGTGACGATCGACAGCAGCCGTCGTTCCTCAGTGCCTCGTGTGCGCATGCAGGCGGCGTTCGCGATCAGGTCTGGCCGGTTATCGATGAACCATTCAAGCCGCCGCTTGAAGCCGGGGAGCTTGTCGAGCACGTCGGGCTCGAGCGTCTCGACGGCGAACAGCGGGATGAGCCCGACCATCGAACGAACCTTGAGCGGGAAGTGGTCGCCGTTGCCGGCGTGCAGCACGTCGTAGTAGAAACCGTCCTCCTCGTTCCAAAGCGAGATGCCATCCTGGCCGAGGTTGTTCATCGCCGCCGCGATATAGAGGAAGTGTTCCCAGAACTTGCTCGCCACGTCTTCGTACGTCGAGTCTTCGCGCGCGAGCTCCATCGCGATGGCGAGCATGTTGAGCGTATACATGCCCATCCAGCTCGTGCCGTCCGACTGTTCCAGGTGGCCGCCCGTCGGCAGCGCCGCACTGCGGTCGAACACGCCGATGTTGTCGAGGCCGAGAAAGCCCCCTTGAAAAACGTTCATGCCTTCGGCGTCTTTCCGGTTCACCCACCAGGTGAAGTTGATCAGGAGCTTCTGGAACACACGCTCGAGAAATTGCCGATCGCCACTGCCGCGGCGGCGTTCTTCGATCTTGTAGACGCGCCAGGCCGCCCACGCATGGACCGGCGGGTTGACGTCGCCGAACGCCCACTCGTACGCCGGGAGCTGTCCGTTGGGGTGCATGTACCACTCGCGCAGCAACAGAATCAGCTGCTCCTTCGCGAACTCAGAATCGACAAGTGCCAGCGGCACGCAGTGGAAGGCAAGGTCCCACGCGGCGTACCACGGGTACTCCCACTTGTCCGGCATCGAGATCACATCGGCGTTATAGAGATGTGGCCACTGTCCGTTTCTGCCGTAGCGATGTCCCTCAGGTGGGGCAGGTTGCCCTGGATCGCCACTGAGCCAATCGCGCACGACGTAGTGATAGAACTGTTTCGACCACATCATTCCGGCGAAGGCCTGTCGCATCACACTCTTCGCGTCATCCGACAGCGATTCCGGAATCACCGTCGTATAGAACTCGTCGGCTTCGCGCTGCCGCCGCGAGAACACGTCGGCGAAGTCACCGCCGACGCCGTTCACGTCGTCGATGATGGTTCCGTCCGTGAGGCGCAAGCGCACGGTCAGGGACTGGCCTGGGCCAATGAGGGCGGCGTAATGACCGGCGGCCTTCGTGCCACGTTGCGCCGGGTTCACCGCCGTGGTGATGCCGTTGACGATGTACTCGTTGAACGCGTCCTTGACGAACGGCGACGCGCTGTCGATACCGAAGAGACGCTGGCTATTTGTCTCGTTCTCGGTGAAGAGGAGCTCGGGAGCACCGTCGAAGTGGAGGGTATAGGGGCCGGTTCGCTGATGATCGATCGCGATTGCGGCCCGTGATCCCTGCAGTCTTTGCAGCTCCGGGCGCTGCCGGTCACGTCCCCACGACCACGTGTTGCGGAACCAGACCGTCGGAAGCAGTCGAAGCGGAGCCGCGACATCAGCGCGATTGACGGCGGTGATGCGGATCAGGATGTCGTTGCAGGAGCCCTTTGCGTACTCCACAAACACGTCGAAGTACCGGTTGTCCGCGAAGACACCTGAATCAGCAAGTTCGAACTCGGGATCCTGGCGGCTGCGCCGCCGATTCTCATCGACGAGCTGCGAGTACGGAAATGCACGCTGCGGATACTTGTACAGAAATTTCATGTACGAGTGCGTCGGCGTGCTATCGAGGTAGAAGTAGTACTCCTTGACGTCCTCGCCGTGGTTGCCCTCGTTACCGGTCAATCCGAACAGCCGTTCTTTGAGGATAGGATCCTGTTCGTTCCAGAGCGCTACGGCGAAGCAAATCGATTGGTGCCGGTCGCTGATGCCCGCGATCCCGTCCTCGTTCCAGCGGTAGGCACGTGAGCGAGCCTGATCGTGGGAGAAGTACTCCCACGCGGTCCCGCCTGCACTGTAGTCTTCGCGGACCGTGCCCCATGCACGTTCGCTGAGATACGGTCCCCAGCGCTTCCAGTTGACGCGGCGGGCGCGGGATTCTTCGAGTCGCCGTTCTTCTGCAGTCATCGCTCAATCACCTTCAACGGATGCCCATCCGGGTCCTGCGCCAGAAGGGCTTTTCGAAGTTGTGGCATCTGCGGGCTCGCCACAGCTGGTGAGACCAGGAACGCGCGCCCATTCAGCAACTGCTCGAATGCCTTGGTCGTATCGGTGGTCACGAGAGTGGTCTCCCAATGGGCCAGGTCATTGGCTTGGATGCCGGTCGCCGGGCGGCCGTTACGCGGCGTCAGATATTCGAGGAATTCGATGCCCGGACCGCCTGCGGCTCGGAGGCTGGTGATATGGAGGCGCGCGCCGAACACGTTATTCAGACGCTCTTGTTCCGGCCCGTAATTGACGCTTTCGCCGGCAACGCGAAGACCCAGGCGATCCCGGTAGAAGCTCAGGCTTGTGTCGGTGTCGGTCACAGCGATGGCCGTGTGGTCGATCCCGAGGAACAGATTGTTCTTCGCCATCTGCCACTTCGGATCACCTTTACCAGCGGGAAATTGCAGGATCTCGAGTGGGTGTCCGTCGGGATCCTTGAAGTAGAAGGCCTTGATGCCACCGGCAGCCTTGTTCCAGTCTGGCAGCCGTTGCGGCTCTGGCGACGAGTGCTCGACATTGTGCTGGCGCAGGCGCGCATACGCCTGGTCCATGTCGGACACGACGATCGCGACGTGTTGGAACCAGCCGTCATTGCTGCGCGAATCCACCGGAATCGGCCGTCCGCGCGGCGTGAGGTACTCAGTGAGCTCGATCTCCTCGGCGCCGAGTTGCATCCGCACGATGCGCGCTCGCGCACCGAAGACGCCGTGCAGTCGTTCGAATTCGCTGCCCGTGACCTCCTCATCTGAGATCGTTTCGAATGTCAGCACGTTCGAAAAGAACGCCATTGAACGGTCGATATTCGAAACGGTCATACCGACGCGCTCGACCGCATCAATCAGTGGTCGTGTCGCAGGCGCCGAGGTGAGCGCGGTCGGGGCGAGCCACAGACACAGCGCCGCGATGGTGAGCGCAACCGTGAAACGCGGGCGTGTCATCAATTCATCCTCTCCAGCAGGTGATCACCCACGCGGAGCGCGTTGGCCATAATCGTCAGTGCAGGATTGACCGCGCCGCTCGACGGAAAGAAGCTGCCGTCGACGACGTACATGTTGTCCACGTCGTGCGATTTGCACATCGGATCGAGCGCCGATGTTCGTCGATCGGTGCCGAAGCGAATCGTCCCGTTTTGATGGGCGACGCCCGCCAGTGGAATGCGCTGGCCGACGAACAGACTGCGAGCGAACACCCCCTGGTGACACGAATGTCCATGCTCCGCGCAGTGCGACTGCTGTTGCATGAGGTGTTCGAGCTTCTTGATCAACCGTTTGTGGCCTTCCTCGTTGTTTGGCGTATAGCGCAGCTCTATGTGTCCTTCGCGATCGAGGGTGACGCGGTTCTCTGGATCGGGCAGGTCTTCCGACGTGAGCCAGAAGTCGAGCGAGTGTTTCGCCATCAAGTCGAGCGTGAATCCGGGCGTGAGCGGTGGCGCTCCCGCCGACAGGGCTACTGCGTCGAGCTTGCCCACGAAAGAGATGTGGCCCATGGGAAATTCGAAATCCTTCGAGCCGAAGTAGAAGTCGTTGACCGCGAGCGTCTTCTGGAAGACCGTCGGGTTGGGGCACTTTGATACAGCCATGAGCACTGAATTGATGTGGCCCATGTAGTGACGCCCGACCACGCCCGAACAATTCCCCAATCCGTACGGGTGCTTGTCATTGGCCGAACGAAGCAGCAGCGCGGCGGAATTGATCGCGCCACACGACACGACCACGACGTCAGCGGAGTAGCGCTCGGCTTGTCCGTTGTGTTGGACGTGGACGCCGGTGATTTCGCGTCCCGACGCGCTGGTGTCCAGACGGGAGACGTATGCCCCCGTCAACAGCGTCACGTTCGGATGTTGCAGCGCGGGGTCGATGCACATCACCTGCGCATCCGATTTCGCGTGCACCAGGCACGCGAACCCGTCACACGTATTGCACCGGATACAACGGCTGCTGTCTGGATTTGTTTCGTTCAGGCGAATACCGAGCGGCACGTGGAAGGGACGCAGTCCCTGGCTCGCGAAGTGATCGCTCAATGCCTGAATGCGTGGCTCGTGGCTGACCGCTGGAAACGGATACTCGTTCCTGGCCGGAGGCTCGGTCGGATCCTCGCCGCGTTGACCGTGCACTTCGTACAGGCGCTCGGCGCGAGCGTAGTACGGCTCGAGATCCTGGTAACTGATTGGCCAGGCCGGTGACACGCCACCGTGATGGCGAATCTCGGTGAAGTCGCGCTCACGCAGCCGGAACAGGGCGGCGCCGTAGAATTTCGTGTTGCCGCCGACATAGTAGTTGATATGTGGATGGAGCGCCTTGCCGTCTTTGTCCTTCCACAGTTCCTTCGTGTGATAGCGTGCTTCGACATTCACCGCACGCGAACTCCAATTCTCCTTTTCACGCGGCACGTAGTTGCCGCGTTCGAGGATGAGGATGCGCTTACCGGATGGCGCGAGCGTGTACGCCAGGGTGCCGCCGCCCGCGCCAGTGCCGATGATGATGACGTCGTAATGTGTGTCGTTCGACATGATGCAGTCCGTTCTCTTGTGGCAGCGCGTCCTGATTCGTGGATGGTGACTACGAGTAGCCACAGTTGAAAATGCACGGCCCGTGGTCGTGGTGCAGCTTCGCGCACCGAACGGCCAGGCGGCCGCGAACACGCAGAAAGATCTCCGCCGCCAGCAGCATGCCGAGCGGCGGCGCCGCGAAATAGATCCAGAGGCCGCGCCAGATACCGGCAATCACGTCCGGACCCAGTGTCCGAGCCGGGTTCATGCTCATGCCTGAGAGCGGCGCTTCGAAGGTGATGAAGGTCGCAACCAGAACAGCAACGACGGCTCCCGTGAAAGGCGAGAGGCGATGCTGATTCGAGACCGTGAGCACCACGAGCATCAGCACGAACGAGATCGTGGCTTCTGCCGCGAATGCCACGATGTCGCCAGTGGGTCCTGGCGCGGTGGCGACGTAGTTGACGGTCGGGTCGGCGATCCAGCGGAGGAGTCCCAGCGACGCCACGAATATGCCGACGACGCTGCCCAGGAACTGCGCGCCGCCGTACGCGAGTGCATCGCCACCCGAGATCTTGCCCAGGCGAAAGAAGGTGAGCGTGACCGCCGGGTTCATGTGCGCGCCCGAGCGGCGTCCCCACGGAGAGTAGATGATGCCCGCCGCCGTGAGCCCCATGGCCACTCCCATGAGCACCCGGCGCGCGATTGCGTCATCCACGAAGGCTCGCAGTGGCGATGCCGGATGCTGGATGACCACCGTCATCGTCGCTGCGGACAGCATGAAGATGGCAAGCAGGGCCGCTTCGATCAGGTATTCGCGCCAATGGACCATACGAACCTCACGGCGGGTCCAAGCGCAGGACCCGCCCTACGAACGGCGACGCTCCAGCGTCAGGATTCAGACCGCGTCTGCGAGACGTCTGAGACCGCCAGGTACACGCCGTCAGGCTTTCTGTGAAGAATTCCGTCGAGAACGAGCATGTCGAGAAATTCGCGGCTGCTTGCCGGATCGAGGTGCCAGAGGCGGGCAGCCTGAGCAATCGTCAACTTGAGGCCCGGCATTTCCTTGAACTCACCACGTATCCGCAGCCGCAACGCCGCGGCGTCATCACACGCCCATGTCATGAGTCGCTCCTTCCACGCTCTTCGATGCCGATCGACGGCGGCGGTTACGTTTCGCGGGAGGAGCGAGGACGATTCGATCGAGCCTGAGAGCCTCGCCGACCGACCAGGCCTGGAATGGGCAGCCATTTGGCCTGTGAGGCGCGTCGCCGTCTGCGATCTCCGACACATGGCCCAGCCCGCCTTCGTCCAGGTGAGTCGCGATCGGCTGGAGAAAGCGCCGACGCGCTTCGGCGATGACCGCAGTCGTCTTGCCGCGGGCCCGGACCCATGCCTCGACGAACGGCGTCAACAGCCACGGCCAGACGGCGCCTTGGTGGTATGCGGTGTCGCGCGCGAACACACCGCCGCGGTAGTGGCCGATGTACCCGGGCTCGCCGGACGCAAGAGACCGCAACCCGAGCGGCGTCCACAACCGCGCCTCGATCGCATCCAGCGCGCGGCGAGCGCGCATCGCATCGACTAACACGAGCGGCAAACCGCCGAGCGCCAGGACCTGGTTGGGTCGGAACGATGAATCGATGGTTCCGGGCTGGTGATCGACGTCGACGACGTCGTTCAATGCGCTGGCGGCGTCGTTCCAGAACTTTGCTTCGAAAGCAGATCGACCGCGGTCGAGCAAGTCTCGCCAACGCGGCGAGCGCTGGCTCGCCAGCCACAGTGCGTTCAGCCAGAGCGCCTGGACTTCGACGGGTTTACCGATTCGCGGCGTCACGACGTAGTCGCCGACTTTGGCGTCCATCCACGTCAACTGCACCCCGGTTACACCCGCCGCCAGCAAGCCATCGTCGTCGGCACGGATGCCGAATCGCGTGCCGCGCGCGTAGCCGTCGAGAATGCGGTCGACGCCGTCCTCCAACGCCTTTCGATCCGTGAGCGTGAGGTCGATCCCACAACGCGCAGCAGCGTCGAAGAGGTCGTAGACCGCGATCACGAACCAGAGGGACGCGTCGACTGAGTTGAACTCGGGCAGTTCCCCATGGTCAGGGAAGCGGTTGGGCAGCATGCCCTCGGATACCGCGCGCGTCCACTCGAGCAGGATGTGGCGCGCCTCATCGATGCGATCGGCGGCGAAGCAGATCCCGCGCAGCGCGATGAATGTGTCCCGGCCCCAGTCTGTGAACCAGGGGTAGCCGGCGACAATCGTCTGTCCCGATCCGCGCTTCACCAGATAGGTGTCAGCGGCGCGGTGAAGAGGGGAGGCGAACTGAGCGCGACGCTGTGTCTCGGCCTCGCGAATCTCCTGAAGCAGGGACAGGGCATCCCGGGCTCCACCCTCACGTGTGCCGAAGATCAGTGCCGCTTCGCCGTCGCGAAGGTCCCATGCGAATTCACCGGGCGACGCCAGGTCTTCGATGCTGTCGAGCCCGCGGTCACGCTCGACCTCGTAACGGAAGTTCCTGTACCAGTCTGGTTGATGACGGTAGTGGCCGTTGGTCGACGTATGAATGTCGGGGACCCCGTTGTACGGCCGCCAGACGAGACCACCAGCTGTTGGTTCCGGTTCGAAGCGGAATGCGCCGTTCTCGTGATGCAAGGAGTGGTAGTCGCGCCCTGACAGGAAAGGACGTACACGGAGTGATCCAGCCGGTCCGCTCAGCAGCCGCCACGCGAGCGCGACGAGAGGCGCACCGTGACGCGCGATGACCACGTGTTCGATGACCGTGCCATCGTCAAGCGTGAACACCCATCGAGGCCACGGCTCGTAAGTGAAGTCGGTAATACGTCGAGCACCATCAGGAGAGATGACGTCCGGTTCGTAGCGCTGTGAGGTCAGCGCGCTGGTGCCCGCAGCTGTCTCGATCCATGCGTCGAAGCCGTTCACCAGCACCATTCGCCCTGTCGGCGGGGTAGTCGCGGCCAGGAGCACGGCGTGATAGCGGCGTGTCCGAAGCCCGCTCGCTGTTCCACTGGCAAACCCGCCGAGACCGTCGATCTCGAGCCATTCGTCGCGCTCGGTATATCTCATGCTTGCCTTTGATGTCAGCGCCCGCCACGTGGTTTCGAGCGCGCCAGATGAAACCTTTTGTCAGCAGCGTCATCGAAGGTGGCAGAACAGCGCGCGGCACAACGCCGGCGCCACAACGAGGAGAAAAAGAAATGCAAGATAGGTATCGAAGGGGCTTCGTGGCGCAGGCGCTGACGGCCCTGATCGCACTCACCATCATCGCCGCGTTTGCGCCGTCATCTCAGGTGTCGGCACAAGGGCGCACCAGCTCGCCATTCGCCGGCGCGAAAGCCAACACCGGTCGGGTCACGCTCACCGGAAATCCAGGATCGCTGGTATTGACACTTTCCGACGATTTCAAGACGCCCGATACGCCGGATCCCCACTGGCAGGTGGTGGACGGAAAGGGACGCGTCTACCTTCTTCAGAAGCTCACGGTGAAGGGTCTCGTTGGAGACAAAATGAATCGCTCGATCACGCTTCCCTCATACATCACCGACGTCGCCAAGGTGCAGATCTGGTGTGCCTATGCCGAAGTGTTGCTCGGCGAGGCATCGTTCGGCTCTTACTCCACGAACTAGTCCCAGAAAAGACTTGCGTTGACCTCATTACGACACACCGAGGCACCGAGACACAGAGAACTCCCCAGGTTGTCTCTGTGCCTCAGTGTCTCCGTGTGTCGGACAGCCGTGCGGTTTGGCTTTGGGACATACAGTCCCGCACGGCTCTCGTAACGATTTCACGCCGTCCGGCATCAACACAACGACGCTGTTATGGGAACTGCATCGATCGTTGCTCGAACGTTTGCACTGACACCATTCGGCCGGGCGTATGCCAAGGCTACCGGCGCTCATGAGCCGCTGGACTTCAGCACCCGGGCGCTCGATGCACTTGGTATGTCAGCGGATCTGTCAGACGAGCAGTTGCGACACATACCGCCTACTGGTCCCCTCGTGGTCGTGGCCAATCACCCGTTCGGTGCAATCGACGGGCTTGTGCTGCTTTCATTGCTTGCGCGCGTGCGTCCCGACGTGAAGCTGCTTGGCAACCGCGTTCTACAACACTTTCCTCAGCTCCGCCCGAACCTGATCGAGGTTGACGTGTTCGGTCGTCGCAACCAGGTTGGCCATAACACCGTTGCCGTCCGCCGCGCGATGCGATGGCTGACGCGCGGCGGCTGCGTGTTGCTGTTTCCTGCCGGCGAGGTTGCGCACGATTGCGATTCCGCAGGGAACGCGATTGATTCCGATTGGCAGCCCACGGCCGCGGTGCTCGCGTCGCGAGCGACGGCCTCCGTGCTTCCAGTCTTCTTTTCGGGTAGCAACAGTGCGATCTTCCGGGCGGCTGGGCGGATACATCCGCTGCTGCGAACGGCGCTTCTTCCCCGTGAGATGTGGGCGCGCAGAGGGACGACGGTACGAGTCCGTGTTGGACCGCTTGTGCAACCGGAGGAACTCGCGGTGCTTTCGTCACCTCGCGAACAAACCGTTCTCCTCCGCTCGCGTGTCGAGCTGCTCGGTCGGCCGGCGATGCAATCGCCGGCGATCGCCCGGCCATGCAGCGCCGCCATTGCCGAGCGTGGCGCGGCCGCCGATATCGAAGACGATGTGGCTGCACTGCAAAATGACGTGCTCCTCGAGAGTGGCAAATATCAGGTGATCTGCGCAGCAGCCTCGCAGCTACCGGCCGTCTTGCCGGAAATCGGACGGCTGCGTGAACTCGCGTTCCGCCAGGCTGGCGAAGGAACCGGGTTGGCCCGAGACCTGGATCGATTCGATCAGACCTATCAGCATCTATTTGTCTGGGATCGAGATTGCCGCGAAATCGCTGGCGCCTATCGGCTGGCAGCGACTGATGTCGTGGCGCGGGGGGCGCGCGTCGACGAACTGTACACACACACCCTCTTTGCGTACGACCGCTCCCTGCTCGATGCAATCGGTCCGGCTCTCGAACTGGGGCGATCGTTCGTACAGCCACGCTATCAGCGCGACTTCAGCCCGCTGCTGCTCTTGTGGAAGGGCATTTCGCAGGTGGTGGCCAGAGCTCCTCGGTATCGACGGCTGTTTGGCGTGGTGAGTATCAGCGACCGCTACGATTCGACGTCTCGATATCTGATGCTGAAGTTCCTTCAGACGAGGCGATTCGATGCCGAGCTTGGTCGTCTGGTCCGTGCCAAGAATCCGCCACCGCCGCCGCGAGATGTCGTTGTCCAGAGTGCGACCGTGGACAATCTCGACCAGGTGTCCGCACTCGTCCGCCGCATCGAGACTGATGGCAAGGACGTTCCCGTGCTCCTGCGGCAGTATCTCAAGCTGAACGCGAAGTTGCTTGGCTTTACGGTCGATCCCGCATTTGGGAACGTGCTCGATGGTCTCGTTCTCGTGGATCTGGTCGACGTGGAACCAGCGCTGCTCGTGCGCTACATGGGTCGAGAGGAGTCGACGGCGTTCTTGCGGTCGGCAAGCCGGTTCACACAGGCGGCGGATTGCGTTCCGTGAAGCCGCGCTGGTGCCAGTAGGGATACACCGGCGTCACGGTGGTTGCCTTCTCCAGCGCCGCCACGTGCTCCGATGTCAGCGTCCAGCCCACTGCGCCAAGGTTGTCGCGGAGTTGAGTTTCGTTACGCACGCCGGTGATCAGCGTGGCGACCGACGGACGCCGCAGCAACCAGTTCAGCGCGATTTGCGGCACGGTCTTGCCAGTCTCTCTGGCAATGAGATCAATCGCATCGACCACGCGGTAGACGGCCTCGTCACTGACTGGAGGACCGAGATCGCGGGCGACCTTTGTATTGAGGCGACTCACCGCTGGCATCGGATCACCTCGCCGGATCTTCCCGGTCAGTCGCCCCCAACCGAGGGGACTCCACACCACAGTTCCAACGTTCTGGTCTATCGCGAGCGGCATCAGCTCCCATTCGTACTCGCGTCCGATCAACGAGTAATGCGCCTGGTGGGCAACGTACCGCGTCAGGCCGCGTCGGTCGGAGACCGCCAGCGATTTCATCAGGTGCCAGCCGGAAAAATTCGAGCAGCCGATGTAGCGGATCTTTCCGGCGCGCACGAGGTCATCGAGGGTGCCGAGCGCCTCCTCCAACGGCGTCACCGCATCGAACCCATGCAGCTGATACAAGTCGATGTAGTCGGTACCGAGACGCCGGAGACTACCTTCGACGGCGTTGATGAGGTGATGGCGCGACGAGCCGAGATCGTTCGGGCCGGGGCCGGTACGGAACGTCCCCTTTGTGGAAATGAGGGCCTGATGACGGCGGCCCTTCAGCGCCTGGCCCAGGATCTCTTCCGCCTGTCCGCGTGAATACGCGTTCGACGAGTCGAACAGGTTCGCGCCGGCATCGAGACAGGTGTCGACGAGGCGTGTTGCTCGGGCCGCATCCAGGCCGCCAAACGCCTGGAAGAATTCATTGCTGCCGCCGAACGAAGCAGTGCCAAGACTGAGGACCGGGACTTTCACCCCGGATCCCCCAAGTTGTCGGTATTCCATCAGCCCTCGAAGCTACTCGTATAGGAAGAGCGGAAAAAGTGTACCGCGGTCGGTGGGAAGCCGATCTGATATCGTGATCCGGCAGAGCAACTCGAACCAGCGGCGCAATGGACCAGCCCCCCTCCGACGACCGTCGTACCCCACCAGACGATTCGGACACCTCCACACGATCGCGCGCGAGCGATGCGATCTGGGCCGTGTTTGACGGCACGTCGTTTGTCGAGGGATCCGATTTCTTTGCGGCGCTCGTGCGTCAATTGGCGCTGGCACTGCAGGTGCCTTACGCATTCGTCGCTGAGTGCACCGACACGAGCAAGAGTCGCGTGCGCACCTTGGCCTTCTGGAGTCACGATCGCCTCGTCGACAACGTCGAGTACGATGTGAAAGGGACGCCGTGCGAGCAGGCCATCGGGGGAAGTCAGAGCTATCACGCCCGCGAACTGCAGTCGCGATTCCCTGACGACCACGGCCTGGTCGAACTCGGGGCGGAGAGTTACCTGGGTCTTCCGCTGGTCGATGCCACTGGTGACGTGCTCGGGCACCTGGCCGTCATGGACGTCAAACCGATGGACAGCGACGCCATCAACGGCGCGGTCATGCGCACGTGTGCCGTGCGTGCCTGCATGGAGCTCGAGCGCCTTCGCGCGACGAGTCAGATTGACGCGCTCAACCAAAAACTTCGGAAGGCCGCCGATCGAGCCCGGACGCTCCTCGCCATCAACAATGCCGTCGTCCTGAATCTCACGCGCGACGCGCTGTTTCAGGCCATCACAACGGCCTTGCGACCGGTCATCCAATTCGATCGGAGCACGATTTTCCTCTTCGACGAGCAGAAGAAGGTGCTACGCCTCGTATCTGCGGAGAGTGAGGTTCCGACAGAGCACTTCGTGCCCGGAATGGAGCTTGGGCTGAAGAGCAGCCATGCGGGCTGGACGTTCACTCATCAGCGACCTTTCTACAATCCCGATCTCGCCACGCAACGCACCTACCCGGGTGAGGACATTCTTCTGCGTGAGGGCTTCAGGTCGCTCATCGTCCTGCCCCTCATCGTTCGGGGTAAAAGCATTGGTACGCTGAATCTTGGAAGTCTGCACCCGATGCGCTACGGCGAAGCGGAAGCCGAGTTGTTGCAGGAGGTAGCCAACCAGTTGGCGCTGTCCGTGGAGAACATGCGCGAGTACGAGGAGATCGGACGCCTCAAAGCGCAGCTGGAACGGGAGAACGTGTACCTTCGCGAAGAGATTCTGGGTGAGCATAACTTCGAAGAAATCGTCGGCACCAGTCCGCAGCTCACGAGCGTGCTTCATACGATCGATCGCGTGGCGCCGACCGACACGACGGCTCTGATCCTCGGTGAAACGGGCACCGGAAAAGAGCTGGTCGCACGCGCGATCCACAGTCGCAGCCCGCGCCACAAACATCCCCTTGTCAAGGTGAACTGCGGCGCTATCGCCGCCGGCCTGATCGAGAGCGAGCTGTTCGGTCACGTGAAAGGTGCATTCACAGGCGCGCT
>Ga0207688_10001028_pt1 | contig 14271 bp, 16 predicted proteins | sample KBSMiscanthusM4_FD_184296 | JGI IMG/M metagenome (GOLD analysis project Ga0207688, IMG submission 184296) | Miscanthus rhizosphere microbial communities from Kellogg Biological Station, Michigan, USA - M4 (SPAdes) (version 2) | ecosystem: Host-associated > Plants > Roots > Rhizosphere ...
TCGGCATGTTCTCAGCGGCCGCAACGGCGGCCGACAGGTCACGGAGTCGCTCGGTGATCGCGGCGACGAACTGCTGGGTCTCGGCGTCCTTTGGCTTCTTCTCGGCGACCAGGCGCAACGAGTGCTCGGCGCCGGCGATCCGCGCCGACAGCGCGGCGCCGTGGCCGGAGAACTGACCGATCTGGCTGAGCGGGACGCCGAGCCGGTCGGCCCGCCGTTCGTCGAGGTAGCCGCGCGCGGCGATGGCGGCGCGGTAGAAGAGCGGCACCACGATCGGTGCGAGCAGCCGGGTCACGGTGAGCATCCGGCGAATTCGCGTGGGGGAGAACAACTTCCCTTCGCGAGCCGCCTTCAGCTGGGTTTCAGCAACCTTGAGTGCAGCCCTGTCGCTGTCGCGCTGCGCCCTGAGCTTTGCCCTTAGAGCGTTGGTTTCGGCCTTGAGGTCGGCTTTGATGCGACGGGCTTCGTTCTTTGCGCCGAGCTTCGCCTCGAGCTTGGCCTTTGCCTTGATGGCCCGGGCCTCTGCCCTTCGGGTGGCACGGGTTTTGCGCTTGAACAGGCTCATCCCGGCGGGCCTCCCGGTCGTCTCGTCGGCGATTTCATGAAAAAGCAGCCGATGGTGCAGCCCAACACTATCCTCCAGATCATCTCCCGCATCGGTGTGTCCCGGTCGCGGGTAAATTCAGATCCGCAGCAAACCGTTGAGCGTGGTTGTGCGAGAATTGTCGGATCCTCTGAACAGCCGGGTGCTGACGCCTTTGAAGGATGGAGACGCCGTGGGTTCGCGTGTGCGCATCACCGCAGCGGCCTGCCTCGTGGCTTCCGGCCTGTTGGCGGGTGGTGCCAGCGCTTCTGTGGCCTTCGCTGATCCCGTATCCAGTGGCGACGCCGGTGACAAACACACCAATGACTCGGTCCGCAACGGTTCCGCTGAGAAGCCTAAATCCGGTTTCGATGACAAAAAGACGCCGCCCCCTGGCGACGGCATGGGAGGACAGTCGGGTACCGATCCCGTCCATCACCCTAAGGCCGGCAGCGAGAACAAAGACGGCGATAACAAAGACGGCGACAACGACAACGGCAACAACGGCAACGGCCACAGGGGCCACGGCGGCAACGGCCACAACGGCAACGGCGGCAACGGCCACAACGGCAACGGCGGCAACGGCAACGGCAACGGCCACAACGGCAACGGCAACGGCCACAATGGCAATGGCCACAACGGCAACGGCAACGGCCACAATGGCAATGGCCACAACGGCAACGGCCCCGGCAACGGCAACGGCAACGGCCCCGGCAACGGCAGCGGCGACAACGGCAACGGCGACAACGGCGACGGCGGTAACGGCACCGGCAATGGCAACGGCGGTAGCGGCGAAGGCGGGGGAGACCCGACAGACCCAGGCAATTGCAACGAGGAGAACAAGGACGACTGCTCGCCCGGTTGGCCGTGGTGGCCGTGGCCTGTCGGTCAGCCTCCGGGACCTGGCGGCGGCGGTGGTGGCGGTGGCGGCCACCCCGAGGTGCCGTCCGGCCATCCCCGCATTCCGCCGCGTATGCAGCTTCCGCCGGAGCTGATGCCGCCGACAACCGAACCGGTCGGACCATCCGTCATCGAAGCCGCGCCCGGTGCGGGCGGTGCGGCCGCGGAGCTCCCGATCCCGCCGATCACGCTGCCGGTCATCGTCGCACCAGCCACCGGTCTTGGAGGCGGCGGGTCGCCCGGCTCGCCGGCGTTGCCGGCCGCACCTCGTGGCGTGACCGCACAGCCACCGGCGGGTCGAGAGCCGCTGCCGGCCAACGTGGGCAGCAACGTCGCCGTTCCGGCGTCCTCATACCGGATCGGCTACACGGATTATTTGCGCGACGCCGGGTTGTCCCAGGTCGCGGCCTTGGCAGTGCCCGGAGTTGCGGGCATGCTTGTACTCACCGGCGCCGGAGGATTGGTTGGATATCGCCAGGCAAAGGCGGGCCACGCGGTCCACACAAGCGGCACCGCACGGTTTGTGAACTGACAAATCTGCCCGCCCTAGGGGTGGACAGCGCATAGTGCTTTTCGTCGAAGGGGGTTGTATGCCTGCCAGCCGTCGCGTCACCCGCGCCGTCAGTGACGTGCTCGATCTCGCCCCACGACGCGGGGAGGTGTCCTTAACTCGTCTAGTCAACGCCGTCAGCGAGGATCGCGAACGGCCGATTGAACTCACGATGGCCGATCTGCCACCCGGCGTGTGCGGGCAGTGGCGCCAATACGCCGACCGCGATGTCTTCCTGATCCAAAAGGGTCTGCCCGCCTGGGACCGCACGCTCGCTCACGAACTCGGGCACCTGGTGCTCGGTCACGAGGGCATCCCGGTTGTCCAGGCCGCTCGCGAAATCACCGAGATGGCAAGCTTCGACCTGATCGGATACATGCTCAACCAACGAACCGGCTGCATGGGTCCGGCCGGCGAGGACGCCGAGCAGGAGGCCGAAGACTTCGCGGCGCTGCTCATCTACCGGCTCGGTCGGCTGCCGTCGGATCGTTCGTCTATCGTCCAGGTCCGACTCGGAGAGGCATTTGGTTGATCATCTGGGTGATCGCCGGTCTGCTCGGATTGGCCACCGGCCTGCGGATTGGCTGGGCCCTGGTCAACAAGCAATCGTTGGTGAGCACTGCGATGATCCTCGCGCTGGGCAGCCTCGGTCTGGTGGCCGCGCTGAACTGGCAACCGTTGACGCTGATGCTCGACCAACTGTTGCGCTGGAACAACGTCTCGATGGGGCTGTCGCAGGTCGCATTGATCGCGTGCGCAGCAGGCAGCTGCGTGATGATCACGACGGTGTCCTCGGAGCGGAAGCCCGCCACCATTCGAAAAGTTGCTATTGCGCAGTACAGCGTTGCGGTGATCATCGCCGTTGCGAGTTTGGTGATCTTCTTCGCTGCGGGTCAGCAACCTGAGATGTCGCCGGAGGAGTATCTCAAGCGCAACCTCGGCTCCAGTGACGGGAGGTTGTCGTGGTTGCTGCCGCTGCTCTATGTGTTGTTGGCGCTGACCCTCGTTTCCTGGGCCGGCATGCGTCACTCCAACCGCAGCCGGCGTGGCCGCGCCCTGTTCGTCTTCACCGTCGGAATCGTCCTGATCGTGCTGGCGTCCGCGTTCTTCTTGTTGCGGGCCGCGGGTAACACCCAGCTCGTCGGTGTCGGGGCGGCGGCCACCCTGCTCGGCTGCGCCATGTTGATTGTCGCCGCGGGCTCGCTATTGCCCAGCGTCGAAGACTGGTTTGGTGCCCGTCATGAGCTGCGCACAATCCAGCCGCTACTCACGGAGCTCGGTCGACGCCATCCCGACGTCGGCATCGGGGTACGCCCACGCGGCCCGCTGGTGTTCCGGGTCGCCGAGCGGATGTCGCTGATCTCCGACGCGCTGTTCCTGGAGGCCACCGCCGCCGACGCCGCGCGTAAACGACCGGTCGACGCCACCGGCGCACGACCCACGCGCGAGCCCGGCGAAACCGACGACGTGTCCGAACTCGAGTCACCGCCGGTACCGCCGCAGGAGCAGGCTCGCACGATCGCGCAGTGGATCTATGCCGGCCGAGAGGGCGCCCCGAAGGACACGAACGCTGAATTCCCGGGGCTTGCCTGGCTGCGCCAGCCCACGTCGTATTCGGATCGCGAATGGATCCTCGAGATCGCGCAGCAATATCGCCTACTGACGCTCTCCAAGAGTGGGACTGTCTAAGCGTCCCTACTCCCAGACCTGCGGTGTGGGGCCACGAAATTTCCTAGATTCGCCGGGCACCGCGGTGCGGCGCCCAGCGGGCTAATCGTCCAGGTGCTCCTGGCGACGCAGCTCGTCGACCTTGGAAACAATGTCCTGCTGGGCCTCGGCGGACAGCCCGACGGTGCGCGCCGCAATACGGCGGACACCCTCGTCGCGCATACTCGCCAGCCAGGTCAATTCCTTGTCGAGCTTCTCGTAGTACTCGTCGTCGGTGAAGTAGGCGGGCTTGATACGGAAGAAGTTGGCAAGTGCGGCCATGGTGGCTGCCGAGGGGTTGGTGCGGTTGCCTGAGCGAAGCTGAGACAGGTACGGAGCCGACATCGTGACGCCCTCAGCCTTGAGCGCTGCGATGACCTCCGCCGACGTGTGCGGGCCGCGACCGGGCGGGTAAACCGTGTCGAACAGGCGGTTTAGGCGGGCGGCGAATGTTTTGCTCATCGATCTGACCTCCACATGCTTGACGAGCGGGTTTCTAGGGCGGCGTATTTGCTGATCATCGTAGCGAGAGTTGTGCCAACAACCAAGTGCAAACCGCGAAAAAGTTAACCCGCCTTTTCCTTACGGGGGCCGCTACAGGTCTTAACGGCGTTGTCGGTGTGCGCCGGCACCGTCATCCTACGGTGCGGCGAAGCAAATAATAACGGTTGCGTGGGTAATGACTTTCCTCGAAGTTCGGCGGGGTTCGTCACAGGACTGCCGATGCACACCACGGGCAACTGCGATCACGCGTCGCAAAGCGGAATCCAGTGTTTGCTAGTTGCGTAGGGAAGGAGGTAGGAACGACGCCCCATCGGCCTGCTCCCCGCCACGTGACGCCAGATAGCGCGGTGGCCGGGCGAACGTGGTCAGTCGTTTGACCGACAGTAGCCAGCCGGAGGGCCGCCGCGATCCGGCGACGGTTCAAGCGGCGGCAGCGCCAGCGAATGCTCGCGACGGTTCCGGACGATGGTCGCCGCGGCCGCAGTTGTTGCGACCACTGCAACCGCGCCAGTGACCCCGACCGCGACCCACAGAAGGCCGAGTGCACCGTCGAGGAGCAGCCACAATCCGAAGAGCAGGAAAAGCACACTGGCCAGGCCGTGCAGGAAGTGCTCGGGCAACCGCTTGTGCAGCACCGCACCCACCGCGATGGCCACCCCGTCGGCGAGCACCATGCCCGCCGTGGCACCGATCCAGACCCCGGCCCAGTTGTGATCACTGGCCAGGGCGACAGTGGCGAGCATCGTTTTGTCGCCGAGTTCGGCCAGCACGAACGACGAGATGACGGCAAGCAGTACGTGCCGCGGTTCGGCGACCTTCACTTCCTCGTCGTCGTGATCGCGCGCGCGACCCTCGCGCCATGTCCACACCGCGAACACCAGGAAGGCGATCGCCGCCGCGAATGCGATCGGTCGCTCCGGCAGCGTGAGTCCGAGGAAGTGGCCGATCGTCACAGAGAGCCCGTGCACCATGAACGACGCGATGCCGACGCCGGACAACACCACCCACCAGCGATGGCGCAGGGCGTAGGTCATGGTCATCAGCTGTGACTTGTCGCCGAGCTCGGCGACGAACACCACGGAGAGACTGACAAGTGCGGCGGTGAGCATGAGGACGACCTTTCGACACGTCGCCGACAGGCCAATCGCTCACGACCCGTCAGACTTCGGTCGAAGGTCTCGCCCACCGCTCTGCGGTTCGCCGGCCGGGCTCGCGCTTTTGGTGCTCCTCGCGTGCGCGCTGCCAGTATGTCGACTCGACGATTGGGGGCTACTCCCCTTCGCTGACATCATCGACGATAGCGGCGATTTCACGGAGCTGCCACTTGGCGACGCAAGTTCGGGTTGCCGAATCGAGCATTCCGGTAAACGAATCAAATCGTTCGAAAACCCTTATGCGGCAAGCAGCATGGCCAGGATAGCGGTGTCGGGATGGCTGATCGGGTCGACGCCGACGCGGCTCACCATCGACGTCACCGTGCCGTCCGCTTCGGCTTCGACCCAGGCGGCACGATGCTCCAGACCAAGATGCGGAAGCCCGGGTAGCAGCACGCAACCCGACGCGGCGCCCGTACACTCCGGCAGTGACGGCATGGTTTCCGATGGGGGATGCAGCATCAGCAGTGCCGGCGGCTGGTGCTCCGCGAAATAGCCTGGCGGAACAGCTGATTCACCGACAACGGTGCCTTCGGCCACCACCAGCCCGACGGTCCCAGGCACCGGTTCGTCGGGCAGCTCCTCACGTGCGCCGAAAATCGTTGTGGTGGAGAGCAACCCAGGAAGCGATGCGACGCGCACGGCAACTATCAGTAGCTGCGCCCACTCCTTGGTCGAATCCGGCCAGCGGCCGGAGACCACGAATCCCTTAAGGGACCCGCGTGAATGAAACGGGGCGATCTCGATCGCCCGACCGGAGCCCATCTCCATATCGCCTCCGCGTCATCGGTGTTCGGATGCCCCGACTCGCCTGTGGGTCGATTTGCTCAGAATGCGGTAGGCCACGCCTGGCACGCAAGTGGACACGAGTGCTAACGGCGAGTAAATGCGAAAAGAACCGTTACCGCAGCCTGTGGGGATATCCTGAGTCAGCCTCGGCTACGGATGGTCCACAACACGCGGTAGGAGCCCGCCGCCGCTACCCAGCCGAACTGCCGCGAGTCGACGACACCTGGCGCTCGGGGATTGTCCGAGCAGGCCTCGAACGTCACATTGGGACCGGCGCCGCGCACGCCGCCGACACGCTTGACGAGCCACCGCGAGGGCAGCGTCGGATCGGGGAACACACGGATCTGGCCGCGCCGAGGGGCGCCACCGCTGAGCGCCACAAGCCCGTCGCCGGGCTCGAGCGCCGGCCGCATCGAGTCCTCAACGACGGCGAACCGGCGTAGCGGCCAGCGTCGCAGCGGATGGTTTCGGCGCACTCCCAAAGGGTAGGTTTAGGACCATGCTGCATCGACTGTTCGCCAACGTAACCCCCGCTCATGCCCACTGCGATCTGTACTGCGGCGTCTACGACCCCGCCCAGGCCAAGATCGAGGCCCTCTCTTGCCTGAAGACGCTTCAGAAGTTCCACGACTCCGACGACGAGCACTTCCGCACGCGCGCCATCATCATCAAGGAGCAGCGCGCCGAGGAGGTCAAGCATCACCTGATGGTGCTGTGGGCCGACTTCTTCGCCAAGGAGCACTTCGAGCAGTTCCCGAACCTGCACCAGCTCTTCTGGGATGGGGTCCACGGTGCGGGTGACGTCAAGAAGTCGACCGACGTCGCCGTCGCCGAGAAGTTGCTCAAGACGATCGACGAGATCGCCGACATCTTCTGGCAGACCGAGAAGGCCAAGGGCATGGGGGTCTACCCGCCCGCCTGAGGAAATTCACATCGTCGGCACAACGAGTCCCCGGCTCACCAAGGCTGAGCCGGGGTTCTTCTTGCGCGCATCACGCAGTTAGTCAGAGCAATACGATCAGAGCAAGAATGCCCAACAACACAAGAGCGATGACACCGGCACGCAGACACGCCATCAGCTGGCCGCGGGTGTAGACGTCTGCAGCGGAGTGCCACTCAGATGGCGGTACAGCGGACCCCGGACCCATCGGATGTGACGCCATCAAAACCTCCTGACCTGCACGATCTTTGGCTTTCCCGCAGTGAGGTCTGTCACATACAGCTCGTGTGACGCCGATCATAACCCCTCTTGTGTCGAGTGAAAAATCGCCGGCCTCGCGCAAATCCCGCGGTCACGGACGCGTTCGGTCCGTCCGCCGGAGCTGTGGTTGAAGCGAAGATCTGAGCTCCGCAGATGGCGGGGGCCCCGCACTCACAGAAAACCCGGCGACGCGCAGCCGACCCGTCCAGGACGTGCGGGCATTTGTCACCCGAATGGATGACAGGCGCGCCAGCTATCGGATTGTGAGTTGAAAACTTAGTGCGGCAAGGCATTTCGCTCGGCGGACATCGACCTGTTGATCGGCGGCCGCTACCCGCACAAGGTTATCCACAGTGATTTCCAGCGAGCCCACAGATTCGGCGGCTCAAACAGGTTCCGCCCGCTGAGGGGCTGTGGATAAACCTGTGGAAACTGTGGATAGTCCGGGATTGCTGACGCTGCGCCCGCGTGCCGCTTGACGCCATTGCGGTCGAGCGCCCACAACACGCCGTGTCAGCATGGACGGCATGGACGAGGTCGAGGTCGCGCAAACGCAGATCGCCGATGTTCCGTCGACGTTCGACGCGTCGGTGGTCCTGCTCGACGTGCGCGAGGACCACGAATGGCAGCGCGGTCACGCACCCGGCGCCCAGCACATTCCGATGGGTCAGGTTCCGTCGCGCATCGACGAGATCGATGCGGACGCGAAGCTGTTCGTGGTGTGCCAGGCGGGCGGCCGGTCGCAACGGGTGGCGGAGTATCTGGCCCGCAACGGCTACGCCCCCGTGAATGTCTCGGGCGGCATGCTGGCCTGGGCGGATGCAGGCCGTCCTGTGGTCACCGACGATGGCGGTACGGGCGCCATCTGACCGTCCGACGCTAGGCTGGTCGGATGATCGGGCGCACGCGAGGAGCGAAATGATCGTGCGCACACGAGGAGCGAAATGATTCAGGCGTGTTCTGCGTGCGGAACGCGGTGGAACGTGCGCGACCGCAGGCGGGTGTGGTGCCCGCGATGCCACGGGACGCTGCTTGCGCCGTCGGCCCCCGCGCCTGGCGTCGAGTGGAGCGCCCGTCCGACAGCGCCGCCGCTGGGGCCCGGCGGCCTCGGCTCGCCGCCTGCCGGCGTGGGAGCTACGGCGGCCCGGTTGCCGACCGGATATCGCTGGATCGCGGTGCGACCGGGTGCAGCCCCGCCGCCGCGTCGTCGCAGGCGGCCCCTCGGCCCCACCCCCCGCTACCCCGTCATCCCGAGGTGGGGTCTGATCGACCATTTCGAGGCGCCCGAGCGGCAGGCGGCAGGCGGGCGCAGCAGCCCCTCCCTGGCGGGGGTGCGTGCCACCCTCATCGCAACGATGGTCGTGCTCGGTGTCGCCGCACTCGTGCATGTGGTGCGCTACGCGCTGTTGATCGTCAACCGATCGGTGTTGTTGAACAAGGTGGTGGCGTTCACAGCGACCTGGTTGGGCGTGCTCGTCAGCGTCATTGCGCTGTTCATGGTGGTGGCCAGCGCGGTGGTGCTGACCAACTGGCTGATCGCCCGGCGGGCCGCGGCGTTCGCGCACCACCGCCGCGAGGATCCACGCTCGGTATGGGCGTTGCGCGGGGGTTGCCTTGTGCCGCTGGTGAATCTGGCCTGGGCGCCGGTGTTCGTGATCGAGTTGGCCGATGTCGAAGAGCGGCTGACATGGCTGCGCAGGCCAATCGTGGTGTGGTGGATCGTGTGGATCTTCAGCACCGCGGTGTCGGTGTTCTCGATCGCGACGAGCTTCACCCAAGATCCGCAGGGCATCGCGGACAACACCGTGACCACCATCGTCGCCTATCTGCTTGCGCTGGCGGCGCTGCTGCTGGCCTTCAAGGTGTTCCTTGGTTTCGAGCGTCGGCCGGTAGAGCGGCAGGCCAAGCGCTGGGTGATCGTGCGCGACGACGTCTCCCCAACCCCCGAGAAGCAGGCCGAGCCCGGGCCCTTACCGGCCGCTGCGGTTGAGTCTGAAGGGCAGAACCCGGCAGCATAGCCCTATGAACTCGGGCGACGGCACGCTCGGTGGCCACCCGTTCGTGGTGGCGCACCGGGGCGCATCGGCCGAACGTCCGGAGCACACTCTGGCCGCCTATGAACTGGCCCTCAAAGAAGGCGCCGACGGTGTTGAATGCGATGTTCGGCTGACCAGAGACGGGCACTTGGTGTGCGTGCACGACCGGCGGGTGGACCGGACGTCCAACGGGACCGGACTGGTCAGCGAGATGACACTGGCGCAGCTGCGCGAACTCGACTTCGGGGCGTGGCATCCCAGCTGGCGCCCGGACGGCAGCCACGGCGACACGGGCCTGCTCTCGCTCGACGACCTGGTTTCCCTCGTCCTGGACTGGAATCGGCCCGTCAAGCTCTTCGTCGAGACCAAGCACCCCGTCCGCTACGGCGCGTTGGTGGAGAGCAAAGTGCTGGCGTTGCTGCACCGGCACGGCATCGCATCGCCGGCTTCGGCGGATCTGTCCCGCGCGGTGGTGATGTCCTTCTCGGCGGCGGCGGTGTGGCGGGTCCGGCGCGCGGCCCCGATGCTGCCCACGGTGTTGCTCGGTGAAACGTCGCGCTATCTCGGTGGCGGCGCCGCCACCACCGTCGGCGCGACCGCCGTTGGGCCGTCCATCGCGACGCTGCGCGAGCACCCCGAGTTGGTGGACCGGGCCGCGGCTCAGGGCCGGGCGCTCTACTGCTGGACCGTCGACCACTACGAGGACGTCCGATACTGCCGCGACGTCGGTGTGGCGTGGGTGGCGACGAACCACCCAGGCCGCACGAAGGGGTGGCTGCAGAACGGCCTGACGGGGGCGGGTCGGGACTAGCCAGGCTGGGCGGCGTCGAGGATGTCTTGCGGTACAGGCGAGTCGGACGCCAGCGCGGCGAACAGCTGGGCCGCGGCGTCGCTGTTCCACACCACGACGGAGCCGGAGTCGGTGCCGGTGAACTCCCCGATCGGGACCGTCGTGGTGGTGAGGTCGCCTCGCAACGCCCATGCCAGCCGCGCCAGATCCCAGATGTGACCACCCTGGTCGACGGTGAGCGCGCCGGACGCCGCGTGCGCCATCGGATACCAGTGCAGCGGATTGAGCAGCACGGCAGGGCTGGCGGCCCGATGTAGCAGCGCCGACATGAACTGTCGCTGATTGTTCATCCGATCCAGATCGGCACGTGGAGTGGCGCGGGTGCGGACGTAGCCGAGCGCCTGACGGCCATCGAGCTTCTGACAACCTGCGGGCAGGTCGATACCGGCGAGGGGGTCGCTGATCGGTTCGGTGGGGCACATGGTCACCCCGCCGACCGCGTCGACAATGACGGCGAAACCGTCGAACCCGATCTCGGCGTAGTGGTCGAGCCGGATCCCGGTGGCCTGCTCGACGGTCTGCGCTAACAGCGGCGCCCCGCCTTCGGCGAACGCCGCATTGATCTTGTCCTCGCCGTAGCCGGGAATCGGCACGTAGGAGTCGCGCGGGATGGACACCATCGTGGTGGGCGTGCTCGACCCGATCGCGGGAACGTGCACGAGCAGGATGGTGTCGGTGCGGCCGTTGCCCATGTCGCCGCCGGTGGCCAGCTCGGCCTGCTGGTCCGGGGTCAGGCCCTGGCGGCTGTCCGACCCGACCAGCAGCCAGGTCGTGCCCTTGCCGGTGGCGGGCCGATCGGGGTAGTCGGCGAGCGCGGGGATCCGGTGCAGCGACGAGTCCATCCACCAGCCCCCCGCCACCACGACCACCAACAGGAGCGCCAACACGAGGCGACCCCAATGCCGTTTGCGGCGAGGCCTTTTCGCCTTCGGTGGGGGAGGCGGTTGTTTTGCCACCGGCGGCGGCCGGTGCGGCGGCCGACCGGTCGGCGGCGGAGGTGTGGGACGCCGGGGCGGTGGCGGCGGGCGCCGTTGATGAGTCTGCGGGTTCGGTGGCCACGCGGGGGGTGGCCGGAAGTTCGGGTCACGGCGGATCACTTCGGACGGCTCTCGGCGCGCCCTGGGGTCGGGACCCGGGGCCTGCGGCCGGTTGTCGTTCACAGCATGAAATCTACGACAGCCAGCCGAGGTGGCCCGCTGCCAACGCGTAGCCGACGTAGGCGACCGAGTCGATGATCCCGTGCGCGACGATCAACGGCCACAGCCTGCCTGTGCGCCGCCACACGTAGGCGAACACCAGGCCCATCACGACATTGCCCAGGCCCGCGCTGAAGCCCTGGTAAAGGTGGTACGCGCCGCGTAGCAGGGCCGAAGCCAGCACGGCGGCCACGGGGTTGACGCGCAACTGGTGCAGCCGCGTCATCAGGAACGCGACCACGATAACCTCTTCGGCCCAGCCGTTGGCGAACGCCGTGATGAGCAGCATCGGTATCCGCCACCAGGTGTCGTAGAGCTCCGCGGGTTCCACATGCGCGCTCAGCCCCAGCGCCCTGGCGGCCACGTACAAGCCCAATCCCGGGAGTCCTATCAACGCCGCGAGGCCGACGCCGCCCAGCACGTCCCGCCAGCGCACCCTGCCGAGCCCGATCTGTGTGGGTCCGAATCCGCTGCGCCACAACAGGTATACGGCCAATACACCCCATGCGACGAGCTGGAAGGCGACGGCAAGGTTCAGTCCGAGATCGATGAGGTCAAACGGTGAGCGACGCGGGTTGAGCGCTACTCGCCGGCCCGCAAGGCCGAGCAGCACCGCCTCGATCAGTTCGAGGAACGCCGTATAGGCGGACAGCCCGAACGTCACCGCGAGGACGACGACGATCTCGACGCGCAGTCCACGCCGCTGCGGATCGGTCAGCTCGTCGCGCGGCCCTGTCACCGGAGATACGGTAGCGGCAGCCCGGCCTCAGAGTCGTCGCGCGCGCAGCCCGTTGAGAAACGGGCAGCCCATCAGGATGCGGATCGCCTGACTGAGCCCGGTCGCGTCGTCGACCGGGTTGGCGAACGGCAGCCGCACATCGTGGTCGCCGTCGTCGCCCTCCACACGCAGCTGCACCCCGTAGCGGTCCAGGCCCAGGGGCCTGATCCGGCCGCGGCGCAGCGGCATCGGCAGACGTGTGGCCAGCCGGTCGACGACCTCGCGATGCGCCGACTCCATGTGCTGCAGCCAGCACGACTCCATCGCGCAGAACGGGTCCGGCCTGGCTCCCAGCAGCGCGCCGACGCCGACCGATTCGGCCCCGGTCGAATCCGCGACCACCACCGACTCGATCTCCAGTCGCATCAATGCATACCTGGTGTCAACGATGGAATCGGAATTCACTTGGAGCAGAGCGGGATTGGGGTTTTCGGCAGCGATCAGGTCTAGCAGGGCAGAGACCTCGCTGAAGGGGACGCCGTGCAGCCGCCCGCGGATCCACACCAGTGAGCGCACCGGTTCACGCAGCGGCAGCGGGGCATAGTCGGTCATCTCCAGCACCGCCTGGACACCGGCGGTCCCTGCGGCGACTGCCATCCCGGCGAGTATGCCGTCGCCGGGGACCGTGATGGCGAACGAGCCGTCGTCGAGGAGGTGGTGCACCGGGGTGGAGGCAGGCTCGACACCCTCGACCGCGAGCATGGCGCCGCCGGCCCGCACACACGCGCTGCGGATCCGCTCGGCTGTCGTCGGTGCCGTCGTTGTCATCGCGTCACCCTTCGCTAACTGAGGTAAGCCTTACTTAACTGGAACGTCGGGCGAGGCGCAAGGCCTACGACGCGGCGTCAGGGACGGCCCCGCAACACCGGATAGGGTTGAAATGTGCCGCGCATCGCCTATCTCGGACCCGAAGGAACCTTCACCGAGGCGGCCTTGCTCAAGATCTCGGCCAGCGGTCTGGTGCCCGGCGATAGCTCGTCGGATGGCATGACGCCGATCCCGACGGAGAGCACGCCGGCTGCCCTCGCTGCAGTCCGTTCCGGCGACGCCGACTACGCCTGCGTGCCGATCGAGAATTCAATCGAGGGATCGGTTCTGCCGACACTGGACAACGTCGCGACCGGGACGCCACTGCAGATCTTCGCCGAACTGACACTCGACGTGTCGTTCAGCATCGTCGTGCGAAGGGGCACGCCCGCCGCCGAAGTCGCGACGGTGGCGGCCTTCCCGGTCGCGGCCGCGCAGGTACGGCATTGGCTGACCGTCCACCTGCCGAACGCCCAGGTGGTCCCTGCCAACTCGAACGCTGCGGCCGCGCACGATGTCTCCTGCGGGCGCGCCGACGCCGGCGTGAGCACAGCGCTGGCGGCCGAACGCTACGGCCTGACGGCGCTGGCCACCGGTGTCGTCGACGAGCGCAATGCGCGCACGCGGTTCGTGTTGGCCGGGCAGCCGGGACCTCCTCCGGACCGCACCGGAGCCGACCGCACCTCGGTAGTGTTGCATCTCGACAACGTTCCCGGTGCGCTGGTGTCGGCGCTGACCGAGTTCGCCATTCGTGACATCGACCTAACCCGCATCGAATCGCGGCCCACTCGAACGGAACTGGGCACCTACATCTTCTTCCTGGACTGTGTCGGGCACATCGACGATGAAGCGGTCGCCGAGGCACTCAAGGCGCTGCATCGTCGTTGTACAGCCGTGAGATTCCTGGGTTCCTGGCCTACGGGGTCGGCCACCGGTGCGGCCCCGCCGCGGCTTGATGAGGCGTCCCGTTGGCTGACGCAGCTGCGGGAGGGTAAGCCGTGACCGGCCGGCTGGTATTGGTCCGGCATGGACAGTCGCACGGCAACGTCCACCGCCGGCTCGACACCAGGCCGCCAGGGGCGGCGCTGACCGACCTCGGACGCCACCAGGCCCGTGCCTTCGCCCGCGACCTGCCGCACCCGCCGGCGATGATCGCGCACTCGGTGGCCGTGCGGGCTGCCCAGACCGCCGAGGAGATCAGTAGTGAGCTCGGCCT
>Ga0207688_10001035_pt1 | contig 14247 bp, 11 predicted proteins | sample KBSMiscanthusM4_FD_184296 | JGI IMG/M metagenome (GOLD analysis project Ga0207688, IMG submission 184296) | Miscanthus rhizosphere microbial communities from Kellogg Biological Station, Michigan, USA - M4 (SPAdes) (version 2) | ecosystem: Host-associated > Plants > Roots > Rhizosphere ...
TGCTTGCCACTAAATGGCGAATGGCTGCTCCGAGTGGATTTTTTCTAATAATGCTTTTGGCCGAGAGCCGACATTAACGACTGGCTGCTCCCGATCCTAAAGAGACATGCGACTTTCTCCAAAGCGGCCATCGCGCGATCACCCTGTCGGCGCTCGCCGGCACCACGTGCCACTGGCGTTTCAACGCCGACGGTGCGGTGGACCATACTTGTTGACACCGGGGTTGCCTGACATTGCGCCCGCAAATATGACCACTGCCCAGAGCAGGACTCTTAAGAACCATGCGGCGTGTCTTTCGTCGGAAACGCTGCTTTCAAAATATGGAGTGGACGCGGCTGACAGTAACGCCAGCAACGCGGCGGGCACCGTCCACCAGCCCGACCATCCGAAATCGTGAAGGCGCTTGATGAATAGTGCCACTTGGAGATACACCGTAATAAAGAATACGAATATCGCTGCATTTGCTTTGACTTCCATCGACGCGCCGGGCGTGGACGCACCCATTATGGCCTGCACCAGCAGCGTGACCAGTGCAGCCAGCGAGGTTAAGGCGAGGTAGCAAACCCAGTAATCGCGCCTGCCCAATCTTCCCTCCATGGACAGGAAGGCATGTCGCCAGTTCGGCGCACGTGGGATGGCCGCATTCGCGGGCGAGTCGGCGGTGGACACTCCTGCAGCGTTGCGGATCTGCTGGTTTGCGCTACTGCCAGTCTGCCCAGTGCCAACGCTTCGGTCGCCTCGGCCTTGACCCAAGTGGATTTCACCGATGCCGTGCTCCAGACTACGATGACGACGCGCGCCTCGCGCAGCGCCCGATCAAGCACATCGGACCACTGTTGACCCAGTTGGATATGTCTGTCCCAGAAAACCGTGAGACCTTCCGCCTCTATATCGCTGACCAGCGCTTTTACCGTGGACAAGTCCTCGCGCGCATACGATAGGAATACGTCATAGCTCGCGGTCTTTGTGCCTGCCTGATCCGCCGAGGTTTGATCCGCCTGTCCCATATCCCGGAATCTTGCCTGAGAATTGTCGTGACGTGGTGAGACGTACTCACCGGCGCAATCATCGAAGACCAATAACGGATCGGCGGTCTGAATATTTGGTTCACCTCATTCCAGCCAGTACATCGATGAGCGCCTGGTCGGCGTAGTCCAGCCGGATCAAACCGACCCGCGGATAGTCGAGATCGAGAATGACGAAAATCGCGAGCGTTACGACGAGCGCAAATCCGATCATGCGCAGCGCCGAGCCGAGCGGCCTTTCTCCCGCCAGACCGTATCCAGCCAGCAGGCAACAGAACAACGCCAGCACGGCGAGCGCGCAAAGAATGACGAGTGGCGTGTGTGCCTGTCCCGCAATCGCCCGACTGGAGGTAATGTCGAACATCTCGTTCAATGCGGGCAGCAGCATCAGTGTCGCTGACTGCGGGACTCCCGGCAGGGCGGCAATCACTTCGTTCCAGATTGAACGCTGCAGTTCGTTGGCCCGTACCGCTTCGGCATTCGATGCTTCAAAATCGGGCAGCAGGCGGAAAACGGCTAGCCTCGCCTCTGCATAGCGCCGAAATTTCCGCCGTAATTCCGGTTGTGCAGCGGCCGGTAGCAGGTCAAGGCGGAGGTAGGCGGTGCCAATCGCGTTCGCTTCCTGCACCGTCAAAGTACGCCGTGCGTCGAACCTGTTGGCGGCGCCCGAGACCGTAAAGGCGATAAGCAATCCAAGCAGCCCGTAAATTGCCGACTCGACCAAGATTCGGTTGCCGCGATGGTGTTCCGATTCTTCCATCGAGTAATACCGCTTCCCGATGCGGCGGCCGGTTTCGAGCACCAGCAGCATTATGAGAAAAAGGCTGGGTACGAACACCAACAGGATGCCGGTCTCACCCATGGCGGAAACCATGATAATTGCGACATAGGACGACTCCACGGGCCAATACGCCACCGGCATAGCCGAGATCGTTCATGCCGACCCGAAACGCCGCTAATCTGCTCGCGATGGCTGCGGCAGACGTCGGCCCGAAGAATTCAATCCGATGCATCGTCGTAGTCGGCTGCTGTGCGAATGAAGCATTTGCCGATTCTAACCTATCGGCGACAGGCGCTGCGCTCGCGCCTTGACCAAACGAACCGCGCGTCGCTACTATCGACGCACCCCCTCCCCGAAAGCACGCCGCCATGCCCCGCCTGCCGCCCGTGAATTTCGATGTGACGAGCCGTCCTTGACCGGCCGTTGTTCCAATGCCGTCCCTTTGGTGTAGGAGAAGCGCAGTGTCTGCGTAGAGAGTATTCTGGAGGCGACGAAGGTAGTATCCACAAGGCAACATCGTTAGCAGTGCCCTGCGTTGATCGCTCCCGCGAGGGACGATCGGCGCGCAGAACTTTTTTTACCGAGTGATCCGAGAGGAGTCAATATGAAATCGTCTCACGGTCTTCCCAAACCTTCGCGGCGAGTCGCGCTGGGCGCGCTTGTTGCAGCAATGCTCGCTGGTTGCGCCTCGCAGGCCGTTGCCCCAAGCGAGCCGGATGCTCTGGTGTCCGATGCAAGGACGACGCTTAACAACTTTGTTCGCGACCCCGGTCAAACGTGGATCCAGGAAAATCTCGGCCGCGCCAGAGCGGTCCTGATCGCCCCGCAGATCGTGAGGGCGGGCTTCATCTTTGGCGGGTCGGGCGGCCGGGCGCTCCTCGTCGCCCGCGACGGCAAATCCTGGGCGGGACCGGCGTTCTATAACCTCGCGACTGTCAGCGTCGGATTTCAAGCTGGTGTCGACGTCTCGGAAGCGATTATCGTCGTGATGACCGACAAGGGCCTTAACGCGTTGCTTTCGAGCTCTTTCAAGATCGGTGGCGATGCGAGCATCGCGGCAGGCCCGGTTGGGGCTGGAGCCATGTCGACAGTAACCGCGGACCTCATTACCTTTACACGTGCGAAAGGTGTATACGGGGGCCTCAACCTCGACGGCACGGTAGTGAACACGAACGTACCTTGGAACGACGCCTATTATGGCCGGAGCAATGTATTGCCACCGGACATCTTGATCCGCAAGACCGCAACAACTCCGAAGTCGTCCGCGCTGTTGACCGACGTCGCACGAGCGGCGAAGTGAACGCGAGACTCCGGCTTAAGCAATGCAGGGGAAACCATGAGTGTCTGCTCATGGCCGAGGCTGTGTGAAAACACGAAAATTGATGGCCCACGAAAATTGTCGAGCTTATTAGACGCGCGAGGATCGACGATCGGCACTCGGGTAATGGTCTGATGACCCCAAAATTTGCCTCAAAAAGAGTTTTCAAACAGCCTCGGCCGCTTGCGGCCATTCAGACAACCGTTGTGAAGCACATGGAGAGTGTGGGCACGGCTAGTGCAGTTTCCGCCTCCGCTCCAACTGATACACGCCTGCCTCGGGTGCCGCAGGCGTGGTCACGGTGATCTCGGCACCCGGACCCTGCCTTAGATTCCGTGGCAAGGGCTGGACTCTCCACCTACAAAACACTATCGTTGACGGCAGCCTGCTGCGCCTACCTGAAACTGTGATTCCGGAAAGGACCGACAAGAATGCGTGGCCCTCTCTGTCATGGCCTGCGTCATGGGGCAACTCGATGAGCCGCATCGTCGGGCTAGTCCTTGGAGCCGTTGCCGTCGCCCTTGCGCTTGTCGGCTGCACCTCGATGCCGCCGGCAATGAGTCTCGACTACAAGACCCGGGCCGCGACGCGCACGGAGGGTGGCGTGCGGGTATCGACCGCAGCGCTGTCGGCCGACGAGAGCGCCACCGTGTATGGCGTGCCGCTTGCAAAACGATCAATCCAACCCGTCTGGATCGAAATCGAGAACCGCGAAGACCGCGCGTATTATCTGTTGTCGCCGGGACTCGATCCGAATTTTTTTCCCGCTTCCGAAGCGTCCGAAACGGTTGCATCGGGCGAGTCGCCGGACCAGCAAGTGGAGCTCGGCCGGCGCTTTCGCCAACTGGCCTTCCGCAACCCTGTCCTTCCTGGCGCCACGACTTCGGGGTTCGTGCTGACGAATCTCGATGAGGGTTTCAAGCTTGTGCAGATCGACCTGGTCTCGAGCGGGCGGGCAAGAACCTTCTCGATCCTCTCCATCGTCCCAGGCTTTCGCGCCGACTACCGTGTGACCAACGTCTTCAGACGGGAAGTCTACCCTCCCGGGGAGATCCGGAATTACACCGATGACGCCACCTTTCGCACGGCGCTCGAGGCGCTGCCGTGCTGCGTGACCAACCAGGATGGCTTGAAGAACGGCGATCCGCTCAATCTGGTGGTGGTGGGCGGCCTCGACGACGCCTTCCCCGCGTTCGCGCGTCGCGGTTGGCGCCCAACCGAGCAGAAGTGGTCGGGGTCCATCATCAAGATGGTGACATCCGCTCTCGCCGGCGAGCGCTACCCGTACGCACCGGTGAGCGACCTCTACATGTTTGGCCGGGCCCAGGACCTGGCGTTGCAAAAGGCACGCGACAACATCCACCAGCGCAACCATCTGCGGCTCTGGCTGAGCCCGATGCGCTACCATGGCAAGCAGGTGTGGGTGGGGCAGATCAGCCGTGACATCGGCAGTCGCCTGACCATTCACTCGCCGACGCTCACGACCCACAAGATCGATCCCGACGTCGACGAGGCACGCAGCGCGTTGGCACAGGACATGGCCTACTCGCAGAACCTTACAAGGATCGGCTACGTGAAGGGAGTCGGAACCGCCCCCAAGAGCGCCCCGCGCGGCAACCTCACGACCGACCCCTACTACACCGATGGCTTTCGCGGCGTCCTCGTGTTCGACCACCAACCGACCTCTCTAGCTGCGGTCGAGTTCTTCCCGTGGGAGGTCGCGCGCAGCACGGAAGAAAGCCCGTGAAAGCGACCCAGCGCGCCGATCGATGAGTCCGTTGCCCCCATTGCCAAAGGCGAGCCGCTCGGTCCTGCGTGGGCTGCTGCGTCTGCTCGGAAACGCGCTGTATGCGGCGAGCCTGTTGCTTGGTGTCGCCGGCTGTGCGACATGGCAGGCTCCCGGCACTTTCAACGACACCGAATTGCGCTCACGCGCCGTGGCTGCCTCCAGGCAAGGCGTGAGCGTGGCGGCGGCGGTGCTGAGCGCCGAGGACAGCCGACACATGTTCGGCGCCGACGTCAACAAGACTGGCGTGCAGTCCATATGGATCGAACTCCAGAACCAGACTCCCGAGCCCTTGTGGCTGCTGAGGCCCGGTTCGGACCCCGACTACTTTTCGCCGCTCGAAGTCGCGTGGTCCATACACACGCCGCTCGCGCGGGACGCGAACGCGCGCATCGACGACCACTTCAATAGACTCGCATTCCAGAATCCAATCCTTCCGGGCGAGACGCGCGCGGGCGTGCTTTTCATTAACCCGGAGCGCCTCACGAGAGTGCTCAATATCGATCTGCTCCAGAGGAAAGGCTTGATACCCTTCACGCTGTTTCTGCCCGTGCCGGACGACGCGGCGGTTGCGCGTTCGAGGCCGATCTCTTTCAGCTACCCCGATGCCGACATCGCCGACTACAAAGACCTCGCCGCGCTGCGCGCAGGGCTGGAGCGGTTGCCCTGTTGCGCAAGCGATGCGCACGGCGCCGCCGGCGGCGATCCCCTCAACGCCATATTCGTGGGCGAGTTGCCCGACATCGCAGCTGCGCTCGTGCGCCGCAGCTACCGCCGCGACGCGCAAGCCGTGGACGCCTCCCAGCATGTCTTCGGCCGCGGACCCGACGTCGTGTTGCGAAAACAAGCGCAGGCCGGTGCACCCTCGACCTGGATGCGCCTGTGGCTCGCCCCGATTCGCTTCGAAGGCCGCGCCGTCTTCCTCGTACAGGTCGGACGGCCGGTGGGCGGGCGTTTCGTGCCTCGCGGCGCGAAGGACGTCGTCTTGCATGAGGATGTGGACGAGGCGAGAAATCTGCTGATTCAGGACATGATGTATTCGGGCGGCCTGGACAAGCTCGGATTCGCCACCGGTGTCGGCCCGGCGTCCCCGACACAGCCTCGAACGACTCTCGGCGGCGCTCGATACCACACCGACGGCTTGCGCGCGACCCTGTTCCTTGCCACCCGACCGCTCAGCCTGTCGGACGTGGAGTTTCTCGATTGGGCACCGTATCTCGAAGTGCCCGATTCCCCCGCACGCAACGAGAGTCGCCGATGAACCGACCACACGCCCTTCTGATTGTGATCACTGCGGTCTTCGCACTGGGGGCATGCGGGACGAAGCCACTGGTGCCCTATTCGGTCGACACGCCGCCGCTTGTTCTCGTTCCGGCGTCCCAGGCAGGTGTGCAGGACAAGCGGGGGCGCTTTCGCGAGATCTACTGCGCTGTGCTGCAGGCACGCGAACGCGACGTTCCCGACTACCGGCCCTGCGAGGAGGCACTAAGCCGCATCGGCAGCGAGCCGGCCGGCACCGGAAGGCCCGTCGACCTCGGCGCTTCGAATCGACGCTTGGCCGCCGCAGTGGTGGCCGGCATCGGATACGAATGCTTCGCGAATTGGCTGCAGCCACCCGGTACTGTGGCGAAGCATCTGCAACAATTCGGGTATGACATGACGCTGCTCAACGTCGATGCGCTGTCGAGCTCCGCACACAACGCACGCCAGATTCGTGATGCGATCATGGCCATGTCAGCCGAGGCGGGAGCGCCGCGTCTTGTGCTGATCGGCTATTCGAAAGGTGCCCCCGACATCCTCGAGGCGGTGGTTGCGTATCCGGAAATCCGGCGCTACGTCGCGGCGGTGGTCAGCGCCGCCGGCGCGATAGGAGGGTCGGCGCTTGCCAACGATGCGGAGCAATATCAGGCCGACTTGCTGCAGCGCTTTCCAGGCGCAACCTGCGGTCCAGGCGATGCGGGCGGCGTGAACAGCCTGCGGCCCGCAACACGCCGGGCGTGGCTCGCCAGGAATCCGTTGCCTCGCGAGCTACGCTACTACTCGCTTGTGACTTTCCCTCGGCCAGACAACATTTCCTCCATCCTGACCGGAAGCTACGACAAGCTTGCCCGTATCGATTCGCGCAATGACAGTCAGGTGATCTTCTATGACCAAGTCATCCCCGGAAGCACTCTTGTGGGCTATATCAACGCCGACCATTGGGCGCTGGCGGTGCCGATCGCAAGGACACACTCCACTATCGGTTCGATGTTCGTGACGCGAAACGCCTACCCGCGCGAGGCGCTGGTGGAGGCGCTTCTACGGTTTGTGGAAGAGGATCTGTCGGCATCGCCCTAGTGAGGCCCGCCTGCTTGTGCGTGAAGTTTAAGCAGGCCTCGCGTCATATTCCCTTCTCAACAGCATCGCAGGTATGTTGCTCAACACGCGTCCTGTCGACAGCCGATGACAGTTCCGTACGCAGTCGAGCCGATCGGCACGGTCCCGATGCGTTTCGGTGCGCTTGCGCCTAGGCTTCGCTACCGCTAACCTTGATCTGGTAAGAAATGGCCGAACCGAATTTAAAAATTCAGATGGATTTTTATCACGCGCAAATCGTTGAAGGCGATCTGCTAAGGACGTTCAAAAGGTATTTCAACCACATCGCGCATATACAGGGATGGATAGCTTCGCTACCTACTTCAGTTCAACCGCAGCTTCCCCAGCGTCCGACGCGCTTTGACGAACCCGGACGGCTCCGCCTTTTCGACCGGCTCTCGATCCGCGCCTCCGGCCACGCTACCATCGCGGTCGTCCGCTTCGAGTTTCCATGAGATCTCTCACCGCACTACTCACCATCATCGGGGTCACCGGCTGCGCGACGGTTGCCCTGCAAGAGTTTGATCAGCGTTATGGGCAACCCGACCCGAAGCGCTTCGATGTTCCGGTCCAGCCGGTCGCGGGAGTGTCGTATCGCAAGGATGTGCAGCCCATCGTCGAACGGCGCTGCGTCGTGTGCCACGGTTGTTACGACGCGCCATGCCAGCTGAAGCTCGGCGCTTGGGAGGGCATCGCGCGCGGAAGCAGTAAGCAGCCGGTCTATGACGCCGCCCGCCCGTTCGAAGCGCCGCCCACGCGCTTGTTCGTTGATGCGCAGCTGCCTTCGCAATGGCGGCAACTTGGTTTTTCCGCAGTATTGAACGAAAGGAGGCAGACCTCCCAAATCAACCTTGCCGCGAGCGTTTTATACCGCTCGCTTGCCCTCAAGCGCGATCATCCGCTGCCGGCTTCGCCCTTGCTTTCCAATGCGTTCGACGTATCGCTGGGCCGCGCCTCGACGTGTCCGCGCATCGACCAGTTCGATGCCTTCGCTCAAAACAATCCGCTCGCCGGCATGCCGTACGGTTTGCCCGGCCTCGACGAACGAGAGTTCTCGACGATCACTCGGTGGATCGAGGCCGGCGCGCCCTTCGAAGGCGATGAGCCGTTGCCGGTCAGCGTCCAACAACAGGTTCAGCTCTGGGAAGCGTTTCTCAACGGCGACTCGAATAAGGAGCGGCTGATGAGCCGCTACCTGTACGAGCACCTGTACCTCGGCCACCTCTACTTCGAGACAGATTCGCAGCGCCGAGCGTTTCGCATCGTCCGGTCCACCACTCCGAGCGGCAAGCCGATCGCGGCCATTGCCACGCGTCGCCCGTACGACGACCCCGGCGTCGCGCGCTTTTTTTACCGACTCGAGCCCGAACGCGAAGCGCTTCTCGCAAAGACGCACATGCCCTATGCGCTCAGCGCGGCACGCATGGCGAAGTACCGTAGCTGGTTCCTCGATCCTGCGTACACGGTGGCCGCGCTGCCGTCGTTCGACGCCGACACCTCATCAAATCCGTTCGCGGCGTTTCATGACTTGCCGCTCGACGGCCGTTACCGCTTCATGCTCGATGAAGCCGAATACTTCGTGATGAACTTCATCAAGGGCCCGGTGTGCCGCGGCCAGCTCGCGCTCGATGTCATCGAAGACCGCTTCTGGGTGTTCTTCGTCGACCCGAATGTTGGCGACGATGTCATGGTCGCCGAGCTGCTCGCGCGTGAACGCGGCAACCTCCGCCTACCCGCCGAATGGGGCAGCACGTCGCTTGCGCTGATCCCGTGGCTCCAATACTCGAAGCTCCAAACCAACTACCTGCGGGCGAAAAGCGAGTGGCTCGAGCGCAACGCAGTGGCGCGCCAGGACGATCTCTCGATGATCTGGAGTGGCGATGGCCGCAACCCGAACGCAGCGTTGACCGTGTTCCGTCACTTCGACAGCGGGACGGTGGTCAAGGGTCTGGTCGGCGATCAGCCGAAGACGGCGTGGGTCATCGGCTATCCGCTGTTCGAGCGGATCTACTACCTGCTCGTGGCGGGTTACGACGTCTATGGCAACACCGGGCACCAGTTGAACAGCCGCCTTTACATGGACTTCCTGCGCATGGAAGGCGAGTTCAACTTCCTCGTACTTCTGCCGGAGAAAGCTCGACGCTCGACGGCCGAACACTGGTATCGAGGCGCGCCGAAGGAGGTGATCGACTATGTCTACGGCCGAAACGCGTACTTCAACCGACCCAATGGCCTCACGTACCGGACCAACGATTCACAGCGCGAACTGTACGAAATGCTGAGCGCGCGAGTGGCGCCGGTCGCGGCGAAGCGATTCGAACTTTCATCGGTGGCGGATCCCGCGCTGCGGCGCGACGTGCAGGCGCTGTCGAAGGTGCGCGGCGCGAGCCTCGCATGGATGCCGGAGGTGGTGTTCATGCGCGTCGAGCAGCCGACGGCCTCGCCGCAGTACTTCAGTGTCCTGCGCAATACCGCGCACAAGAATGTTGCGCACATGTTCAAGGAGGAACTGCTGCCGGCGGAGAACACGCTGACGGTTGTACCGGGCTTCCTCGGTGCCTATCCGAACGCGATTTTCAGCGTCAAGGCAGCGGACCTGCCCGCGCTCGTGAATGCAATCGGATCGCTAGCGTCGGAAGATGATTACCGCAAGCTCGCCGATCGCTACGCGGTTCGCCGCACCAACCCACGCTTCTGGGCTACGAGCGATGAACTGATGGATGCCTACGCGCGTTGGGGCGGAGTCGAGGCGGGGCTGTTCGACTACAACCGGCTCGAAAATCGGTAGTCGCCTCTTCAGGCAGCCTGCGGCTGGCACATCAGTTCAACAGCAGCTTCCCCAGCGTCCGGCGCGCTTTGGCGAACTCGGACGGCCCCGCCTTTTTGACCAGCTGATCGTCAAGGCTTCGACCGTGGATGCGCAGGTCTTTGACGACTTCCAGAAGCGAATCGACGACCTGCGGATCGAATTGCGCGCTCCGTTCGATGCGCAGATAGATCGCCACTTCGCGTGTGGCAACGCCTTTCGCCAGGGCCGATTGTGCGTCGGCGAGTTGTAAGCGTGAGCCGCACGCACGCACCGCGCTTCCAACGGGATTTCCTGACCGGCCAGCGCATCAAGAGAGCATAGGGATTTTAAACACCATTTTCCGTGCAAGGACACTCTATCCCCCCACCCGTCATATCCTCAACTGCGTGACAATACGCTCAGGCCCCGCTGTTATCTGCAGAATCTTGCCCCTCGCAGCGTAACGATTTCCCTCAGTCCGCACGCTGGCGCGAGCGCATGCCAAGCCTACCTATTGGCTCACCGTCCGCGTTCGAGTCATCAAGCCGCTTGAAACAGATCCCCCCGCCGCGCCTTCATCCGCGGCGGCGGTTGAGCCGATATCCCCAGATGCGTGAGAATGCACCCGATCACCTCGATGATCTTCAACTTACACCAAGAGCAACAGTTTCACGGCCTGTTAATTGGGAGTTTTATGACATTTCGTGCCAGCAATGAAATGTAACCGTGACGGTCGGCTTATGGCGAGAGCCGACCGTCACGATTGACTGCTTACGACCCGTAGCTGCCGCTCGAGTATTCCACATAGCGGTCCTTCGCTCCCCCACTCGATCACCTTGGTCGCTTGCGCCAGACGGGATGTGTTGTTCGGCCCTTTGTGCGTTAGCGAACCAAGTACTTCGCTGAGGGCGGTTATTATGACCATGGGGGTAAGACTGTTCTGCTGCTTGAGTGAATTACGGCTTCACCGCGGGGCGCAAAAGTAATCGATCAGGCTGGATGCATGCCAACTAAGCAGTGCTCTCAAGTATCCGCGTCCACTTTACAAAGGACCTGTTTATGAAACTCACGAAGTATTTCGTTTTCGCCCTGATCGTGACCTGCCCCGTCTGCGCGTTTGCGCAGGACGTAGTTTCGAAATCGGCCTTAGTAAACCAAGTTCTGATGCGTAGCGGCAACAGTCTTGCGCGTGGAGAGCGTGAAGAGATCGAGAGGCACTTGGACGCAATTCTGCAAATCGCCAACGAGGACCGGAATCGAAGCTCGCGTACCGATTCCGTCTACCTGAACGGCCGACAGGTGAAACTTGCCGAACAAAACGGGCGCTTAATAGCTTTCACGCAGGGCCGAAGCCGTGACGTCAATCCCTCTGGAACGATCAAGCCCGGCGCCCCTGTCTACGCCGCGGTTCTCGACGACAATATCTACGCTTTTGTCGTGGGGATGGATAACAAGACGTATTGGACGATGATCAACGCATCGCTGCAGCCGTCGTCTTACGTGAGTACGGAGGGTGAAGTGGTGCGCGTCCTGAGCCTCCGAAGAGAAGGCAGAGATATAGTTCTCCGTGCCGTTGGCATTGATAACAATCAACATAGCTATTCTGTTCTGAACCAGGCCTGGACAAACTAGTAAATCGCTTGCTCGATTGTCGCTAGGTAACTCTGCTTAAGTCTGGCTGCAAGGCGTCAATCATTCGGCGAATTTAAACGTAACGGCGGGCGGCCGATGGTGGCCGAGAGCCGACATGTGCGACTGACTCCTTACGACCCGAAGCGGCCATAGACTTTTCTCCATTTCGGACATTAGACGATCCTCCTGTCCGCACGCGGCGGAACCACGTTCGGACTCTTGTTGGCAAACTAAAGCGCTGGATGAGAGTGACAGCGCCCGTATCGACTGGCCGATACGTGGACTACGTCAAGGCATCACCGGAGCCGTTGGCCGATACGTAAGATGTAACGGAAAATAATTCAACGCAAACTAGCACCCGTCGGCGGCGTTTCTTGAGACAATGAAACTTAATTTGCAACGCCGGGCCGGGGCGCAATTACGCGCCCGTAGACGGCTCGGCAGGGCGCGACCGGAGCGAGTTACTGATGACACCCCACACGGCCTTCCACCTCATCCTCATCAAGCCGTCGCACTACGACGATGACGGCTATGTGCTCCAATGGGTGCATGCCTCGACGCCTTCAAATACGCTCGCCACGCTCTACGGGCTTGCGCTCGATTGCATAGAGCGCAAGGTATTGGGTGAAGACGTCGAGATCCGACTGCACGTGTTCGACGAGACGATCAACCGTGTCCGCGTTGACCGCCTGATCCGGACGGTGCAGGCCGACGGCGGCAACGGGCTGGTCGCGCTGTGCGGCGTGCAAACAAATCAGTACCCGCGCGCGGTGGACATTTGCACCGCGTTCCGAGCGGCCGGCATCCAGACCTGCATCGGTGGCTTCCACGTCAGCGGATCTGTGGCCATGCTGCCCGGGGCGAGGAAGGAACTGCAACTGCAGCAGGCGATGGACGCGGGCATCTCGCTGTTCGCTGGCGAAGCCGAAGGCCGTTTCGATGAAGTGCTGCGCGACGCGATGAACCGCGAGATGCAACCATTGTACAACTACGTTGCCGAAACACCAGCGCTCGAAGGCGTGCCGCAGCCCTTTCTACCGGCTGAGTCGGCCAAACGCACCGGCGGCGGCAAGGCCACGTTTGACGCTGGGCGGGGCTGCCCGTTCCTGTGCAGCTTCTGCACCATAATCAACGTGCACGGGCGTAAGTCGCGCTATCGAAGCCCTGACGACGTCGAGCGCATCATCCGACGCAACTTGGCGCAAGGCATCAAGAGTTTTCTCATCACTGACGACAACTTCGCGCGTAATCGGAACTGGGAGCCGATTCTGGACCGGCTGATCGCACTACGCGAAGGCGAAGGGCTACCGATTAGATTTTCGATTCAGGTCGATACCGTTTCCCACAAGATCAGGGGGTTCATTGAGAAATGCGGGCGTGCCGGGGTTAATCGGATCTTCCTCGGGCTCGAGAGCATCAATCCGGACGCGCTCAAGGAAGCGCGCAAGGGACAGAACAACATCACGGAGTACCGCGCGGTTGCACAGGCCTGGCATAACGTCGGTGCGGTTATCAATGCCGGATACATTCTGGGCTTCCCGGGCGACACGCCCGAGACCATCGCGCGTGACATCATGATTATCCAACGCGAGCTACCACTCGACGTGCTCGATTTCTTTATCCTGACGCCGCTGCCGGGTTCACAGGACCACAAGGAATTGTTCGAGAAGGGCGTTGCGCTCGAGCAGGATCTGAACCGCTACGACACTTTTCACGTCACTGCGGGACACGCCAAGATGTCGGCGGACGCATGGCTGGACATTTATCGCCGGGCGTGGGGGCTGTATTACACCCCGGAGCATGTCGCCACGGTGTTGCGGCGCGCTCGTGCCCGAGGCGAGTCGCTCGGGCATCTGATGATCAAGCTGTTCGTCTTCTACGCCTGTCAAGCGATCGAGCACGTGCATCCGCTGGACGCCGGCCTGATTCGCAGGAAGTACCGCCGCGACCGGCGCCCGGGGCTGCCGATCGAGAGCCTTTTCGTCTTTTATCCGCGCCTCGCGCTGGAATGCTTGCGCAAGTATTCACGCATGGCGTGGATCTTCTGGGGGTTCCACCGGATCCGGCGACGGGTGGAGAAGGAGCCGGACGGAGCGAGCTACCGGGACGTTGCGACGACGCCGGTCACGCCCGAGGAACTCGAGTCGCTGGAGCTGTACCACGCCACGCCGGCCGCCGAGACGGCAGTGATCAAGGTGCAGCGCAAGCGCGCGGCCGTCGCACAGGCCGCGGCCTCCGCCACCTAAGCCGAGTAGCAAGTGGCCGCGCCGGGCAGCGCGACTACGCCCGAGGCATCGCCAATGCTGTGCAAATAACAATGAGAAATTTCCAACGATCGTTCATTTCCCCTCCCAATCGTCTGCCCACTTTGCTCACGCCACAGACGGCAGGCCGGTGAGTTTTTAGTGGCAGTAAGGCGCAGAGTGTCGATCAATCGTCGAATTGAAACGTAACAGGGGACTTCCGCTTTTGGCCGGGAGCCGGCATATGCGACCGACTCCTTACGACCTATTCTGTTGAATAACTCGATTACTCAAGCCGTCATTACCCGCCGTCGGAAAA
>Ga0207688_10001037_pt1 | contig 14241 bp, 15 predicted proteins | sample KBSMiscanthusM4_FD_184296 | JGI IMG/M metagenome (GOLD analysis project Ga0207688, IMG submission 184296) | Miscanthus rhizosphere microbial communities from Kellogg Biological Station, Michigan, USA - M4 (SPAdes) (version 2) | ecosystem: Host-associated > Plants > Roots > Rhizosphere ...
CGAGCGCCACGCGCGGATGAACGTCTCCTGCACCGCATCCTCGGCGTCGACCGAGCCGAGCATGCGGTAGCAGTAGCCCGTCAGCTCGACGCGATACGCCTCGAGCTGCTCTTCGATCGCGACCGTGGCCGACGACATCGGCCCACCGTACCGGATGCGATCAGCTCCGAAGAAGCGGCAGCACGCGCTCGCAGACGATGTCGACACCGGCGAGGGGTGTTCGCCCCTGCGGCGTCCCGAGCTCGACGCGATCGGCTCCCGCATCCCACAGCTCGACGACCTGCTCTGCGACCTCCTCGGGCGTGCCGGCGATGGAGAAGCGCTCGAGCGGCGGCGGCTCGCCAGGCTCCAGCCCGAGCGTGGGATCGAGGTGCGCCACGACCTCGAGGTACGGAGCGACGGCCGCGCTCGCACGCTCTCGCGCCCAGTCGCCGTCCTCGTCGACCACGCTGACCGAGCCGAGGACGACCTTCACCTCGACGTTGCCGATCCACTCGCGCACGACCGGGACGAGATCCGGATTGGCGCTCCCGCCCACCTTGACCTCCTGCGCGACCGTTCCGGCCCAACGCGCCGTCTCTCTCCCCCACGTGCCGACGAGGAGCGGAACCGCGTCGCGGACGCGCGGATACGTGAGCGTGTTCCCGGGCGCGAGCGTGAAGCGCTCTCCCGCAACCCCCGTCTCGTCGCCCGCGAGCAGCGCGCGGACGATCTCGACAGCCTCACGGAGACCGGCGAGCGGCCGCTCCTCCTCGATGCCGAGCCGTTCGAGCCACGCGCCCTTCGCGAGGCCGAGAAATGCGCGGCCACGCGAGACCGAGTCGAGCATGGCGATCTGGCCGGCGATCTCGTACGGATGCAAGGTGAAGGGGTTGAGCGCCGCAGGCCCGAGACGGATCCGCTCCGTCACGCGTGCCATGAGGAGGAGCGGCCCGATCGCCGGCTGGTCGAGCAGGTCGTGGTACACCGAGAGGACGTCGACGCCAGCCGCCTCGGCGTGCCGAGCGAGCGCCTCGTACTCCTCCGGCACCATGTTCGTCCTGACGCCGAAGCCCAGCTCGCGCGCTACGTCAGCTCCTCGGTGACGAGCGTGCGCTCGCCGATCCGCTCGATGCGCATGACGAGGCGTTCGTCCGGATCCGGGCACGCGACCAGCGAGTCGCGTTCGAGCCAGTCCTGCGCGGGCAGCCGCCGCATCCTCGCCGGGAGCAGCGGGAGCACCGACTGGAGCGCGAAGAGGCAGAAGTGCTTGCCGTCCGGGATGCGCACGCGACTCGACTCCGTGACCTCGAAGTAGTCGCCGACCTCGAGCCCGCACACGGACCGGCCCTCGATCCGCTCGACCGTCACGCGGAGGTCGTAGAGTCGCATCTCGGTCACGCCAGCGACCCTAACTGCGATCGCTAGGGTAGGTTCTTCATGGCCGACGTCGCGATCGAACGTCCCGCTGGCCGGGGGCTCCACGTCAATCCGTGGCTGGTCCTCGTTCTCGTCTGCATGGCGCAGTTCATGGTCATCCTGGACGCGACGATCGTCAACGTCGCGCTCCCGTCGATCCAGAAGGACCTGGGGCTCAGCGAGTCCAATCTCCAGTGGATCGTCAACGCGTACGCCCTGACCTTCGGCGGCTTCCTGCTCCTGGGCGGCCGGGCCGGCGACCTCGCGGGGCGGAAGAGGGTCTTCCTCATCGGTCTCGTCGTATTCACGGCCGCGTCGCTGCTCAACGGCCTCGCCTGGAGCTCCGGGGTGCTGATCCTGTTCCGCGGCGTGCAGGGCCTCGGCGCCGCGCTGATCGCGCCGGCAGCGCTGTCGATCATCACGGCGACCTTCTCCGAGGGTGCCGAGCGAACGAAGGCGATGGGTGTCTGGGCCGCAATCGCGGTCGGCGGCGGCGCGGTCGGCCTCGTCCTCGGCGGCATCCTCGTCGAGGCGCTGTCCTGGCCGTGGATCTTCTTCGTGAACGTCCCCGTCGGCATCGCCGTCTTCGCCGCCGCGCTCAAGTACGTCCCTGAGTCACGCGACGAGCACGCGCACAAGAGCTTCGACCTCGCGGGCGCCGCCACCGTGACCGCCGGACTGATCACCCTCGTCTACGGGATCGTGAAAGCGCAGGACAAGGGCTGGACGTCGCTGCACACGGGCGGGTTCTTCGCGCTCGCGGCGGCTCTCCTGATCGCGTTCGTCATCATCGAGAGCCGCTCGGCGGAGCCGCTCGTCCGTCTGTCGATCTTCCGCGTGCGGACGGTCCGTGCCGCGAACGTCGTGATGTTCCTCGTCGCGTCGGGCCTGTTCGCGATGTTCTTCTTCAACACGCTCTATCTCCAGCGCGTCCTCGGCTACTCGGCGCTCGAAGCCGGGCTCGCGTTCCTTCCTTTCACCGCGGGGATCATCATCGGGGCGGGGGTCTCGCAGAAACTCGTGCCGGCGATCGGTGCCCGGGAGGTGCCACTGATCGGGATGGTCATGGCGGTCGTCGGCCTGCTGCTGTTCGTGCGTCTCGAGCCCGGCGGCAGCTACGTGGGCGACTTCCTGCTTCCGGTGATGCTCACGTCGATCGGGATGGGTCTCACGTTCGTGCCGGTCACGCTGATCGCAACCAGCGGGATCCCGACTGACGACGCCGGGCTCGCGTCCGGTCTCTACAACACCTCGCAGCAGGTCGGCGGCGCGCTCGGCCTCGCCATCCTCTCGACGTTCGCGGTGAGCAAGACCGACGACACCTTGAGCGGGCTGGGTCGCGCGCCGCGGCCCGCCGAACAAGCGCAGGCGCTCGTCGACGGCTTCCACGTCGCGTACGTCGGGAGCGCGATCCTCGTCGCCGTCGCCGCGGTGCTCCTCGCCGTCCTCCTTCGCCGCGAGGACGTCGTCGCGGTCGGCGAGGGCGTGGCGGCACCCATCCCCGTCTAGGTCACTCGAACCAGACGACGGTCGCGAGCAGCGCGTAGGTCGCCACGAGGGCGAGCCCCTCGTAGGCCGCCGCCTCGCCGTCACCCGTGATCTGCCAGATCGCGAGCGCGGCGAACACGAGCGCGACGACGAGCACGAGCCCGTTGTTCGGCAGCCCGAATGTCAGGTGCTGCTCGAACGCCATCGAGATGAGTACGAGAGCGGGATAGAGAAACGCCGCGATCTGGGCGACCGAGTTCTTCACCACCGAGATGGCGAGGTCGTAGCGCTGCTTCCACGCGAGCTGGATCCCGACGACGTTCTCGACCGCGTTGCCCGCGATCGCGACGATAACGAGGCCGGTGAACGCCTTCGAGATGCCGAGCTCCTCCGTCGCCGGGTCGATGACGTCCACGAACCACTCCGACGTGAACGCGGCTGCGACGCCCGCCAGGGCGAGGACGGCGAGCCCGACGGAGAACCCGAGCGACGGGGCTTCGTGGCTCTCGATCGCCGGCTGATCCGACGCGGAGCGCAGGTAGTTCGTGAGCCAGGCGCCGTACACGCAGAGGATGAGAACGGCCCCGACCACCGAGATCGTCTCCGCGTTGTCGGCGGCCGCGTCGCCCAGCGAGAGCGACGTCGAGATGATCGCGATCATGAAGACGACGAGCATGAGCAGCATCGTCGTGTCGTTCGGCAGCCGGCGCTGGAAGCGCATGACGCCGTCCTCTGCGCTCCACGCCCCTGCGACGATCGCGAGCCCGAGGACGAGGAGCGCGTTCGCGAGGAGCGAGCCGAGAATCGAGGTCTGCGCCACGACGATCTCCCCAGCACGGAGCGCGAAGATCACGATGAAGAGCTCCGGGAGGTTGCCGAGCGTCGACTGCAGGACGCCGGTCGTCGCAGGGCCGTAGCGCGCCCCGACGGTCTCCGTGCCGATGCCGACCGTCCACGCGAGCAGCGCGAGCGCGACGATCGCGACGACGAACTGGAGCACCGCGTTCGCCTCGGCGTAATGGAGGACGCCGAGCAGGCCTGCCACCGCGAACGACGCAACGATCACGATCCACGTCCTCATCGGCCCGCCGAGACTATCTTCAGGCCGTGGCCGACTGGGACACCGTGCGTGAGATAGCCGGAGCGTTTCCCGGCGCCGAGGAGTCGACGACGTACGGGAAGCCCTGCTTCAAGGTGAAAGGGAAGCTCTTTGCCTGGGTGAGTCCCGACGACGCAGCCGAGGGCGCACTCGCCGTCCGCGTCGATCCCGGCGAGCTGCCGCTCCTCGTCGACGGTGCGCCGGACCGGTACTTCCAGACTCCGCACTACCACGGTCACCCGATCCTCCTCGTCCGCATGGACGCGATCGCGCCGCGAGAGCTCGCCGAGCGGATCGAGGACTCCTGGCTCCTGCGCGCGCCGAAGCGGCTCGTGGACGCGTTCGTCACGGCCGGGGAGTAGCCGTGGCCGACTGGAAGACGGTGCGGAAGCTCGCGCTCTCCCTTCCCGAGGTCGAGACCTCGAGCTCCGGCCGGGTCGCCTTCAGCGTCCGCGGGAAGGGGTTCGCCTGGGAGGCGCGCGAGCGCGACGGCGGAGGCCTCGCCGTCCGCGTCGACCGCGAGGAGAAGGAGCTCATCCTCGAGTCGAACCCCGGCGTCTACTTCACGAGCCCGCACTACACGGGATTTCCGGCGGTTCAGATCGACGTCGCCGCGATCGAGCGAGACGAGTTGTGGGAGCGCCTCGAGGACGCCTGGCTCATCCAGGCGCCGAAGAAGCTCGCGGCCGCCTACGTCGCCGCGAACGCGAGCGACTAGGTCGCGTTCGCGACGAACGCCGCGATCGCGTCGCCGAACGCGTGCCGGCTCGTCTCCCACGCGTAGAACATGTGCCCGCCGCCGTAGTGCTGCACCGTGAGGCGACCGGCCATCTGTGGGTCGAGCTTCATGAGGTTCCGCAGTCGATCGCTCGTGTAGTACGGGGTGACGAGGTCGTACTGGCCGTGCGTGATGAACGCGTGCATGTGCGGGTTGAGCGCCATGCCGTAGCGGAAGTCGTCTGTCGCCCCCGGCGGCGGAGCGAAGGCGTGGCTCTCGGCGTCGTTCTTCCACGAGGTGAAGACCTCGTACGACAGAAGGGCGTACTCGCGGTCCGTCTCGACGCCGATCTCCGAGCGCAGCACCCGGTTGACGGCGGTCGTGTAGGCCGGGCTGATCCCCGACAGCGTCGGGTCGGGCCAGCCGAACTCGTCGCGGTCCGGGAACGGGTCGGTGGCCGTGATCGTCGTGTCGTAGAGGCCGACCACCTTGCGCTCGTCGCGCAGCAGCTCGCGGACGAATCGCTGGATCGCGATGCGACCCTCGGCGCGGGTGACGACGTCGAGCGGGAGCCCGATGAGGTCGGCGAGCCGCGACAGGATCCGCGTGCGCTCCTTCGCGGGAAGCGCCGCGCCCCTCGTCAGGAAGATCGTGTACTCGTCGGTCGCGAACTCCTCGGCGGCTCGGAGCGCCTTCTCGAGCGACGTCCCTTTCCGGAACGCACGCGAGCGGCCGTGGTGGAGCGCGGCGGCGGTCATCGTCGGCACGCGGTCGACCCAGCCGAGCGTGTCGTAGTCCGTCGGCACGAGGCTCGTGATCTCGAGCGCCGGCGAGATGAGGATCGCGCCGTTCAGGCCGATGCCCGCCGCCTCCTGGAGCTGGCGCGCAAGACGCCCGACGCGGTAGCCGCCGTAGCTCTCGCCGGCGATGAAGACCGGTGAGCCCCAGCGGCCGTTCTCGGACAGCCAGCGGCTCATGAACTCGCACAGCGACTCGAGGTCGCGCTTGTAGCCGAAATACTCCTTCGGATCGGAAGCGGTGTCCTCCGGCTTGGCGCCGTCCTTGCCGTCGCCCTTCTTCTCCGGCTCGATGACGCGGCTGAACCCCGTCCCGACGGGATCGACGAACACGAGATCGGAGAACGCGAGCCAGGACGACTCGTTCTCGACGAGACGCGCCGGCACCGTCGGCAAGGTCCCGTCCGGCGGGAACTCGACGCGCTGCGGGCCGACCGCGCCCATGTGCAGGAACGCCGATGCGGCTCCCGGGCCACCGTTGAAGACGAACGTCAGCGGGCGGGTGCGGTCGTCGCCCTCCGCCACGTACGAGACCGAGAAGATCTCGGCCGCAGGCTTCTCCTTCTTGCGCAGGACCGTCCACCTCGCTGTGGCCGTGTACTGGATCGCCTTGCGGCCGCGCCCCCACGTCCCCGCGGTCTCAGCGCCGGCGGGCGGCACGTGATCCGGCTTCTTCCCGTTCTCGTTGCTCGTCGTCGGCTCGTCGCTCATGCGCGCTGAGGCTACCCGTTGTCCTCCGCAACGGAGTGCGGGGAACTCCCGATGTCCGGGCCGGGACGGTCGGCAATCCTGCGATCGAAGCAAGGAGGTGGTCGGATGAGCGAGATCACCGTCGAGCGAGCCGTGAAGCGAAGCGCGCCGGTGGCGATGCAGGCGCCCGGATCCATGTTCCTCGCGGTCATGGCCGGGGTCTGGGGAGCGTTCGTGGCGCTGCTCGCTGCATCGCCGGCGACGCTCGACGACGCCTACGACTGGCTGCGCGAGCTTCCCCTCGTGTGGGAGGCGCTGATGTGGCTCCTCACGCTGCCGTGGACGGTTGCGTACCTCGTCTACGAAACCGGCTGGGAGCACTGGGTGCGTGTCGTGATCGTCGCGGTAATCGCGACCGTCCACCTCGGCATCTGCGCACCGCGCGTACCGCGAGCACGGGACGCCGTGTAAGAGTGCGCGTCGTGGAAGCGTCGTCCGAGCGACCGCGGTATCCCGTCCGTCTCGACGGGGAGCTCGACCCCCGCGTCGGGCGCTGGCTCTGGCTCGTGAAGTGGCTCCTCGCGATCCCGCACTACATCGTTCTCGCGTTCCTCTGGCTCACGCTGTTCGTGCTGACGGTGATCGCCTTCTTCGCGATCCTCTTCACCGGCCGCTACCCGCGCGGGATCTTCGACTTCAACCTCGGCGTCCTGCGCTGGACCTGGCGCGTGGCCTTCTACTCGTACGCGGCGCTCGGCACCGACCGCTACCCGCCGTTCACCCTCGACGACGTCCCCGACTACCCGGCGCGCCTCCATGTCGCCTACCCGGAGCAGCTTTCGCGTGGGCTCGTCCTCGTCAAGTGGTGGCTGCTCGCGATCCCGCAATACGTCATCGTCGGCTTCTTCCTCGGCGGCGGCGGGTTCGCAGCCTCCCGCGCCGGCGACTACGACCGCGTCTGGGGCGTGGGCTTCCACACGGGCCTGATCGGCGTCGTCGTCTTCTTCGCGGCCGTGGCTCTGCTGTTCACGGCGCGCTACCCGCGGGGGATGTTCGACTTCGCGCTCGGCCTCGACCGCTGGGTCGCACGCGTCGCCGCCTACGTGCTCCTCATGCGCGACGAGTACCCGCCCTTCAGGCTCGACCAGGGAGGCGGTGACCCGACGCCACCCGACGACCAGCCTGGGTCGGAGCTGCTGCATCCGCTGGCAGCCGAGGAGCCGACGACGTCGCCGGCGCCGGTCAAGCCGAGCGGAGGCGGGGGCGCCGGCAAGGTCGTGCTGATCGTCCTCGGCGTGATCGCCGGAATCCTGGCTTTCGGCTTTCTCGCGAGCGGATGCGCGCTCGTCGTCGTCGACCGCACGCAGCGCGACGACGACGGCTTCCTCATGTCGCCGAGCCGCGAGCTCACGACCTCGACGTACGCGATCGTCTCCGAGAGCGCCGACCTCGACACGGGCGGCGCGGAGTGGGCACTCGACACCTTCCTCGGCACGGTGCGCATTCGCAGCGAGAGCGAGCGGCCGGTCTTCGTCGGCATCGGTCCCGCGGCCGCTGTCGACCGCTACCTCCGCGACGTCGCCCGGGACGAGATCCACGATCTCGACAACAGTGGCGATCCCGAGCTCCAGGGGCGTCCTGGGGGCGCACCGTCGTCCCCACCGGGTAGCCAGCGTTTCTGGACCGCCTCGGCGACGGGTGCTGGCGAGCAGACGGTCGACTGGGACCCCGAGGACGGGACCTGGCGCGTCGTCCTGATGAACTCCGACGCCTCGCGAGGGGTGAGCTCGGACATGAGCATCGGGGCGGAGCTCGACTCCGTTCTCTGGATCGGGCTCGGGCTGCTCGGGGTCGGCCTGCTTCTCGCCGCCGGCACCGCGCTCGCGATCACCGGCGCCGTGCGTCGACGGTAGCCCGGTTCCAGACCGGTAGAACCTCGGCGTGGAGATCGGCGTCTTCACGTTCGCGGACACGCGCGAGGGCGAGAGCCCGGAGCAGCGCCTGCGTGAGGTCGTCGAGGAGGCCGAGCTCGCGGACGAGGTCGGTCTCGACGTGTTCGGCGTCGGCGAGCACCACCGCCCCGACTTCACCGTCTCGACGCCGGCCGTCGTCCTCGCCGCCGTCGCCGCGCGGACGAAGCGCATCCGACTCACGAGCGCCGTCACCGTCCTGAGCTCGGACGACCCGATCCGCGTCTTCCAGGAGTTCTCGACGCTCGACCTCGTCTCGGGCGGGCGCGCGGAGATCATGGTCGGGCGCGGATCCTTCATCGAGTCGTTCCCGCTCTTCGGCTACGACCTCCGCGACTACGACAGGCTTTTCGCCGAGAAACTCGAACGCCTGCTGGAGATCCGCGAGACCGGGACGACGCCCGGCGGGCAAGGCGTGTACCCGCGTCCCGTGCAGGACCCGCTTCCCGTGTGGATCGCGGTCGGCGGGACGCCGGAGTCGGCGGTGCGTGCAGGGATGCTCGGCCTGCCGATGGCGCTCGCGATCATCGGGGGGCTTCCGGAGCGGTTCAAGCCCTTCGTCGAGCTCCATCGACGCGGCGCGGAGGAGGCCGGCCGCGAGCCTCCGCGGCTCAGCATCAACTCGCATGGCTACATCGCCCCCACGCGCGAGGAGGCGCTCGAGGAGTCGTTCCCCTTCGTCTCGGCAGCGATGAACCGGATCGGGCAGGAGCGCGGCTGGTCGCCGATGCGACGGGCCGACTACGACACGGCGGCGACGCTCCGCGGCGCGAACTTCGTCGGTACGTCGCAGGAGGTGGTCGACAAGATCCTCTTCCAGCACGAGCTCTTCGGCCACGACCGCTTCCTGCTCCAGTTCACGATCGGCGGGATCCCGCACGAGGGCATCCTCCGCTCGATCGAGCTCCTCGGCCGCGAGGTCGTCCCTCGCGTGCGCGAGGAGCTGGCGCGACGCGCGGCATAGGATCGACGGCGATGGGCATCGAGGCCTTCGATCGCGTGCCCTTGCTGTTCGGGCCGTCGCCGATCCACCGGCTCGACAGACTGAGCGAGCACCTCGGCGGCGAGGTCGAGATCTGGGCGAAGCGCGAGGACTGCAACTCGGGACTCGCATACGGCGGCAACAAGGTGCGCAAGCTCGAGTACCTCGCCGCGGACGCGCTCGCGACGGGCTGCGACACGCTCGTCTCCATCGGAGGCGTCCAGTCGAACCACACGCGTCAGGTCGCCGCGGTCGCGGCGCGACTCGGTCTGAAATGCGTGCTCGTGCAGGAGCGCTGGGTCGAGTGGCCCGACGCCGTCTACGACAAGGTCGGCAACATCCTGCTCTCCCGGATCATGGGCGCCGACGTCCGGCTCGACCCCGCCGGCTTCGACATCGGGATCCGCAAGAGCTGGGAGGACGCGCTCGCGTCGGTGGAGGCAGCCGGAGGGAAGCCGTACGCCGTTCCCGCCGGGGCGTCCGACCACCCGCTCGGCGGGCTGGGCTTCGCCCGCTGGGCCGACGAGGTCGCCGACCAGGAGCGCGAGCTCGACGTCGTCTTCGACACCGTCGTCACGTGCTCCGTCACCGGGTCGACCCAGGCAGGGATGATCGCCGGCTTCGCCGCCCAGGAGACAAGCCGCGCAGTGCTCGGCATCGACGGCTCGGCGACCGTCGCGCAGACGTGGGAGCAGATCGCGCGCATCGCGCGCTTCACCGCCGAGGCGATCGATCTCGGCCGCCCGCTCGCCGACGACGAGATCGTCCTCCTCGACGAATGGCATGCCGGCACGTACGGAATCCCCGACGGGAAAACGATCGATGCCATTCGCCTCTGTGCGCGCCTCGAAGGCATGCTCACCGACCCCGTGTACGAGGGAAAGTCGTTGGCGGCGCTCGTCGATCTCGTCCGTTCGGGCAGGATCGCCCCGGGATCACGTGTGCTCTACGCGCATCTCGGCGGCCAGCCTGCGCTGAACGGATACGCCGGCGCCTTCTAGGTCGCAGGCGCCTCCACCGATCGGTCGAGGCGGGCGTACGGGTAACCGAATTGCCGAGCGCGCATTGCGCAGCGACAATAGGTGGGATGTCGCAGGTCATCGACGTGCTGGAGGAGGCTCGCGCCGCAGCAGGGCGCCAGTCCTGGCGCGCGGCGTACGGAGCCTACGGCGACGCGGGCGACGCCCCGCTGACGGCATCCGACCTCGAGAGCTATGGCGAGGCCGCCTGGTGGAGCGGAAAGCTCGACGAGGCCATCTCGCTGCGCGAGCGCGCGTATGCCGCGTACACCGCCGAAGGGGACCTGCGCGGCGCGGCGCGCATGGCTCTGACGCTGCAGTGGGACTACGAGGCCCGCGGCTCCTTCGCCGTGGCGAACGGATGGATGGCGAGCGCCGAGCGGCTGCTCGCAGATCTTCCGGAGGCGCCCGAGCACGGCCGCCTCGTGCTCATGAAGGCGCTCATGGCGATGTTCGCCGAGGGTGAGTACGAGCGCGCGATCACCCTGTTCGACGAAGCGTACGAGCTCGCGAGCCGCGTCGGAGACCGCGACGGCCAGATGCTCGCGCTCTCCGGGAAGGGGCGGGCGAACATCAAGCTCGGCAAGATCGACGACGGCCTCGCTCTCCTGGACGAGGCGACCGCGTCGGCCATGTGCGGCGACCTGCGCGCCCACACGTCCGGGCTCGTCTACTGCATCACGATCAGCTCCTGCCAGGATCTCGGCGACTTCCGGCGCGCGGCCGAGTGGACTGATGCGGCCAATCGCTTCTGCGACAAGCTCGACGTCTCGGGCTTCCCGGGCGCCTGCCGCATCCACCGCGCAGAGGTCCTGCGCCTTCGCGGCGACTGGTCGGCAGCCGAGGCGCAGGCGATGGCAGCGTGCGAGGAGCTGCACGACTTCGACCGCTCGATCACGGCGTTCGGGCACTACGAGATCGGGGAGATCCGCCGACGTCGCGGCGACTTCGCTGGCGCGGAGGAGGCGTATGCCGTCTCGAACGAGATGGGGCGCCAGCCGCAGCCCGGACTCTCCCTGCTTCGGCTCGCCGAGGGGAAGGTCGACGCTGCTGCAGCGGGGATCTCGCGCACCCTGGCCGATACCGGCGAGCCGCTCTCCCGGCTCCGACATCTCCCGGCGCAGGTCGAGATCGCGATCGCCTCGGGGGATCTCAAGACCGCCCGTGCCGCCGCGGACGAGGCCGAGGAGATCGTCGACTCGTACAAGATCGGGAACAAGCGAGCGGCGGCGTTCGACGGGACCGTCCATTTTGCACGCGGTCAGATCCACGTCGCGGAGAAGGACTGGCCGAACGCGATCGCGTCGCTGCGGCGCGCGCGGGACGAGTGGCAAGGCGTGGGGGCACCGTACGAGACCGCCCGCGCGCGGATGCTCCTGGGAACGGCCTACTCGCGCTCGGGCGACGAACATGCGGGCGCGAGCGAGTTCGAGGGGGCGCTCGCAACCTTCGAGCGTCTCGGCGCCGCGCTCGAGGAGTCGCGCACGAAGGAGCTCCTCGGCCGGATCGAGACGCGGCGAACCTTCCTCTTCACCGACATCGTCGACTCGACGAAGCTGCTCGAGACGCTGGGGGACGACAAGTGGAAGCGACTGCTCGCCCGCCACGACGAGCTCATTCGCGAGTGCATTGCGCAGGCTGGCGGCGAGATCGTGAAGCAGACCGGCGACGGCTTCTTTGCGTCGTTCGAGAACCCGAAGGCCGCGATCGACGCCGCGATCGCGATCCAGCGCGCGCTCGGCGCGGAGATCGTCGCGCCGGACGTGCGCATCGGCGCCCACTCGGGCGGCGCGTTCCGGACGTCGGGGGATTCGAGCGACTACGGCGGCCAGGGCGTGCACGTCGCGTCGCGGATCGGTTCCGCTGCGACGCCGGGCGAGATCCTCGTGAGCGCGGAGACCCTCGACGGCCTCCGTACCTCGTTCCGCACGAGAGAACAGCGGGCGGAGACGCTCAAAGGCGTGGCCGAGCCGGTCGAGGTCGTCTCGATCGAGTGGCGCTGACCTAGCGCGCCACGGAGTAGCGGACGGTGACGAAGTCGCCGTTCCGCGCGGTCTCCTCGAGCCGGAGCTCGACATGCCGAGGCAGGAGCGGCTTTCCGGCGCCGAGCGTGACCGGCGCGACGTAGACGATCAGCTCGTCGAGGAGCCCGACGTCGGCGAACTGCCCGACGAGGTCGCCCCCACCCACGAGCCACACGTTCTTCCCGCCTGCCGTCTCGACCATGCGCGCGTGGACGGTCTCGACCGGGTCGTTCGTGAACTCGACCGCTGCATCGGGGACGACGCGGAGGTCGCGATGGGTGAACACCCAGCCCGGGATCTCGTACGGCCACCTCCAGTCGACCGGGTCCTTGTCGGCGAACTCGTGGTCGAGGATCCACTCGTAGGTCGTCGACCCCATCGCGAGCGCGCCGACGTCGGCGATGAACGCGCGGTAGTTGAGCGAGCCATCGTGATCCTGGTCACGCGTGAAGAGCCACCCGAGCGAGTCGTTCGGGTCGGCGATGAAGCCGTCGAGCGTGGTCGCCGTGTAGTACTGGGTCAGGCTCATCGGTTGGCCTCGTTGCCCAGCCACCTACCGACCACGACGGACCAGAACTCGGGCTGATGCTCGAAGCCGAGCGACGCGTAGAACGCCTGCATGTCGTCGGTCTGCAGGCCCACGTGCTGCCCCGGCACCCGGTCGAGCAGGTGGCGCATCATCCTCGCCCCGACTCCCTGACGGCGATACGCAGACATCGTCCAGACGTCGACGACGAAGGCGTTGGACACGCCGTCGGAGAGCATGCGCGCCATCCCGACGACGCGCTCGCCGTCACGTGCGAACACGACGTGCTGCGACTGCTCGAACGCGCGGCGAAGCGCTTCCGCGCTGCGTCCGTTGTCCCAGTCGTCGGCGGCGAGGTCGGCTTTCGCCTCGTCCCAGTCGATCCCCTCGAGCGATCCGTCGACGCGAACGGCCATGGCGGCGGCGATTCTACGATCGGCCGCAGCCCGCGGCGTCGCGGCCGAGGAACGCGAGCGTGCCGCGACACAGCCCGACCGCGGCGCGCTGTTGATACGCGGGCGTCGCGAGCAGGCGATCCTCGGTCGGGTTCGTCATGAAGCCCATCTCGACGAGGATCACCGGCACGTTCGCCCAGTTGAAGCCGGTGTAGTCGGAGCGTTCCTGGAGGCCGCGGTCCGGGAAGCCGAGCGAGGCTCGAAGCTCACGCTGGACGATCCGCGCGGCGCGCCTGCTCTCGCCGTAGATGTCATCCGTCCAGCCGTTCCGCAGTGCCGGGTAGAGCGTGTGCGTCCCCCGTGCGGAGGGGTCCGTGGAGCCGTCCGCATGGATCCTCAGGAAGAGCGCCGCCCCCTCGCGGTTCGCGATCCGCGCACGCGCGATGTTGCCGATGCTCGTCCCGGCCGTCCTCGTCCGCGTCATGACGACGCGTATGCCTGTCCGCTCGAGAAGCATCCGCAGCCGCAGCGCGACCCGCAGATTGAGAACGGCCTCGCGCAGCCCGCTGACGACACCGTGCGTCCCGCCACCGTCCTTGATCTTCATCGTCGACGAACCGGGGCCGATCGGCTCCGTCGCGGAGTTGGCGCGGAGGTCGTGCCCGGGATCGATCACGACGGTTGCGCCCTGCTTCGCACCCGCCGCAGGCACGACGAGCAGGAGCGCCAGAACTGCGAGCGCAACGCGCACTCAGCGGACGGACGCGAGCAGCCGACGGAGGTCTGCGGGCGACCCGAGTCGCAGCGCCGGCCTTCGGTCAGTCGCGGGGAGCTCGAGCGCGAACCGGTACTGCTTCCCCGGACTGTAGATCCGGCAGGGGTCCTGCGTGCAGGGCGTCATGGACAGTCCTCGCACTCGCTTCCCGGCGGTGTCGAAGAACACGATCCGAAGCGGGACGAGCGTGTTCTTCATCCAGAAGCCACCCGAGCTCGGCCACGCGAACACGAACAGCATGCCGTCCAGCGGCGCACGCTTGCGATACATGAGGCCGCGCTGTTGCTGCGCGGACGTGAGCGCGAGCTCGGGACGGAAGACGGCGCCGTCGAGCCGGAGCTCGGTGGTCCTGGAGGTCGC
>Ga0207688_10001041_pt1 | contig 14221 bp, 14 predicted proteins | sample KBSMiscanthusM4_FD_184296 | JGI IMG/M metagenome (GOLD analysis project Ga0207688, IMG submission 184296) | Miscanthus rhizosphere microbial communities from Kellogg Biological Station, Michigan, USA - M4 (SPAdes) (version 2) | ecosystem: Host-associated > Plants > Roots > Rhizosphere ...
GTCGCGGCGGCCCTCCAGCGCCCGGCCGACCACCTCCTCGGAGTCGCCGTAGGCGTCGGCGGTGTCGACGACGTTGATGCCTCCGTCGATCGCCTTGTGGATGATCCGGGCCGAGTCGGCCGGGCCGTTTCCCATGGACGTCGCGAACATCAGCGCGCCGAGGGCGTAGGGGCTGACCTTGATGCCGGTCCGGCCGAGGGTGCGGTACTGCACAGGAGCGCTCCGTTCGCGTACTCTAAGCGGAATCGTTTTCCGGAACTATACGGAAAGACTTTCCGCTTATGCAGGAGAGCGACGACCCGGCGCCGCGCCGCCGCCGCGCCGACGCGCGACGCAACGTCGACGCCCTGCTCGAGGCCGCCCGCACCGTCTTCGACACGTCGGGCGTGGACGCCCCCGCGAAGGAGATCACCGACCGGGCAGGCGTCGGCGTCGGCACGCTGTACCGACACTTCCCGCAGCGCTCGGACCTGGTGAAGGCCGTGGTGGAGAGCGGGATCGACGCCGTCGCGGAGGCGGGTCCGGCGCTGGCCGCCACGTTCGCGCCCGCCGAGGCGCTCACCCGCTGGATCGACCGCTTCACCGAGCTGCTCGCCACCAAACGCGGGCTCGCCGCGGCCCTGCACTCGGGTGACCCGGCGTTCGCGGGCCTCCCCGGCTACTTCCTCCAGCGGCTCGGTCCCGTGCTCTCGGCGCTGCTCGACGCGGCCGCGGCCGAGGGCACGGTCCGCGGCGACGTCGAGGCCCAGGACCTGCTCTACGCCGTCGCCCAGCTGTGCCAGCCCGTGCCCGGACGGGGGCCCGGGCACAGCCGTCGGATCGTCGGAGTGCTGGTCGACGGCCTGCGCTCCGGAAGCGGGGATGGATCGCGGGCGTCGGCGGGTTGAACCGTGGGGACCACGTTGTTGGAGGACGGACGCGATGTCGTTGAGGCTGTCGATACTCGATCTCGCCCCGATCGGGCCCGGGCAGACGGCGCGGGAGAGCTTCGCGGCGAGCGTCGAGCTCGCCCGGGCCGCGGAGCGGCTCGGCTACCGGCGGGTCTGGTACGCCGAGCACCACAACATGGCGTCGATCGCCTCCTCGGCGACGAGCGTGCTGATCGGCCACATCGCCGACCACACGACCTCGATCCGGCTCGGCGCGGGCGGGGTGATGCTGCCCAACCACTCGCCGCTGACGATCGCCGAGCAGTTCGGCACGCTCGAGACGCTGCACCCCGGCCGCATCGACCTGGGCCTGGGCCGGGCGCCCGGCGCCGACGGGGCCACGATGCGGGCGCTGCGCCGTGACGCCACCGCGGCCGACGGCTTCCCGCAGGACGTGCTGGAGCTGCAGGGCTACCTGCAGGGCCGGTCGCACATCGCGGGCGTGGAGGCCGTGCCGGGGGCGGGCACGAACGTGCCGCTGTACATCCTCGGTTCGTCGGACTACGGCGCCCAGCTGGCGGCCCGGCTCGGCCTGCCCTACGGCTTCGCCTCCCACTTCGCGCCCGCCGAGCTGCACGCGGCCGTGGCCCGCTACCGCGCGGAGTTCCGGCCGTCCGAGCAGCTCGCCGAGCCCTACGTGATCGTCGGGGCCAACGTGGTGGCCGCCGACGACACAGCCGACGCGCAGGAGCAGTTCGCGACGGTGCGCAGGCGGTTCGTCCGCTCGATGATCGGCCGCCGGGACGGCGCGCCGGACTACGCCGACGAGCAGATCGACGCCTTCCTCACCTCGCCCAACGGTCGGCCGATCGCGGACATGCTGCGCTACACCGCGGTGGGGACGGTGGCGGAGGTCGGGCGCTACCTGGAGCAGTTCGCCGCATCCGTGCACGCCGACGAGGTGATCGTCGCCCACCACGGCGTCGACGTCGCCGCCCGGCTGCGCTCGGTGGAGCTCACCGCGGAAGCGGCGGGCCTCGCCACGCCGGTCTAGCGCATCGCCCGGCCCGCCCGACGGGCCGCGGCGAGGAACGCCTGCGAGGCCGGGGCGATGCCGTCCGTGTGGTAGGCCACGCCGACGTCCAGGTGGGGTCCGGGCGCGGTGATCGGCCGGTAGACCACGCCGTCGCGGGTGAGGCGCTGGTTCTCCGAAGCGATGAAGCCGAGCCCGACCCCGCACGCGACCAACGCGATGATCGACTGCGCGGGGTAGGCCTCCATCGCGATCTTCACGCTGAAGCCCGCGTCGCGGCAGAGCGCGAGCACGGTGTCGTAGATCTGCGGGGCGATCTGCCGCGGGAAGATCACGACCGGCTCGTTCTCGAGGTCGGCGAGCGCCACCGCATCCCGTTCGGCCAGCCGGTGGTGCTCCGGGATCGCCATCTGGAAGCCCGCGCGGCCGATGCGTTCGGTCCGCAGCGCGGGCTCGTCCAGCGGCGGGTGCACGATCCCGATGTCGATGTCGCCCCGCATCAACGACTTCTCCTGTTCGGCCGTGGTGAGCTCGCGGATCACGAGGCCGACGCCGGGCAGCGCGCGCCGGAACTGCGCCACCACCTCGGGCAGCACGACGAACAGCGCCGGGGCGGTGACCCCGACGGTCAGCTGGCCGATCTGGCCGCGGTCGGTGCGTCGCGCGAGCTCGGCCGACTGATCCATCTGCCGGATCGTCTTGCGCGCCTCGGCGAGGAACACCTCGCCCGCCCTGGTCAGCGACACCACGCGCTTGGTGCGGTGCGCCAGCCGCACGTCGAGCTCCTGCTCCAGCCTGCGGATCTGCTGGCTCATGGCGGGCTGGCTGATGTGGCACCGGTCGGCGGCCCGGTGGAAGTGCAGCTCCTCGGCGAGCGCGACGAAGCACTCCAACGCGACGCGGTCCACGCCGACAGCGTGCCAGTGATAAGCAAAGCAGATCAATAGATCAGAATTAGAAGTTGGACGTGATCGCCGATGCGGTTCTAGCTTCCCTTCATGCGCGTCACCGCCGTCGAGACGACGATCGTCAACGCCGAGCTGCGCAACTGGGTGCTGGTACGCGTGCGCACCGACGAGGACGGCCTCCACGGCTGGGGCGAGGCGAGCCTCAACTGGAAGACGCGGGCGGTCGTCGGCGCGGTCGAGGACCTCGCGCCGATGGTCGTCGGGCGCGATCCGCGCGACGTCGAGCAGATCGTGCGGGTGCTCAACAAGCACAGCTACTACCGGCTCGGCATCATCGGCGCGACCGCGATCAGCGGCATCGAGCACGCGCTGTGGGACGTGTTCGGCAAGTCGGTGGGCCAGCCGGTGTGGCGGCTGCTCGGCGGCCAGGTGCGCGACGCCGTGCGCGTCTACACCCACCTCGGGCTCGGCGACATGCGGTCGGTCTACGACACCGTCGACGTGGGCCCCTTGCGCGAGCGGGCCGCCGCGGTCGTGGAGCGCGGTTACGACGCGCTGAAGGTCGTGATCATCCCCTACGGCCACCACCTGACCGTGGCCGCCGAGCGCCGCAACGTCGACAAGATGATGTCCGCGTTGCGGGCGACGGTCGGGCCCGACGTCGACATCATGGTCGACTTCCACGGCCGCACCAGCTCGGTCGCCGCGGCGTTGCAGTACATCGACGTCCTCGCCCCGTACGACCCGCTGTTCTGCGAGGAGCCGGTGCCGCCGGGCGACACCGAGGCGCTGCGGCAGGTCGCGCACCGCGCCCGCAGCCCGATCGCGGCGGGGGAGCGGCTCGTGGGGCTGCGGGAGTTCCTGCCGGTGCTCGCGGCCAAGGCGGTGCACGTCGCCCAGCCCGACCTCAACCACACCGGCGGGCTGCTGGAGGGCAAGCGGATCGCCGCGGTGGCCGACGTCGAGGGCGTGGGCGTCGCGCCGCACAACCCGAACGGGCCGATCGCGGGCGCGGCCGCGCTGCACTTCGCCGTGAGCACCCCCAACTTCGTGATCCAAGAGGAGATGAGCGGCGCTGTGAGCTGGTACGACGACGTCGTCGACACGCCGATGCGGCGCACCGGCAGCCACTGGGCCGTGCCGACCGCGCCCGGCCTCGGCGTCGAGGTCGACGAGCGCGAAGCCGCCAAGCACCCCTACCAGCCCGAGGTGCCGCACAGCAGCGCCGCCGTGCTCGCCGACGGAACGGTGGTGGACTGGTGAGGGCGTTCGAGCACCCGGGCGGCGTCTTCAACGCGACTCCGGCGCGGGTCGTGTTCGGCCTCGGCCGGGCCGCCGACCTGCGCGCCGAGGTGGAGCGGCTGGGCGCGCAGCGCGCCCTGGTGGTCACGACGCCGGGTCGGGTCGGGCTGGGCGACCGGGTGGCGGCGCAGATCGGCGACCGGTGCGCGGGCCTGCTGCCCGAGGCGATCACGCAGGTGCCGATCGAGCTCGCCCGCCGGGGGCGGGACAAGGCGGCCAGCGCGGACGCGGACTGCCTCGTCGCGGTGGGCGGCGGGGCGGCCACCGGGCTCTGCAAGGGCATCGCGTACGAGTCGGAGCTGCCGATCATCGCGGTGCCCACGACCTACTCGGGGTCGGAGATGACCGGCTTCTGCGGCATGACGATCGACGGCGTCAAGCGCATGCACGAGAGCCCCGCCATGCTGCCCTCCACCGTCGTCTACGACGCCGAGCTCTCGCGGTCGCTGCCGCTCGCGGCGAGCGCGGGCAGCGCGATGAACGCGCTGGCGCACTGCGTCGACGCCATCTACCTGCCTTCGCTGAGCCCGCTGCTCGCGCCTGCGGCCGTCGAGGGCGCCCGCGTGGTCGTCGACGCGCTGCCGCGCCTGCTCGCCGCCCCCGACGACCTCGAGGCCCGCAGCGACATGCTCTACGGCGCCTACCTCGCGGGCGCCGCGCTGACCGGCGGGTTCGCGCTGCAGCACGCGATCGCGCACATGCTGGGGGGCAGCTTCGGGGTCGAGCACGGGGTGGCCCACGCCGTGGTGCTGCCGTACGTCACCGCGCACCTCGCGGACGTGGCCCCGGAGCCGCTCGGCCGCATCGCCGACGCCGTCGGCGCGCCCGGCGACCTGCCCGGCCTGTTCTGGGACCTCGCGGGCGCGGCCGGGCTGCCCCGGCGGCTGGCCGACGTGGGCATGGGACCCGCGGACCTGGACAAGGCCGTCGAGATCGCGACGACCGCCGAGGACCACGACGACCCGCGGCTGGCGGGCAACCCCGCTCCGGTCACCGAGGCCGTGGTCGGTGCGATCCTGGCGGCTGCGGCCACCGGGGCCCGCCCCCGATGAAGATCATCATGATCGGTGAGGCGGCCGAGCACGAGGACGACCTGCGCCGCGGCCTCGCCCGGCCGCACGAGATCGTCGCGCTGCCCACTGACGCGGCCGGGTCGGCCGCCGACGACGGTCGCATCGCGACCGACGACGTGGTCGTCAGCCTCCGGTGGTCGCGCCCGGCGGGCGAGCGCCCGTCGTTCCGGCTGCTGCACGTGCCGGGCGCGGGCCTGGACGGCCTCGACCTGGCCGCGCTGCGGCCCGAGACCGCCGTCGCGAACGTCTACGAGCACGAGATCCCGATCGCGGAGTTCGTGCTCGCGCGCCTGCTGGAGTGGGAGATCCGGGCCGCGGCCATGCAGGCGTCGTTCGGCCCGGCCACCTGGTCGGACGCCTATCGCCACCGGGTGCCGCACGGCGAGCTGCACGGCAAGACGTTGGCGATCGTCGGGTACGGGCGGATCGGGCGGGCGATCGCGGCGCGGGCGACGGCCTTCGGGGTGCGCGTGCGGCCGATCGACGCCGCCGAGCGCCTGTCCGAGGTGGTGGCGCAGTGCGACTACGTCGTGCTCGCCTGCCCGCTCACCCCGGCGACCCGCGGGCTCGTCGACGCCGCCCTGCTGGGCCGGATGCAGGCCCACGCGGTGTTGGTGAACGTGTCACGAGCGGAGATCGTCGACGAGGCAGCGCTCTACACCGCGTTGTGCGACAACGTGATCGGCGGCGCCATCCTCGACGTCTGGTACCGCTACCCCACCTCGGCCGAGGACGGGCGCGCGCCCGCCGCCCACCCGTTCTGGGAGCTGCCCAACGCCTGGTGCACGCCGCACTCCAGCGCGTGGACCCACCAGCTGTCACGCCGCCGCTACGCCGTCGTCGCGGACAACGTCAACCGGCTCGTCGCAGGCAGGCCGCTCCGCAACCTCGTCCGCCCCTGACCGACCAGCTCAAGGAGGAGCCGCCGTGGACGTCAACCCGGACGCCAACCCCACCCGCGATCAGGTATGGGAGGAGTCGCGCAGGCGGCTGATCCCGGGATCGGTGGTCGGGAGCCTCATCGAGTGGTACGACATCGCGGTCTACGGGCAGGCCGCGGCCCTGGTGTTCAACGTGCTCTTCTTCCCGCAGTTCTCGACGACCGCGGGCCAGTTCGCGGCGTTCGCCACGTTCGCCGTCGGGTACTTCGCGCGGCCGCTCGGCGCCGTGCTGTTCGGCCACATCGGGGACCGGTACGGCAGGCGCGTCGCGCTGGTGGGCACGTTGCTGCTGATGGGCATCGCGACGGTGATCATCGGCCTGCTGCCGACCTACGCGGCCATCGGCGTGCTGGCGCCCGTGCTGTTGACGGTGTGCAGGCTGCTCCAGGGGCTCGGGGTGGGCGCCGAGTACGTCGGCGCGGTGACGATGGTCGCCGAGTTTGCGCCGACCCGGCGACGCGGCTACTTCGCGTCTCTGCCCGCCGCAGGCGTGTTCCTCGGCATCGGGCTCGCGGCCGCGGTGAGCGCCGCGGTGGCGACGTTGCCCAAGGACCAGCTGCTGAGCTGGGGCTGGCGGGTGCCGTTCCTGCTCAGCATCATCGTGGTCGGGGTCGGCCTGGTGATCCGCCTCCGGGTGCCGGAGACGCCGGTCTTCGAGGACCTGCGCGCGGCCAGGGCCCGCACGAAGGTGCCCGCGCTGGCCATGATCCGCGCGATGCCGAAGCGGTTCCTGCTGGTGATGGCGACCAACCTGGTCATCGCGCTCAACATCTACGTGGTGCAGACGTACTCGCTGACCTACCTGGCCAACCAGGGCGTGGCCAAGAACATCGCGCTGGTCGCGCTGCTGTTCGGGTGCGCGGTGGGCGCGGTCGCCATTCCGCTCGTCGGCACGTACGCCGACCGGGCCGGGCGCCGTCCGGCGTACCTGGTCGTCACCGCGATCTGCTTCCTGGTGCCGTTCCCGTTCTTCTGGCTGCTCGACACCGGCAGCACGCCGCTGATCCTGCTGGCCTTCGGGCTCGCGTTCGGCAGCTGCCTGGCCGTGTTCGGGTCGCAGGCGGCGTACTACGCCGAGCTGTTCCCGTCGGCATACCGGTTCAGCGGCTTCGCGTTGAGCCGGGAGATCACCGGGGCGGTGCTCTCCGGCCCGGCGCCGGTGATCGCGGTCGCCCTGGTGGCGCTGGGCGGGGGCGACCCGATCCTGCTGGCGCTGGCGATGATGGCGGTCGCGGTGATCAGCTTCGTCGCGGTGGTCGCGTTGCCGGAGACCCGGGGGATCGACCTCACCGCCGTCCCCGCCGAGGACCCGTCCGAAGGGCGGAGCAGCGTGCAGGGGATGGCGTGACCCCCACCCTGACCGACGACGACCTCCGCGCGATGTTCAAGCGGTGCCTCAACTGGGGCCGCTGGGGCGACGACGACCAGGCGGGCACGCTGAACCTGATCACGCCGGAGAAGCGGCGGCGGGCGGCGCGGCTGGTGCGCTCGGGGCGGTCCGGCTCGTTCACGCGGCCGCTCCTCTGCCTGCTCGACTACCCCGAAGTGACGACGTTGCGGGCGATGTGCGCCGCCGAGGGCACCCAGGCGTTCGTCCTCACCTGCGCGCCGTTGGCCATCCCCGGCGGCACCGGCTCGGCGGTCAACCCGATCGCGACGTTCTGAGCGGCAGGGACTTCAACGGTAGGGGCGCGAAGGTGTGGTCCCGCCAGATCTTCCGGGACTCGACCTCGGGGTAGGGCGCGACGACGGGGTCGGCGTCGAAGATCTGCACGAGCCCGCTGTCGAACGTGGGCCAGCCGGGATCGCCGTTGGTGGCGAACGCGATCCAGGCGGCGCGCATGTGGGCGGACACCGCTTCGGCGGCGGCGAGGTCGTCGATCAGCGAGGCGGGCAGGCCGCTCGTCAGGTTGCCGAAGACGAGCGGCACGTCCAGGCCGTGGCAGGCGCCGAGGACGCCGGACCAGGTCAGTTCGTAGAAGTGCACCGCGGCGGCCGCCCGCTCGGCGAGGTGCAGCGAAGGCATGCGGAACAGCCAGTCCGAGAGGACCCACTCGTAGAGCGCGACGGGCTCGGCGGCCGGGTACGGCCCCGGCGCGAAGACCTCCACCGCGGTGGCCGCCTGCTCCTCCGTGACCTCCTCGAGCGCGGTGAACAGCCGGTGCTCGTCGCGGGTGTGCCCGACGAGGAGGTCGACGCCGTGCCGCGCTTCCCACGGAGTGGTGGGGAGAACCGCACCGTCGACGACCGGCGCGAAGAGGATCGACCGGTGCGCAGGCGGCCCCCACCTCTCGACGTGCGCACCGATGTTCGCGGTGACCTCGTCGGCCGCCGCGCACAATAGCTCTGGATCCACGGCAGACAGATCGGCGACCGTCGGTTTCAGCCCGAGCTCGGCCGCGCAGGCTCCGGCGATGTCACCCGCCAGCTCCGGCGTGAAGAACGTGCCCGGGACGCTCTGCGCGACGGCCCGGCCGAACAGCCCCGCCGCCCGCGGCATCGCCAACAGGGCGCCGACCGACCCCCCGCCCGCCGACTGCCCGAACACGGTGACCCGCGCCGGGTCGCCGCCGAACGCGCGGATGTTGTCGCGCACCCACTCCAGCGCGGCGAGCTGGTCGAGCAGGCCCCGGTTGGCGGGCGCGCCCTCGATGTGCGCGAAGCCCTCGACGCCCACGCGGTAGTTGAAGGTGACCAGCACGACGCCGTCGCCCGCGAGGCGGGCGCCGTCGTACTCGGGGAGGCCGGACGTGCCGATCGCGTAGGCGCCGCCGTGGATCCACACCATCACCGGCAGTGCCGCGTCGGGGCTCGGGTCGGGTGACCAGACGTTGAGCGTGAGCCAGTCGTCGCCGCCTGCGAGCTGGTTCATGCCGAACGCGTCCGCCTGCGGGGGTGGCGGGCCGAACGCGAGCGCTTCGCGCACACCGTGCCAGGGCCGGGGCGGTACCGGCGCGGCGAAGCGCAACGCGCCGACCGGCGGTTGCGCGAACGGGATGCCGCGGAAGACCGGCACGTCATCGACGGTGCCGCGCACCCGTCCCGCCGTCGTACGGGCTTCGACCACGGGGCGATGCTGCCAGGGACGGCGGTCAGTCGCGAACGAGATGCAGGAGCGCGTCGGTGGCGGTGGTGATGAGCGCGTAGCGGTGCGAACCCGACCGGCCGTGCAGCACGAAGACGAAGCGGCGTTCGTTGCGGTCCTCCAGCTCCCACCAGCCCGCGTCGGCGATGCGCTTGGTCGCGTCCTCGTAGGTGGCGTGCTCGAGGTCGTGGTCGCTGACCGGGACGGCGAGCCGGTTGCGCGCCGGGTCGGTGGGCAGCCCTCGGGGTACCGCCCAGGACCGGAGCACGCCGTCCTCTTCCAGGCGCAGGTCGTAGTGGTGGCGGGGCTTGTCGTGCTCGTGGAGGACGAAGATCGGGCGTGCCGTGCTCACCGCTGAGACGATGAGTTCGCCGACCGCCATCGGTCAACCCCCTATGAACACCGATCGCTTCCACGGGCGGGTCGCGGTGATCACCGGCGCAGCGCGGGGGCAGGGCCGCAGCCACGCCCTGCGCCTGGCCGCCGAGGGCGCCGACGTGATCGCCTTGGACATCTGCCACGACATCGATTCCGTCGCCTACGACCTGGCCACCCGCGACGACCTCGCCGAGACCGCGCGGCTCGTCCGGGAGCGGGGGCGGCGGGTCGCGACCGCCGAGGTCGACGTCCGCGACGCCGACGCACTGGCCACGGCCGTCAGCCGAGCCGTCGACGAGCTGGGCGCGGAGCCGGACGTGGTCCTCGCCAACGCGGGCATCGGGCTCATGCGACCCGACGATCCGCAGCGGGCGTTCCGAGACCAGTTGGACGTCAACCTGACGGGCGTCTGGAACACCGTGCAGGCCGTCGCGCCGCGCATGATCGAGCGGGGCCGGGGCGGGTCGATCGTGCTCACCAGCTCGGCGTTCGGCCTGACCGGACGGGGCGGCGACGGCGCGGGCGGCAGCGACGGCTACGTCGCGGCGAAGCACGGCGTGGTCGGCCTGACGCGCACGTTCGCCAACTGGCTGGCGCCGCACGGCATCCGCGTCAACTGCGTCAACCCGTCCGGGGTGGCGACGCGGATGGTTCTCAACCCGGCCGTCGAGGCGCTGTTCGGCGGCGGTTCCGACCCGAACCCCGATCCGAAGCCCACCGAGGACGTCACCAACCTCCTCGACGTCGCCCTCGTCGAACCCGAGGACGTGACCGCGGCCGTCGCCTTCCTCGCCTCCGACGAGGCCCGCTACATCACCGGGGTGGCGCTGCCCGTCGACGCCGGGATGCTCGTGCGGTGACGGCGGAGGGCCCGGTCCGCGAGGATGCGGACCCGGCCCGGACGTGGAAGGACGGGGTCACGGCGCTCCCAGCCGTGACCCCGTCGTAGCTCTTACTGTGCGGCGTTGACCTCGGCCACCGGCGCGTTGGCCGGGACCTGCTCGCCGCCCTGCGGTGCCTGGCCGCCGGTCTGGCCGGTCTCGCCACCGGTCTGGCCGGTCTGACCCGGCTGCCCGCCGGTCTGGCCCGTCTGGCCGCCCGTCTGGCCGGTCTTGTCGCCGGTCTGGCCCGTCTGGCCACCCGTCTGCCCGGTCTTGTCGCCGGTCTGGCCGGTCTGGCCGCCCGTCTGCCCGGTCTTGTCGCCGGTCTGACCGTCGCCCGTACCCGGAGCCGGAGGCTCGACGACCGGAGGCTCGACGACCGGAGGCTCGACGACCGGAGGCTCGACGACCGGAGCTTCGACGACGGGTGCCTCGACGACGGGAGCCTCGACGACCGGAGCCGGCTTGGGCTCGGGGGCCTCGACGACCGGCTTGGGCTTCACCACGGCGGGCTTGGGCTTGGGCTTCGGCTTGGCCTGCACCTTCGGCGCTTCCGGGGCCTTCGGGGGCGGCGGGGCCGCCGCGCCGGGAACCACGAACGGGACGACGTCGCCGAGGCCGACGGAGGTCGCGACGTTCGGCACCGCGAGCGCGACACCGACGATGCTGATGAAGCCGATCGAGAGGAGGCCGATCAGGACACCGACGATGCGCAGCAGGCGCTTGCGGGAGCCGCTGTCGTCGACGAAGACCGGCGCCTCTTCGATCTTGGCGACCAGGCCGGTGACCGCCGCCGCGGGGGCGGGCGCCAGCATGGCGCCCGAGAGGCAGACGGTGACGCCTTCCGGCGCCGCGGAGGTCGGGGCGAACGGAGCCCGGCGGGCGGCGTGACCGAAGTGCTCGTCCCGGCGGGGGAGGAGGCCCACGTTCCCTGCGCTCTGCTGCATCGCTCTCAGCTCCCGATCTGTTGGGGCGTGATCTCCGCCCCGCTTGATGTCAATGGTGCCGATCAACGCGCTCCAACATCATCACCGCGAGGGTCAGGCGAGTGCTGTGGGTGGGAAGGGTTGTGTCACCTTCGGGTAAGGCCCGCGGTGCCAGCGCTCGCGGGGACGGCCGGTCCGGGTCATGCTGGCGTTGTGTCCGACCAGGCGGGGTTGTTCCGGATCCGGTTTCGGGCTGATCCGGTCGAGTTGGCCTTGTTCCGCGCCGGGCTGAACCGTTGGCTGCTCGGATTGGGGTGGCCCGCCACCGATCGGCAGGACGCCGTGCTCGCGATCAACGAGGCGTGCGACAACAGCGTTCGGCAGGCCTGCTGGGGCGATCCCGGCGAGGTGGAGGTCGTCGCCCGCCTGGTGATCGGGGTGGACGGCCGTCGGATCGTCGCCGTAGTGCGCGACCAGAGCGGATCACCGGGGGGCGGCGGAGCCGACGGCACGTGGCTGACGATCGTGAACGCCTGCATGGACCGCGTTCGGATCAAACCCGGCCAGGGCGGCACCAGTGTGACCATGACGAGCAGGCCGGTGCCGCTGCGCATCGCCTGAACCCGGCCGTCGACGAGTGAGGGAGAGCGATGAAGATCGGGCTGCACCTCTCGGATTTCACGTTCTCGAACGGACCAGGGCGACTGGCCGACGACCTGACGCGCATCGTGGTCGCCGCCGAGGACGCCGGGTTCGCCCGCGTGAGCGTGATGGACCACGTCTGGCAGATCTCCGTCCACGGGCCACCCGAGCACGAGATGCTCGAGGCGTACACGACGCTCGGCTACATCGCGGCGCGGACCTCGCGGGTGGACCTGCTGGCGTGGGTCACCGCGGTCACCTACCGCGAGCCCGGCCTGCTCGCCAAGATCGTCAGCACGCTCGACGTCCTGTCCGGGGGACGGGCGTGGCTCGGCATCGGAGCGGGCTGGAACGAGGACGAGGCGAACGGGCTCGGGTTGAGCTTCCCGCCGCTCGCCGAGCGCTTCACCCGGCTGGAGGAGGCGCTGCAGATCTGCGGGCAGATGTGGGGTCCCGACGACGGCCCGTACCGAGGGCAGCACTACCGGCTCGGTCGCACGCTGAACGTGCCGCAGCCGCTGCACCGGCCGCGGATCTTGATCGGGGGCGGTGGGGAGCGCAAGACGTTGCGGCTGGTCGCGCAGTACGCCGATGCCTGCAACCTGTTCGTCGGGCCGGAGCTGCCGCGCAAGCTGGACGTCCTGCGCGGGCATTGCGAGGCCGTGGGCAGGCCTTACGACGAGATCGAGAAGACCGGCCAGATGGTGTTGGACGTCGGCGAGCGCGGCGAGAAGATCGACGACTTCCTCGCCACCCTCGCCGAGATCGGCAAGCTGGGCGTCCAGGCCGTGCAGGGCAAGGTGCCGCGGGTCTGGGAGCCGGAGCGGATCGCGCTCTTCAAGCGGGAGGTCATCCCGGCCGCTGCGGACCTTTAGGTGGGGCACCCCTTCGATACCGGCGGTCGTCATCCGATGGATGCGTATCTGCCGATCGTGGTTGCGGCGTGACCGTCGGTGCGTAGATTCCGCGCGGTGCGAACCGGCAGCCGTTCCAGCGGCCGCAGCAATCGACTGCAGAGCGTCACGGTGCCCCTGATGATCGTCGTGGCGACGGGCGCCGTGCTCGTGCAGTCGGGCGCACCGCCCGCGGCAGGTAGCCCGCGGTTCGCGACGGCCCGGACGGTCGCCGACCGGACGCCGACCACACCGCCGGTCGACGGTCCGGCGGAACAGACCGTGACGATCGACGGCGCCGCTTACCCGAACCCGCTGCGGATGGACGGCGGTGATCCCGTCACCACCGCTGCGGAGTGGGAGGGCACCCGCCGCGCGGAACTGCTGGCCGCGTTCCGGCAGAACGTCTACGGGCAGGGTCTGCCCGACACTCCCGCACCGACCTTCCAGGTCACGTCGACCGACTTCCCCGGGGTCACCCGCAAGGTCGTCAAGATCACCGTCACGGGCCCGTCGGGGAGCGGCAGCTTCAACCTGACGCTGTTCGTCCCGAAGGCAGGCGCCAAGCCCCGCGGGACGTTCCTGATGATCGACCACCGCGGTTCGGTGGGTGCCGATCCGACCCGGTCATCGGGCTACGCGCCGCTCCCGACGATCCTGAAGGCCGGGTACGCGTTCGCGTCCTTCAAGGTCGCCGATGTCGCGCCGGACAGCCGCGACGGCTACCGCGGCAGGATGATCAACCTGTTCCACCCCGCGAACCAGGCGCTACCCGACAACGCCGGTCGGGCGATCAGCGCCTGGGCGTGGGGAGCGAGCCGGGCCATGGACTACCTGCAGACGGATCCCGACATCGACCCCGCGAAGGTGGCGGTCATCGGCCATTCGCGCGGCGCCAAGGCGGCGCTGTGGGCGGGCGCGCAGGACACCCGTTTCGCGGCGGCCATCTCGAACGATTCGGGGTCGACCGGCGCCAAGCTCGCCCGGCGCGGGGACGGGGGAGTGGGCGCGGAGACCGTCGGGGCCATCAACGGCTCGTTCCCGTACTGGTTCCCGCAGACGTACAAGGCCTACGGCGACCGCGTGAGCTCCCTGCCGGTCGACCAGCACGAGCTGCTCGCGCTGATCGCGCCCCGGCGGGTCGTCATCGGCAGCGCGACGGCCGACGCGAACGCCGACCCGGAGGGCGAGTTCCTCGCGTACACCGCCGCCGCGGCGGTGTACGGGCTCTACGGGCTGGGCGACACCGGCCTGCCCTCCCCGGCGTGGCCGCCCGCCGCGGACAAGGGG
>Ga0207688_10001042_pt1 | contig 14210 bp, 14 predicted proteins | sample KBSMiscanthusM4_FD_184296 | JGI IMG/M metagenome (GOLD analysis project Ga0207688, IMG submission 184296) | Miscanthus rhizosphere microbial communities from Kellogg Biological Station, Michigan, USA - M4 (SPAdes) (version 2) | ecosystem: Host-associated > Plants > Roots > Rhizosphere ...
TCACCAGCCCGACATCAACTGCCGCCCACGCGCGCGTGACGCGCGGCGCCGACTCGATATCGACTTCCACGACCACTGCAACGTAGCAGCCCAGGTTCTTGTAGCGCGCGAATCCGATGCCGCGGCCGCGGCCGTCGGCGGGCGCGTTTTTGTTCCAGCCGGATTTTTGCGCGACCGTCTCGATTACCGCACGCGCGCGTGCGTCCTTCAGGTGGCGCAGGCGAAAATCGACCGGGTCCGCCCCGGCGGCAAGCGCGAGTTCGTCCATGAACGATTCGATTGCGAACACGTTGGCATGACCGCCCAGCGCCCGCAGTGCGGACGCACGCAGAGGCGACTGCATGATCAAATGATTGCTCACGCGCTGATTCGGAAAATCGTACAGCGGAATCGCATTGCGGTGACTGCCGCCGGGGGGCAGCGGCGGATTGGCGGGCGTTCCAGCGGGATGAGGCTCGGCCAGGTGCCACGCCGCGATCAGGTTTACGCCGTCCTTGCCTTCCGGCCGCGTGCTGTGCGGGTAACTCCAAACGTCGAGTTGCCAGTCGACGACGTTGCCCCCCGCATCCAGCGCCGCGCGCGTTTTTACGACCATCGCGGAGCCGTAGGGCTCCCATGCGAATTCGTCGTCGCGCATCCACTGCACCTGCACCGCGCGGCCCGGCACCGCCCGGGCCATCAACGCTGCGTCGAGCGCGACATCGTCCGCGCCGTTGTGTCCATAGCAGCCGGCGCCGTCCATGTGGGAAACCGTCAAAGCGTCCGGCGCGATCCGCAAAGCCTTGGCCATGTCCCGGCGTAACGGATGTATGCCCTGGCTGTGCGTCCACACGCGATAATGCCCGCCGTCCAATTGCGCGAGCGCGCACGACGGGCCCATCGTGGCATGCGCGATATAGGGACGCGTGTAAGTCGCCGTTAATACCTGGCCGCCGGACGGCGAACCGCCGGCAGCGGATTTTTCGCTGATGATTTCGCTGCGCGCGGGTTGCGCGAGCAGATATTCGGCCGGCGTGACGTCCGCGGGCAGCACCCGCTCGCTGTGCCATTGCGCGCTGCGCGCAAGCCGGCGCGCCGCCCGGATAGCCTGCTCCTCGCGTACGGCGACCACGCCGAGAAAACTGCCGTCGCGCACTACGGCAACCATCCCGGGCATCGCCTTCACTTCGGCGTCATCAAGCGCGACGAGTCGCGCTGCATGCGACGGCGGGCGCACCACGCGTCCGTACAGCATGCCCGGCAGTTCCATGTCCTGGATGTACGCAGCGACACCGGTCAACTTGGCGGGCAGATCGACACGCGGAACCGGGCTGCCGATGTACTTATGCTCGCCGGCAGGCTTCGGCAGTACTTCCGCCGTCGCGTCGCGGTCGAGCATTTTCTCGTCGGCCAATTCCCAATAGGTTAGCGACCGGCCGCCGCCGCTGACGACACCGTCGGCCACGCCGACTTTCTCGAGGGACACGCCGAGCTTCGCGGCCGCGCGCTGCAGCAGCAGCTCGCGCACTTCCGCGCACGCGTAACGCAGCGCGACCGCGCTTTCCTCGACGGACCGGCTGCCCGAGGTAATGCCCTCGTTCGGACCGCGATCCGTGGCGGCGCTGGCCAGACGAATGCGCTGCGGCGCAACGTCGAGCTCGTCGGCGACGATCTGGGTAAGCGCAGTCAGTATGCCCTGCCCGATTTCGACCTTGCCTGTAAACACTGTCACGGTGCCGTCGGCGTTGATGCGCAGCCAGTGCGCGAGACGTCGATTGGTCTCGAGGCTGCCCGGCAGCTTGCGGGGTGCCGTCATGGCAGCGCGGCTGCAGCTTTTTTTATCGCGCGCAAAATGCGCGCATGCGTACCGCAACGGCAGATATTGCCGTCGAGCGCCGCGCATATTTCCGCTTCAGTCGGATGCGCGTTGGCGGCCAGCAGCGCGTACGCGGTCATGATGATGCCGCTCGTGCAATAGCCGCACTGCGCCGCCTGCTCCTCGAGGAATGCGGCTTGCAGCGCGTGCAGCCGGTCGGCACTGCCGATCCCTTCGATCGTCGTGATGCGCTTGCCCGCGACTGCCGCGAGCGAAATATCGCACGACTGCACCGCTTTGCCCTCGATCACGACGGTGCACGCGCCGCAGACGCCGAGACCGCAACCGAAGCGCGCGCCTTTCAGCTTCAGGTCGTTGCGCAACGCGTACAGGAGCGGCGTTTCGCCGTCGGCGTCGACCGCGCGCACGCGGCCGTTGACTTCAATCGATATCGACATTTTCCGTGAGGCTCAGTGCGTCAGACGAGCGCCGCTTTCACTTTGTCGCGCGTAAACGGCAGATCGCGCAGGCGCGTGCCGGTCGCGTTGGCGATCGCGTTCGCAATCGCCGCGACGGTCGGGCCCTGCGAGCCTTCGCCGGTGCCGAGCGATCGCTCCTCGGGCCGGTTGAGCAATACGACGTCGACCGCCGGCACTTCGGAAAACGTGAGGATGGGATAATCGGCCCACGACCGCGTCTGCACACGACGCTCGTCGTAGCGGACCGATTCTTTGAGCGACCAGCTCGTATCGGCGGCCGCCTCGACGCTGTGGGCCCTGCCATTGACGGTAATGCTGGTTGCCATCGGGATCTCCTCCGGGTTAGTTACGCCGGCCGTTCGAATTTTCGAAAAAACATCGGCTTATACTGCCACCCCCGCCGGAGCATCGCAAAGAGTATTTTGCGCGGCGCGGTTTAGGTCTATACTTTTCCTACCATCTGGATGGAAGGAGCTGCCCATGCAGACTGACCACGAAATACTCCGCAAACGCATCCTCGAATTGAATCTCGAACACCGCGATCTTGACGACGTGATTGCCGCGCTGGCCGTGAAACCCGGCCAGGACCAGCTGCAGTTGCAACGCCTCAAAAAGAAAAAACTGCTGGTCAAGGACCAGATTTCCCAGCTCGAACGCCAGTTGACGCCGGACATTTCGGCGTAACGACGAGCCTGTCGCGGGGCCGCCGTGCCCGGCCGGTCATTACTTGCGGGCGGCGGCGGCGACGAAAACCGCGTACGCGCCGAGCAGGATAAACCACACAAGCGACCATTCGGCGATGGACAGGCCCATGAGCCGCCACCCGGCTTCCGCGCATTCGCCCGACCCGCGGAATATCTTTTCCAACGCGTTGACGAGCGGAAATCGGTCGAGGATGTAACCGAGACCCGGGCCGCATTCGGGCACCTTGTCTTTCGGCAGATGCTGCAGCCAGACGTGGCGCGCCGCGATTCCCGCGCCGATCAGGCTGACCAGCACGAGCAGCGTGCTGTAGACGACGGCGCCGGTACGGCGCGGGCCGTGCAGCGCGCCAAGCAAAAAAACGACCATCAGCGCGATGTAGACGACGCGCTGCAACAGGCACAACGGGCACGGATCCTGGTACTCGTAATACTGCAAGTACAGCGCATACAGAATAAGGCCGCCGCAAATCAGAAAGCCGGCGAGATATCCCAGGCGCGGCGTCAGGTGCAGCTTCATCGACAGGCGTCCTTTACTCCGAAGTCAGACATATGCAATCAGGCGTCCGCACGCAACGATAGACACCCACAATACAACCGATGCGAGCGCGTGCATGCGCGCGCCCACCGGCGCCGGCACATCGCGGTCCCAGCTCGCCACCGACCTGAAGACGCCGGCATGAAACGCCGCCGCGTTGGTCCCGGCGAGCATGAGCAGGGTCAACTTCGTGACGAACGCGCGATTGTCGACGAATTCTCCGGCGTGCGCCGAAAACATCATAAGACCGGTCGGCACTATGACGAGCAACGCGCCAAATGACCACGGCAGCAAATGCCGGGCGAGCCCGGTCACCGACAGGGTGCGCGACCATCCGAAGAGGCGCAGATCGAACATGATCACCGAGCCGACCAGAATGATGAAACCGCAAATGTGCAGCACTTCCACGGCGGGATAGAGCCACAGTTCGCCGCGCATGGCGGCGGCCAGCGCGCTTTGCTCGACCGCGCGCAGCAACCCGTCGCCGGGAGACGGCGTCATCAGCGCAGTTCTATCGTCTTGCCACTCACGATAATGCGCTCGGCGCGCATCTCCTCCGGCTTGCCGCGGTTTGGATAACCCACCACCGTCACGTTCGCGCCCGGCTTGATGTCCGCCGCGGCGAGCCCGCGGTACTCCATGCGCGACGGCGGCGCGAGCACGACGAGCCAGATCTTGCCGGGCGTTTCGAGCCTGACGTGACCGTGCGGATGCTCATAGCCCGCTTCCTTGATGACGCCCGTCAGGTTGAGCGTCGTCGCGTTGTCGTACTCGCTCCAGCCGTGATGCGCGTAAGCGACGGCCGTTACCAGCAACAATCCAAGCATGCAAAACATTGAACGCATCATCGCGGCCTCCATCCTTGCGGGATACAACTTCGAGCGCAACCGTTTGCGCAGTAAATTTTAACATGCGCGCGCGCGACGCTTGTTGGCCTGGCGTGCCCCCGCTACAATCCGTTGGCCTGTCTCACGCCACCGCGAACCGCGACAGCGTCACTCCTGGAAAGCACCGCCGCATGCGTATCTCGCCGGCATTGTTCGTATTATTCGCATGCGCCGCCGGCTGCGCGGACGCGCAGACTTTTCCCGACAAGGCGGTCACGATGATCGCGCCCTTCCCGGCCGGCGGTTCGGTCGATCTCGTCGCGCGCGCGGTCGCGCAGCAAATGAGCGATCTGTGGAAGCAGCCGGTCGTCGTCGCCAACCGTCCTGGCGCGGGCGGCAACATCGGTGCCGAAGCCGTCGCGCGCGCCGCACCCGACGGCTATACGCTGTTGATGGGCACCACCGCGCTCGCGAGCAGTCCGGCGCTTTATTTGAAACTTCCTTACGACTTGATGCGCGATCTGGCACCCGTCAGTCTGGTGGTGACCATGAGCAACGTGCTGGTCGTGCATCCGGCATTGCCGGCGCGCTCGGTCACGGAGCTTCTGGCGCTCGCCAAAGCGCGGCCGGGCGTGCTCAATTCGGCGTCGGCCGGCGTCGGCAGTTCCAACCATCTCGCGCTCGTCCTGTTCAATACGATGACCGGCGCCGGTATCGCGCACATTCCATACAAGGGTGCTGCGCCTGCGGTTGCCGACGTGATGGGCGGCCACGTCGCGATGACGTTCGTGCCGATCGCGGCCGCCGTAGCGCCGGTCAAGTCAAACCGCCTGCGCGCGCTGGGCATCACCGGCGCGACTCGCGCGCCGGCTTTGCCGGAGGTGCCGACCATCAGCGAAGCCGGCGTCGCGGGTTATGAAGCGACATCGTGGAATGCGTTGCTCGCGCCGGGCGCCACGCCGCGCGATACGGTCATCAGAATCCAGACCACGCTGGCGGAAAGCCTGCGTGCCCCCAAAGTCAAAGAAATCCTCACGAGCGCCGGCGCCGACGCGGCGGGCAGCGCGCCGGACGAACTCGCGACCTTCCTGCGCGCCGAGATGATCAAGTGGGGCAAGGTCGTCAAAGCCGCGGACATCAAGCCGGAGTAAGGCCGCGCGCATGCTCAAAATTTCTGCGCACATAACCATCGCGGACAGCGAACTCGACGAGCAGTTCGTACGCGCATCGGGTCCGGGCGGCCAGAACGTCAACAAAGTTTCGACCGCCGTCCAGCTGCGGTTCAATGTTTATGCTTCGCCTGCTTTGCCGTGGGACGTGCGCGCGCGCCTCGTCAAGCTTGCGGGCACCCGCATCAACTCCGCCGGCGAACTGATGATCACCGCCCAGCGTTTTCGCACCCAGGCGCAAAATCGCGCCGACGCGCGCGAACGCCTGGCCGCGCTGATCCGCTCCGCGCTGCACGCACCCAAGCCCCGCCGCAAAACCAAGCCGAGCGCGGGCGCGCAGCGGCGCCGCGTCGAATCCAAACAGCGGCATGGCCAATTGAAGCGCGCGCGTGCAAAAAATGCCCGCGGTATGGAATAATGCCGCGTGCCAGCGTGTTTAGGGTTCAAGCCGGCGGCTACGCGGGCGCCGTCTATACCAAGTTATCAATTGGCATCAACCACGAGGAGACAAGAATGAACAGGCAATTGTTGACGGCAGCTTTGGCGGTGACACTCGGCGCCGGATATTCGCTCACCGCGTTCGCGCAGGCGAAACCGGAAACCCTGGTCAAACAACGCCAGGCAGCAATGGCGTTGCAGGGCAAGTACTTTGGCCCGCTGGGCGGCATGGCGCAGGGCAAGGTTCCGTATGACGCCGCCGTGGTCCAGCGCAATGCGGTTTATCTCGACTCGCTGTCGCGCATGCCGTGGGACGGATTCACTGCAAACACGCGGGATGTGAAGACCGGCGCATTGCCCGCCGTCTACACGGACGCCGCCAAGTTCAAGGAAGCAGCGGACCATCTGCAAAGCGACGTCTCCAAGCTCGTGGCGGTAAGCAAGAGCGGTGATGAAGCGGCCGTCAAGGCGCAGATCGGCGCAGTCGGCAAGGCGTGCGCCAACTGTCACGATTCGTTCCGCGAGAAACAGTAGCCGAAAGTGTCTGCCGGAGAGTCCCGCCGCGGCGGGACTTTTCGTTGGGGCAGATTAAAGCAACTCTACGGTGAAAACATTCGCTCGACAGGCGGCCGCGCTCGCGTCGCTATGCGTGGCGGCCCTGCAATGCGCAGGCGCCGACGGCGGCGACGTGCAACGCGGCCTGTATCTTTCGCAAGCCGGCGGCTGCATGGCCTGCCATACCGAAGACAAGAAAGACGCCGTGCCGTACGCAGGCGGGCGCGAACTCAAAACGCCGTTCGGAAAATTTTACGGACCGAACATCACGCCTGACCCTGAGGCGGGAATCGGCAAGTGGACTGAAACGGATTTCGTGCGCGCGATGCGGCACGGCGAGCGCCCGGATGGCGCCAATTATTTTCCTGCCTTTCCCTATCCGTCATTCACGCGCATCAGCGATGCTGACCTGCGCGACTTGTGGGCGTATCTGCGCAGCCTGCCCCCGGGCAAGCGCGCGAGCCAGCCACACGAACTGCGCTTTCCGTTCGGCTGGCGGGCGCTCGTCGCGGGCTGGAAATGGCTGTACTTCACGCCGGGCACCGGGGCAGGCGCGCCGGCCGCACCGGCCACCGCACGCGGCGAGTACCTGGTGCAGGCGCTCGGCCACTGCGGCGAATGCCATACGCCCCGCAGTTTTCTGGGCGGCCCGCGCCGCGACCGGGCGCTCGCCGGCGGCCGTGGCGTCAATGACAAGCGCATCCCGAATCTGACGCCGACGCGATTGAAGCAATGGAACGACGCCGAATTGAAGGAATTTCTGCTGACGGGCGCGACACCCGACGGCGATTCCGCCGATAAAACGATGGAAGAAGTCATCCGCAACACGACGAGCCGGCTCACGCCAGCCGACCTTGCCGCCGTGATCGCGTACCTGCGTGCGCTGCCGCCGCTGCCGGAAGAACCGCGCTGAGCTTTCGGTGATGCGTCTTCCCTGGGCGCCGTTCCTCTGCAGCCTGTTGTGGCTGATGGCGGCCATGCCGGGCGCGACAGCGGCCCCGGCCTTGCCGCTCGACAAAATAAAATTGCCGCCCGGCTTCGAGATTGGTGTTTTCGCGGACAACGTGCCGAACGCGCGCGCGATGGTGCTCGGCGACAAAGGCACGCTGTTCGTGGGCAGCATGCGCGCCGGCAAGGTTTACGCGGTGCGCAACCGCGACGGCAAGGCGGTCGAAACGCTGGTCGTGGCGTCGGGGCTCAACATGCCGGTCGGCGTCGCGTTTCGCAACGGCGCGCTGTACGTGTCTGCGGTCGATCGCATCCTGCGGTTCGACAAGATCGAAGATAATCTCGCCCATCCGCCGGCGCCGCAGATTGTCAGCGATCGCTTTCCGGCGGACACTCATCACGGCTGGAAATTCATTGCGTTCGGCCCCGACGGCATGCTCTACGTGCCGGTGGGCGCGCCCTGCAACGTTTGCAATCGCGACAGCAATCGCTACGCCAACATCATGCGCATGCAGGCCGACGGCAGCGGGCTCGAAGTGTATGCGCGCGGCGTGCGCAATTCGGTCGGGTTCGACTGGCATCCCGACACGCGGGAACTGTGGTTCACCGACAACGGGCGCGATATGCTGGGCGACGACCAGCCCGACTGCGAGTTGAACCACGCGCCGAAAAAGGATATGCACTTCGGCTTTCCGTTCTGTCACGCGGGGGACGTCGCTGATCCCGAATTCGGCCATTTGCGCGCCTGCACGGAATTCGCGCCGCCGGCCGCCAAACTGGGCGCGCACGTTTCACCGCTGGGCATGCGTTTTTACACGGGCGCCATGTTTCCGGCTTCATACAAAAACAACATCTTCATCGCCGAGCACGGCTCGTGGAATCGCAGCCAGAAATCGGGCTACCGCGTCGTGCGCGTCGTGCCGGGGCCTGGGCGCGCATCGAAACAGGAGGTATTCGCGGAAGGCTGGCTGCAGGGACAATCAGCGTGGGGCCGCCCCGCCGACGTGCTGGTAATGCGTGACGGTGCGCTGCTGGTTTCCGACGATCAAGCCGGCGTCGTCTACCGGATCAGGTACCAGGACGCGCGCTGACTCGGTACTAAGCGCCGTCCTTGCGGCTCACGTCGACCAGGCGCGGCCGCGTCGTCACCAGCTCTTTTAACAACACATAGTCTGTCTTGCCACTGCCCAACAGCGGCAGTTCGGCGACATGCTCGATGCGTCGCGCGACGGCCAGGTCCTGGCTGCCCAGGAGTTGCGCCGATCGCTGCAGAGTGCCGCGCGTCAGCAGCGGGTCGGTGGTGAAGAGCACCGTGCCCTCGCCGCTATCCGCGATGACATCGACCATCGCGGCATGCTGGTGATGCGGGGAAGCGTGGGAAGCGACGCGCTCGACCATTTCAAGCGCGACCATTTCACCCGCGATCTTGGCGAACCGGTGGACACGGCCCAGGACCGTGACAAAACCGCCGGCGTCGATGTCGACGACGTCGCCGGTGTCGTACCAGCCCGTGCCGACTGCCGAGTGCGGCGGCTGCAACACGCCCGGCTCGTCGTAAAAGTAGTAGCCGAGCATCACGTTCGGGCCGCGCACGTGCAAGCGGCCGCCGCGCGGGATGCCGTCGACGGGCACCAGTTGCGATTCCATGCCCGGCAAAAAGCGCCCGACGGTGGCGGGTCGATAGGCCAGCGGCGTGTTGAGCGTGAGAACCGGCGCGCACTCGGTGGCGCCATAACCTTCGAACACGCGCAGGCCGAACTTGTCGAGCCACAGGTTCGCCACTTCGGGATTGAGCCGTTCCGCACCGGAAATCACGCAGCGCACGCGGTAGAAATCGTACGGATGCGCTTCGCGCGCGTAGCGCGCGAGAAAGGTTGCGGTGCCGAACAGGAACGTGCAGTCGCGCATGTACGCGATTTCCGGAATAACGCGGTAGCGCAGCGGCGACGTGTAGATATACAGCCCGACACCGCAGACCAGCGGCATGAGCGTGCACGCCGTGAGGCCGTACGAGTGAAACATCGGCAATGCGTTCAGAAAGCGGTCCGTCGGCGAAAAATCGATCACCGCGCGCATTTGCGCGATGTTGGCGAGCAGCGCGTCATGACTCAAAGCCACGCCTTTGGGGCGCGCTTCGGACCCGGACGTAAACAGGACCACCGCGGTCGCCGCCGGGTCAGGCGCCGGCAGCACGCTGCGCGGCCGCCACCATGCCCAGCCCAGCAGCCACAGCTTGTCCAGCACGCCGAAGTCGCCGCGCATGTCCTCGACAAACAGGATGCGCTGGTAGCACAGCGCGTCGAGCGCCGGATAAAGCCGCGCCGCCTCCACGAACTTGCGCGAGGTGATGACGGTCTGGATTCCAGCCGCCACGCACGAGCTGCGCAATGATTCGGGCCCCGCAGTGTAGTTAAGCATGGCCGGCACGCGCCCCGCGGCGCCCATCCCGAGGAGCAGGCACGCGGTCGTGCTGATGTTGGGCATCATCACGCCGATGATCTCGCGGGCTGCGCCGAGCCGCCCCGTGATTCGCGCGAGGGCCAGCGTCGCGCGCAGCAGGTCGCCGTAAGTTTCGCGCTTGCCGCGCACGTCTTCGACTATCTGGTGACGGCGCCCGAACAGGCACACGGCGTCCAGGAATGCCGCGAAAAGGGTTTGGCGCTTGCGCGCGTCGACCGCCGCGCGCTGCATGATGACACTCAGGTAATCGGCCGCCTGCTGCCGTTTCACACGCGTGCGCGCATCGGTGAACTCCGGCAAGCGGGCGGCGCCGTGGACGCGGATGGTGACCTGCGGCAAACGCGCGCGCCGAAATTCGCCGGGCACGCGTCCATAAGCCGAATACAGCAGCCCTTCGATCGTGACCGGCACGATCGCGACGCCCGAGCGCGCGGCAACGGTCGCGACCGAGTGATAAAGCTTCATCGCGCTTGCCGTTGTCGTCACGCGCCCCTGTGGGAACATCACAACCGTTTCGCCGGCAGACAGCAGGCGCACGACGCGCTTGACGGTAGACGGCTCCGAAAGATCGAGCACGCAGTGGCGGAAAAACCGACCGAGCCAGCGACTCGATGCTGACGTCATATCGTCGCGCGACATCACGACGCACGGCGACCGCGGCAGGAAAAGCCCGAGCAAGGCGCCGTCGAGCCAGGCGTCGTGGTTGGCGATCACGAGCGCGGGACCGGCGGCTAGCTGGGTCAGGTCGCCGCCGATGCGGATTCGCAGCAATACCCGAACAAGCAGTTTAAGTACGTGACGCATCACACGGATTCTAAGGTATTTATTCCGGATTCGTTGAACAAAACAACCGTCGGCCTATACGCGTACCGCACCGATGACGCCAGCATAATAATGCACATATTCAAAAAAAAGTCGTATGACCGTAAAATATCGGTCCGCGAGTTAGGACTGTTTTTAAAAGAGAAAAGGCCAAATCTATCAGAATGTTAGATTTGCTTTATGGGAAAAATTTAATTTAAATGATCGGGGCCCTGGTCGGCCACTTATAAATCGCACAATCTGAGGAGCAATTAACCATGAACGTGTTCGATATTCCGCAAGAAATGTTGCGCAATCCCGATCCGCAATTTCTGCGCAGTCCCGCTATCATCCCGGTCACCCGGCCGCGGACCTCCGGGATCGAATTCGCGTTCTCCGACCAGTTGCGAGCCTATTATCAGCCGGAACAGCGTGCAATGTATTCGCGCTGGAAGCCATCGCCGCGGCCGTGCTTTAACGCCAGGCTGTTGGCCGATATCCGCTCCTACCACGACTACCTCGCGAAAAGCGGGGGTCACATCGACTGGATGGGCCAGCGCCATCCGATCGAATACGTGGTGCTCGCGTCCGACCGGCCGGGAGTTTTCAACCTGGGCGGCGACCTCGATCTTTTCAAGAAGCTGATCGCCGAGCAGGGCCGCGCTGAACTGCTGCGCTACGGACGCGAATGCATCGATGTCCTGTATTCGAACTACAGTTCTTTCGGCCTGCCGGTGACCACGGTTTCACTCGTGCAGGGAGACGCGCTGGGCGGCGGCTTCGAAGCAGCCCTGTCGGGTGATCTCATCATCGCCGAGAAAAGCGCCCGCTTCGGTTTCCCGGAGATTCTTTTCAATCTGTTTCCCGGCATGGGCGCTTACTCGTTTCTCGAGCGCAAGATCGGGCAACGCGGTGCGGAAGAAATCATTTCGAGCGGACAGATTTACAGTGCCGAGCAGATGCTCGAAAAAGGCGTGATCGACTCCGTTGTTGCCGATGGCGAGGGCGAAGCTGGCGTCGCCGCACTGATCGAACGCCGCAAGCGCAGCCAGAACGGCTTTGCTGCGCTTGCCCAGGCGCGGCGCCGCGTGCACCGGGTGGAGTTTTCGGAACTGCTCGACATCGTCGAAATCTGGGTTGACAGCGCGCTGCGACTGAACGTGCGCGATCTCAAACTGATGCAACGCCTGGTCTCGCGACAAAACGGGCTCGGAGAATCCCAACAGGTGCATTAATTCACACTTGGGATAGCGCCGGCTGGCAGCGACGGCTCCCCTTCCGGAGTTGTTGGCCGGCGCTTGTTTTTCCGCTGGAAGCACCCGCGAAAAGGTATTACCATGAATGAAAATGACGTGATAACAGAACGGTCCGGGAGGCCTGTCGTGTCTGACGCAAGCCTGTACTATTCAATCCAGGAAGTATCCGGGAAGCTCAGCATTCCGATCCAGAAGCTGCGGCGCTGGGATACGGACGGCGTGCTCAAGGCGCAACGCTCCTTGGGCGGGCACCGTCGCTACCTGCGTGAACTGATCGACCGGCTCGCCGCGCAGTCGCTGAGCGCGGATAAGGGCACCAACGAACTGGCGACGATCAAAAAATCGCTTGCGGAAAAAAGCCGCATCATCCAGCTGCTGCTCGACAGCGAGCATCGCTACCGCGACCTCGTGGAAACCTCGCACGATCTCGTGTGGACGACCGATCCGCAGGGCCGCTTCACCTATCTAAATACCGCCGCCCAGGACATTTTCGGCCTGCCGCCACGCGACCTCTCCGGCCGCTGCTTCTTCGATTTCGAAGCCGGCAATGCGCATATCGCGAACCGGCGCTTCCTCGCCATGTTGAAGCGCGGCGGCGAAGTCAAGAATTACGTGACCCATGTCGTCACGGCGCGCGGCGAAGACCGCTGGATCGGCATCAACGCACGCGCCCTGCTCGACGAGAACCGTGAAGTGAAAGGCATCCGCGGCACCGCGCGCGACATCACTGAGCAACACGTCGCGACCCGGCGCATCGAGCACCTCGCGATGCACGACACGCTGACCGATCTGCCCAACCGGGTCGCGCTGCAAAAGGCGATCGAGACGAGCATCGACGGTGGAGTTCCGGGGGCGATCCTGTTCCTCGACATCGACCATTTCAAATACGTTAACGATAATTTCGGCCATCGCATTGGCGATCAGATGATCAAAGGCGTGGGCAGCGCCCTGCGCGGCATGATGCGGGACTTTTCGGGCAGCCTCTTCCGGCTCGGCGGCGATGAATTCGCGGCCCACCTGCCCGGCTGCCTGCGGCCCGATGCGATCCGCGTCGCCGAGTCCGCGCTGGAAACGGTGCGCCACTACCGGCTGCAGACCGGCACCCCCAAGGGAATTTCGAACATTTCCGCTTCCATCGGTATTGCGCTGTATCCGTTTCACGGCCCCGACGTCAGCGGCCTGCTGTCGAACGTCGATATTGCGATGTACCAGGCCAAGGAACTCGGGCGCAACCGATACATGCTGTTCGACCAGGGCTCGGAAAACGTGCGCAGCACGCACAAACGCGTGCATTGGGCGAAGAAGCTGCGCGACGCGCTCGACGACGATCGCCTGGTGCTCGTGGCCCAGCCCGTCGTGCGCCTCTCGGACCAGAAACCCGTGCATCACGAGATATTGCTGCGCCTGCGCGATGACGACGGCAAGATCATCATGCCCGGCAACTTCATCGAAATCGCGGAATCGCTCGGTCTCATTCAGGAGATCGACATGCGCGTCGTCGAAAAGCTGCTGCTGCACATGCACGAGCACAAGCTGATGGGCAAGAAGCTGCGCTATTTCGTCAACCTGTCGCGCGTGAGCATCTCCGACCAGAACTGGGTGAAGCGCTTCATCGCGATGCTGGCGATCAGCAAAGCCGACCCGAGCCAGCTCGTGTTCGAGATTACGGAGACCGCGGCAATGTCGGAGATCGACGTCACGGTCAACTTCATCAAGAAGCTGAAGGACATGGGTTGCCGCTTTGCACTCGACGACTTCGGCGCCGGTTTCAGCTCGTTCTATTACCTGAAGCGGTTTGCAGTCGATTACCTGAAAATCGACGGCAGCTTTATCCGCGACCTCGCAGACGAAGACGGCAGCAACCGCCTGTTCGTGAAAGCGTTGAACGACGTCGCCATCGGCATGAACAAGCAGGTGATTGCGGAGTGGGTCGAAACCCCGGAAGTGCTCAAGCTGCTGCAGGACATGGGCGCCAAGTTCGGCCAGGGCTATCTCTTCCAGAAACCCACGCTGCTCGACGGCAGCCAGGACTATCGCTACGCGGAAGAGCGGTCCGCGTAAGCAGCGCTGCTCTAAACCTTCAGTCCTTCAGCCAGGCGAGCCACGCAAGGCCCGCCACCACCTTGACGTCGGTAATGCGACCGTCGAGAACCGCGGCGCGGGTCTCGTCGATCGACATTGGCACCACGTCGAGAAATTCGCCTTCGTCGAGCGCCCGCCCCACGTGCGTAAGTTCTCGCGCC
>Ga0207688_10001043_pt1 | contig 14204 bp, 11 predicted proteins | sample KBSMiscanthusM4_FD_184296 | JGI IMG/M metagenome (GOLD analysis project Ga0207688, IMG submission 184296) | Miscanthus rhizosphere microbial communities from Kellogg Biological Station, Michigan, USA - M4 (SPAdes) (version 2) | ecosystem: Host-associated > Plants > Roots > Rhizosphere ...
AGCCATTTCGCGATGCGCCTCGTATTCGATCCCTTCAATAGGTTTCCCGTTTTCCAGCGGACGGACGTTTCCGAGAAACTCAACGATCGCACCTGCACCCAACGTGGTCTCCGGTGAAGTGAGGCCGAGTGGGCCGCTCACTAATGCCACTTCACAATCGCAATTTGCCATTCGCCTGGGTTACTCGTTTACTGCATTGCCTGAGAATAAATGTACCCTAAAACCAGTTCCTCAAAATCATGACGATGCAATCGGATATTGGCCTGATCGGCTTGGCGGTAATGGGCGAGAATCTTGCGCTCAACATGGAATCAAAAGGATTTTCCGTTGCCGTTTTTAATCGCACTACCGCGGTCACCGAAAAATTTGCCGCGACCCGCGGCAAAGGAAAGAAAATCACGCCGACCTCGACAATCGAGGAATTCATCGGCGCGCTGAAACGTCCGCGCAAAGCGATGATGATGATCAAAGCGGGCAAACCGGTTGATCAGGTGATCAGCGAAGTCGTCCCGCTGCTGGAAAAAGGCGACGTCCTCATCGACGGCGGAAACTCGCTTTTCACCGATACCCAGCGGCGCTTTCACGACCTCGAAGGAAAGGGAATTCATTATATCGGCTGCGGCGTCTCGGGCGGTGAAGAAGGCGCACTGAAAGGCCCGTCGCTCATGCCGGGCGGCTCCCGCGAAGGTTACGAAATGATTGCGCCCATTTTCCGCAAGATCGCGGCCCAGGTCGATGGCGAGCCCTGCTGTCGCTATATGGGGCCGGACGGGGCCGGGCACTATGTCAAGATGGTCCATAACGGCATCGAATACGGCGACATGCAGTTGATCTGCGAAGCTTATGCCATTTTAAAAAATGTCCTCGGGCTCGAAGCCAAAGATCTCGCCGATATCTTCGCACAGTGGAATCGCGGCGCGCTCGAAAGTTATCTCATCGAGATCACCGCGGAAATTTTTCGCAAACGAGATCCCGATACCGGCAAAGCGCTGGTCGATGTCATTCTCGATAAGGCCGGCCAAAAAGGGACCGGACTTTGGACTTTGCAATCCGCCCTGAGTCAATCGGTCGTGATCTCGACCATCAACGCCGCAGTGGAAGCGCGTGTCATTTCCTCGCGTAAAGAAGAACGTGTGGCTGCATCGAAAATCTTGCCGCAGCCGCAAGTGCCCACATTCAGCGGCAATCAGGACGAGCTTGTCCAGGCCGTGCACGACGCGCTTTACGCTTCGAAAATTGTTTCCTACGCCCAGGGGATGGAGTTACTCAGTGCCGCCAGCACAGCCTACAACTGGAATTTGAATTTTGGGGACATCGCGACGATTTGGCGTGGAGGGTGCATCATTCGCGCGAAATTTCTTAACCGCATCACCGAGGCTTATGCGCGCGATCCGAAGTTGCACAATCTCCTGCTCGACCAATATTTCACCGACATCATCGCAAAAACACAGCACAATTGGCGTGTCGCGGTCTCAACCGCCATTAATTACGGCGTGGCCGCGCCGGCCTTCAGCGCTTCCCTGGCGTACTTCGACAGCTATCGTTCGGCGCGTCTGCCGGCGAATTTGCTGCAAGCGCAGCGCGACTTCTTCGGCGCGCATACCTATGAGCGCATCGACAAGCCGGGAATTTTTCACACCGATTGGATCGGTGATCAGCCAGCCCAGGAAATCAGTGAACCGAAACCGACATCGAAGCGCCACGCCGGCGAATGATTCGTCCGCCGGAGCACGTAACTAAAGGCGTATCATTCTGAGCCGCATACACGGCGAAGGACTTCTCCAATGCTCAATATGCTCACGAACGTTTGTGAGGTTCCTCTCCGTCTGCCCGGCTCGGAATGACATTGTCTGCATTTAGTGAAAATCGTGCGACTCGGATCCGACCAGCCCCTCACTGATAAGTGGAAAAATTTTCTGCGCTTTGATTAACACCACGTTATCGGTGTTTTGCACTTCGCCTTGGATCACGAGAAATGGCTCTTCTGTAACGAGCAATCGGGTTTCTTCGAATAAATCCGGTGTCACAATTGCGTTCGATACCCCGGTTTCATCTTCGAGGCTGATAAACACGAATCCTTTCGCCGTCCCCGGTCGCTGACGACAAATCACATTCCCCGCAATCCGCACGATCGATTCATGTTTTGCCTGCGCCAGATCGATCGCTCGCCAAATATCGGGTAATTGCGCGCGCACCAATTTCATCGGATGCGGCCCAGTCGTCAGATCCATCACCTCGTAATCCGCCCGCACCCGCTCTGGCAAAGTCATTCGGGGAAGTGGTGAGCTCTCACTCTCGTCATTCCGAGCGAAAGTCGAGGGATCTCGTCGCGAAAGCTTTAAGGTAACTTCATCGGAATCCCTCGACTTACGCTCGGGATGACCGGCCTCTGTGAGCAAATCATCGTGCGGCGTTTCTTCCATTTTCCACATGGCGGCGCGCCGATGTTCGGCAAAACAGTTGAGCGCGCCCAAATTCGCGAGGCGCCGCAGTTCATCTTTCGTTAGCAGTGCGCGCTTCCGAAAATCTTCCAAGGAAGAAAACGGGCGCTCCTTTCGTTCCCGCAAAAAATCATCGGCGTGTTCGCGTTGCAATCCGTTCACTACGCAAAATCCCAATCGAATCGTGTCGTCTGCAATCACCGTGCAATTCCATTCCGATTGCGCTACGCACACTGGTTTCACTTTCACGCCATGGCGCCGCGCGTCTTTCACAATTGTCGCCGGAGTGTAGAAGCCCATCGGCTGATTGTTAATCAGACTCGCGTAAAACTCTGCCGGACGATGCACTTTCAAATAGGCGCTCCCGTAGGCCAGAATCGCGAAACTGATGGCATGCGATTCTGGAAATCCGTAGAGCGCAAAGGAGGTGATCGAATGCAAAACTTTCTCAATCACCTCCGGCGCGACTTGATTGCGCGCCATCGCCTCACGCAGTTTCACGCTTACCTTGTTCATTCGCTCTTCCGAACGATGAAAACTAAGAGCACGCCGCAGTTCCTCTGCTTCGTCGCCGGAAAAATTCGCCATGATCATCGCGATCTTGAGCATTTGTTCCTGAAACAACGGCACACCCAGGGTGCGCTGCAGCACTGGCTTTAGTCGTTCGTCGAAATAAGTGACGGCTTCTTTCTCGGCGCGCCGTGCCAGATAGGGATGCACCATGTCTCCCTGGATTGGGCCCGGGCGGATGATCGCGACTTCAATCACGACATCGTAAAAACATTTCGGCTTCAATCGCGGCAGCGTCGCCATTTGAGCCCGACTTTCGATTTGGAAAACACCAATGGTGTCGGCTGTTTGCATCACCTCGAAAGTTTTGGCGTCGTCCTTCGGAATGTGAGCCAGATCGAGTGAGCGGCCGCGTTCACGACAAAGCTCAAACGCATCCTGCATTACCGACATCATGCCGAGCCCAAGCAGATCGACTTTCACAATGCCGAGGTCTTCGCAATCATCCTTGTCCCATTGCGCCACCACCCGCCCCGGCATCGACGCATTTTCCAATGGCACAAACGAGCTCAGTTTATTCTGACAAATAATCATCCCGCCGGAGTGCTGCCCGAGATGGCGCGGCAATCCGTAAATTGCGTGATACAAACCCACGAATGCCGGCATTCGTGGGTGGGCTTTCGGCAAACCAGCCTGCTCAATCTGCGCTTCGAGCTCGAGAGTGTGCGGAAAATCGCCGTTCGCGAACAAATGCGAAAAGCGATCGAGAGTGCTCGGTGAAAAATTCAGCGCCTTTCCAATCTCGCGTGCCGCGCTTCGCCCGCGATAGGTAATTACGTTCGCGGTCATGGCCGCGCCGTGTTTCCCGTAACGCCGGTAAACTTCCTGAATGACGCGCTCGCGCCGATCGCCACTCGGCAAATCAAGATCAATGTCCGGCCAGCCTTTACGGCTCTCGTTTAAAAAACGTTCGAAGACGAGATGATTACTCACCGGATCAACCGGCGTGATGCCGAGACAAAAACAAACTGCGCTGTTGGCTGCGCTGCCGCGGCCTTGCACCATGATGTTGTTTTCCCGGCAAAAATTGATGATGTCCCACACAATCAAAAAATAGCCGGCGAACCCGAGTCGGGTGATGAGCGAAAGTTCTTCTTCCAGCTGACGTTTTACTTTCTTGGTGATCGATTCGTAGCGCTGTTGCGCGCCGAATAACACCATCGTGCGCAGGAACGAATTCATCGTGTGCCCGTCGGGAACTGCATATTCGGGAAATTCGTAACCGATGTTTTCGAGGGAAAATTCGAGCCGTTCCGCCAATCGCTCCGTGTTCGTGATTGCGTCGGGTAAATCACGAAAGATCGCGCACATCTCCGCATCGCTTTTCAAATGACGTTCGGCGTTTTGGGTGAGTAATTTTCCGGCGAGATCGAGATGGATATGCTCGCGAATGCAGGTGAAAACATCCAGCACTTGGCGTCCGGACGGTTTGGCATACTGCACCCCATTGGTCGCGATCAAGGCCAATCGAAATTTAGAGGCGAGATCAACCAGCGCCCGATTAATCCGATCTTCGCCCCGCAAAAAATGCCGCTGAATTTCGACATACACATTCTCGCGGCCGAACACGTTGATCAAACATTGCGCACGATCCTCAGTAGTCTGGGGAGCGCAGGCTGCTAGCCTGCTGTTTGCGGCAGCCTGCCGGAAACCTGGAACAAAACGCCCCGCACGTGGAGAATTTGCGTCCGGCAAGCTGCCAGACGCTGCAGGCTGGCAGCCTGCGCTCCCCGATCCAACTAACGCCACTAAGCCTTGCGCAAATTCCGGCAGCTCCTCCCACTTCACTGCGCACTCCCCTTTTACTGCGCTACGCAGATGCGCCTGGGTGAGTAGAGAACAAAGATTGGCGTAGCCAAGACGGCTTGCCACCAGCACCGGCAGCACGCTGCCATCTTCCATTGTTAATTCCGCTCCGATGATTGGGCGAACTTTTTGCTCACGCGCCGCCACCGAAAATCGCTGCGAACCATAAACCCCGTGGCGATCAAGCAACCCCAGCGCAGGCATTTCCAACTCAGCCGCGACTTGGGCCAGCTGTTCCGGAAACGACGCGCCCCGTAAAAAACTAAAGGCGCTGTTAGCATGAAGTTCGACGTACGACATGGCAAACTCCAAGCACGAGCACGATTACGAGCACGAGCAAGAGTGCGGATACGCCAAACAGCTACTCCTGCTCGTGCTCATGCTCGTAATCGATCCTCAATCATAAATCCCATCGATCGCCCACCCCGTCTGATCGCAATGACAGCGCGCAATGACGCCATTCTCGATTTCCACATCCCATTCCACCCACGCCCAGGCGCGCTCGTCCCACCAGTTTCCCGAAAGCGGAAATGGCCCTTCCTGCCTCATCGTCGTGCCCTCCACTGCCAGTCCGGCTCGGACTTCCGCGGCGCGCACATGAGCGGGCCGATTATTTTCCAATAACACCGTCGCCTTTTTGCGTTTCCGAAAACGCCGCAATGGAACGCATCCCCTCACCGCTCCATTCACCCCGTCATCCCGAGCGCAGTCGAGGGATCCCGCGATGTTACCTTTCAGATTCCGCATCGGGATCCCTCGACTCCGCTCGGGATGACCAATTTCTGGCTCAGGGTGACCGAAGTCCCACGCGAACGGCTCCATCCGAAACGCGTCCGGCCGATGTGTTTCCTCCAGCACCGGCGTACCGACACGATCCGCTCCGAGCAATCCGACCAGACGCGCCAGTGTCTCATGCAATTGCATGGGATCCCGCAATGCTGTTTCGAAAAGTCCAAACTGCTGTCGCACCGAACGTGACGGCTGCGCTTCCAGTTCAATGGCAACAATCGGATGCTTCGAAGTAAAGTTTTCCAGATGCGTGTGCAGCATCCGAAAAAGGATGTCTTCATTGTTGGTCGGCTGCGGAACTTTGAAAATGCGCTCGTACTGCGATTTGTCAGTGAAAGTAATGCGCAGGCGCAGTTCTTTGGCGACGAGATAGATGGTGTTTAATCGCGTCGCCAGCTGCTGCAAAAATCGCCGCAAGATAAAGAGCAGTGGTTCGATGGTCTCAATTTCGTTTTCAAACTCAAAACTTTCGATGAACGATTCTGGCGGAGAAACCAGTTTCAAAATTCGCTCCGCCCGGCCATTGGCGCGTTCCCACAGTTCAACCGCGCGCGCTCCGAGGCGCGCGGCCAGATCATCGCGTGGCAAGGCCGCGAGTTGCCCAAGGGTGTGAATCCCCCATTGATGCAGTATCGAAAGAATGCGTTCTGTTTCTTTGGCGCGTTCGATTTGTTTGACCGTGCCTGTCGGTAAAACCGCAGGCGCAATGGACAAAGCAGCCGCTCTCACACGCCAACTTAAGATGCCTTGAGTATATGTTCAAGTGAACATAATAGTCATCCCGAGCGAAAGTCGAGGGATCTCGCGGCGCTAGCTTAAAGGTATCTTCATCGGGATCCCTCGTCTTCCCTTCGCTCCGTTCCGCTCAGGATGACCGGTTCTAAGTACCGCTCACACAATCTCCACCGGACACTTCGGCAGCGCACTCATGAAGGCCCGTCCGTAGGGTTTCGTCACGATTCGATTGTCGAGAATAACGATGATGCCGCGATCGCTTTTAGTGCGAATGAGGCGGCCGACTCCTTGACGCAATTTCAAGATTGCTTCCGGCAGCGAGTATTCAGTGAAGGCGTCGCCACCGCACGCTTCGATATTTTCCAGTTTCGCCTCGATCAAGGGATGATCGGGAACGGCGAAAGGTAAACGCGTGATTATCACATTCCGCAAAGCGTCGCCAGGGACATCGACGCCGCCCCAGAAGCTGTCGGTGCCAAAGAGGACACTGCGCGGCGTGCTTTTGAATTGGTCGAGCAATTTCGTGCGTGGCAGGCCGCCACCTTGCACCAGCAAATTTAAATCGTGTTCCGCACAAAAATTTTCCATCCGCGCCGCCAGCTCCTGCATCGCCCGATAATTCGTAAACAGGACAAAGGCGTGGCCGTCGGTTTGCCCGACGAAATGTTCGATCCAATGCGCCAGCGCTTCTTCATAACCTGTGTCCCGCGGATCGGGCATTGTGCGAACGACAAACAGCTTCATCTGCTGATTGAAATTGAATGGACTCCCTAGCTGCAGGGGCTCGGCTTCTTCCGCGCCCACCCGATTGCGAAAATAGGCGAGATCTTTTCGTCCTACCCCGAGCGTTGCGCTGGTCATGACACAGGTGCGCCCCTCGCGGAAAAGCATTTGCCGCAATGCCGGGGCGATATCAATCGGTACGGCGTTGAGCGTCAGCAGTTGTCCAACCTTGCCGGTCCTCTCCACCCAATAAACGTGGTTGCGCGCCGACTGCTCGAGGAAAACGCCGATCCCGGCACGGGCCTCGGCAATGCGTCGGCCAAGTTCAAGCAACTCGGATTTCAACATTTCGTCATCCTGGCGTTTGACCACCTCCGCCACGCGCGCCTGCAACCCGATCAGGCGGCCGGTAATGGTGTCGGCTACCATTTCCGGTGCGCGCACGCGAAACTCGCGGCCTTTGCGGAAATCGCAGCGCGCTCCCAGTACCTCAAAAAATTTGTCGATCTCATCGACAATTTCCGCGGCCAAGCGAACGCCATCGGCGTCGCGCGTCACCGTAAACAATCCTTTTTTCGAGCGGGCGTTATAAAGACGCTGCACCGTTGCACGCAAAAGATATTGCGAAATCACCGTCCCGATCTGGCGAGAAGCGGTTTGCTCAACCGTATGCGCCTCGTCCAAAATCAGGAAATCGTTGGGGAACAGAAATCCGCTTTCCCGTTCCATCTGCTCCTCCACCCCGCCCAGGAGCATGAAAAGCAGCGTGTGATTGATAACTACGATCGGCGCGCTCTCGAATTTTCGCCGGGCGCGCTGGTAAAAGCAGCGGTCGCTTTGCCCACAAAATTTCTTGGTGCAAATGTGGGCCTCGCTGCAAACTTGCCCCCAAACCTTCGCGTTTGGCTCGAAAGACAAATCGCTCAGCGTCCCGTCGCGCGTTCGCGCCGCCCAAAGGGAAATTTCTTCGAGCTCGTTCTGCTCTGGCCCGGTGAAGAGATCGTTTTGCTGTTCGCGCGCGCGCAGCAGCCGGCGCGGACAAACATAATTCTGCCGGCCTTTGATCAGCGCCGCCTCGAAAGTCTCGGGCAGAACTTTTTGTAGAATCGGAATGTCTTTGTAGAGAAGTTGCTCCTGAAGATTGATGGTGTGTGTTGAAATGATTGCCTTTTTCTTTTGTCCGAGCGCGAACCGGACCGCAGGAACGAGATATGCCAGCGATTTGCCTACGCCAGTGCCGGCTTCCACCACCAGATGTCGCTCCTCTTCCAGCGCCCGCGCCACCGCTGCCGCCATTTGCTGTTGCTGCAGACGTCGCTCGAAATTTTTCGCCTTGGCCAGAAGTCCGTTCGCCGAAAAAAACGATTCGGTTGTTTCCACAAAATCCGAGCCAATGGAGTCGCGTAATGCAATCATCGCGTTAACCAGAGCTTACTCTGGATTCAGCCCATTCGGAAAGGCGATAAGGGGGCAGAATGTCCCCTGGCACAGAAGTACAACCCTCCGTTCCGCTTGAAAGCAAGAAGGAACACAGACCTCCAGGTCTGTGCGCCCAGCGGAGTTGCACTCCGCTGTACACGGGCAGAAAAAGCGGACAGAATGTCCAATTGGCGCACAGGCCGACGGCCTATGTTCCGGCACTTGCCAATCGCAAGACGCTCGTTTCAATTTCATAGTCATTACTGGCGTCGAGTTGCAAGGCTCCCGTTCAACCGTAACTAGCGGCGTCCTCCATGAATCTATTTGATCGATATATCACCAGAAATTTCCTGCAGGCTTATCTGTACTGCATCATCGGGTTCATATCGATCTGGTTCATTTTCGATATCAGTGACAGCATCTCGACCTTTCTAGATCAGCACGTCGGTTTTGGCCGAGTGCTGGAATATTACGGCACCCAAATCCCGCAGATTCTGGTGATTCTCCTGCCAGTCTCCCTCCTGCTGGCCCTGCTTTTTGTTCTCGGGCGAATGTCGCGGGCGAACGAAATTGTCTCGATGCTGACCGCAGGCATCGGCCTCATCCGCGTGCTCACGCCCCTTTTTCTCCTCGCCGTTCTCACGACCGCGGTTTGTTTCGCGCTCAATTATTCCTTGGCGCCACATGCCGAGATGGCGCGAAAACTCTTCTTTGCCGACAAAAGTGCGACCGGCGCCGAAGGGCAAATTTTCCGCAACCGGCGCGATTCACGCACCTGGTTTATTCAACGTCTCCGGCCCAAGTCCAATGTCTTCGATAATGTCGAAGTATTGCAACAGGATTCCTCCGACCACATCACCACGGCTTTTCTGGCCGCGCACGCGGAATTTCAACCCGGTGAAAATACCTGGACACTCTCGCAGGCGAAAGTCGTGAACTACGATCCGGCGGGTAACATTATTTCCGAACAATTGGAGCCGAGTCTGGTCGTAAGGCATTGGAGCGAAACACCCTACCGACTGCGTAGTGCTAATATGCGCGCCGAATTCATGAGCCTCCCGGAGTTGCGCGATTATTTGAGTTTTAATTCCGATTTCCCGCAAACGTTGCTCGCGCCGTTTCGCACTCATTATCATTATCGAATTGCACTGCCCTGGACCTGCTTCGTTGTCACGCTCATCGCCGCGCCGCTTGGCGTCGGGTTTTCTCGGCGGGGCGTCCTTGCCAGTGTGGCCACTGCGATTCTGCTGATTTTTGCATTAAATTTTTCCACGCATCTTTTTCTCGCCCTCGGCGAGGGTGACCGCGTCCCGCCCTGGATGGCCGGCTGGGCGCCCACGATCGTTTTTGGAACGATTGGTCTCTATTTATTGCAATTGCGTTCTTCCAATCGGGATCCTTCCGACTTTCGCGGTCTCCTGCCGCGTCGTATATTTGCGCGATGATAAATCCCCTGGCGACCGACTGGCCAATCAAACAGCGTTCGGAGATTTGCAACGCAACCCAACGACCATTTGTGCCTGGCGAAGTATTCTACACTCTGCTTTATCGCGAAGGTGACGGATTCCGCCGGGAAGACTTGAGCGAAGAAGCCTGGCGCGCTCGCAACGAGAACATTCAACCTTTTTCATTCTGGAAAACAAAATTCGAACCCGCGCCGCCAGCGGCCCCTGAACCGCTCGCGAAAGAAAACGCGGAGCAACTTTTCCGGCGCCTGATCGTGGAAGCTGATCCGCCCGCGAACCCCTGTTTCGTCCTTGCCGTTATGCTCGAGCGCAAACGTGTGCTGAAGCAAGTGCGCACGGAAAATGCCAGCGGTGATCGCTTGCTTATCTACGAACATCGCGACAACGGCGATGTCTTTATCGTGCGTGACCCGCAACTGCGTTTGAGCGAACTCGAACGTGTGCAGGACGAAGTGGCAAACCTTCTTCACGCTTCCGATTCGAAGTAGGAATAGGTGGATCGGCCGGTCTGCGGGCGGTTCCGATCAATAGCCGTCCGCCGCTTGATTAACATCGAGCACAGACCGCTCGATCGACCTGCGCTGCAGCACATTTTGTGAGACATTCTCCCGTGGTTACAACGCTTCCCTGGTTCAGTGACAACCTCCCTCTTTACCTCGCCCCGATGGCGGGTGTGACGGACAAGGTTTTCCGCCAAATCTGCAAGGGCTATGGCGCAGACGTTCTCGTCACCGAATTCGTTTCCGCTGAAGGCGTCTTTCGCCGCAACCAGCGTACCCGCGAATACCTCGATTTTGATCCCTGCGAGCGGCCCCTCGGCGTGCAGCTCTTCGGCGCTGACGCCGCCCACATGGCGGAGGCGGCTAAACACGTAGTCGATTGGGTTGCGCCCGATTTTGTCGACCTGAATTTTGGGTGTCCGGTCAACAAGGTGGTCGCGAAAAATGGTGGCTCGGCCCTTCTAAAGGATTGTCCCACTCTTACTAGCGTGGCCAAAGCAGTTGTGCAGGCTGTCGCTCCCTTGCCGGTCACGGCAAAAATTCGGATTGGTTGGGATGCCGATTCGGTCAATGCCGTGCGCGTCGCTGGAATTCTGGAGGAGTGCGGCATTGCAGCCCTGGCTGTGCACGGACGCACCCGCGCTCAAGGTTATTCCGGCGAAGCAGACTGGCGCGTCATCGGCGAAGTAGCCCAGACGGTCGCGATCCCGGTTATTGGCAATGGCGATTTGTTTTCTGCCCAGGAAGTCGCGCGCCGGCGCGCGGAAACGAAAATTGCTGGCGTCATGATCGGTCGCGCGGCCATGAGCGCGCCGTGGATTTTCGGGCAGATAAAACATTATCTCGCCACCGGCGAATTGGTGCCGCCCCCCGAGTTATCGGAGAGATGGAATGTGATTATCGGGCATTGCCGAACTCACGCCAAAAATTGGGGCGATGAAGAACAAGCCATCCGGTCAATGCGCGCCCGATTGATGGCGTATTCGAAAAATTTCCCGACAGCGAAAGTATTGCGTGAGAAATTTCAGCGTGTCGCCACGTTAACCGATGTCGAACAAATCGCCGAGCAGCACTTGGCAACAACCGCAATGATGAGCGACTTTGTAGGGCAGGCATTCGTGACTGCCACCGCATAATCTGTGAACGACAACCAACCAGCTAACGGGATTAAGATCGGCAACGAGAAGCTGATCAAAGTAACGGAAAACGCCGCTCGTCGCCTGAGTTCGCTACTCGAAAAACAAGGCCGGCCCCAAGGCGCTTTGCGTCTGGCCGTGATCGGTGGCGGCTGCTCCGGTCTGCAATACAAGATGGATCTAGTCGAAGGCCCGGCCCCGCGTGACATCCTGGTTCAGTCATACAATGTTCGGATCGTAGTCGATCCCAAGAGCGCGCTATTTGTCAGCGGATCAGTCCTCGATTTCAGTGACGACCTGCAGAAGGGCGGTTTTAAAGTTACCAACCCGAATGCGGTCGCGCATTGCTCCTGCGGCGAAAGCTTCGCCGCCTGATTGACCTGGCTCCGGCATCGATGATGGTCGTCGCCTGGTAGGACAGGCATTCCTGCCTGCCGCGGCAAGCGGGAACGCTTGCCCTACAGAAAATGGTCTCGCCAATGGCATTAATGTTCATTTGAACTTGCGCCCGATTCAATGCGTTGCATCATTCGTTGAGATGCTGACCGACCGCCAACGAAGTGTGCTTGATTTTATTCAGAGCGAGCAACGTGAGAAAGGCATCACCCCCAGCACGCGCGAAATCCAAAATCATTTTGGCTTCGCTAGCCAGACGTCGGTCATGCAATACCTTTCCTCTCTCGAACGCAAAGGTTTTCTCGATCGGCACGCCCGCAAAGCGCGTGCTCTCGTCACCCCGGTGCAAAAAGTCCGGATCACTGATATCCCGATTTACGGACAGATCCCGGCCGGCATGGCAACATTGACCGAGCAAACTGTGTTGGGCCACGTTTCGCTCGATGCTCGTTCGGCTAATGCCTCCAGGAATGCACGGATGTTTGCACTGAAAGTGCGGGGCGATTCAATGGTGAATGCCCACATTCTCGACGGCGACGTCGTGATTCTGGACGATCGCAAGGAAGCACGAAATGGCGACATCGTGGCGGCCCTGATCGATGGCGAGACGACGCTGAAACGCTTTGTCATCGAACACGGACGGCCTTATTTGCGGGCGGAAAACCCGCGCTATCCCGACCAGCGTCCGGCCCATGATCTGCGGATTCAAGGCGTAATGGTGTCGCTGATCCGACGACAACCCAACGGGGGAACCAGACAGCAGGCATCATCCGCTAAACACGCCAAAGGACACTAGGAACACGGGCCTCTGGCCTGTGCGCCCAGCGGGTTTCCAAACCCGCTGACTTCGGTATTGCAAGCAGCAGCAGTAGCAGCCGAGTAAAACTCCGTTGGGCGCACAGACTGGAAAGTCTGTATTCCTTCGCTACTATGTTCACTTGAACATATTCTTCTGTTATGCCATCGTTGGGAATGGCAGCGAGCCGGCAAATTATCGATCTGCGCAATCTTTTGGCGGAACGCTTTCAGCATCCACCCGCTTATGCCGGCGGACAAATTAGTATTCCCCTTCTCGGTCGAGCGAGCGATGGCGGTCTCGGGAAAGGCGCAATCACCGAAATCATCAGCCCTAATACGAGCGCTGGCTCGGCTCTGCTCATTCACAATTTACTGCAAATCGCACAACGCGATCGATTTTTTCTCGCGCTCATTGATGGACGCGATTCGTTCGATGTTCAATCCGTCGATGCCACCACCTTGCAACACTTGCTTTGGGTCCGTTGCGAAAAAGCAACTGAAGCGATCAAGGCCGCTGATTTTCTTTTGCGCGACGGAAATTTCCCCCTCGTCGTCCTCGATCTGGTGTTGAATACGGTGGAAGAATTGCGCCGCATTCCAGCGACGAGCTGGTACCGCTTGCAACGATTGGTCGAGCCAGCGCCGACCGCATTTGTAGTATTGAGTCGCCACAACCTGGTGGCGAGCGCCCGCACTAAAATTGTGCTGGAAAACCGATGGACGCTTCCCGATTTATCGCGAGACAATCCGGGCGCGCAATTGCATTTCAAGGTCCGGCGGGCAAAAACAATCGCCTCAGCGTTGGGATAAAATGTTCGCCACTATTTTGCTCCCGAATTTTTATCTGCAAGCAATTGCGCGTCATCAACCGAAATTGCGTGAGCAACCGCTAGCTGTCCTCGATGCCACTGCGACAAAGGCGGCGATCCTGCAATTAAACGAAGCTGCCGAAAACGAAGGCGTTCGCGCCGGGATGACCCCGAGCCAGGCCCTGGCCCGCTGCCTTCACTTGGTCATCAAAGCACGTGCGCGCGATTGCGAACGACAACTCAGCGACATTTTACTGCATCACGCCTTCATGCTCTCGCCTTTCGTGGAAGCGACTGCTCCCGGCGTCTGCACCGTCCAATTCATGCAACGAATTCGTCTCAGTGAAAAACTGCAAAACGTGATCGATTTGCTTGCGCACTGTGATCTGGTAGCCCGCGCTGGAATCGCCCAAAACCCGGACGCAAGTTTTCTCGCGGCCCATCGTGCTGAGCCGGTGCTCGAAATTAAAGAAGCGAAGAAATTTCTCGCGCCGCTCCCAATCGAAACGGTGGCCGTAGAAGCACTTTAGTCTTAGTAGTTTCGTCGTTGGCGCTCGACTAATCACAGGGGCCGCTGTGAATAGCCGCAGAAGACTGCCGCACTCCAAAAGCTGAC
>Ga0207688_10001044_pt1 | contig 14204 bp, 15 predicted proteins | sample KBSMiscanthusM4_FD_184296 | JGI IMG/M metagenome (GOLD analysis project Ga0207688, IMG submission 184296) | Miscanthus rhizosphere microbial communities from Kellogg Biological Station, Michigan, USA - M4 (SPAdes) (version 2) | ecosystem: Host-associated > Plants > Roots > Rhizosphere ...
AACGTGTTCTAGTTAGAGAGCACAGATTGGGAGGCCGAGGTGACCACGGAAACCGCGGGCATTCGCGAGATCGACACCGGGGTGCTGCCGGACAGGTACGCACGCGGCTGGCACTGCCTTGGCCCAGTGAACGACTACCTGGACGGTAAGCCACACGGCGTCGAGATTTTCGGCACCATGCTGGTGGTCTTTGCCGACTCCAATGGCGACATCAAGGTCCTGGACGGCTACTGCAGGCACATGGGCGGCAACCTCGCCCAGGGCACCATCAAGGGCGACGAAGTCGCCTGCCCCTTTCACGACTGGCGCTGGGGCGGCGACGGCAAGTGCAAGTTGGTGCCCTACGCCAAGCGCACGCCGCGATTGGCGCGCACGCGTTCGTGGACGACCGATGTCCGCAGCGGTCTGTTGTTCGTCTGGCACGACCACGAGGGCAAACCACCGCCACCAGAGGTTCAGATCCCCGATATTCCGGAGTTCGCCAGCAGCGACTGGACCGATTGGCGGTGGAACTCGATCTTCATCGAGGGCTCCAACTGCCGCGACATCATCGACAACGTCACCGACATGGCGCATTTCTTCTACATCCATTTCGGTCTCCCGACGTACTTCAAGAACGTGTTCGAGGGCCACATCGCCTCGCAATACCTACACAACGTCGGCCGCCCCGATATCAACGACATGGGCACGACTTACGGTGAGGCGCATCTGGATTCGGAGGCGTCGTACTTCGGCCCGTCGTTCATGATCAACTGGCTGCACAACAGCTACGGCGGCTTCAAGGCCGAGTCGATCCTGATCAACTGCCACTACCCCGTCACCCAGAACTCGTTCATGCTGCAGTGGGGCGTCATCGTCGAGAAGCCGAAGGGGCTGGACGAGGAAACCACCGACAAGCTTGCCCGGGTGTTCACCGAGGGCGTCAGCAAGGGATTCCTGCAGGACGTCGAGATCTGGAAGCACAAGACCCGCATCGACAATCCGCTGCTGGTCGAGGAGGATGGCGCGGTCTATCAGATGCGGCGGTGGTATCAGCAGTTTTATGTGGATGCGGCCGACGTCACCGCTGACATGACCGACCGCTTCGAGATCGAGATCGACACCACGGCGGCCAACGAGAAGTGGCACGTCGAGGTCGAAATGAACCTCAAGCGCCAGGCCGAGGAGAAATCAGAAGGTCAGCCGACTCAGGTTTCGTGATGACCGCGCGCGAGGAAGCCCCAGACGTCGACCAGCTGGCCCGGTCGATGCTGAGGCTCTACGGCACACACGACCACGACCACGATCACGATCACGATTGTTCGGGAATCCGTTCCAAGGCACCGAATTTCGCATCCGACCCCGAGCGTGCCGCCGCGGTGCGGGAAGCCACCAAGCGTGACCGCGAGCGATACCTAACCTCGGGGCTGGTGAACATCGACTGCCGGTTCTGTCACGTCGTGGTTCAGGTCAAGAAGCTCGGCCCGGGCCACACGTCCGTGCAGTGGAACGCCGAAGCCTCACAGCGCTGCGCGTACTTCAGCGAGATCAGGGAGTCGGGCGGCGAGTCCGCTCGTGCCCGGTCGTGCCCGAAGCTCGCCGACAGCATCAAACACGCTGTGGCCGAAGGGTGTTTGGAAGAAGTGTCCTCCGCGCCCTCCCCCGGCGACGGCTAGCTTTCGCCCAAACGGACGATTGGGCGCGAAAGTGCGAGTGAAACCCTCCAAAACGTCGATCTCGACGCTCGCGGCGCTTTTGCTCGGCAACCTGTTCATTACCGTTGAACCAGAAGACTGCAGCGGCATGGCGCGCGAGGTGGATCCACCACTCATTTTCGACCTCGATCCCGCGGCAACCGACGGTGGGCATTGGGTATCGGACGAGGGGCGGCAGGTGATCATCGACGAGGCAACCGGCGTTTATCACGCCGACTTCAACGCGAAGCGCGCGGTTGCGGAAGCAGAGCGCACGATCGAGGCGTGCCGGGTCTCTACGTGTGCGAAGGTCAATGGCTACGACGTGCTATCCCTTGCTCGGGACGCGCTGAAACGTATTGAGAGACTAGCCAATACGACGGCCTGAGCCGGAGAAAGCTACAGCCCCTTGAAACGTTCCTTGACCTGGTCGTCGGTCAGGCCGTAGTCGGCCAGCGAATACGTGTGCTTCGGGGCACGCGGGCCCTTCTTGCTTTCGGCGTGGGTCTCCTCCGCAGCCGCGCGTGCCGCGTCGGTGAAGTCGATGCCGAAGTGACGGTAGATCGCCTCGAGCTCGCGGACGGGGTCGGCGGTGAAGTCGAAGTAGTCCATGTCGTAGAACTGGGCCGAATTATGTTTGAAGCGTTCGGCATTGAACAGCTCCAGTCCCCGCGACCACGTCTCCATTGAGTCCCGCCCGATCGTTGCGCCGACGAACGTGGTCGACCAGCCCTCCGTCGTGTGCTGCGCCAACGAGCACATCGACGCCATTAGAGTCTCGGCCGGCCGGTGGCACTGGATCACCAGCGCGTCGGGATACGTTGCGAACAGTGCGTCGAGCGCGAACAGGTGACTGGGGTTCTTCAGCACCCAACGTTTCTCCACGTCGTTCAGACCGATCAACTGAAGGTTCCTGCGATGCCGCTGATACGGCCTCGTCCAGTCCTGCTCCGCCAGCCACCGCGCGTAGGTGGGCACATGCGCCAGCGTCTCGTAGGACACCGAGTGCAGCGACTGGCGCAGCAGCTGCCAGCACTCCTCGACGTCGCCGGCGGTCATGTAGTGCAGCCCGGTGTAGTCCGGGTTCTCGTTGTGCGCCTTGGTGTACTGGGCGTCAAGTTGTTGGAAAACCGCATTCTCCGACCAGGTTTCGCGCGGCGGGCGCGGCTGCGGAAACTCGGCCAGCCACAGCTCAAGGCCCTGATGCCGAGGGTCGGCGCTCAAGAGCCGGTGCAGCGCAGTGGTGCCGGTGCGCGGCAGACCCGTGACGAAGATGGGCCGCTCGATCGTGACGTCGGCGTGTTGTGGGTACTGCTTGAACGCCGCCTCGGACACCAGCCGCGCCACCAACGCGTTACGCACGAAGAAGCGATTCATCTTGCTGCCGAATTCGGTGAGGTCAGCGTCCTTCTTGTACGACGCGAGCAATACGCGCAGCGCCTCGCGATAGTTGTCGTCGTCGACACCGAAATCGTCCAGGCCGCACGCCTTGGTTGCCGAAGCGTGCAGATCCTCGACGGTGCCGACATCGGTGCGGGCGCTCATGGCTCGACTTCCGCTCGCTCGGGTCCTCGCTCGTCCCTCGCTGCGATCCTCACTCGCGCTCGTCTTCGCGCACTCATGTCAGGCCTTGTACTCCCCACAGTTGACGTCCAGGGTCTGTCCGGTGATGCCGCTGGACAGATCGCTGGCCATGAACAGGATCGCCGACGCGACTTCCTCCTCCGTCGGCAGCCGCTTGAGGTCGGAGTTCGCCGCGGTGGCCTGGTAGATCTCCTCCACCGTGGTGTCATACTTACCGGCCTGGTGGTTGAAGTAGCTCTTCAGCGTATCGCCCCAGATGTACCCAGGGACAACGGAGTTGACCCGGATACCCTGCTCGCCAAGCTCGGTCGCCAGCGACTGCGACATCGCCAGCAGCGCCGACTTCGCCATCTTGTAGGCGCCATACTTGGCCTGGGAGTGCCGAACCACCATCGAGTTCACGTTGACTACCGAGCCGTTCGACTCCGCCAGCGCCGGGGTGAAACCCTGGGTGAGCCGCAGCGCGCCGAGCACGGTGAGCTCGATCGCATCGCGAATATGTTGAAAGGTGGTGTTGGCCAACGGTTTCATCGAAGGTACCCGGAACGCGTTGTTGATCAGCACATCGACCCGGCCGTATGCCGCCAGCGAAGCCTCGACGAGATTGTTGACCTGCTCCTCGTCGGTGATGTCGGTGCCCACCGCCACGGCGCGCCTGCCTGTGTCAGTGATCTGCTTGGCCACATCGTCGAGGCGTTCGACGGTGCGGGCGGCCAGCACCAGGTCCGCACCCGCCTCGGCACATCGCCGCGCGAGCGTGGTGCCAAGGGCAGGACCCACACCGCTGATCACCACGATCTTGTCGTCCAGCAAGCCGGCCATGCGCTACCCCACCATCCTGTGTCCAATTTGTTGCTGGCGCTCGGCAATTCGCGCGCGCCAGTCTTCTTCGGAAATCTTGTTCCGCTCGTAGTGCGGCAGCGCCGCCGCAAACCTGTCGAAGTCGACCAGTTCCGCGGTCGGGCCGTCGGTCTCGGTCAGCTCGCGCGACACCCGTTGCCATCGGAACTGCAGATAACCCTTTGCGTGCCCCAGCGTCTCCACCCAGTTCGTGACGCCGGGGTTGCGGTCCGCGACCACAATGCGGATCTTGCCGTCCGGATCCGGCTGCGCCTGAGTACCGTTCAAGGACGTCTGGTGGTTGATGTAGTCCAGCGAGATGTACCAGAGGCTGCCCAGCTGGAAGCCCAGGTAGGGAACGTCGGTCACGGGCAGTGTGATCACCAGCGCCTGCTCCGGCGTCAGGTCGAAGTGCCCCACGGACGAGTATTGCGTGGCCAGCCCACCCGGCGTGAGCCTAGGCGACACCAACATGTTGACTGGAAGGTTGTTGTAGAACCATTGCGGAAACTGCAGCCACGTCTTGACCCGCTGCACCAGCTGCTTTCCTGCTGTGGCATAACGCTTTTCAATAAGCTGCCGGGTCAGCGGCGGCGGTGCGGTGCCCGCGGTGTCGATGCGCTCAATGGCGAATGAGCCACGCTGTGCCGACCAGTCGTTGTAGACCTCCCTGATCACCAGCTGGGAGGGTGTTTCGGGCCGGAAACGCCATTCAAAGCTGCCGTCGGCGGCGATGTCGAGTTTTCGATCGTCGAACGCGGTCTCGCTGTCGGGCACAACTTTGTCGGTGTACTCGCCGCCGAGCAGCTGGAAGCTCACGTCGGTCGTGGTGCCACGCTTGCCCGTCACGACATAGTCATGCTCGGGCAGTACCCGGGTTCCGAAGTACAGCGTGTCCGGGTTGTCGAGGCCCATCTTGGTGAACGGCCCGGTGCCGCTGTGCAGGAACGGGTGGTCCCGCTCGTAGTCGAAAGCCACGTGCGCACATGCCGCGATGCAGCCCGCGAGGTACTGCAGGCCTTCCAAGAGGTCGGCTTCGGATTCGATGAAGGGTGCTTCGGCGACCAGTTTCTCTGCCTCGGCGATCGCGTCGATCAGGGGCTGCGAGTACACGCCCTTGAAACTAGAACGCGTTCTAGTGATAGTCAATATATCGACCGGCCCGGTACATATATGGAACGACCAGGTATCCTGCTCGAGTGTCCGCAGGCCGTGCGTCGCCGCCCACCGAGCGGGTGGTCCGCATCCTGGATTTTCTCGCGGGCCGTCCGGAGCAGCGCTTCGGGCTTTCCGACCTGGCCCGCCGGCTGGAGCTGAGCAAGCCGACCTGCCTTGGCATCGTCACGTCGCTCACCGACGCCGGCTACCTGGTCCGCGACGCCGGCGACAAGACCTACCGACTGGGTCCGTCGCTGATCACACTCGGACACAGGGCGCAGGAATCGATGCGGGTCAGCCCCGCGGCCCGCGAGGAGCTGCGCCGGCTGTCGGCGCGCTTCGGAGTCACGGCGGCCCTGTCGGGAGTGATCGACGACCGGATCACGCTGCTGGACCTGGTCGCGCCCACCGGTGTGCGGCCCGGTGTCGAGGTCGGCCAGAGTTACCCGTTCGCCCCACCCGTCGGATTGATGTTCGTGCTGTGGGACGACGAAGCCGAGCGCGATTGGCTCGCCAAAGAGCCGACGATTCCGCTGCGCACGAACAGCGACCGGCTCAACCGGGTGATCGCGGTGTGCCGCGCCGACGGTTACCTCGTCGAACGCCTGACCGCCGGCGGGCGGCGGCTGTACTCGTTGATGGCGGGCATGTCGAGCAACCTCCCCGACGAGTTGCGCGCGCTGCTTGGCGAGTTGGTGTCCGACATCGGTGAGCGGGTGTATCTGCGCGACGAGAACTCGCGCGGCCGCACCCGCCATGACATCAGCGTGATCTCCGCGCCTGTCTATGACCATTTCCAACGTCAGGTCATGGTCGCGTCGATGCATATCGGAAAGTCGTTGACGGACAACGAGATCGCCGAACGAGCGCGTGCATTGGTGGCGACGGCCGACGCGGTCACCAAACAGCTGGGGGGCGTCAAACCGACACGTTAGTAGGCGTACGTGTTGGCGGGTTTGTCGATGCGTGTCACCCTTGACACCGCCATCGTAGGGATGAAGTTCGTCGACGCCACAGCCGTCCCCGCCAGCACGGTGCCTTCCACCTGCAGCCAGGTGTCTTCCGGGTAGCCGGCCGCCTCTGCCGCGTTACCGGACAGATGGACGCGGGCCAGTTGCGCGTCGGCGGCGCAGCAGACGATGACCACGCGGCCCAAATCGGTGCCCTCGGGGTAGCGCAACGTAAAGCCGGTGATCGTGATCAGCCGGCGGTCGAGGCTGTTGGCGGAATCGGCCGCAGCCCGCATGACAACGTCGGGGATCGACACGGTCGGTGCGCGGCCCGCTGGCAGCGGCGGGAACGGACGCCGTTGCGGTTCTGTCGCCGCGACGGCCTCGGGCGTGGCGCCGTGCGCGCCGAGCGGAGGCGGCACTACGAAGGTCGTCAGCGCGATCGGCACCAGCAGCAGCCACACCAGCCATGGCCGGTGTGGATGACCCTCCCCGGAGTGCGCGTCGTCCTCGGCGGGCGCATGGCGCAGGTCGCGAACGATGGACGCCACCGCTAGTGCGATCAACACCACGGCCGCCGCGATCAGCCACGGCAGCAGCGACGGCTTCACGAAATGCAGATAGGTGCCCTTGATCACCATCACCACGGCGCTGAGCCCAACGAGCAGCAGCAACGTGTTCTGAGTGCCCCGGCTCATCGCCCACCGCCAAGGACCACCAAACCGACGACGGTGGCGACGACGGTGGCGACCACGAACGTGGCCGGGCCGAACCGCAGCGCGAACGGTCGGCCGAACAGCCCGGCTTGCATCGCCGACAGCTTGACGTCGACAGCCGGGCCTACGACCAGAAACACCAGCCGTGGCAGCAGCGGCAGCATCGTCAGGCTCGCCGCGACGAACGCGTCCGCCTCCGAACACAGCGCCAGCACGACGGCGAACAGGGCCATGGTCAGCACGCCTAGCACGAGGTGTCCGGCGAGCTGCTCGAAGACCCTGGCCGGCACTGCGACCCTCAACACGGCGGCGGCAGTGGCGCCAAGCACGAGATAGGAGGCGGCCTGCAGGAAGTCGTGGCGGGCAGCCTCGGTGAAGATCGTCCAGCGCGACGCGTCGGTGGCGTGCGGTGTCGGCAGCCGCCGAGTCACCCATTCGGCGCGGCCCCAGCGCAGCCACAGCAACCCCATCGTGACCGCGGTGACCAGCGAGGCCACCCAGCGGGCCAGCACCATTGCCGGCTGGCCGGGGAACGCAACCGCCGTCGCCACCAACACCACCGGGTTGATGGCCGGCGCGGACAGCATGAACGTCAGCGCGGCTGCGCCCGTGACGCCCTCGCCGAACAGCCGCCGTGCCACCGGAACCGAGCCGCATTCGCAGCCCGGCAGCGCCGCGCCGCCCAGACCCGCGACCCCGACAGCCAATGCGGGGCGGCGGGGCAGCCAGCGCGCGAGCCGGTCGGCCGAAACGAAAGCCGCGATCAGACCGCTGATCACCACACCCAGCACGAGAAAGGGCAGCGCTTGGACGAATACGCCGCAGAACACCGTCGCGGCCACGCTCACGTCCGCGTTGCCCGCCACAAAAGCACTCATCGCGCCGGCCGACAAGGCCAGCGCGATGAGCGAAGCGAGCAGGACCTCCATCGACCCGATACGCCTGCGGCGCTCGGTGGGGGCGGCGGTCACCGCCCCATCCTGCACGCGTTACCTGATTACAGCGTCTGCAGGACCTCCGAGATCGGCGTCGGCGTCACCGCGATGCCGCACTGAGTCGACAGATCAGTGGCCGGCTGGTTGATCGCCTGCAGCTCGTTCTCGACCTGCCGGTTCCGATCGAAATACGCCCGGTAGGCCTGCGGGGCCTGATCGGCGCCCTGCTTCGCTATGTCCGTCAGTTCCTGGTTGGTCTGTGGATGCGCCGCCAGATAAGCCGCTGTTGACGCAGACACGGAGCTCGCCGTGGTGGCGATCCCGCTTTGGCTGCAGTCGGGGGCGGCATTGGCGACTGGCATGACGATGGCCGCCGACCCAAAGGCCAGCAGGCCCCCGGCGAACATCCCGTACAGGCCGCGTCGCACGGTCGTTGCGGACAGTGTCTTCGTCGGGTTGATTGAACCCTCCCTTCGGATTGCGATTACGCGCATCCGGAGGCCTAACCCGATGCCGGGGAGGTCTAAACGCCGGCCGTGCGGCCCCGCCACGGCGCGAACGGCGTCGCTGCAGCGCACAGCGCACGAATCGGTCGCCCAGAAGCACGGTCAGCGCGTCGGTCGGCGACACCTGCAGACCGCACCGGTTCTTGTAGTCGACCAGGGGCTGCTGGATGGCCCGCAGTTCGTCGGCCTCCTGCGGATGATCGCCGAAGTAGCCGTCGAACTGGCCGACCGCCACGAACGCCGGCTGCCGGGTGATCTCGATCAGGGCCTGGCTGGCGTCCTTCGGGTTTGCGAATCAGGATCGACGCGCCGGTAACACGCATGACGGCGTTCCCTCTGGTATTCGCAGATGCCCGACAGGCGTTACTTCGCTGCCGCGCTCTCCTGCTCGCGCTTGATCTCCAGCGCGATGTCGATGAGCTGGTCCTCCTGGCCGCCGATGAGCTTGCGCTGACCCGCCCGGTGCAGCAGTTGATGGGCCGGCACGCCGTAGCGCTCAGACTGCCGGATGGCGTGTTTCAGGAAGCTCGAGTACACCCCGGAGTAGCCCATGATCAGCGCATTGCGATCGAGCAGGCACTCGGCAGGCATCGCGGGCGCGACGACCTCCTCGGCGGCGTCGGCGATGTCGAAGAAGTCGATGCCGGTCTTGACGCCGATCTTGTCGAAGACGCCGATCAGCGCCTCCACCGGTGCGTTGCCGGCACCGGCGCCGAACCGGCGGCAGCTGCCGTCGATCTGCTTGGCGCCCGCGCGGACCGCCTCGACGCTGTTGGCGACGCCGAGCCCGAGGTTCTCGTGGCCATGAAACCCGACCTGTGCGTCGTCACCGAGCTCGGCGACCAGCGCGGCGACCCGGTCGGCCACGCCCTCCAGCACCAGCGCACCGGCCGAGTCGACGACGTACACACACTGGCATCCGGCGTCGGCCATGATGCGCGCCTGTTCGGCGAGCTTCTCCGGTGGAATCGTGTGGCTCATCATCAGGAACCCGACGGTCTCCAGGCCGAGCTCTCGGGCCAGCCCGAAGTGCTGGATGGACACGTCGGCCTCGGTGCAGTGGGTGGCGATCCGGCAGATCGAGCCGCCATTGTTCTGCGCCTCCTTGATGTCCTCCTTGGTGCCGACACCGGGCAGCATCAGGAACGCGATTTTGGCTTCATTGGCCGTCTCGCTGGCCAGCTTTATCAGGTCCTGTTCGGGCGTCTTGGAGAACCCGTAGTTGAAGCTCGACCCGCCGAGCCCGTCGCCGTGGGTGACCTCGATGACCGGCACGCCGGCCGTGTCCAGGGCCGCGACGATCGCGTGGACTTCCTCTTTGGTGAACTGGTGACGCTTGTGGTGGGACCCGTCGCGCAACGACGTGTCGGTGATGCGGATGTCCCACACCGGATTGAAGAAGATGTCGGTGCTCATGCCTGGCCTCCTCCTGCTGTGGCAGCCAGTGACTCCTTGGCGATTTCCTCGCCGACCTTCGTCGCGGCCGCGGTCATGATGTCCAGGTTTCCCGAATACGGCGGCAGGTAGTCCCCGGCGCCTTCGACTTCGATGAAGGTCGTGACGAGCGCGTGCCCGCCGGAGTTGATCGACGGATCGTCGAACTGGGGCTCGTTGAGCAGCCGGTAGCCGGGCACATAGGTCTGCACTTCTGCGACGACGTCGCGGATCGACTGGGCGATCGCGTCGCGGTCGGCATCCTCCGGGATCGCGCAGAAGATGGTGTCGCGCATGATCATTGGTGGATCGGCGGGGTTGAGGATGATGATCGCCTTGCCGCGCTTGGCGCCGCCGATGGTCTCCACGCCCTTGCTGGTTGTCTTGGTGAACTCGTCGATGTTGGCCCGAGTGCCCGGCCCCGCAGAAACTGAAGCAACCGATGCCACGATTTCCGCGTAGGGCACGTCGACGACGCGGGACACGGCGTAGACGATCGGGATGGTGGCCTGGCCGCCGCAGGTGATCATGTTGACGTTCGGGGCGTCGAGATGCTCACGAAGGTTGGCCGGTGGAATCACAGCGGGGCCAACCGCTGCGGGCGTGAGGTCGATGGCGCGGATGCCGACCTCGGCATAGCGCGGCGCCGCGTCTCTGTGGACGTAGGCGCTGGTGGCCTCGAACAGCAGATCGGGTTTCTCGTCCAGACCGAGCAGCCAGTCGACGCCCTCGTGACTGGTCTCCAGGTCGAGCTTCCGTGCGCGGGCAAGGCCCTCCGACTCAGGATCGATGCCGACCATCCAGCGCGGCTCCAGCCACTCCGAGCGCAGCAGCTTGTACAGCAGGTCGGTGCTGATGTTGCCCGACCCCACGATCGCGACCGAGGCCTTTTGAGGCATACGTACTCCTAGTCGTTATTCGAAAGTCAGTCGTACTGAACCTAACCCGGTGAAGTCGGCAACGAAATTGCTGCCGGGAGGTGCATCTATCGCACGCGTGCAGGAGCCAGGCAACACGATGTCACCAGCCTTGAGGCGCACCCCAAATCCGTCGATCTTGCGGGCCAGCCAGGCCACCGCCGTCACCGGATTGCCGAGCACCGCGTCGCTGCGGCCCTTGGCCACGACTTCACCGTTGTTGGTCAACACCGCGTCGATCGTCTTGATGTCAATGTCCTTCGGGGACACCCGCGCCTCACCCAGCACCCAGCCGGCCGAGGACGCGTTGTCGGCGATGGTGTCGCACAGCTTGATCTTCCAGTCCGTGATGCGGGAGTCGATCAGCTCGATGGAAGGAGCGAATGCGGCCGTCGCGGCGAGCACGTCGTCTTCCGTGCAGCCGGCACCGGGCAGATCGTCGGCCAGGATGAAGCCCACCTCGACCTCAACGCGCGGGTACAGATAATTCGCCGACTTCACCGGGCGCTCTTCATAAACCTGCATCTCGTCGAGCAGGTGCCCGTAATCGGGCTCATCGACGTTCATCATCTTTTGCATGGCCTCGGACGACAGGCCGACCTTGTGTCCCACCACGCGGGCGCCCTCCGCGACCCGCTGACGGATGTTGATGAGCTGGATCTCGTAGGCGTCGACCACGTCGATGCCGTGGTCTCCGTCGGTCAACGGTGAGATCGGGACGCGGCTGCGCTCGGCCTGAGCGAGGTCGGCAGCCAGCTGTTCACGCACCTGGACACTGAGCATTGATGCTAGGGCCTCTCTTAGTCCGCTCGTTTCGTCGACCGGCACAGTTGTTCTGCAGCCGGGCAATTCTATAACGTGTTCTACATGACGGTTCAGGAGTACGACGTCGTCGTGGTGGGCAGCGGCGCCGCCGGCATGGTCGCCGCGCTGGCCGCGGCCCACCAGGGACTATCTACAGTAGTCGTCGAGAAGGCGCCGCACTACGGTGGTTCGACCGCGCGGTCAGGCGGCGGCGTATGGATTCCGAACAACGAGGTTCTCAAGCGCGACGGCGTCACCGACAGTCCCGAGGCCGCCCGCAAGTACCTCCACACGATCATCGGCGACGTGGTCGAGCCCGAGCGCATCGACACCTACCTCGACCGCGGCCCCGAGATGTTGTCCTTCGTGTTGAAGAACTCGCCGCTGAAGATGTGTTGGGTGCGCGGCTACTCCGACTACTACCCGGAGACCCCGGGCGGCCGCCCCGCGGGCCGGTCGATCGAACCGAAGCCGTTCAACGCCCGCAAGCTCGGCGCGGATCTGCCCGGCCTTGAGCCGTCGTACGGCAAGGTACCGCTCAATGTCGTTGTGATGCAACAGGATTACGTGCGGCTCAACCAGCTCAAGCGCCATCCGCGTGGCGTGCTGCGCAGCCTGAAGGTCGGCGCCCGCACCATGTGGGCCAGGGCGACGGGCCAGAACCTCGTCGGCATGGGTCGTGCGTTGATTGCGCCGCTTCGGATCGGCCTTCAGAAGGCGGGCGTCCCGGTTCGGCTGAACACCGCGTTGACCGACCTCTACGTCGAGGAGGGCGTCGTCCGCGGGATCTATGTCCGCGACACGAATGCGCCGGAATCGGCGGAGCCCGAATTGATTCGGGCGCGCCGGGGCGTCATACTGGGCGCCGGCGGATTCGAGCACAACGAGCAGATGCGGGTGAAGTACCAGCGCGCGCCCATCACCACCGAGTGGACCGTCGGCGCCAAGGCCAACACCGGCGACGGCATCATCGCCGCTGAGAAGCTGGGCGCCGCGCTGGACATCATGGAAGACGCGTGGTGGGGCCCGACGGTGCCACTCGTCGGCGCGCCGTGGTTTGCCCTGTCCGAACGCAACTCCCCCGGCTCGATCATCGTGAACATGGCGGGCAAGCGATTCATGAACGAGTCGATGCCGTACGTCGAGGCATGCCATCACATGTATGGCGGTCCGTGGGGACAGGGTCCTGGCCCTGGCGAGAACATCCCGGCCTGGCTGATATTTGACCAGCGGTATCGCGACCGCTACATCTTCGCGGGACTGCAACCGGGACAACGCATTCCGAAGAAGTGGCTGGAGTCCGGCGTCATCGTCAAGGCCGACACGCTCAAGGAGCTGGCGGCCGAGGCCGGGCTGCCGGTGGACGAGTTGAAGGCGACGGTGGAGCGGTTCAACAGCTTCGTCCGATCGGGAACCGACGAGGACTTCCACCGTGGCGAGAGCGCCTACGACCGCTACTACGGCGACCCGACCAACAAACCGAACCCGAACCTCGGCGAGATCAGCCATGCGCCGTACTACGCGGCCAAGATGGTCCCTGGCGACCTCGGCACCAAGGGCGGCATCCGCACCGACGTGCACGGCCGCGCGCTGCGAGACGACGGGTCAGTGATCGACGGGCTGTACGCTGCGGGCAACGTCAGCGCCCCGGTGATGGGTCACGCGTACCCGGGACCGGGCGGGACGATCGGTCCGGCGATGACGTTTGGGTACCTGGCGTCATTACATATCGCCGGAGCCGCGAAGGCGGCGACATCCAACACGGGAAAGGGCTAATGCCGATCAATCTGGACGAGGCGCTTGGCGCCGAACTGGACCCCATTGAATTCTCGTGGACCAGTAGCGATATCCAGCTCTACCATCTCGGGCTTGGCGCGGGTTCCGACCCGATGGACCCGCGAGAGCTGCGCTATCTCGTCGACAACACCCCCCAGGTGCTGCCGACGTTCGGCAATGTCGCGGCGAGCTTCCACATGACCGAGCCGCCGTCGGTGCAGTTCCCCGGCATCGACATCGAGCTCTCCCGAGTGCTGCACGCGAGCGAAGCGGTCTCCGTGCCGGGCCCGGTCCCGCCGTCGGGCACTGGCCGCGCGGTCACCAAGTTCACCGACATCTGGGACAAAGGCAAGGCAGCGGTGATCTGGTCGGAGACCGTAGTCACCACGCCGGACGGCACGCCGTTGTGGACGCAGAAGCGTTCGATTTTCGCCCGCGGCGAGGGGTGCTTCGGCGGCGAGCGCGGTCCGTCGACGTCAGCCGAAACACCCTCTCGTGCGCCGGATTTCGAGCTCTCTATTCCGGTTTCGCCGCAGCAGGCGCTGCTGTACCGGATGTGCGGCGACCGCAACCCGCTGCATTCGGACCCGGAATTTGCTGCGGCAGCGGGGTTTCCGCGCCCAATACTGCACGGGCTGTGCACCTATGGCATGACGTGCAAGGCGATGGTGGACGCACTGCTCGACGGCGACGCGTCACGAGTTGGCAGCTACGGCGCCAGGTTCGCCGGCGTGGTGTTCCCCGGCGAGACCCTCAAGGCCTGCATCTGGAAAGAGGGCGACGGCTTCCACGCTGTCGTCACCGCGCCGGAACGCGATGACGCGGCTGCGCTGGCCGGTGTGGAGCTGGTGCCGGCTTAATTCCCTCTATTCTCCGCCCCGGCAGAATCTGACGCACCACCGCCGCCACCG
>Ga0207688_10001045_pt1 | contig 14168 bp, 10 predicted proteins | sample KBSMiscanthusM4_FD_184296 | JGI IMG/M metagenome (GOLD analysis project Ga0207688, IMG submission 184296) | Miscanthus rhizosphere microbial communities from Kellogg Biological Station, Michigan, USA - M4 (SPAdes) (version 2) | ecosystem: Host-associated > Plants > Roots > Rhizosphere ...
CCCCGGCCGAAAACCGCCATGGTGGAGCGCCGAGAGGCGAGCGTCCCGCGTCATGGGACGCGCCGCGCCTCACTCGCGCGGATCCGTCGCGTCTCGCAAGCGCGACAAACGAAATAGTGCGCCTGTCGGCGCTCCGCCCACCCCTCCAGGGGGATGGACGCGATCACAAGGACGACACCCGGGCGCAACAACGCGCCGCGGGAACGAATAACACTGCGCTGTTTGACATCGTGAAATTTGGCGAAGGCACGCGCGAGCGGCGCCGACTGCATCGCTCCTTCGGCCGGTGGGCGAAACGAACCCACGGCGGATACCCTGTTCGGCCGCGACCACCTGCTTTAGCCTCAAACTTCCCGGCGCAACGGAAGGAATCCGCGCGTGCGATCGATCCGCCTCTCCTGTTCGGCGCTGACCGCGCTGTTGCTCCTCGCCACGCCGGCACCGGCGCAGGTCACCGGCAGCTATACGGCGCCGGCCGAGTTCATGAACCTGTTCTTCGACTTCACCGGCAGCGAAGAGCCCGACTATCCGGCCGGCCAGCCCACCTTGGGGCAGATGGTCACCCAGTCCGCAAGGGAGTCGGCCGGCGGCGCTCCCGGCCCGTTGGTGCTGGTCGTCGGGTCCGACATCTATGTCTACGACACCGCCGGCGGCGCCCGGCTCGGCGCGGAACGGTTTCGTGCCGACCGCGCCAGCGGGTTCTATGAGCTCACCGCGATCAGCCATATCGGCCCCGCGCTCGCCTATCTGGCCCAGATCAAGGCCAACGGCGATGCGCGCTGGCAGGCGCGCCTCGCCTCGTTGCGCACGCACACCGCGCAGGTGCGCGCGCTCAATCGGCGCGCCACCGACAACTGGCTCGATCGCTTGAACCAGCCGGCCTGGAGCGCCCACAAGGCGCAGATCCGCAGCATGGTCGATTATGCCTGCGCCCGGACATTGAGCTATATCGACTCGCTCGGAAACGGCGACAGCTTCACCACCGCCGGCGTGAACGATGATTTCTTCAACGGCACGTCGGCGGAATATCCGATCCCGTTCGTGAATGTGATGATCGGCACGTTCATGCTCGAGGCCCTGCGCGGCGCCGCTGACGTGCAGGGCTCGCTCGCGCGCCTCAGGCTCGACTGGCCGCATGCGATGGTGCTGGTGAGCAGCCGCGCCGGCAGCAACGTCTCCTCGGGACTGACCGAAGGGACCAATTGGCTGGTGCTGTTCCTCAAGGCGGTATCGGGGTTCAGCCTGCCCGATGACCGGATCAAGATCGTCCCGTATGCCGAAGTTCGTCCCTCGCTCGGTCAGGCGCAACTGGTCCCCGCGGATCTGGCTTATTATGTGCAACGCGTGTGGGGGCCTTTGTACTACCGCAAGGTCATTTCCGATCAGGTGTTCGCCGGCATTCCGACCATCTACCTGCCGGACCGGCCGCCGCTGCCTGGCGATTACTTCGTGACCCAGGCCGGCGCGATCGATCAGTTCATGATCCGCATGAAGCATTCGCTGCGCGATGCGCGCGAGATGCTGTCCAATACGGTCGCGTTCTGGATGGTGCGGGAACTGGCAAACAAGAACTGGGATGCCGGCGCGGTCGACATTCCCGGCGTGACCATCGGCTTCCCGGGCGGGGTCGCGGGATATCCCGCGGTGACGCCGCAGTAGGGTCGGAGCCGTGCGCGGCTCACGCGCTGACTTTCATCTGCTCCATGAAGTTGCGCCAGCCGCCGAAGGCGGAGATGTCGCGGGCGTCGCGCGTCGCCTCGGCCTCGACCAGAAAGCCCTTCACGTCACGGCCGTCGGTGATGGTCAGCGTGCCGATCGAGAGCGGGGCGGGGATCGACGCGACAAAGCGGCCGAATTGCTCCGCCGGCATCGTCCAGATCTCGACGTCGACAGCCACGCCGGCATCGACGCCGACCCGCAGCAGCCCGGGTTTCGCCGGCGTCGTGCCCGGCAACAGGAACAGGCGATAGTCCGCGGTCGTCGTGGTCCGTTCCAGGAAGCGCGCGCCAAAGGACTTGAGCTCGCCGTTGAGCGGCATGCCGGTGAGATGCGCGCCGACCACCGCGATGGCGATCTCGCCGGCGGGGGAGCCGGGGAGCGGCGCGAGTGCAGGCTGCGCCGTGCCGGTCGCGCCGAGCGGCAGGCCGGTGCCGGCGTGGAATACGCGGCCGAGTGAGGCGAGCGTCGCGTCGTTGCCGGCTTGCGCGAGCAGCGTGATCCCGAATGGCGTGGCCTGCATCGACGCCGGCACGGCCAGCGCGCAGAGGTCGAGCAGGTTGACGAAGTTGGTGTAGGTGCCGAGCCGGCTGTTGAGCCCGATCGGATCGGCGAGCACCTGAGCGACGGTGTAGACCGTTGGCACCGTCGGCAATGCCAGAACATCGATCTCGCCGAAGGTGTGGTCGCGCACGCGCCGCAGCTCTTCGAGCTGGTAGAACGCCTTGAATGTATCGACCGCGCTCGGATGCGCGCCGCCGAGAATGATCTGCCGGGTCACGGAATGCATCGCTTCCGGCGCCGATGCGATCAGCGAGCGCACGCTGATGTAGCGCTCCGCCACCCACGGTCCGTCGTAAAGGAGGCGCGCGGTTTCGTAGAACGGCTCGATGTCGATCTCGACGATGGCGGCGCCGAGGCCGGCCAGGTCCGCAAGCGCGACCTCGTAGGCGGCGGCCGACGCCTTGTCGCCGAAGAACAGGCGCTGGCCTGGCATCGGCACGCCGATGCGCAGTCCCGCCGGCACCGCCTCGGGCGCGCCGAGCGGGCGTGGCCGCGAATAGGGATCGGCCGGATCGGGGCCGGCCATGGCCGCCAGCGCCGCGAAGGCGTCGTCGACGGTGAGCGCGAACACCGATACGCAATCGAGTGTGCGGCAGGCCGGCACGACGCCGGCGGTGGAGACCAGGCCGAGGCTCGGCTTGAGGCCGACGATGTTGCTCAGTCCGGCCGGCACGCGGCCCGACCCGGCGGTATCGGTGCCGAGCGCGAGGGGAACGAGGCCGGCGCCGACCGCGATCGCCGAACCGGAGCTCGACCCGCCGGGAATGAGCGCGGGATCGAACAGGTTGCGCGGCGTGCCGTAGGGTGAGCGCACGCCGACCAGGCCGGTGGCGAACTGGTCGAGATTGGTCTTGCCGATGACGATGGCGCCGGCCCGCCTGAGCCTCGCGACGCAGGTCGCGTCCTTGCCCGGGTCGTACGCGAAGGCCGGGCAGGCGGCGGTGGTCGGCAATCCCGCGACGTCGATATTGTCCTTGACCGCGACCGGCACGCCGTAGAGCGGGAGACCGGTATCGCCCTTGGCTGCCAGCGCCGCGGCTTCGGCGAGCGCGTCGGCTTCATCGCGCAGCGTGATGAAAATGGCGGGATCGCCATGGGCGCGGATGCGCGCGTAGGTGCGCGCGACCGTCGCTTCGGGGCTGCTCGCGCCCGAACGGTGCGCCTCCACGATCGCGGCTACCGTCTCGCCCACCTTCACCACCCGCTGCCGACGGTCACTACAAGCCTCGCGGCAACCTTGACGCCTGCCCACGCCATTTCAGCAAGCAGCATGCCAGCCGGTCGGACGCAACGCGGGCGGCCTCGGGCAAGCGCGACGGAGCAAAATCTGCACGAAATGACGTTGCATACAATCGGTACCTTTTGCCCAGTTTTTGGGCAGGTCCGACTATCTTGCTCAAGCATCCGCTACGCCGCGCATTCGACTTTCCCGCGATTGCGAGGGCACGAGCCTCGCGCCCGATCGTGGCACAGAGCTTGCGACATCGCTCCCAGGGATCGGTCGGGCGGCCGCTAGTGAGTGGGTTGCGCCCGTCAGCTTGTTCGAACCAGGACCAGGAGCGAGCCCATGCCATTGCCCAGGATTTCCCGCCGCCATCTGCTGCAAGGCACCGCCGCCACCGCGCTCGCCACGACATTGCCGGGCCGCGCCGCGTTCGCCAAGGACACCGTCGTCGGCTTCGTCTATGTCGGATCGCGCGACGACTACGGCTACAACCAAGCCCACGCCGCCGGCGCCGCCGCGCTGAAGAAGATGGCCGGCATCAAGGTGGTCGAGGAGGAGAAGGTCCCGGAAACCGACGCGGTCGAGAAGACCATGGAGTCCATGATCAATCTCGACGGCGCCACGCTCTTGTTTCCGACCTCGTTCGGCTACTTCAGCCCGCACGTCCTCAAGCTCGCCAACAAATATCCCAAGGCGCGGTTCGAGCACGCCGGCGGGCTGTGGACCGAGAAGGACCCCAAGAACGTCGGCAGCTATTTCGGCTATATCGACGAGGCGCAATACGTCGCCGGCATCGTCGCCGGCCACTCCACCAAGACCGGCAAGCTCGGCTTCGTCGCCGCCAAGCCGATCCCCCAGCTGCTGCGCAACGTCAACGCGTTTATGCTCGGCGCGCGGCTCGCCAATCCGAATGCGACCTTGCAGGTCATATTCACCGGCGACTGGTCGATGCCGGTGAAGGAAGCCGAAGCCACCAACAGCCTTGTCGACGCCGGCGCCGACGTCATCACCTGCCACGTCGACGGGCCGAAGACCGTGATGGAGAATGCGGCGCGCCGCGGCGCCATGATCTCGAGCTACCACGTCAACGCCGCGCCGCTGGCGCCGCAGGCGCATCTCACCGGCGCCGAATGGAACTGGGAGGTGCTCTATCCGCGCTTCGTGCAGATGTACACCAAGGGTGAAACCATCCCGAACTTCTATCGCGGCGGCCTCAAGGAAGGCGTGGTCAAGGTCGCGCCTTACGGGCCGAAGGTCTCCGAGGCCGCGCGCAAGCAGGCCGACGACGTCAAGGCCAAGCTCGCGGCCGGCGACTACGTCATCTTCAAAGGCCCGCTCAAGGACAACAAAGGCAACACCGTGATCGCGTCCGGCGTCGACCGCGGGCAGACCGACGCCGAGCTCGAGAAGATGAACTACCTGGTGGAAGGCGTGATCGGCGCCACCTCGTGACGGCTGCGATGCGCTTGCGCAAGAATTGCTGTGGGGGCAGTCGTTGGTTGACGCAGCTCGCGCGCTAACGCGGACCCCCACCCCCAACCCCTCCCCACAAGGGGGAGGGGAGCACACCGGAATCCGCAGCACGACTGATGTTACTTCGCCGGCAGGCGCTGCAGTCGCGGGTAAGGGCGAGTTGCTGCGGGCGGCATTCTTTGACCGGCTGAGGGGCACGGCGGAATACATCGTCATCCCGCTCCTGGCGCTGGTGGCGGCGCTCATCGCCTTCGGCATCTTCGTCGCGCTGTTCGGCAAGAACCCGCTCGACCTCTATTTCTACATGTACCAGGGCGCCTTCGGCACCTGGTTCTCCTGGCAGAACACGCTGACCCGAGCAGCGCCGCTCATCCTCACGGCGCTGTGCACGGCGCTGCCGGCGCAACTCGGCCTCGTCATCATCGGTGGCGAAGGCGCGCTGCTGATGGGGGCGTTGGCCGCGACCTCGACCGCGCTTTTGCTGCAGGGTGCGCCAGCGCTGGTCGTGCAGATGGCAATGGCGCTTGCCGGTATGACGATCGGCGGAGCCTGGATCGCGCTGTCCGGCGGCCTGCAGCATTACCGCGGCGTCAACGAAACCATCTCCAGCCTGCTGCTGGTCTATATCGCGCTCGCGCTGCTCAATCATCTGGTCGAGGGGCCGATGCGCGATCCGGCGAGCCTGAACAAGCCGTCGACGAGCGAGATCGGCGCCGCCAACATGATCGGGACCATTCCCGGCACCGATGTGCACTGGGGCCTGGTGTTCGGCATCGTCGCCGCCATCCTGGCCTACCTGCTGATCTTTCACACCACGTTCGGGTTCGCGGCGCGGATCGCCGGCGGCAACGTCCGCGCCGCCAAGGCGGTCGGTCTCGGCGTCGGGCGGCTCGTTCTCATCGTCTGCTTTCTCGCCGGCGCGGCGGCCGGGCTCGCCGGCATGGTCGAGGTGGCCGCTGTGCAGGGCCGCACCAACGCCAATCTCGCCGCCGGCTACGGCTTCACCGGGATCCTGGTGGCCTTCCTCGCGCGGCACAATCCGCTTGCGGTCATTCCGGTCGCCTTGCTGCTCGGCGGCATCAATGCCAGCGGCGGGCTGCTCCAGCGCCGGTTGGGATTGCCCGACGCCTCGGTGCTGGTGCTGCAGGGCATGATCTTCGTCTCGGTGCTGGCGAGCGAAACCCTGTATGGGCGCTTCCGCATCTTCCGACCGGGAGTGCGCACATGACCGAGACCGCGCTCGGCTGGTGGGTGGTGCCGATTGCCGTGCTTGGCGGCGCATTGCGCGTGAGCACGCCGTTTCTGTTCGTCAGCCTCGGGGAGTGCATCACGGAGCGCAGCGGGCGCATCAATCTCGGCCTCGAAGGCAACCTGGTCATGGGCGCGATGTGCGCCTACGGCACCTCCTATTTGACCGGCTCGCCTTGGCTCGGCGTGCTGGCGGCCGCCATGTCCGGCGCGCTCCTGGGCTTGTTGCATGCGGCGATCTGCGGCTTGCCGCGCGTCAACGACATCGCCGTCGGCATCGCGCTGATGCTGTTCGGCACCGGGCTCGCGTTCTTTCTCGGCAAGCCGCTGATTGAACCATCGGCGCCGATCCTGCCTGCGATCGACTTCGGCTGGTGGAGCGACATTCCGCAGGTGCGCGCCGCGCTCAGGATCAACGTGCTCTTCCTGATCGGCGTGGCGCTCGCGCCGTTGCTGGTCTGGGCGCTCGCCTCGAGCCGCTGGGGGCTGATCCTGCGCACCGCCGGCGAAAGCGCCGACGCCGCACGCGCCATGGGCTACTCGGTCAATGCCATCCGCATGCGCGCGACCATGCTCGGCGGCGCTCTCGCCGGCGTCGGCGGCTCGTTCCTCTCGCTCTATTACCCGGGCAGCTGGAACGAGGGCCTGTCCAGCGGGCAGGGCATCACCGCCGTCGCGCTCGTGATCTTCGCGCGCTGGAACCCGATGCTGTGCCTGTGGGCGTCGCTGCTGTTCGGGGGCGCCGCCGCGCTCGGGCCGGCGTTGCAATCCGTGGGCGTGAGCCAGGGGTATTATCTCTTCAACGCCGCGCCCTATGTCCTGACCCTGCTCATCATGGTCATCACCTGCTCGCCGAAGCGCACCCTCGTCGGCGCACCGGCGGAGCTGAGCATCACCAAGTAGACCCGAGGGGACGCATGCCCGAGCGCTACGTGAAATCCGATCCCTATCCCTGGCCCTACAACGGCGATCTGCGGCCGGAGAACACCGCGCTGATCATCATCGACATGCAGACCGACTTCTGCGGCATCGGCGGCTATGTCGACAAGATGGGCTACGACCTCTCGCTCACGCGCGCGCCGATCGAGCCGATCAAGCGCCTGCTGGCGGCCATGCGCGGACAGGGCTTCCACGTTTTTCATACCCGCGAGGGCCATCGCCCCGACCTCGCCGACCTTCCCGACAACAAGCGCTGGCGCTCGCGCCGGATCGGCGCCGGCATCGGCGACCCCGGGCCGTGCGGGCGCATCCTGGTGCGCGGTGAGGCGGGCTGGGACATTATCCCGGATCTCGCGCCTGAGGCGGGCGAACCGATCATCGACAAGCCGGGCAAGGGCTCGTTCTGCGCCACCGATCTCGAACTAATGCTGCGGCTGCGCGGCGTCGAGAACATCGTGCTCACCGGCATCACGACCGACGTCTGCGTGCACACCACCATGCGCGAGGCCAACGACCGCGGCTTCGAATGCATTCTGCTGGAGGATTGCTGCGGCGCGACCGACAAGAGCAACCACGACCACGCCATCAAGATGATCAAGATGCAGGGCGGCGTGTTCGGCGCGGTCTCGAACTCGGGCGCGCTGATCGAGACGATCGCATGACGATCGAGATCACCAAGGACATCTCCCATCTGCCGCCGCCGCCGGTTCCCGAGCGCGCGATTGGCGTCGAGGCGGTGTCGATGACCAAGCGGTTCGGCGAGTTCACGGCCCTCGATGAGGTGTCGCTGAAGGCGCCGGCCGGAACGTTCCATGCGCTCCTCGGCGAGAACGGCGCCGGCAAGAGCACCCTGGTCAAATGCATCATGGGTTATTACCGGGCGGATGCGGGCGGCATCCTGGTCGACGGCCGCGAACAGACGATCGACAATCCACGCGCGGCGCACGCGCTCGGCCTCGGCATGGTCTATCAGCACTTCACCTCGGTCCCGGCCATGACCGTGACGGAGAATTTCGTGCTTGCACGGCCCGAGCTGCCGGCAGTGATCGACTGGCGGCGCGAGACGAAAGAGCTGGAAGCCTTTCTCGCGCGCATGCCGTTCCGAGTTCCGCTTGCTGCCAAGGTATCGGCGATCTCCGCCGGCGAGCGGCAGAAATGCGAAATCCTCAAACAGCTCTATCTCCAGCGCCGCTTTCTCATTCTCGACGAGCCGACCTCGGTGCTCACGCCCGGTGAAGCCGACGAAGTCTTGGGCATGCTGCGCGACATGGTGCGGCGCGGCGACCTCACCGTGCTGATGATCACGCACAAGTTTCGCGAGGTCATGGCGTTTGCCGACGAGGTCACGATCCTGCGGCGCGGTCGTCTTGCCGGTGCGGGACGCGTCTGCGACCTCACGCCCGACGTCATGGCCGGCATGATGATCGGCGCCCAGGAGCTGACCAAATCGCCGGCGCGCATCGGCAAGTTCGGCGCAGCGCGGCTGGACGTCGATCGCCTGAGCGCGCTCGACGATGCCGGCCAGCCGGCGCTGCACGATGTCTCCTTGACCATCCGGGCGGGCGAGATCGTCGGGATCGCCGGGGTCTCCGGCAACGGTCAGCGCCAGCTGGTCGAGGTGCTCGCCGGCCAGCGCGAGGCGAGCGGGGGCGAGATTCGCATTGCCGGCGAGCGCTACCACGCCACGCGTGCGGAGATGCGTCGCCACAAGCTCTCCTGCCTTCCGGAGGAGCCGCTCAAGAATGCGTGCGTCGCCCGCATGAGCGTGGCCGACAATTTGGCGTTCCGCGATTTCGATCGTCCGCCGCTCGCCGCCGGCGGCTGGTGGCTGCAGCACGGAAAATTTCGCGAGCAGGCCGAGCGCGGGATCGCGAGCTATCAGATCAAGACCCGCTCACCCGATACGCCCATCGGTGAGCTCTCCGGCGGCAACGTCCAGCGCACCGTGCTGGCGCGTGAACTCGGCGGCGAGGTCGACGTGATGATCGCGGCCAATCCCTGCTTCGGGCTCGACTTCGCCGCCGTGGCGCAGATCCATGCCGAGATCATCGCGGTGCGCAACCGCGGCGCAGCGGTGCTGCTGGTGAGCGAGGATCTCGACGAGCTGTTGGAGCTTGCCGACCGCATCGTCGTGATCTTCAACGGCCGTTTCGTTTACGAAGCGCAAGCGGGCGAATCGGATCCGCTCGATATCGGCCGCCACATGGCAGGTCACGAGGTGCCTGCGGCCGCGGGGTGACGTGGCGCGAGCAATAGCGGCCCAATCCTCACATCGCGGCCAGCCGCGGCGCGATCGGCGTCGGCATCCAGTCGGCTGCGAGGCCGAGATCGGCCAAAATCACCTGGGCCGCGTTGTAGGCCGGCAGGCCGGTGATGTTGCCGCCGGGATGGCTGCTCGAGCCGCAGAGATAAAGGCTGGGCAGGTGAGTGCGGTAGACGCCTGCGCCGGCGAAGGGGCGGTGAAAGCCGACCTGATCATTGGCAAAGGCGCCCACCAGCAGGTCGCCCTCGCGCATGTTGGGCAGGCAGCGCTCGACGTCGAGCGGCGAACGGGTGAACGAATCGATGACCGCGTCGGCGAGGTTGGGCGCGTGCCGTTGCCAGAGTCGGCGCATGACATCGCCATGCTCGTCGCGCAGGCGGTCCCAGTTGCCGGGATCGCCGTGCACACGATAGGGCAACTTTTCCCACATGAAGGCGGTGTGGCGACCGGGCGGCGCCTGGCTTGGATCGAACACGGTCGGGCAGGCGCCCCACATCACCGTCGGCGGGATGGTGCCGGCCTCGTGATGGCGCACGATATCGCTGAACTGGTCCACATGGTCGAGCCCCATGATCAACATGAACGCCTGCGCCAGCTCGGGGTGATCGGCGCTCGCGCGGTAGCGCGGTGGCTCGCTGAGATTGAGATGAAGGGCGAACAGCGGCGCCAGCAGATTGTACTGAAAGCTCTCCGCCCTTTGGCGAATCTCGCGCGGCACCGCTGCGTCATCGAGCAGGTCGAGAAAGGTCTGGTGCGGATTGAGCGAGGACGCGACCAGATGCCGGGCGCGGATCACCTCACCTTCGGCGGTTTCGATCCCGACGGCGCGGCCGCCCTCGACCAGAATGCGCTTGGGCTCGGTCATCAGCCTGACGTCGCCGCCCGCTGCGCGCACCGCCGCTTCGAGCGCGCGGGCGAGCGCCGCCGAGCCGCCGCGCGACATCTGCGCCTTGGCCGGGCTCGCCAGCAGCGCTGCGATGTGATGGCCGAAGCCCGGCAGCCGCAGGTCGACCTCGCGCAGTCCGTTGAAGAAGAGGAGCCCGGCCTTGATGGTGGGGTGCTCGAACTCCTGTTCGACGAATTGCAGCGGCGAGAGTGCGCTCACCTCGAGCAGCCGCCGGCCGGCGCTGGTGCGTCCCAGCAACGCGCGGCGCTCCTGCGGCGGCAACGGCGGCGAGCGGCCCTCGGGCGCCAGAATATCGCGCACGATCGGCACGAACTCGTCGTGCCAGCGCCGCAACGTGTCGGCGTCGCGGCCGCTGAAGGTGGCGAACGATGCGATCGTCTTGTACGGATCGGTCCACCATTCCAGCGCGCGTCCGTCGCCGGCGAGCAGCGCGACATTGAGCTCGGGCTCGATGTAGCGGGCGCCGTGCCCTTCGAGTTCGAGATCGCCGTACCACGGCATCGCGGTAATGGCGCGCTGGAAGAAGGCGTGGGTGTTGTGCAGGAAGCCGGGATGACGCGGGTCTTCCAGCGTGCTCAATCCGCCGCCCGCGACCGGACGGCGATCGATCGCCAGCGTCTTGAGGCCGGCCTTGCCGAGATAGGCCTGCAGGATGAGGCCGTTGTGCCCGGCACCGAGGATGATGGCATCGTAGGTCGTGGTCATGAAATGCTAGCAACTCCCTCGGTGTCATCATCCGCGTAGGCGGATGATCCAGTAAACGCACATGCTTGAGTAACGCCGCGCGGTCGCGGGTTACTGGATGCCCGCCTTCGCGGGCATGACATCACACCACCGTCCGATGGCGCTCGATGCACACGCGCAGCACCTCGTCGGGATCGCGCTTCCACCAGTTCTCGGCGGACAGGATTTCGACCTCGCAGTGACCGCGATAGCCCGCGTTCTCCACCATGGCGCGGATTGCGCGCAGGTCGATGACGCCGTCGCCCATCATGCCGCGATCGAGCAAGAGGTCGGTTGTGGGCACCAGCCAATCGTTGACGTGGTAGGCCAGGACGTTGCGGCCGGCGCGCGCGACCTGACGCGCGAGGTCGGGATCCCACCAGACGTGGTAGGTGTCGACCGCGACGCCCACGCCTTCGCCCAGCTCATCGCAGAGGTCGTTGGCGTGCGCGAGGGTGTTTACGCAGGCGCGGTCGGCGGCGAACATCGGGTGCAGCGGCTCGATCGCAAGCGGCATGTTTGCTTGCCGCGCATGAGGCAGGAGCGCGGCGAGCGCGTCGCGCACCTGCCGTCGCGCGTCGCCGATGTCGCGCGAGCCCTTCGGCAGCCCGCCGACCACGAGGATGAGGCACTGCGCGCCGATGGCGGCGGCTTCGTCGATCGCGCGGCGGTTGTCGTCGAGCGCCGCGCGCCGCCCGGCGTCATCGGCGGCGGGAAACATGCCGCCGCGGCACAGGCCGGTGACGGTCATCCCGTGCGTGCGGATGAGCTGCGCCGCGCGCTCCAGGCCGCAGGCCCGCACGATGTCGCGCCAGGGCGAGATCGCGGAAATGCCGGCGCGGGCGCAGCCTTCGACGAGTTGCTCGAGCGACCACGGCTTTACCGTCATCGAATTGATCGAGAGCAGGGAGCTGTCCTGCGAAAGGTCGCGCATCACGCCTGCACGCCTCGGGCCGCCATCACGTGACGCATGCGCCCGGCGGCGCGGTCGGGCTCGGCGAGCAGACCGGCAGCGTCCGCCAGCCGGAATAACTCGGCCAGGTGCAGGGTCGAGCGCGCGCTCTCCTGGCCGCCGACCAGCGTGAAGTGATCCTGCAGGCCGTTGAGATAGGCCATGAACACGACGCCGGTCTTGTAGAAGCGCGTCGGCGCCTTGAAGATGTGACGCGACAGCGGCACGGTCGGCGCCAGGATGTCATGGAACGTCTTGGTGTCGCCGCGGCTCAAGGCGCCGAGCGCGGAGGCCGCCGCCGGCGCGATCACGTCGAAAATGCCGAGCAGCGCGTCGGAGAACCCTTGCGCATCGCCGGCAATCAGCTCCGCATAGTTGAAGTCGTCGCCGGTATACATGCGCACGCCCTGCGGCAGGCGGCGCCGCATGGCGATCTCCTTGTCCTTGTCGAGCAGCGAAATCTTCACGCCGTCGACCTTGGCGGCATGGTCCGCGATCACGTCGACGGCAACGGTCATCGCCTCCTTATGGTCGCGGTGCCCCCAATAGCCTTCGAGTGCGGGATCGAACATCTCGCCGAGCCAGTGGATGATCACCGGCTCCTTCACCTGGCTGAGAATGCGGCCATAGACCTTGGCGTAGTCGTCGCCGCTGCGCGCCGCCTTCACCAGCGCGCGGCTTGCCATCAGCACAATGCGCCCGCCGAGTTTTTCGATCGCGCCGCATTGCTCCTCGTAGGCGCGGATGACCTCGTCGAGGGTCACGTCGGCCCTCGGTTCGAGATGATCGGTGCCGGCGCCGCAGCCGACCAGCGCGCCGGGAAAATCCTTTGCGGCGGCGAGGCTCCTGCGGATCAATTCGAGCGAGGTCGGCCAGTCGACGCCCATGCCGCGCTGGGCGGTGTCCATGGCCTCGGCGACGCCGAGCCCGAGCGACCACAGGTGCCGGCGGAATGCGATGGTGCGCTCCCAGTCGATGGGGGAATCGAGCCAGGGGTCGCCATCGGCCAGCGGATCGGCGACGACATGCGCGGCGGCGTAGGCGATGCGGCTGAACGGCGGCTTCGCTGCGGGCAAATGGCGCGGGGGCTTGGTGGTGTAGGGCGCAAGCTTGCCGCCGGCCGCAGGAAGGTTGAGCGTGGGCACGTGTTCCTCGTTAGTTACCGCGTCTCGTGTCCCGGGCGCGGCGCAGCATGAGCGAAGCGAATGGTGCGCTGCAGACCCGGGATCGTTCCAATACGTGGCGGTCCCGGATCAGCGGTGCACCGCTACGCACGAGCTTCGCGCTGCACCGCGTCGGGGACACCAACAGCGTCATCACACCTTCAGCGGCGGGATATCGATCCAGCGCCGCTCCTTCCAGCTCTTGAGCCCGGCTTCGGCCAGTTGCACGCCCTTGGCGCCTTCCACCAGCGTCCACTTGAACGGTGCACCGTCGTAGAGATGGCGGATGAACATCTCCCATTCCGTCTTGAATCCGTTGTCGTAATTGGCGCTGTCGGGCACCTCGGCCCAGGTCTCGAAGAATCTGATCGGCTGCGGCACGTCCGGATTCCACACCGGCCGCGGGGTGTTCACCCGCGCCTGGCTCCAGCATTTCTGCAGACCTGCCACCGCCGAGCCCAGCGTGCCGTCGACATGGAAAGTGACGAGATCATCGCGGCGCACGCGCGTGCACCAGGAGCTGTTGATGTGGGCGATGGCGCCGCCTGCAAGCTGGAAGGTGGCATAGGCGGCGTCGTCGACGTCGGCCTTGTACGGCTTGTCGTTCTCGTCCCAGCGCTTGGGGATGTGGGTGACGCCGAGGCAGGAGACGCTCTGCACCTCGCCGAACAGGTTGTCGAGCACGTAGCGCCAATGGCAGAGCATGTCGAGGATGATGCCGCCGCCGTCCTTCTTGCGGTAGTTCCAGGACGGGCGCTGCGCCGGCTGCCAGTCGCCCTCGAACACCCAGTAGCCGAACTCGCCGCGCACCGAAAGGATGCGGCCGAAAAAACCGGAATCGATCAGCGTCTTGAGCTTGAGCAGGCCGGGAAGGAACAGCTTGTCCTGCACCACCCCGTGCCTGATGCCGGCCTTCTTGGCGGCGTGCGCCACGTCGACGGCATCCTTGAGGGTCTCGGCGGTCGGCTTCTCGCAATAAATGTCCTTGCCCGCCG
>Ga0207688_10001046_pt1 | contig 14161 bp, 11 predicted proteins | sample KBSMiscanthusM4_FD_184296 | JGI IMG/M metagenome (GOLD analysis project Ga0207688, IMG submission 184296) | Miscanthus rhizosphere microbial communities from Kellogg Biological Station, Michigan, USA - M4 (SPAdes) (version 2) | ecosystem: Host-associated > Plants > Roots > Rhizosphere ...
GTGGGCTCAATTCACGATTCACTGCCTGACACCAGCGGCCTTCATTTCCTCGTAATACCCCTTCAAGCCACCTTTGAACGCCACGGTGCTCACGGTGTGGTCCCACCCGAGATCAGCCAGCTTCAGTGCGTCGAACACCTGCTCCAGCGGCACGCCCTTGCGCGCGAGCTCCGCCATCCGCTGGTTCATCGTCACAAGTTTCTGCCGGTCGGAACGGATGCGCTCCTTGGTGAGCAGCGCACCGTGACCCGGGATCACCACGTCGAAGTCGAGCGCGAGGATCTTGTCGAGCACGGTCACCCATTCGATGGCACTGGCGCCGTTGTTGTAATCCATCACTGGCATCCCCTCGGTGATGAGGTCGCCGCTGTGGATCACCTTGAGATCGGGAAAATAGATCACGGCATCGCCATTGGTGTGACCGCGGCCGAAGTAATACGCGCGCACCTCGACGCCGCCCAGAAAGACTGACGCCTGATCGTTGAACGTCACGCGCGGAGCGCCCGGCTGCTTGTTGCGCAGGAAGTTCTCGCGCACGTTGCGGTGCGCGATGATCTCCGTCATGTTGATGAACGTCGCGTCGCCACCGGCATGGTCGGTGTGATGGTGCGTGTTGAGCAGATACTTGATCGGTTGTGGGCTGACGCTCTTCACCTTCTCCAGGACGTCCGCCACGTTGTTCTGATACTTGTCGTCAACCAGGATCAGCCCTTCAGACGTCACGCGCACGGCCACGTCCCCCGCCTCGTGCAGCAGCCCATCGTCGCCATAGCCGCCGCCGCAGCCGTTCGGCGCGCACGGGTTGAAAGGACCGCGAATCACATAGAGGCCGTCCTTGACCTTCTCGATCTGCATCGGCTTGGCAGGCTTCGTTTGCTGGGCCGACACCGCGACGGCGACCACCATCGCCACGATCGATCCAGCCAGGACGGCAAGGCGGGCCGGACGCATCGATTTTTCCTCCGCGGCGACGGTAGTCCCCTCGAGGCAGAGTGTCAATCATTGTTGCGCATCGCCTGACTCCTTGGCAGCTGGAAGGTGGAAATTGGAAGTTGGGAGTTGAAAAGCGTCGCTCCCTGAAGACCCGCCGCCGCTATAAACGAGGAGAGCGGCCGCGTTTATAGAAACGGGTCGATCTGCCCGAGCGCCTTTGATGGCAAGAAGGTCGGCTCCTCGTAGATTCCGCGCAGCTTGGGTTTCGTGATCGTCTGAAGCTTGCTGTCAGGGATGTGGTCTCCATCGCCGTTGACCCACGCGCTCTCCCAGATCATCGCCAGCGTCCGGCAGCCGTCGGCGATGCAGTTGATGGTCTGGTCCTTGAAATCGGCCCACAGCAACGCACCCATCGAGCTACTGTTGCCTGCGTGTTTGATGGCCACGTACTTCTCGATAATGTCCATCGGCGCCAGGTTGGCGCGCGTGCGACGTATCAGTTCGATCGTCGCGAAGCCGGCGTGACGTCCGTCTGGAACGAGCGCCATTCCGTGCGACGAGCCTGCGAGCGCGTTCGTGACTCCCTCGACCAGGTCTTCGTAGTTGTCGTCCAACATCGTCTTCTCGTATGCCGTGTGCACACCATTGCCGAATCCCGTTCCGTGCGGAAGCATGCTGGGGGCCGGGCTCCCGTCAGGTTTCCTGAACGGATCCCCATCGTCCAGGTACGACCCGTGAAGTGGCTGGCAGGCGTCTCCAATGTAGTGGGCGAGGATGCCGGCCGCCGCGATGAACGACGCCACGTCCTTCGCCCGGACGAACCCTTCCATCTGCTTGTAGATCTGCCAGACGCGGAAGGGGAGAAGTCCCCTCTGTGACACCGTGTTCCAGCCAATCGCCTTGTAGTACGCCTTCCAGGTCGTGGTGCTCAGCGCCGCCGCCGTCGGCGTTTGCTCGTCCAGCGACTTCTGACCGGCGATGGCAAGGTCGATGTCAGAGTAGTGATTGGGATTCTCATTGCCTTTGCGCCCGTAAGGTGTGTCGGCGCTCTTCTGAATCTTCCAGACCTTATCAGGTACGTCATTGAGCTCGACGAAGCCAGGAACCGAAACGTCGTTCACCGTCGTGTCGATGTCGGCCGGCCTGAAACTGATCCGCGCCTGGTTCTTCAGCAGAAGCTGATTCAGCCTGGGCTCGCTTGCCTGCGTACAGGCCAGCGAGCCGATCGTGTAATGACCAACCGCTCCCCAGTACTCGAATTGCGCAAAGTGACTGGCGCGCACGATCTCGACGGACAGTTCGCGGCAGACATTGCTCAAGTTGGTCGCCAACGCGAAGGGGAGCGATTCGTAGGCATTGCCAAATACGGCGCCGCCCCATTGAATCGCCAGCGGCATCAGTCGGTCTTTCGCGTCCTCGAGATCCACGACCCAGATCGAGCCGGAGTCTCCCGGATGCGTGCCCAGCGGTGTGTCGTCGCGCGAGCCGATGAGGAAGTCGGAGACGTACTCACGGCCGCCGACCGCCCTGTATCGATAGAACAGTGCCGCGACTCGCCCCCTGAGAGGACCGCTCACCCCGCCGGTCGCGCGTACGGGACATCCGATGACGTTCAGCGACAGGTTCTGTGTGCTGAGGTCGGCAAGCGGCCCCAGTTGCCCGAGCAGGAAAATCGACGCGCTCCACTCGCGGACGTCGGGCACCTCGATCAGCGCGACGTCGACGTTGATGAAGAGAGATTTGCCAGGCCAGCGGTCGTAAAGTGTTTCGAACGGCAGAATGCCGATCTGCTTGTCGGAGACCTTGCCCAGCTCAACTTGTCTCCCGCCCACTGACGCCACAACGTTGGTGCCTGCATCGCCTGCGACATGACGGCTCGTGAGCAGATATTTCTTATGCCCGTCCGTGACCAGGCATCCGATCGAACCCAGCCGTGGAACTCCCTGGACGTAGGTCTCGACGGCGTAGCCGCCCGAAAGCTTGCGACTGCTCTTCTGCTGCAGTGACGGTGGGTTGATCGGGAGGGGCGCAGTAGTGACCGGCGGCGCTTCGACAACACAGACGGGCACACTTCGGCCGTCGGGCATATAGATCGTCTTGGGCACGAAGTCCGTGGCGGAGAAATCCTTCTCTTCGCCGAAGTGGTTGGCCGAAACCCATTTCTCCACAAGAACGATGAGGCAAGGCCACGAATACTCCCGCACCTCGGAGTTTTCAAGCGTGCGCGGTGCGAGGTGATCCGCTGGAGTTGGCTTCTTCGGTGGATACGGATCGGTCTTTCGAATGAGGTAGCGTCCCACGGCGGTCCCGACGACGTTCGCCTTGTGCATCAGGTGCAGGTGAAAGAAGTCGCGCGCCCGCAGCAGGTCCTCGAGCGACAGCATGTTGAAGTCGAAATCGCTGCTCAGCGGATCCATAAAGGCCTCCACTTGAGTCAACGACTTCGGCGAGAAAATTGAACGGTAAAGGGGGCGCATTCCGCTATAATGGCGGGCGACATCCAGAGCGGCTCGCCCGATGCGGCGAGTCCCGGCAACCTGCCTGGACCGGCAAGGTGCCAACGCGCAATCCCGCGCGGATGTGGTCGTTAGACGCGACAACAAAAGGTCCCGCCGAGTCATCTCGGTCGTCTGGGTGTCTTCTCACAGGCAGGAGACACCATGAGCGACAGCGTCACCCCCGAGGCACTGCACAACATCCCGATTCAGATCGTCGTCGACGGAATCGAGATCGCGGGCGAGATCCTGTTTGCACGGTTCAACGACCTGTCGGTCGTCATCCACTCACCCGTGTCGGGGTTCGCAACCGGACTCCACGTCCCGTGGTTCCGATACGGCTTCCCGCAATTCGCGCTCGCGACTCAGGCCGGGCTCACCGAGCGCGGTACGCGCGAGGCGAGGTGGCTGCTCAAGGAGCTGTACGACTTCTCGCAGGGGCGACGATCGGGCTGGGGTATCTCGCGAGTCAATCCGGACGGCCGGTGGATCGAAATTGCTAAGGATTTTTGAAATTGACCTGGGCTGTCACAGGTCCCCTTTACTGTGCGATCTGGCGAGGTGAACCAGGAAACCTCCGGGAGATCGCATGGAAACAGCGCTTCTTGTCATCGCATTCGTGTCGTTGTCGGTTGCCGTCGTCGTTCTGGCACTCAACAGAAAAGCAGTGCGTGCGCTTGGCAGCGAGCTCGAGTCGTTGCCGCGCACGGTGGACCGGACGCTTCGTGACGAGTTGCGGAACCATCGCGCTGAGAGCGCGGAATCGGTCCATCGATTGAGCGAATCACTGGTGCACGCCCAGACGTCGCTCGCACAAACGCAGGCGCAACAGATCGAGGCGTTACGTGCGGGACTCGAGCGTCAGGTCGAAGGCCTTCGAACCACGGTCGACGAGCGGCTCCGTGCGATCCAGGACGACAACGCCACGAAGCTCGATCAGATGCGCCAGACGGTGGACGAGAAGCTGCAAAGCACGCTCGAATCACGCCTCGGTGAATCGTTCCGCCAGGTCAGCGAGCGGCTCGAGCAGGTCTATAAGGGCCTTGGCGAGATGCAGGTCCTCGCAACCGGCGTCGGCGATCTGAGGCGCGTGCTCGCGAACGTAAAGACGCGCGGCACGTGGGGCGAAGTTCAACTGGCGACGCTGCTGGAACAGGTCCTCGCACCCGATCAATATGCGTGCAACGTGGCGACGAGCGACACTGGCAGCGAACGGGTCGAGTTCGCGATCCGTCTTCCCGGGCGCGGCAGCGGCGATGACCGCCCGATGTGGCTGCCGATCGACTCGAAGTTCCCGCTCGAAGACTATCAGGCGCTGCTCGAGGCATCGGATCGCTCCGACGCTGTCGCCATCGAAGATGCCGGCCGTCGTCTCGAGTCGCGCGTCAAGGCGTCAGCGAAGGACATCTCGACGAAGTACTTGAATCCGCCTTTCACGACCGACTTCGCCATCATGTTCCTGCCCAACGAGGGACTCTACGCCGAGGTCCTCCGTCGTCCCGGGCTCGCCGACTTCCTGCAGCGCCATCACCGCATCGTCATCGCCGGACCGACCACGCTCTGGGGAATCCTGACCAGCTTCCAGATGGGATTCAGAACGCTCGCGATCGAGCGGCGCTCCAGCGAGGTGTGGGCGTTGCTCGGGGCCGTAAAAACGGAGTTCGCGAAGTTCTCAACCGTGCTCGATGGGATCCAGAAGAATCTTCATCGCGCAGCCAGCAAGATCGATGAAGCACGGAAAGGGACGCGAACGATTCAGCGAAAGCTGTCTGACGTCCAGGAACTGCCTGCTGCCGACACGACCGCCCTGCTCGAAGGCGTCCTGATCGATGTCGTCGACGACGGCGAGCTGTTGCCGGGGTAACCGGCGAAGCCGTTGAGGCTGCGAATGCCCCCAAAAAGCTGGTTAGCCTCCACCAGTTATGGGGATTGCCCCGCCTTTCAACCGCCCCACATAATATTTGCCCCGATGGAAAGGGGGCGCACAATACATACGATGAATCGGACGAGCGATCGCCCGCGACAATGCAGAACTGTGAAGGGGTCTGACCCCGTCACGGTTTTGCCTGCGCTCGTCCTGGTCGCTGCCATTCTGCTCGCGCCGAGCGTTGTCGAGCCCGTTCGTGTTGAGGCTCAACAACAGGTCGACACGCGCGCGTTCATGAAGCAGTACTGCATCAGCTGTCACACGCAGCAGGCGAAGCAGCGTGGGACGGTGCCGGTCGCGCTCGACGATCTCGATCCGGCCAACGTGAGTCGCGACGCGCGCACGTGGGAACAGGTCGTGCGCAAGATGCGCGCGGGCGTCATGCCCCCGAGTGGCATGCCGCGTGCCGACAAGGGGACGCACGAGAGATTCCTGGCCGCCGTCGAAGGCGACCTCGATCGCGCCGGTCGTGCCACGCCGAATCCGGGGCGCACGGAAGCGTTTCACCGGCTGAATCGAAAACAGTACCAGAACGCCGTCCGCGATCTGTTGAACCTGGACATCGACGTGACCGCGCTCTTACCGCCCGACGATTCGAGCTATGGATTCGACAACATCGCCGGCGTGCTGAAGATTTCGCCGACGCTGATGGAGCGATATCTGGCCGCCGCGCAGAAAATCAGCCGCACTGCCGTCGGGTTGCCGCCTTCCTCGCCAAACATCGATTACTTCCGCGTGGCCGACGATCGCGCGCAGGACGATCGTCTTCCCTCGCAGCTCTTCGGCACGCGCGGTGGCGCCTCGATCAAGTACACGTTCCCGATGGACGCGCACTACACGATTCGCGTCGAGCTGTCGCGCGACCTGAACGAGCAAGTGCCGATCTATCAGGAGCCGCAGCAGCTCGAGGTGAGCATTGACGGCGAGCGTCTCAACGTCTTCACGTTGCCCGGAGTCGCCGGGCCGCCTCCACCACCCCCCGCGGAACCGGTCGCCGCAACGGACGCGCCCGCGGACGATCCTGCAGCGCCGGCCGCAGCAACTCCACCCAGAGGGCGCGGCGCAGGCGCGGCACAGGGCGGCGGTGGAGCGGGCGCACGCAGGGGCGGAGGCGGCGGCAATCGTCAGGGGCAGGCGCAACGCAATCGCGCCGACAGGGACTGGGAGATCCGCGTTCCTGTGAAGGCCGGTCCGCATCAAGTGCAAGTCGCGTTCGTCAAGCAATCGTCCGCCGTGGCCGAAACAACGCGGCTGCCATTTCTTAGACCGTATCCGGCGGGCGTGAACATCGCGGAAACGCGCACCGGTGCGTACCTGCGCAGCGTCGAGATCGCCGGTCCGTTCGATGCCACCGGACCGGGCAACTCACCGAGCCGTCAGCGGATCTTCAGTTGCCATCCGGGGTCAGACCCCTTGATACGGACGGACTCAAGGGGTCTGACCCCCCGTACTGCCGACACCTGCGCGAGGACGATTCTCACGACTCTTGCCCGCCGCGCGTATCGTCGTCCGGTCGTCGCCGCCGACATCGAGCCGTTGATGGCGTTCTATCGCGACGGGCTCTCGAGTGGTGGCTTTGACGAAGGGATCGATCACGCACTGCAGCGACTGCTCATCAGCCCCGAGTTCCTGCTGCGCGTCGAGGCGGATCCTGCTGGCGTTCCAGCGAACACTCCGTATCGCATCAGCGATGTCGAGCTCGCGTCGCGCTTGTCGTTCTTCTTGTGGAGCAGTATCCCGGACGATGAGCTGCTGCGGCTGGCGGAGCAGCGACAACTGCGCGATCCGGCGGTGCTCGAGCGACAAGTCCGGCGGATGATTGCCGACGATCGTTTCGGGGCATTCGTCGAGCAGTTCGCGGGGCAGTGGTTGTTCCTGCGTAACCTCGCGGCATCGGTGCCCGTCCAGCAGAATTTCCCTGACTTCGACGACACGTTGCGCCAGTCGTTCCGCACCGAAACGGAGATGTTCGTCGACAGCGTCATTCGAGAGGATCGCAGCGCGCTGGATCTGCTCCGTGCCGATTACACGTTCCTGAACGAGCGGCTCGCGCGTCACTACGGCATCCCCAATGTAAAGGGCAATCGCTTCCGGCGCGTGGTCCTTCCGGCGGACAGTCATCGCGGAGGATTGCTGGGGCAGGGCAGTATCCTGACCGTGACGTCCTACCCGGATCGGACCTCACCGGTCGTTCGCGGCAAATGGATTCTGGAGAACCTGCTGGGCACGCCGCCGCCACCCCCGCTGCCCAATGTTCCGCCGCTCAAGCCGCCCAGCTTCGCTGGTAAAGTTCTGACGATGCGCGAGCGGATTGCTGCTCACAGGAACAGCCCGGTGTGCGCCACCTGTCATTCGATGATGGATCCGCTCGGCCTGGCGCTCGAGCACTTCGACGGCGTCGGGAAGTGGCGCGCGCTCGATGACTCGGGCGCACCGATCGATGCGTCTGGCGGTCTGCCGGATGGAACGAAGTTCGACGGCGCCGACGGTCTTCGCAATGCGCTCCTGACCTCGGATCGCTTCATCACCACGCTCAGCGAGAAGATGCTGACGTATGCGCTCGGTCGCGGCGTGGAGTACTACGACATGCCGGCCGTCCGTACCATCGTCCGAAACGCGGGCCGCGACGACTATCGCTTCACATCGCTGATTCGAGCCATCGTCGAGAGCGCCCCGTTCCAGATGAGGAGATCGCACTCATGATCGTAACCAGGAAAGCGCTGCCGCGCCGGACGTTCGTTCGTGGACTCGGCGTGGCGCTGGGTCTGCCGATGCTCGACGCGATGGTGCCCGCGATGTCGCTGCTGGCGCAGACGCCGGCATCGAACGTCCGCCGGCTTGGTTTCGTGTACATGCCGAACGGCGTGGCGAAGAACTCGTCGATCGACTACTGGACGCCGTCGAACGAGGGCAGGAACTTCGGGATGTCGCAGATCCTCGCGCCGCTCGAGCCGTTCCGCGATCGCATGCTCGTCATCAGCGGTCTCGATCAGAATCAGGCCGAGGCCGGAGACGATGGCGCGAGCGGCGATCACACGCGGGGCACGAGCTCGTGGCTCACTGGCGTGTATCCGAAGCGGACCGAGGGTGCCGACGTTCGCAATGGGATCTCCGCGGATCAGATCGCCGCGTCCGTGCTCGGCCGCGACACGGCGCTGCCCTCGCTCGAGCTCGGGATCGACCTCAATTTCCTCGCCGGCCAGTGCGAGAACAGCTACAGCTGTGCATACCTGAACACCCTGGCGTGGACGTCTCCCACGACACCGCTACCGACGGAGAACAACCCTCGCATCGTCTTCGAGCGTTTGTTCGGTGACGGCGGCTCGCCAGAGGCGCAGGCGGAACGCGCGCGCAAGAAGCGAAGCATGCTGGACTCCGTTCTCGAGGATCTGAACCGGCTTCAGCGTCGTCTCGGGCCCGGCGATCGTGTCGTCGTGACCGACTATGTGGATGCCGTTCGCGAAGTGGAGCGGCGAATCGCGAAGGCGGAAACGCAGACCGACTCGGAAGTGGCGCTCCTTGCGCGACCGAAAGGGATCCCGGAGCGATTCGACGAGCACGTCAAGTTGATGTACGAGCTTCAGTGGCTGGCCTTCCGCGCCGACCTGACGCGCGTCGTCACATTCATGCTCGGACGCGAGCTGAATTTCAGGACGTATCCCGAGATCGGTGTGACCGAGGGACACCACGGCCTGTCGCATCACCAGGATCGGCCCGAGCAGATTGCCAAGTACGCGAAAGTGGGTGTCTATCAGGCGGAGCTGTTCCGCGGGTTCCTCGAGAAGCTGCAGGCAACGCCCGACGGCGACGGCACGATGCTCGATCACACGCTGTTGCTCTATGGTGCTGGGCTGAGCAATCCGAATACGCACGCGCATACGGATCTTCCGCTGTTGGTTATCGGAGGCCGTGACAGCCGTATCGAGGGAAACCGCCACGTCGTGTTCCACGGCCAGGTCCCGATGACGAACCTGCTGCTGACACTGCTCGACAAGGTTGGCGTGCGCGCGGACACGCTTGGTGACAGCAACGGACGCATTCCGGTTGATACGCTTCCAGGTGTGTAGCGGCTCATCATCATGATTCGCCACTCCAACACTGATCACGTCACACCGAGGCACAGAGGCACAGAGATATCAAAGAACTTAACCTCAGTGCCTCGGTGCCTCTGTGTGTCGGGCTCGCGACGTTATGTCAATGCGAGTTTCGTGATGTCCGTGGTGTTGCTGCTGGGACTCGGAGTGACGCTCCCTGGGCAGTCGCGCACGTTGCTCGATGTCGTCAAGACCGGTGATGCGGCCGCTGCACGAACGTTGTTGGCGCGTGGGGGCGATCCGAATTCAGGCGATGCCGACGGATCGACGGTGCTCCACTTTGCGGTCGAGAACGACGAAACGGAACTGATCCAGGCTCTGCTTGCGGCCGGTGCGCGGGCGCGCGTCGCGAACCGGCACGGTATCACTCCCCTTCATCTGGCTGCGACAAATGGAAACGCGACGATCGTGCAGCGCTTGATTGCCGCCGGTGCCGACGTGAACGGTGTGACGCCAGGCGGCGAGACGGCGTTGATGATGGCATCGCGCACCGGCGACCCGGAGACGATCAAGGCTCTGCTCACCCATGGCGCGATGGTCGATGCCAAGGAAGGCTGGCGCGGACAGACGGCGTTGATGTGGGCGGCCACGGAGAACAATGCCGCGGCAATTCGACTGCTGGTCGAGGCGGGTGCCGACGTCAAGACCAAGTCGACAGGCGGCAGCTTCACCGCGTTTCTGTTTGCGGTGCGAGGCGGTCACATCGATGCGGCGCGCGCGCTGCTCGACTCAGGCACCAACGTGAACGAACGGCTGTCCGATGGCATGAGTGCGTTAGTGCTCGCCCTGTACAACGCGCATTTCGAACTGGCCGCCTTCCTGCTCGATCGCGGCGCCGATCCCAACGCGGCGGAGCAGGGGTGGACGGCGCTGCATCAGGTGGCGTGGTCGCGGCGACCGAATCGCGGCTTCAACATGCCGGGCGCGGTGCCCACCGGTCGCATCGACAGCCTCGAGCTGGTGCGGAAGCTGGTGGCCAAGGGCGCCAACGTCAACGCTCGCATGACGAAAGAGCCGCGCGATGGCAACCGGAACATGCTGAATCGCATCGGCGCGACGCCGTTCGTGATGGCGGCGAAGTCTGCCGACGTTCCGCTGATGCGTGTGCTGCTCGAGTCTGGCGCGGATCCGAAGATCAAGACCAATGACGGCACATCCGCGTTGATGGCGGCTGCGGGCGTGGGAGTGTACGGACCCGGAGAGAGCCCGGGTACCCACGAGGAAGCGCTCGAGGCCGTGAAGCTGGCATATGAGGCGGGTGGCGGCGACGTCAACGACGTGAACAGAGACGGCGAGACGGCGCTTCTCGGTGCCGTCTATCGCGGTGGCGCGGTGCCGGTGATTCAGTTCCTATCCGATAAAGGCGCGAAGCTGGACGTGGCGAACAAGAAGCAATGGACGCCGCTCCTTGCGGCCGAAGGCGTCGTGTACGCGAGCAGCGGCATTCGTCGCTACCCTGAAGCCGCTGCGCTGATTCGCAAGTTGATGCGCGAGAAAGGGCTGCCTATTCCAGAGATCGAGCGGAATGGCGGTGCCGTTCCGATCGTCAAGTCGGCGTCGGCTGCGTCGGCGTCGGGCAAAACGAATTGGGATGGCGTCTTCACTGAGCAGCAGGCGCAGCGCGGTCAGCAGGTCTATCAGCGAGCGTGCTCCGCCTGTCATCTCGAGTCGCTGCAGGGCGACGACGTGTCGCCGGCGCTGGTGGGTAAGGGATTCCTCGCGCGATTCAGCGGGCTGAGCGCGCACGAGATGGTGCAGAACCTGCGCGCGTCGATGCCGCAGAACGCCCCTGACAGCCTCGGCGACCGTGCCTACATCGACCTCGTGTCGTATCTGCTGAAGGCGAATGGGAGCAAGACCGGCGCCCTTGAATTGCCGCTCGACGTCGCCGAGCTCGAGAAAATCGCCATCGTCGATCGACCGCAATAAATGGGGTCGGGAGTCATTTGAAGAGGACAGTCAACTCCCAACTCCCAAAACCCAACTCCCAAATCGCAGGATGAGAGTTGGAAGCTGAAGGTTGGGCGTTCACAGGAGAGCAACATGAACAGTACGCGCGTCCAAGTCGCAATCGTCAGCGGTATCGTCGCCCTCGGTGGACTGGTGATGCTGGCGCAGGCGCCGCGCGAGCAGCGCGAAGGGCCGCCTACGGCTGCGCAGTTGAAGGACGCCGTGTCGCGCCTGCGTGGCAATCGCATTGCGACGCCAAATGATTACGACAAGCTGACGCCGGAGCAGAAGAAGTACGTCGAGAGCATCCTCTCGGGTCCGCGTTCCGACATCTCAGGACCTCTCGGCGTGATGATGGTGAGCCCGGCACTCGGCGACCTGAACCAGAAGGCGATTGCCTACGCGCGTTTTGCCGGCCGCGAGGGATTCTCGACTGTCCCGCCCAAGCTGAACGAACTCGCCATCCTCGTCGTTGCCAAGCACTGGTCGGCGGAGTACGTGTGGAACGCGCACCACACCGCGGGAGTGCGCTTCGGTCTGCCGCCAGAAGTCGTGGAAGCGATCCGGGTCGGCAAGCGGCCGACCGGAATGGAGAAAGACGTCGAAGTCATTTACGACTTCGCGAACGAGTTCATCTCCAAGCGCAAACTGAGCGACGCGGCTGTGAATGCGGCTAAGCAGGTGCTTGGCGGCGATCGCGGCGTCGTCGATCTGGTCGGGACGATGGGGCTGTATCAGATCTCATCGATGATGGTCGCGCTCGATCAGACCCCGCTTCCTCAAGGCAGGAAGCCGTTCTTCGAGTAAGCGACACGCACGTTTTGTCAGCGCTCCTGCCGGTCAGCCTTTTGACCGGGATGACAAAGGAACCAAAGGGCGGATGGCATGAAGGATGGTTCAAGGCGCTGGTCGCGCGACCGTCTCGGTGGGTTGTGAATCAGACGTTGTCTTTACCCGAGCACGAGCAGCTTGGCCAACCAGATGGCAAACGCGATCGCGATCACGATTGCAACCTTGGTGACGCGCTCCTGTCTCGCGCGGTTGCGCTTCGACCCGGTCGCGATCCATTGCGCCCACCGCTGATCCGACTCCGCTTTGGCCTCGGCGGACATTACTAGGTTCGTTGTCATGAGTGCCATGTTGTCTGATTGCGCGGGCCAGGTCTGTTCCATTGTGGACAGAGGACGGGTGTACAAGCCTCCAACAGGTTCTACGACGTGGGGCGCTGCCAGCAGTCTTCGACCAGGAGCCCGTCGAAGCATGCGCGACGGTGTCGGCTTGTCTGGAGGCGTAACGCGTCTACGACGACAGCCGATGGCTGACCTGCGGACGGTGGGTGTTCAACTGGTCTCTCGGGGGAGAACCACTTGCCGCAGTGGCTGTTCGACCCTTCGACTGGCGATTGTCGGGATGGGTTACACATCGATCGCGTCAATCAGAACCAGGGAACCCGGAAGGGTATCCCGAGGAGCTGTGAGGCATCGAAGGCCCGCGCTATCAATCTCTATTACGGCGCTGCCGACACGAGTGTGTGGCGCTGGCGACCGGGAGTATCAGTCAACTGCTCGACTGGCTGGATCGACACGGCACCCCGTGTAACCATGCGATCGGGAGCTATCCGCTCGGTCCCGCCATCCTCTTTCGTGGTAGTGTATGCCCAGCTGTTCTGAGTCTCCCGTCATTCCACGGGTTCCTCACCATGGCATGGCCAGAGAGGAATCCATGGGTTCTTTCCCCCCGACCCGTCCCACTCTCATCGTTGACTCTTCGACCTCGTGTCCACGTTGCGATGGAGAGCAGATCCGCCATATCGGCATCGACGCCGAGAGTGCGTTCGAGTGGCGTGAATGCGTGGACTGCTCGTTTTTCTGGGGCCTGCCTCGCGGATGGACCCGCGAGGACGGACCGCTCATGTCGCGCGCCCATCAGGGAGCGGCCAAATGGTGAATCGCCCGGTCGACATGAATGCATTCGAGTTCGTGGTCATTTCAGCGCTTCGGGCGCGCCAGTTGCTGGCCGGCTCGATATCCCGTAGGGATGGTGGCCACAACGCGTCTACGACGGCCCAAATGGAAGTGGCGGACAGGTGTGTAGCCAGGTCAGAGAACGAAGCATCGGCGACGCGGCAATGCGGCTGGCAGATTTAGGCGACACAGACGCAACATGCGCGGCAGTCCGTGACTATCGCGTCAGCGGGTGACACGGCCTGGTCCTCGTGCCGACGCGCGAACCCGCCATTCAGGTGCACAGATCGCTTGCGACCTACGGCGCTCGCGTGCGCCCCAGGTCGCGGCGACCTACGGGTCGCGTGGGATACGCCGCAGCGTGATGCGCTCCGGCGCGGCGTCGACGTCGTCGTCGCGACGCCCGGCAGGCTAATCGATCACCTGCAGCAGCGCTCGGTCGATCTGACCGGCGTGCTCACTCTCGATGAAGCCGGCCGCATGCTCGACCTGTGATTTCTCCCAGCGCTGCGCCGGGTGCTGACGACGGTCCCGCGCACGCGACAGACGCTCCTGTTCTCGGCGACGTTCTATGACGACCGCGGCCTGTTGCCGGGCAATGCAGCCGGCGCCGCTGGAAGAGGTCGTGGGAAGTCGCTGACGAGTGCGATCGGTCTAGCCGCATGCGGCATGACCAACCAAGTACCAGAGCGCAATGACGCCGAGGGGAACACCTAGTAGCCAAGCAACGAGATATCGCATCGAGCACCTCTCCATTCAGTGAAGCAAGAATTGGCCCCTTCGGAATCTCGCACTCGC
>Ga0207688_10001047_pt1 | contig 14157 bp, 10 predicted proteins | sample KBSMiscanthusM4_FD_184296 | JGI IMG/M metagenome (GOLD analysis project Ga0207688, IMG submission 184296) | Miscanthus rhizosphere microbial communities from Kellogg Biological Station, Michigan, USA - M4 (SPAdes) (version 2) | ecosystem: Host-associated > Plants > Roots > Rhizosphere ...
CGCGCGCCCGCAGATCCGCCTCGAGCGCCGCGGCGACGCCGGCGTACCGCACGGCCGCCGCCCGGAGGCGCATGATGTGCCACGCGCCCCGTAACAGTCGCCGGCGGGGGCGGTGATGTGGGCGGTGGTGTCGGCGGCGCGGGAGCGGCGCCGCCGACGATGATGAGACGCGGACGCCTCATGACGCGGCTCTCGCGAGTCGCGAACTCGCGCATCCTCGATCCTCATCTCGAACGCGCCCTGCTCCGGATCGGCCTGCGTCCGCTTCGTCCGCGGCTGGCCGTGCGCCACCGCCGCATACGATGCGTTCCCGCGGCTCGCGAGCTGCAGCCGGGGCAGGACCGTGCTCGCGGCCTACTCGACCGCTGACTGAGGCCGACGCGCCCGAGGTGACACGAGGCCCGCGTTATGGCGCCGCTCCGTCGGACGCCGCGCGCCGACGCCGAACTCGCGCCTCCGCTGCGCCCTCGGGCCAGTCCTAGAGCGGCGTGCGGCGTAGCCGCACGCGCCCGCGCAGCAATTCCCAGATCCACCGGATCGCGCGTCGAGGATGGAGACATGGCCCCGCTGGACACCCCCCCGAGCCGCCCACGGCCCTAACCCCGGCCGACCGACCCCATTGACAACCGTCCCCCTTCATAGAGACGAGACGAGACGCGGCAGCGTGTCGGCGGAGGGCTCGCGACGGGCCCGGTGTCGCTGTCGGGACGCCGCGGCGCGCGGCCGCGCGCCTGGAACCGGCGTAGGTCTCTGGGGAGCACATCAGGCGACCGGTGGTCGCGCCATAGCGGCTGGCGGGCCGCCTCGCGACCATCGCTGTGCACAGGGCCAGCGGTCGTAGAGCCGTTCCGCGGTCGCCTCGGTCGTGTGTGATAGGCCGGCGCCGGGAAGGCGGCCGACCGCCTATCAGAGTCAATCGTTCTGCTCATCGTCGGCGCGGTACCGTTGGCGGTAGCGGGAAGCGCGCCGGCATCCCAGAGAGGAGTCCACGATGTCCGCACCCGCCACCGCCTCCGCCCAGGAGACCGTCGACGCGCTCTTCGCCGCCGTCGACGCGCTCGACACCACCGCGATGGCGGCCCTCTTCGGCGAGGATCCGCAAGGCGTCGACGAGCTCTCCGGGGGCTGGCGCCGTGGGCGTGCGGCGCTGGACGACTACCTCGCCATGCTCGAGCGATCAGGGATCGCGAACATCCGATCGACCCTGACCGACTCGCGCCTCGTCGAGTGGGGCGACACCGCGTTGGCGACGATGGTCCTCGACCAGGCGTACACGCTCGACGGTGAGGATCGGGCGATCCATGCGCCAACAACGCTCGTCCTGCGCCGCGAGGCCGGCGCGTGGCGGATTGTGCTCGTCCACACCGTGCCGACGAGCGACGGAGCGTAGGCCAAGAACGGGCCGAACCGACTCCCCTTTCCGGCCGCTTCGACGGGTCTGCGCATAACCAGTCGATCGTCGTGGGATCGGTGGCGACCGCGGCGGACCTTCCCGCTGGGGCGGTGTGCTGGCGAGCGCGTTGCACCAGGACCCCTCTGCGGGCCACGCGTAACCAGGGCTCGTGGAGCGGACTCCAGGCAGAACCCCGCGAAGCGCACCAAGAGGGCCCCTGCCCACGAAGCACCGAGCGCCGAGGGCCGGATGACGCGCCGGCGCCTTGCCGACCGGCGCGCGCTGCATGATGAGCTTTCGGGACAAGTCCTGGCTCGGCGTGGCACTCCGCCTGGCTGCTCCTATCAATGCGACTGGATAACGCCGGTGGAGCACCGTGCGGACGACCGGGATGCTCCTTTTGCTAAGCAGCGCAAGTGCGCCGACGTCGCCGACACGTGCACGGCCGCCGATCCCCGGCGGGCAGCGCCCGTCGAAGTATTCTCGAGCAAGCTCGCAGACGCCCACGTGGGATGCTTCGCAACGAAGACCAGGTGGAGCCCGCGGGGCAGCATTGTGTGTCGTTGTGGTGGTTGACGACCGAGCACAACCACTCCCCACCCCAGCACAGCCACTCCCCACCCCAGCACAGACGCCCAGCTCAGATGTGAAGCCAACCGTCGCCACGGGCCAGACGGACATGCGGATGCGCAAGCCGATGCAGTACCCGCTCAACACCGTGGGGCGCTCCGGCAGCGTCGACGGAGCGCGGGCGAGCACCGTCCGCGGCCCGGCAGCGTCAAGTGCTCCGGTCAGCTCGAGGCGAGGTTGGCCGCGATCACGATCTCGACCTCGTCGCGGACCTTCAGCGCACCCATCAGCCCCCGGTAGGGCTTGACCCCCCAGTCGCTCTGCGTCAGCGGGATCGTGCCGCTGATGCCGCCGCCCTCCTCCACGTTCAGATGCGCGGTGACATGCCGGGTGCTGCCGGCCATCGACAGCTCGCCCTCGACCGTGAGCCGGCCACCGCCGTCGGCTAGACGCCGCTCGAGCGGACCTGGATCGGGTGGCTCCCGAGGATCTTCTCGTCGATGTTCTCGCGTATCTCGAGGCGGTCCTTGTCCGTCAGCGCCTCGACGCCGCGCAGGCCCTCGCGGACCTCGAGCGAGCGCGGGTCGGCGTTCAGCACGATCGTCCAGCCGGCGGGCTCGTCGGCGACCTCGACCGTCGCGTCCTAGCGCATGACGTCGATGATCAGGTCGTGACCCGCCTTGGCGGCCACGCCCTCGCGGTAGCTCCTGACCTGCAGCGACGCATTGTCGGGGCCGAGCCTGCGGGTGCCCATCGGCAGAGCCATACGTTGCCGTTTGTCTGTGGCGTTTTTAGCGTCAAGCCGAGCGGTGGATGGGTTGGCGGCGCGGATGGCGGGCGAGGCGTGGGCGCGGTGGGTGGTCTGGATGGGGTGCGCCCGGGCGCCCGGCTGAGCAGACCGGCTTTCACGGAGACCGGGTTAGGTGGGTTCCTCTCTTCATTTCTCGAGAGATGGTGGTCTCGGTCCGGGGAGCGTAGAGGGCCTCCCACTCAGCCGGTGGAACATCGCGAGGGCCTCGTGCGGGCCGGTGTGTTTGAACCAGCCGGTGTACTCCGCGAGCTCGCGCTGCGATTGCTGGGGACGAATACGTGCGGCGCACCGACGGGTCCTGGCTGGCAGGAAGGCCGCGCTCTCGCGTGGCATCGACGGGCTCTCGGAATGGAGAACCACCACGCCAGAGCCGCGCGCTCGTCGGGCACGACTGCTCGTGCCGCGAGAACCGGCCATCCGTCCGGTGGTTCGGCTCGTTTGCGCGGGCCTCGTCGTCGTTCGGAGGTAGCTCCGAGGTAAGCCTCGGCTTGCTTACCGGCATGCCGGTTGTCGCCTGAGAGCCCATGGTGCGCGCGCTGTGTCTCGCGCACGATGCGCTGCATGACCGATCAGCGCGGCAAGTCGCGGAGATCCACGATCGAAACGGCTCCGCGGCGTAGTGCGTCGTTGGCAAGCCGCATGCGGCGGCTCGAGTACTCGGCGGGCACGCCGAATTTGTCGTACAGGTTTGCCAGGTGCTGCTTCACCGCGGCCTGCGTGACGACGAGCTCCTCCGCGATCGCCCGCGTCGACGCCGGCTCCGTGAAGAGATCACGCGTGAGCAGCGGGCGACAGAGCGCGACGAGCACGTCGCGCTCGCGGGCGGTCAGAGAGGGGGGTGCGGCTTCGCTCTCGGTCTGGGCCCCTCCGGCGGCCTCGAGGTCGCGGAAGATCAGCCGGGTCTGGCCGACGCGGATCTCGTCCCCGTGGCGCACACGCTGGGCCGACCAGATGCGCGTGCCGTTGAGCCACGTCCCGTTCGAGGAGCCGAGGTCGGTAACGCACCAGCCGGCGGCGAACCGCTCGAGCACGGCGTGGAGGTGGCTCGCGGTCGGGTCGTCCGGGATCGCGACGTCGTTTTCGGGCGACTTGCCAATCGTCATCCGGTCGCTCTCCAGCGGCTGCCGCCAGTTGCTGGTGGCCGTCATGACCTCGATCTGCGGTCGCACGCGGCGAAGCCTATGTCCGAGGGCGCCTCGAGGAGGCGCCTGAACCACCAATGGTCCGGGCCGATTGCAGCGGGCCCGACCGCGAGGAGTCCACATGTCCACTCGTCACACCCACCGCCGCACCCTCATCGGCGCGGTCGTCTGCGCACTGCTCGCATCCGCGCTCACCAACGTGGTGCCGGCCGGTGCGCGTCAGCGGACGCTGGCCGGAGCGCCTGCGGCGTCCAGCGCGGCGATCCTCGGCGCCAACGGCCCGATCGCTTTCGAGCGGTTCGCCACGAAGCACGAGGACGACAGGACGGCGCAGATCTTCGTGCGCTCGCCCTCGGGTGCCGTGCGTCAGATCACCCACTTCCGGGGCGGCGCGTTCAACCCCGCCTGGTCGCCCGACGGCGTGCGCATCGCGTTCGACCGCTGGTTCGTCGCCCAGCGCCAGCCCGACCAGATCCTCACGATGAACGCCGACGGGTCGGACGCGCGCCCGCTCACGAGCGGCTGCACCGCCGCGAACTGCCTCGCCGACGACTCGCCTTCGTACTCGCCCGACGGCAGCCAGATCGCGTTCGTGCGCCTCTACAAGCCGCTGGTGGAGGATCGCCCGTCGGCGGCTGACCTCATGCTCGTCCCCGCCGCCGGCGGCGCGCCGCGGGTGCTGCGGCACTTCGCCGGCGACCCGATCCCGCTCCAACCCGCGTGGTCGCCGGACGGCACGCGGCTCGTCTTCGCGCTCGAGACGGCGAAGCAGCCGACGAAGCAGACCGATGTGCTGGGGGCGCTCAACGTGCTCGACGTGGCCGGCGGTGCGATGACGCAGATCACGCCGATTGCGCTCGGCGCGAGCGACCCCGACTGGTCGCCCGACGGCAGCCGGATCGTGTTCAACTCGCAAGGCGGCCACAGCCCGTTCGTCTACGTCGTGCGCCCCGACGGCAGCGGGCTGCGGCGGATCACGCGCCGGACGCGCGTGTTCAGCCTCAACCCGTCCGACCCGCCGGTGGCGCTGGTCGCGCAGTTCCAGCCGAGCTGGTCGCCGGACGGCCGCCAGATCCTGTTCACGAACGAGCCGAAGCCGTGCTCCGGCCATCACCGCGACTCATGCTCGCGCGATCCGAAGGACGCGCAACCGCGCAACGTGTTCGCGATGAACGTCGACGGAACCGGGGTCCGGCGGCTCACGCGCAGCCCGCGCTTCGAGGGCCAGCCCGCGTGGGCCCGCGCGAGCTGAGCCTGGGCGCCTCCGACCCGCGGCCGTGCCGGCATCTCCGCGTGCCGATCATGGGACAGGAGCGCCGCGTGCCCGCGCACGCGGCGCTCTTGCTGTGACGCCGCAGGGACGCGAACCCGCGACGGCGGCTCTTGGATTTTCCGCGTCGCTGCCGCTCGTCGGGGCATGAAACGGCTCGCCGAAGGCGCCTGTGACGTCCGGCGGTCGGCCTAGGTTCGGCCGACGCTGGCCGCAGCGCGCGCACAGGAACGCTACTGCGCGTCCTCCGGCAAGTCCGGCGCAATCGACCCGGCCGGTTCGCCGCCGAGGCGCACGGCCGCTACTAGGCGTCCTCCGGCGAGCCCCACCCGCTTTTATGTCCGAAGTCGCCGGAGCCGTCGGAGGGCACGCCGTGGCTGCCGATCACGCTCACGGCCGCCGTCGCGATGGCCGTCATCGCCGCCGGCTCGACCGCGGCCCGTCGGCTGCGCCTGCGCCGGCCCACCGAGTCGCATCGTAGCCACGTCGACGCCCGCCTTTCCCCGGGGGGCGCCACGGCGCGTCGAGCTCATCCGCCGGCGCGAGCCCGACATGCACACCGTCCGCCTCTCGACCGTCGCAGGGATCCGGACCGCGCGGCCGATTCGAGCCCTCCGCGTGATGTTGCTTGAGTGCGAACGAAGCGCGGTGTACGGTCGGGCGTGCGGGGTGAGGGCCGATGGCTGAGCTTCTCCACAACCGCTACGAGCTCGTCGCGTCTCTCGGGGCGGGAGGCGAGGCGCGCGTCGTCAAGGCGCTCGACCGCCGGCACGACCGCTTCGTCGCGCTGAAGATCCGCCGGATCCGCAACGGCCGCGTGCGCGAGGAGCTGCTGAGCGAGGCGCGGATCCTGCTCGCCATCTCGCCCCACCCGGCCCTGCCGCTCGTCCGCGAGGACTTCTTCGAAGCCGACAGCTACGTGGTGGCGATGGACTGGGTCGACGGCGTCGACCTGGCAACGCTGCTGGCCGATCGCGGCCGCCCCGGCCTGGCGCCCTCCAGCGCGCTCGCCTATCTCGCGCAGGCGGCGGAGGCGCTGACCCACCTGCACTCGCAACACCCATCGGTGATCCACGGCGACGTGAAGCCGGCGAACCTGATCCTCACGCGCGGCGGTCGGGTCAAGCTCGTCGACTTCGGCCTCTCGTCGGCGCCGGACGCCCCGCCCCGCCGCACCGGCACGCCCGGCTTCCGCGCGCCCGAGCTGGCAACGGACGGCGTTGCGTCGCGCGCCAGCGACATCTACGCGCTAGCGGCGACGGCGTTCGCGCTGCTCACAGGGTCGGCGCCGTCCGGCGTGCTGCCCTCGTGGGAGGGCATCGACCGCGAGCAGGCCGAACAGCTCGAGGCGGCGATCCGCCTCGGCTTGGCGACCGACCCGGCGCGCCGCCCCGCGAGCCCCGGAGAGCTGGTGGAGCGCCTGCGGGCGGGCTGGGGCGCCGCGCTCCCGACCGGCTTCGTGACGTTCTGCATGTCAGACATCGAGGGCTCGACGGCGATGTGGGACGCCGATCCCGGCGCGATGGCCGAGGCGGTCGTCCGGCACGACGAGATCATCGGCGACCAGGTGGAGTCGCGCGGCGGGAGCCTCATCGAGTCGATGGGCGAGGGCGACTCCACCGTCTCGGTGTTCGACTCGGCCCCCGACGCGCTCGAGGCCGCGCTCGCCGCGACCCGGGCGCTCGCCGACGCGCCATGGCCCGACGGCCTGCGCATCGCCGTGCGCTTCGGGCTCCACAGCGGGGAGGCCGACCGCCGCGGCGCCGATTACTATGGACCGGCGACCAACCTTGCCGCGCGACTGCGCGGCGAAGCCGACGGCGGCCAGATCTTCCTCTCGTCGGTGACCGCCGACCTGGTGGCCAACCGCCTCCCGGTCGGGTGTGATCTCGTGGACCTCGGGCCACACCGCCTGAAGGGAGTCAGCGCGCCCGAGCGGATCCGCGCGCTCAGCGGCCCCGGCGTCGATGCCCCGCGCCCCGTCACCGAATGCCCGTACCGCGGCCTGCTCGCGTTCGAGGCCGAGGACCGCGAGTTCTTCTTCGGGCGCGAGGAGGTCGTCCGCGACCTCCTGCGGCGCCTCACCCCGGGCCGGCTGGTGGCGCTGGTGGGCGCGTCGGGTAGCGGCAAGTCCTCGGTCCTGCGCGCCGGCCTCGTCGCCGCCGTGAACGCCGGCGAGGTCGAGGGCGTCGAGAGCGTCCGGCTGGTGGTCCCCGGCGCCGACGCGGGGGCGGACTCCGCGGGTGTGACCGGCCAGGTCGTGGTCGTCGACCAGTTCGAGGAGCTCTTCACCTTGTGTGAGGACCCGACGCGGCGGCGCGCCTTCGTCGACGCCATGCTCGACCTCCCCGGCCCGGTGGTGATCGGCGTGCGCGCCGACCGCTACGGTCAGCTCAGCACCCACGGCGAGCTGGCGCGCGCGGTCGCCGAGAACCAGATCCTGCTGGGCGCGATGACCGACGCCGAGCTCGAGCGCGCGGTCACCGAGCCGGCGCGGCTGGCCGGGCTCAAGCTCGAGCCGGGGCTGGTCGAGCTCGTCCTGCGCGATGTCGCCGGCGAGCCGGGCGCGCTCCCACTGCTCTCGCACGCGCTGCGCGCCACCTGGGAACGACGCGAAGGACGAACCGTGACCGTCGACGCGTACCGCCGCAGCGGCGGCGTGGCATCGGCCGTCGCTCAGACCGCGGACACCCTGGTGGGAGCGCTGCCCGACGAGCAGCGACCGCTGGTGCGCAACCTGTTCCTGCGGCTGACGGAGCTGGGAGAGGGCATCGAGGACACCCGCCGGCGCGTGCCGATCGGCGACCTCGTCGCCGAGGGCGCAACGCTCGACACCGTCCAGGCCCTCCTCGGGCACCTCGCCCAGGCGCGCCTGCTGACGCTCGGCGAGGACACCGCCGAGGTCGCCCACGAGGTGCTCATCCGCGAGTGGCCCGCACTGCGCCGCTGGCTCGACGAGGACCGCGAGGGGCTGCGCCTGCACCGCCGGCTGGGAGACGCCGCCCGCCTGTGGGAATCCGGCGGCCGAGAGGCCTCCGACCTGTATCGCGGCGCCCGGCTTACGGCCGCCCTGGAATGGGCGCAGCAGCACCGCAGCAACCTGAACGCCACCGAGAGTGCGTTCCTCGAGGAGAGCCGGCAGGCTGGCGAGCGCGACGCCGACCGGCAGCGACGCGCCAACCGCCGGCTTCGGGGACTCCTCGTCGGTACGGCGGTCTTCCTGGCCGTGGCGCTCGTCGCGGGCGCGCTGGCGCTCGTCCAGCGGGGTCGAGCGCGCGATGCCCAGCGGACGGCCGAGGGCCAGGCGCTGCGTTCGGACGCCGAGCGGGTCGGTGCCCTGGCGGTGGCCGACACCACGCTCGATCGCCGTCTCCTGCTCGCGGTGGCCGCGATGCGGCTGGACGACCGGGTGGAGACCCGCGGTGACCTGTTGAGCGTCCTGCAGGCGACGCCGGCGGCATTCCGGCTGATTCGCCCCTCCGCGAGCGATATCACGGCGCTGGCCGTGAGCCCGACGGGAAGGCTCCTTGCCTCCGGTGACTCCGCGGGAGGGGTGCGCTTCTACGACATCCGCACGTGGCGACCGATCGGACCGGCGGTGCGGCTCGCGGGGCAGGTGTCCGGCCAGGCGATGGCCTTCGCCCCGGAGGGAAACGTGCTGGCGGCGGCGACGGCCACCGGAGGGAACCGATCGGACCTGTACCTCTTCCAGCCCCCGTCACGCACTGCGCGCCTGGTCGCCTCCTGGCCCTCCGTTCCCTCGGCCCTCGGTCCGCCCAGGTACACGCGCGTCGCGTTCTCCCCCGACGCAACGCGTCTCGCCGTCGCCGTGGCGACGGCCGCGCCGGGCTCGCCCGTGCCCACCGGCGAGCGCCTGCTCGTGCTCGAGATGCCGAGCGGACGCGTCGTCTGGCAGCGGAGGTACCCGCTGCGGCCGGGACAGCAGGAGGTGTCGGTGGCGTTCCGATCCGACGGCACGCTCGTGACCTCGGCACAGCAGGGCGAGACGCTGGTGTGGAGCGCCCGGAGCGGACGCATCGAGCGCAGGTTCCCCATCGGGGGGCCCTTCGGCATCTCGCCAGATGGTCGCTTCGCGGGACTCGCCCGCAACAGCCCGGATCCGGCGAACCCCAGCGCGTCGCTGGCGGTGCTCGATCTGACCACGGGGCGGCGCCGGGCCATGACGCCCCTGCCCGCCCAGGGCTGGATCGTCTCGGTCGCCTTCACCCCCGACGGCCGGCGCCTCGTCGGTAGCTCGTTCGAGGGCGCCCTGCGCGTCTGGGATCTCGCCTCGGGCGTGATCGTGCAGACCTTCGCCGGCCTGGTGTCCGGCACCAACCTGGCCGTGACTCCCGACGGGCGCACGGTCGTCACGGCAGCCGAGACGGGCACCGTGGCGGCCTGGGACCTCTCCGGGTCGCAGCAGCTCGCGCGGGAGTCCCGCTGGGACGCCCCCGACGGGGGGTGCCTGAACACGCCCTGCTTCGTGGTCAACCCCCAGAGCACGCTGATGGCCGCCAGCCAGGCCAACGGGACGGTTGCGGTGATCGATCTCAGGACGCGGCGGGTGATCGACACGCTGCCCGCTGGAAGCGGGCGGCCGGCGGAGGCCTTGGCGTTCTTCCCCGACGGCCAGCGGCTCGCGGTGGGAGGCGTTTCCAGGCGCTTCACCGGACGCCTGACGCTGTGGGACGTCCGCGCGCGAAAGGTCCTGCGCAGCATCCGGTTCGCCAAGCCGGTCTGGTGGGTCGCGGTCACCCCGGACGGCCGTCGCCTGGCCGTGCAGACGCGCAACGCCGTCAGTCCCCTGTCACGCGTCGAGGTGCGGGACGTCGCGTCGGATCGCGTCCTGTACTCCCGCACGACCACGATCGACAGGGGGCGCGGCGGCCTGTTCTTCAGCCCGGACGGTCGCAGGCTCGCGGTGCTCATCTGCTGTCGGCCCGGCTCGCCGATCGAGGTCTGGGACGCTCGCTCGGGGAAGCGCGAGCTCAGCGTGCCCGTCGACGGCCATGCGACCAGCCTGGCCTTCTCGCCCGACGGCCGGCTGCTGGCGGCCGCCACGAACGGCGGCAGGATCCTGCTCTTGGACGCCGAGGACGGTGCACGCGTCGGCCCGGCGATCGAGGTCGGAAAGACCGAGATCGATCCGGTCTCGTTCTCACCGGACGGCCGCCTTCTCGCGGCCAGCTCGGCGGACGCGACCGCCGCGGTGTGGGACGTCGCAACGCGCACGCGGCTCGGGACGACCTTCCCCGCCGTGCAGGGGGCGCCCATCGCGCATTTCGCACCCGACGGCGACCTCGTGATCGCCTATGACGCCGATGCCGTCAAGTGGCCGATGAACCCGCGGACGTGGGCGCGCTTCGCGTGCGACGTCGCCGGCCGCGACCTCACCCCCGCGGAGTGGGAGGACATCCTGCCCGACCGGGACCACGAGCGCGTCTGCCCGCCTTAAGCGCTCAGCCCTCGCCAGCAGCAACTGACGACGCGGAGGTCGTGCGGTGTTGTTGTCGTGAAGCTCGGCGGGGTGGAGTTGACACCTCGCACCGGCGGTCGAGGGCGCTGCTGCGGGCAAGGGTTGCCAGGGCGGCGCCAGGCGCGCGCCCCGTCGCGAATGATCCGGTCCGGCCAAGCGCGCTGAAGGTAAAGCGAGGTGGCACCGCCGCAATGGAGGGCGAGACGAACTGAGCGCGACCACCGCTTGAGATTTTCAGCAGTGGTGCTGCTCAACGATGGGAGCGAGAGCCACGCGTCGGCTGGGCGCATTCGATGTGGCCGCCGCTGTCAAGGCCGGTTGAAAAGTGGACCACCTGCGCCGGTTGAAAAGTGGACCACCCCCGGGGGGGCGTCGAGCCTGGCCGGACGATGCCCGTTCGCTGTTCGAAGTCTGATCCGGGTGTCGGGTGGTGAGCGCTGCGGAGGCGAGCCCGGAGGGCGAGCTGGAGCGGCGTTCACCGCGCGCGGCGCCCGAGGGGGTGTCGTGGCGCGTCGGCGCTTGTGTCGGTGCGTGTAGAGCCGTTCTGCGGGCGTGCGCGGCGCGCCCGCGGGTGATCTGTCAGGCAATATCGGCGGTTCTGGCGGCTGGGCGGGCGTCGAGGTCCTTGCGCGTAGCCGGTAGCTGTCGCCCTTGAGGGAGAGGATCTCGGCGTGGTGGATGAGCCGGTCGATCATGGCGGTGGCGGCCATGTCGTCGCCGGAGATCTCGCCCCACGCGCTGAAGGGCTTGTTGGACGTGACGATCATCGAGGCGCGTTCGTAGCGCGAGGACACCAGCGAGAACATGAGGTTGGCGGCCTCGGGGTCGAACGGGATGTAGCCGACTTCGTCGACGACGATCAGCGGGATGAACGACAGCCTGCGCAGTTCGGGTTCGAGGCTGCCGTGGCGCTTGGCGTCCGACAGACGCGCGACCCACTGCGTGGCGGTGGCGAAACCGCGCGCGCTGAGCGGCCAGGCACGCGCGGATCGACAGCGCGCTCGCGAGGAGGCTTCATGTCTGTCAAGAGCAGATGCCGATGGTCCTCGGGCGGCGACGAGGAGAGGTCGGGGCCGCAGTGGGTCCGATGGTTTCGAGGAGGCGGAACAGGTGGCGGGCGACGTAGCGCTTCAGGCAGCGCTTGAGGCAGCGCTTGATCTCGCGCGGGGTCTTGCCCTCGGCGGCGCGCCAGGTGGCGGGCGACGTAGCGCTTCAGGCAGCGCTTGAGGCAGCGCTTGATCTCGCGCGGGGTCTTGCCCTCGGCGGCGCGCCAGGTGGCGTAGGCGCGGGTGGCGGGATCCTGCTGGAGGCGGGTGAGGACGATCGTGTGCAGCGCGCAGTTGAGCTGGCGGTCGCCTGCGCGGTTGAGGCGGTAGCGGATCGTCTGTTTCCAGGCAAAGACGTTGACCGACGCGGGCGCCGTGCTGGACGACGTGCTGGCGCGCGCCCGTGACCGAGAGGATGTCGACCTGTCCGCGGTGGAGCTCATCAGTCCGCCCGGCGACCGCCAGGTGACCCTGCCGCCGGTCGCAGGGTTGGGCCACGCTGCGCCCCCCGTGCCGTTCACGGGCAACCTCGCCGACGGGTCGTAGCCGGCGAGCGAGCACGACGTCCAGATGATCGGGACGCTTAGCGACGCGCGCCCCCGCAATCGTCACCTCAAGCGGCGATCCCGTGGTCGGCGCTCGCCGGCGCGCACCGGCCGCCCCCGGATCGCCGGCGCGGCAGCGGCGTGAGACCGCCGCCGCGCGTTCGGCGCCCGGCGTCAACTCCTTCTCGACGTCGTCTGTCGTGACTCGCTCGGGCCGGACCGGACTGGCGGCCGCGTCGCAGACCGGGCGCGGTCGACCACGTCGCGCCGGGTGCGAGCCTCGGGGATCGTGTCCTGCTCGCGTGCCTGACCGTGGCGCGCCATCTGTCGGTAGCGCGCGAACAGGCGGCGGATCTCGTCGAGCGCCTGCTGGTCTTCTCGTCGCTTGTCCCGGACCGCTTCTGCTCTCACATCCACGGGGGACCACCTCCTATCGGGCGGGACCGGACCAAGCCTACGCCGATGTCACCTGCCGCGGGCGCGGAATTCGCTCGCCCGCGCGCGGCCCGGTCGCGCCGGTTGACGCGCCCGCATGCCTCTCGGATACTCGATCCGGCGACGCTACACGGAACAGGAGGAACCCACCATGCACGCGCGTGTGGCCTTCTACAAGCTGCGGTCCGGCTCGCTCGACGACGTGGTGCACACGGTCGAAGCCCCGGGGGGTCTGATGGAGATCTTCAGCGGGCAACCGGGATTCCGGTCCTACGAGCTGATCGACGCCGGCGCCGGGCTGATCTCGGTGTCGCGCTGGGAGTCCTCGGAGCAGGCGCAGGCCGCGACCGAGGGCGCCGCGGCATGGGTTGCGGAGAACATCGACGACCTGGTGAAGCTGCAGCAGAGCAACACCGGCGAGATCGCGCTGTCGTCCATGGTCGCCGCCTCGGGCCCGAGTTGACACGGCCGCCGGGTCCGCGCCCCCCCTGGCGGGGGCGCGGACGGGCGGGTGCGGTCGACCGCGTCGGCGCCACGCCGGGATCTGTGCTTCGGAGAGCGCCTCCAGCGCGGCGGTGAAACACGGCACCGAGGCCCGGGCCTCGCCGACACCGACGATCCCGATCCCGGTCTTCTTGTGGATCACCGCGGTGGTGATGAGCGGGGCCGGGCCGCGGCGTCTGCTGAGACCCAGCTCATCCGGTCATGGCCACCGGCTGCGGCCCGGGATCGGGGCGCCACCGGCGTGTCCAGGAGGTCCCTTGCGCTCGGAAGCCAGGCGGCGGCGAACAGCAGATGGCGCCGCTCGGTCACGCCGCGACGATGGTCATCGGCCGTCCGAGGACGCTCGGCCCAGACACGCCGCGCGCCGACGGTATGTGGCGGCGGGCCGTTGCGCGGCGCTCACGCGGTCAGCCGCCCGCCTCGGATCGCGGACGCTCGGCATGCAGAGCCCCGGCCGCCGGCGTATAGACACTGGAATGGCCGTCCTCCCAGTCGATGCGGTAGCGCGGCGCTGGGTCCTCGCGCAGAACTTCTCGGATGGTCCCGGCGCGTGCGCGGCGCTCCGTCGACTCGGCCTCCGCGACGACGCGATCTCCGACCTGGAAGGTCATTGCCTCCTCCCTTCGATTGCTGCTGGCTCAGCGTACGGATTGAACGCGGGTGCAGGCAAGCGCGTCGTGACGCGACGCTCAACCAGGACTGTCGGACCCCGCGCCGAGCAGCAGCACGGCCCGGGGCGCCAACCACGGGCGCTCTGGGCACGCCGGCAGGCAACCCGCCGTCTGCCTGCACCCGTGTGCGGTACGTCTGGCGGCGGCGGCAGCGAGCGCCTCGCGAGCGTCGGGGCAATGCACTATCTCGATGACCCTGTCGTCGCGGCAGGTCGCGAGGCTGGCGACCGGCGCCGCGGGCCCGGCGCCGTGGGCTGGCGGGCGCATGATGACGACCACGTTGTCCCCGGC
>Ga0207688_10001049_pt1 | contig 14150 bp, 4 predicted proteins | sample KBSMiscanthusM4_FD_184296 | JGI IMG/M metagenome (GOLD analysis project Ga0207688, IMG submission 184296) | Miscanthus rhizosphere microbial communities from Kellogg Biological Station, Michigan, USA - M4 (SPAdes) (version 2) | ecosystem: Host-associated > Plants > Roots > Rhizosphere ...
GAGCTGCACCATCTCGTCGGAGGTGTTGCCGATCTTCACGTTGACCTTGCAGCCGGTCTGCTGTTCGAACGGCGTCACCCAGTCGACGCTCTTGTCGTTGGAACCGTTCTCGGCGTAGCCCGCCCAGGCGATGAGGTTCAGCTGGCCTTCGCCGTTGCCGACGGCCGAGAGAGGCTCGAGCTTCGGCGGTGTTTGTCCGTTGCCGCCGGATTGCTCCGAGCTTGAACAGGCAGTGGAAAACGGTAGGACCAGAGCAGCGCACGCGGTGAGTGCAAGACCGATTCGCACGGCGGTGGATGTCATGGCTACTCCTCGAATTTCAATTGGTGGACGGCCTTTTCGGGCCAGGCCAACGTGATCGGCGTTCCGTGGTGGAGGTCTGGCGGCAACCAGGTGCTTGCGGTGAGAACGGTGGCGGTGAGCGTGACTCCTGGCGGAGCGGTGGCGGCGATGCGTGTCGTGGGACCGGCGTAGATGATCTCGGACACCGTCGCGTCGACCGTGTGCACCCCGGGCACCGGATCGGTGCCAGGCCGGAACACGCCGATGCGTTCCGGTCGGATGACGAACATCCCCGGCCGGCCCATGAGTGCCTCGGCGGCCCCTCCGTCGAGGACGTTGGAGGTGCCGACGAAATCGGCGACGAAGCGGTTGGCGGGGTTTTCGTAGACGTCGCGGGCGTTGCCGACTTGTTCGATGCGTCCGTCGTTGAAGACGGCCAGCCGGTCGCACAGGGTCAGCGCCTCGTCCTGGTCGTGGGTGACGATGACGAATGTGATGCCGACCTCGCGCTGGATCGCCTTCAGTTCGATCTGCATCTGTTCGCGCAGTTTGAGATCCAGTGCGCCGAGGGGCTCGTCGAGCAGCAACACCCGCGGCCGTCCGACCAACGCCCTGGCTAGCGCGACGCGTTGACGTTGTCCTCCCGATAGTTGCGCGGGGCGCCGTGGCGCGTGGTCGGTCAGCCGCACCATGTCGAGCGCGTCGGCGGTGCGGCGCCTGCGCTCGGCCTTGGGCACGCCCTTGACCTTCAGCCCGTATTCGACATTCTGTGCGACCGTCATGTGCGGGAACAGGGCGTACTCCTGGAAGACGGTGTTGACGTCGCGGTGGCGTGCAGGCAGTGCGGTGACGTCGACACCGCCGAGTTTGATCACGCCGGCGGTGGGTTGCTCGAACCCCGCGACCATCCGCAGCACCGTCGTCTTACCCGAACCCGACGGCCCGAGAATCGCGAAGAGCTCGCCGTCGCCCACGGTCAGGTCTGCGCCCTCCACGGCCACCACGTCACCGAAAACCTTGCGGACACCGATCAGCTCGATCTGTGGATCGTCAACGGCGGCAGCGGTATTCGCATCCGGCTGCGAGCTGACAGTCCCCGAGGGCATGGCTCATCGTAGGAATTCCACGGTGTTGGCGCAGCTTCATTGCGGATTTCGTGATCTTGGCCGCGTGCGACCACTGGTTTCGCACATCTGGCGAGTTAGCCCGGCGACGCCAGGAACATCCTGGCCGCGTGTGGCACCCATGCCTGGACGTCGCCCGACTTGACCGTGGAGGTGTGCGTCCACAAATCGCGGACGTGATACTCGTCGGCGTGGCGCAAGCCGAGCCTCGTAGGGTGCGACTCTGTTGTCGCGCTGCGGAGCGCTCGGTTCATCAGCACCACTACGCACCGCCGCTCGACATCATCCAGAAACGCCGTCGGCAATCTTGATACAGATGTGACCAGTGGCGTTGCCGTGAAAAGCGATGTTGCTGTCGTACCCTGTGGCACGTGTCAATATCCCGGCGCGACGTGCTCAAATACGCCGCCGCGCCCGTGGTACTTGGTCTCGGCGCCGGCCTGGAGGCGGTGTCGTCGGCGCTGGCGCCCCCGCGGGCGGCTGCGGCGCCCCTCGGGATTCTGCTCGACTATGCAGCCGGCGTGATCGGGGCACGCGATCTGCGGGCATCTGGCGCGTTGGGCGCGATCCGGTACGTCTCCGATCGGCGGCCCGGGGGTGCCTGGATGCTGGGCAAGCCGATCCAGCTGCCCGAGGCCCGCGATCTCTATCAGAACGGGCTGAAAATCGTATCCTGCTACCAGTACGGCAAGCAGGACACCGCGGACTGGCTGGGCGGTCAGGACGCGGGCGTCGCGCACGCCAAGCGGGGCTGGCAGCTACACGTCGCGGCCGGTGGCTCATACGGCGCGCCGATCTACGCGTCGATCGACGACGACCCCAGCTACGACCAGTACAAGAGCCAGGTGGCGCCGTATCTGCGCGGCTGGGAAGCGGTGCTCGGCCATCAGCGCGTCGGGGTGTACGCCAACTCCAGGACCATCGACTGGGCGCTGCAGGATGGGCTGGGTTCCTACTTCTGGCAGCACAACTGGGGCTCGCCGCAGGGGTTCACGCATCCCGCCGCACACCTGCACCAGGTCGAGATCGACAAGCGCAATGTCGGGGGCGTCGGGGTCGACATCAACCAGATTCTGAAGCCCCGGTTCGGGCAGTGGGACTAAACGTTACTGATCAGTAAAGTAGAGCCAGCAACCCTTTTCCAGTAGCCGGCAGCCGAAAGAAGACAAATCGGGCCCAGTTGTCGACTCCGAGCGTGTCATTGTCTCTGGCGAGAAGAGCCCAATTTTTACATAACGATTACATAACAATACTGCCTTGATCTGCACTGTTATGTCTACTCGGCCGTAACCACCCGCATGCAGGACGTTTGTCCCACATACGTTCGGCCCTCGCGCAGGCGGGTGTTATCGAACTTGTGGTTACCCATGCGTAGAACTCGCCAGTAACCATTTGGGGCGAGAAAATGGTGCTGCGTCTTATGACACTCTTAGTACGGCTGGAGTGTCCGCCGGGCGGTCTACAAGACTGTCGGATGGCCCGTGTGCCGGACGCGCGTGAACCAGTCGGGATTCGACGCCGAATCGCACGGCCTCCGCAGGGGAGCGCAGGCCATCAACAGCTCCAGATAAGACAGCCACAGACCACGAGCGATACGCGCGAGACAGTACCGCGCGAGACAGTACCGAGGGAGATAACACGACGTGACGATCAACGAACAGAGCAGGGTGACCACCGGCCGCGAGAACCAGCCCATCGATAACGCAGGAGGATTTTCCTCTGCATACGCCCTCGTCGATCGATTGAACGCCGGAGAGCCGTATGCGGTCGCGTTCGGCGGCCAGGGCGGCTCCTGGTTGGAGAACCTGGAGGAGCTGGTCAGCTCGGCGGGCATCGAATCCGAGCTGAGTGAGGTCGTCGGTGAGGCGGCGCTGATTCTCGAGCCGGTTGCGCGCGAGCTCGTCGTCGTGCGGCCGATCGGCTTCGAGCCTCTGCAATGGGTCCGGGCGTTGGCCGCCGAAGAGCCGCTGCCCGCCACCACGCAGCTGATCACCGCCGCGATCTCCGGCCCCGGCATTCTGCTCGCCCAGATGGCCGCGATTCGCGCGCTGACGAGGCAGGGCCTCGACCTGTACGGAACCCCGCCGGTCGCGATGGCCGGCCACTCACAGGGCATCATGGCCGCCGAATCGCTGCGGGCCAAGGGCGCCAAGGATGCCGAACTACTGGCGCTGCTGCAGCTTATCGGCGCGGCCGGGTCGCTGGTCTCCCGGCGCCGCGGCATGGTCGGCCGTGGTGACAAATCGCCGATGGTCTCGGTCACCAATGTCGACCCGGAACGCATCGCCGAGCTTCTCGAGGAGTTCTCTCAGGACGTGCGCACCGTGCTGCCGCCCGTGCTGTCGATCCGCAACGGCAGGCGCTCGGTCGTCATCACCGGCACCCCGGAACAGCTTGGCCGCTTCGAGCTCTATTGCAGCAAGATCACCGAGAAGGAAGAGGCCGAGCGCAAGAACAAGATCCGCGGTGGTGCGGTGTTCTCACCCGTGTTCCACGGCGTGCAGGTCGAGGTCGGCTTCCACACCCCACGGCTGGCCGATGCTGTCGAGCTCGTCGACCGCTGGGCCGAAAAGTGCGGCATCGACGCCCAACTGGCGCATGAGATGGCCGAGGCCATCTTCGTACGCCCGATCGACTGGGTGGCCGAGGTCGAGCGCCTGCACAACTCCGGTGCGAAGTGGATCATCGACCTGGGCCCGAGCGACACCGTGACCCGCCTGACCGCTCCGGTCATCCGGGGCCTGGGCATCGGCATCGTTGCCGCGGCCACCCGCGCGGGACAGCGCAACCTGTTCACCGTCGGCGCCGAGCCCGAAGTGCCTCCCGCGTGGTCGAGTTATGCGCCGACCGCGGTGACGCTGCCCGACGGCTCGGTCAAGCTTTCGACCAAGTTCACCCGGCTCACCGGGCGCTCACCGATTCTGCTCGCGGGGATGACCCCGACGACCGTCGATGCCAAGATCGTCGCCGCGGCCGCCAACGCCGGCCACTGGGCCGAACTGGCCGGCGGCGGTCAGGTCACCGAGGAGGTCTTCGATGACCGCATTGCCGAACTCACCGGCTTGCTCGAGCCAGGTCGGGCCGTCCAGTTCAACACGTTGTTCCTCGATCCTTACCTGTGGAAGCTTCAGGTGGGCGGAAAGCGGTTGGTGCAGAGGGCCCGTCAGTCCGGCGCGCCGATCGATGGCGTCGTCGTCAGCGCCGGCATCCCCGACCTCGAGGAAGCCGTCGAGCTGATCGACGAGCTCAACAGCGTCGGCATCAGCCACGTGGTGTTCAAGCCGGGCACCATCGACCAGATCAAGTCGGTCATCAAGATCGCGGCCGAGGTTCCCGGCAAGGAGGTGATCGTCCACGTCGAGGGCGGCCGCGCCGGTGGTCACCACTCGTGGGAGGACCTCGACGATCTGCTGCTGTCCACCTACGGCGAACTTCGCAAGCTGCCCAACATCACCCTCTGCGTCGGCGGCGGCGTCGGCACCCCGGAGCGGGCCGCCGAGTACATGTCGGGTAGCTGGGCCGAGGCCTACGGGTTCCCGGCCATGCCCGTGGACGGCATCCTAGTCGGCACCGCGGCCATGGCGACCAAGGAGTCGACGACGTCGCCGGCGGTCAAGCAGATGCTGGTCGAAACCGCCGGTACCGACTACTGGATCAGTGCCGGAAAAGCCACTGGCGGTATGGCGTCCAGCCGCAGCCAGCTCGGTGCAGACATCCACGAGATCGACAACGCCGCCTCCCGCTGCGGTCGGCTGCTCGACGAGGTCGCCGGTGACGCCGAGGCGGTAGCTGCCCGCCGCGACGAACTCATCGCCGCGATGGCCGACACCGCGAAGCCGTACTTCGGCGACATCGGTGACATGACCTACCTGCAGTGGCTGCAGCGTTACGTCGAGCTGGCGATCGGCGACGGCGACAGCACCGCCGACACCAAGCTGCCGGACAGCCCGTGGTTGGCCGACACCTGGCGTGACCGGTTCGACGAGATGCTCAAGAGAGCCGAGGCCCGACTGCACCCGCAGGACTCGGGTCCGATCCTCACCGCCTTTGACGACAGCCCCGAAGGGCAAGCGCTGCTGGACAATCCGGAGCAGGCGATCGCCGCCTTGCTCGCGCGCTATCCCGAAGCCGAAACCCTGAAGCTGCACCCGGCCGATGTGCCGTTCTTCATCACGCTCTGCAAGACGCTGGGCAAGCCGGTCAACTTCGTCCCCGTCATCGACAAGGACGTGCGACGTTGGTGGCGCAGTGACTCGCTGTGGCAGGCCCACGACGCGCGCTACACCGCCGACCAGGTCTGCATCATCCCGGGCACCCAGTCGGTGGCCGGCATCACCCGCGTCGACGAACCTGTCGGCGAGCTGCTGGACCGCTTCGAGCAGGCCTCCATCGACAAGGTGCTGGCATCGGGCGTGCAGCCGACGCCGGTAGTGTCGCGCCGTCAGGCGCGCGTGGATGTGACCGGTCCCTTGGCCGTGGTGCTCGACTCGCCGGACGTGCTCTGGGCCGGACGTACCGCCATCAACCCTGTGCACCGCATCGGTGCGCCCGATGAGTGGCAGGTCAACGAAAACCGCAGTGCCACACACCCGTCCACCGGTGCTCGGCTGGAGCGGTCGGGTGACGTGGTGACACTAAGTGTTCCGCTGTCCGACATCTGGATCGACATCCGATTCACGCTGCCGTCCTGCACGGTCGACGGCGGCATGCCGGTCGTCACCGTCGAGGACGCATCGACCGCGATGCGCTCCGTGCTTGCGATCGCCGCAGGCGTCGACGGACCCGATGCGCTACCGCCGGTGCATGACAACACCGCCAAGGTCACGGTCGACTGGGATCCCGAGCAGGTTGCCGACCACACCGGTGTCACGGCTACGTTCGGCGCGCCGCTGGCGCCTGGAATGACCCTGGTGCCCGACGCCCTCGTCGGCCGCTGCTGGCCGGCGGTGTTCGCCGCCATCGGTTCGGCGGCCACCGACGACGGCTTCCCTGTCGTCGAGGGCCTGCTGAGCCTGGTGCATCTGGACCACGCCGCGCACCTATTGATGGCGATGCCCAAGACCAAAGCCGAGTTGACCGTCACCGCAACAACTTCGGCGGCGACTGACACCGAATACGGGCGCGTCATCCCGGTCGCGGTGGCCATCGCCGATGCCGAGGGCACGGTGTTGGCCACGCTGGAGGAGCGCTTCGCGATCCGCGGCCGCACCGGCGCTGCCGAGCTCGCCGATCCGCCGCGTGCGGGCGGGGCGATCACCGACAATGCGACCGACACGCCGCGTCGCCGGCGCCGGGACGTCACCGTTACCGCGCCGACGGACATGAGCGCGTTCGCGGTGGTCTCAGGGGATCACAACCCGATCCACACCGACCGCGCCGCCGCGCTGCTCGCCGGGCTGAAATCGCGCATCGTGCACGGCATGTGGCTGTCGGCGGCCGCACAGCACGTCGTCACCGCGACCGACGGCAAGCCCGCCCCGCCTGCGCGCGTTGTGGGTTGGACTTCGCGGTTCCTCGGCATGGTGCTGCCAGGCGACGAGATCGATTTCCGCGTCGACCGCGTCGGAATCGACCGCGGCGCAGAGATCATCGAGGTGGCCGCTCGCGTCGGCTCAGAGCTGGTGATGTCGGCGACCGCGCAGTTGGAAGCGCCCAAGACGGTCTACGCCTTCCCCGGGCAAGGCATCCAGCACAAGGGCATGGGCATGGAGGTGCGTGCCCGGTCCAAGGCCGCCCGCAAGGTGTGGGACACCGCCGACAAGTTCACCCGCGACACATTGGGTTTCTCGGTGCTGCACGTGGTGCGCGACAACCCGACCAGCCTGATCGCCAGCGGCGTGCACTACCACCATCCCGATGGTGTGCTCTTCCTGACCCAATTCACCCAGGTCGCGATGGCGACTGTGGCCGCCGCGCAGGTGGCCGAGATGCGCGAGCAGGGCGCGTTCGTCGAGGGTGCGATCGCATGCGGCCACTCCGTCGGTGAGTACACCGCGCTGGCCTGCGTCAGCGGTGTCTACGAACTGGAGGCGCTACTGGAGGTCGTGTTCCACCGCGGCAGCAAGATGCACGACATCGTGCCGCGCGATCACCTCGGCCGGTCCAACTACCGGCTGGCCGCGATCCGGCCGTCGCAGATCGATCTCGACGACGCCGACGTGAAGGCGTTTGTCGCTGACATCGCGGCGAGTACTGGAGAGTTTCTGGAAATCGTCAACTTCAACCTGCGTGGCTCGCAGTACGCGATCGCGGGCACTGTGCGCGGGCTCGAGGCGCTCGAGGAAGAGGTCGAGCGGCGCCGCGAGATCAGTGGCGGCAAGCGCTCGTTCATCCTGGTGCCGGGCATCGACGTGCCGTTCCACTCGTCTGTGCTGCGGGTCGGCGTTGCCGACTTCCGGCGCTCGCTGGAGCGGGTCATGCCGCGCGATAAGGATCCTGACCTCATCATCGGCAAGTACATCCCCAACCTGGTGCCGCGGCCATTCACGCTGGACCGCGACTTCATCCAGGAGATCCGGGATCTCGTGCCGGCCGAGCCGCTCGACGAGATCCTCGCCGACTACGACACGTGGCGGAACGAGAAGCCGGCCGAGCTGTGCCGCAAGATCGTCATCGAGCTGTTGGCCTGGCAGTTCGCCAGCCCGGTGCGGTGGATCGAGACGCTGGACCTGCTCTTCATCGAGGAGGCCGCCGGCGGTCTTGGCATCGAGCGGTTCGTCGAGATCGGCGTCAAGTCCGCGCCGACCGTCGCGGGCCTGGCGACTAACACGCTGAAGCTGCCCGAGTATTCGCACAACACAACGGAAGTGCTGAACTCCGAACGTGACGCGGCGGTGCTGTTCGCGACCGACACCGATCCGGAGCCGGAGGATGACGTCGAGGAAACGGCGGCTCCGGCAGCAGAGGCGGAGCCCGTCGAGGCCGCTGCACCGGCGGCACCGGCCGCGCCTGCCGCTCCGAGTGGTGGGCCACGCCCAGACGACATCAGCTACGACGCGGCCGACGCGACGACGGCTTTGATCGCGTTGTCGGCCAAGATGCGCATCGATCAGATCGAACCGCTGGATTCGATCGAGTCGATCACCGACGGTGCATCGTCGCGACGCAACCAGCTGCTCGTCGACCTGGGCTCCGAGCTCAATCTCGGGGCGATCGACGGCGCGGCCGAGGCCGATCTGGCCGGACTGAAGGGTCAGGTCGCCAAGCTGGCCCGCACCTACAAGCCTTACGGCCCAGTGCTTTCCGACGCGATCAACGATCAGCTGCGCACAGTGCTCGGCCCGTCCGGCAAGCGTCCGGCCTACATCGGCGAGCGGGTCAAGAAGACCTGGGAACTCGGCGACGGCTGGGCCAAGCATGTGACGGTCGAGGTGGCGCTGGGCACCCGCGAGGGCTCCAGTGTCCGCGGTGGCGGCCTTGGCGGTCTGCACGACGGTGCGCTGGCCGACGCTGCGACCGTCGACAAGGTCATCGACGCGGCTGTCGCGGCGGTGGGCGCGCGCCAGGGTGTGCCGGTTTCGCTGCCGTCGGCTGCCGGCGGTGGGGGCGGCGTGGTGGACTCCGCCGCGCTGGGCGAGTTCGCCGAACAGGTCACCGGCCGCAACGGCGTGCTGGCCTCGGCGGCCCGCTTGATCCTCGGCCAGCTCGGCCACGACACTCCGGTGAGCGTGCCCGAGGCCACCGACGCAGACCTCATCGAGCTGGTCACCGCCGAACTCGGTTCGGACTGGCCGCGTTTGGTGGCTCCGGTCTTCGACGGCCGCAAGGCGGTGGTGTTCGACGACCGCTGGGCCAGCGGCCGCGAGGACCTGGCCAAGCTGTGGGTGCTCGACGAGAGCGAGATCGACGCCGACTGGCCGCGCCTCTCGGAGCGGTTCGAGGGCGCGGGGAGCGTCGTCGGCACGCAGGCCACCTGGTGGCAGGGCAAGGCCCTGGCCGCGGGCCGCAACGTCCACGCCTCGCTGTACGGGCGTGCCGCGGCAGGCGCGGAGAACCCTGGCAAGGGTCGCTACGCCGACGAGGTCGCCGTCGTCACCGGCGCGTCGAAGGGATCCATCGCCGCATCGGTGGTGACCCAGTTGCTCAACGGCGGTGCGACGGTGATCGCGACGACGTCCAAGCTCGACGACGACCGGTTGGCGTTCTATCGCACCCTCTATCGCGACAGCGCCCGCTTCGGCGCCAAGCTGTGGGTGGTGCCCGCGAACATGGCGTCTTACAACGACATTGACGCGCTCGTTTCGTGGGTCGGCAGTGAACAGACCGAAAGCCTTGGGCCGCAATCCATCCACATCAAGGACGCCCAGACGCCGACGCTGTTGTTCCCGTTCGCGGCGCCGCGGGTGGCCGGTGATCTGTCCGACGCCGGTGCGCGCTCCGAAATGGAGATGAAGGTGCTGCTGTGGGCCGTACAGAGGCTGATCGGCGGACTGTCGCACATCGGAGCGGATCGTGATATCGCCGCACGTCTGCACGTCGTGCTGCCCGGCTCGCCGAACCGCGGCATGTTCGGCGGCGACGGCGCCTACGGCGAAGCGAAGTCCGCGCTTGACGCGGTGGTGTCGCGGTGGAAGGCCGAGTCGTCATGGGCACAGCGAGTTTCGTTGGCGCACGCGCTGATCGGCTGGACCAAGGGCACCGGGCTGATGGGCCACAACGATGCGATCGTCGGTGCGGTCGAAGAGGCGGGCGTGACGACGTACACGACCGATGAGATGGCGACCATGCTGCTCGGTCTCTGTGACATCGAGTCCAAGGTCGCGGCGGCGCGTGAACCGCTGCGGGTCGACCTGACCGGGGGATTGGCCGACGTCGACCTCGACATGTCCGAGCTGGCCGCCAAGGCCCGCGACGAGATGCCGCCCGCCGAGGACGAAGCAAGCGAAGAGCACGGAACCATCCGCGCTCTGCCATCGCCGCCGCGCGGTTACAAATCTGCTCCGCCGCCGGCGTGGGACGACCTCGACGTCGACCCCGCTGACCTGGTGGTGATCGTCGGTGGCGCCGAACTCGGCCCGTACGGCTCATCGCGGACCCGGTTCGAGATGGAGATCGACAACGAGCTGTCGGCGGCCGGCGTGCTCGAGCTGGCCTGGACCACTGGCCTGGTCAAGTGGGAAGACGACCCGACGCCGGGCTGGTACGACACGGAGACCGGCGATTTGGTCGACGAGGGCGAGCTGGTGGAGCGCTACCACGACACCGTCATCGAGCGGGTCGGCATCCGCGAGTTCGTCGATGACGGCGCGATAGATCCGGATCACGCCTCGCCGCTTCTGGTTTCGGTGTTCCTCGATAAGGACTTCACGTTCGTGGTGTCGTCGGAGGCCGAGGCCCGGCCGTTCGTCGACTTCGATCCTGAGCACACGGTCATCGCGCCGGTGCCGGACAGCGGTGACTGGCAGGTCACCCGAAAGGCGGGCACCGAGATCCGCGTGCCGCGCAAGACGAAGCTGTCGCGCACCGTCGGCGCACAGATCCCGACCGGCTTCGACCCGATGGTGTACGGCGTAACCCCGGACATGGTGTCCTCGATCGACCGATTGGCACTGTGGAACCTCGTCACGACGGTCGACGCCTTCCTATCCGCGGGCTTCACCCCGGCCGAGCTGATGCGCTGGGTGCACCCCAGTCTGGTAGCCAGTACGCAGGGCACCGGCATGGGCGGCATGACATCGATGCAGACGATGTACCACGGCAACCTGCTGGGCAGGAACAAGCCGAACGACATCCTGCAGGAGGTCCTGCCGAATGTCATTGCCGGACACGTGGTTCAGTCCTACATCGGGAGCTACGGCGCGATGATCCACCCGGTCGGCGCATGCGCCACCGCGGCGATATCGGTCGAAGAGGGCGTGGACAAAATCCGGCTCGGCAAGGCCGAGTTCGTGGTGGCAGGCGGTTACGACGACCTGACGCTGGAGGCCATCATCGGATTCGGTGACATGGCGGCCACTGCCGACACCGCGATGATGCGTGCGAAGGGGATCAGCGATTCGAAGTTCTCCCGCGCCAACGACCGTCGTCGGCTCGGGTTCGTCGAGGGACAGGGTGGCGGGACCATCCTGCTGGCCCGTGGTGACCTCGCACTCAAGATGGGTCTGCCTGTGCTGGCAGTCGTCGCCTACATTTCGTCCTTCGGTGACGGTGTACATACGTCGATCCCCGCTCCGGGGCTCGGTGCGCTGGCCGCCGGAAGCGGAGGCAAGGATTCGCAGCTGGCGCGTTCGCTCGCGAAGTTGGGTGTCGGCCCTGACGACATCGCTGTGGTGTCCAAGCACGACACCTCCACGCTGGCCAACGACCCGAACGAGACCGAACTGCACGAGAGGTTGGCGGCCGCGCTCGGTCGTTCACCGGGCGCACCGCTGTTCGTGGTGTCGCAGAAGAGCCTGACCGGTCACTCGAAGGGTGGCGCTGCGGCGTTCCAGATGATGGGGCTGTGCCAGATCCTGCGCGACGGCGTCATACCGCCCAACCGCAGCCTGGACTGCGTCGACGACGAACTTGCCAGCGCTGAGCACTTGGTCTGGCTGCGCGACACCCTGCGGCTGGGGGACAAGTTCCCGCTGAAGGCGGGTCTGGTCACCAGCCTCGGGTTCGGTCACGTGTCGGGTCTCGTCGCGCTGGTGCACCCGCAGGCGTTCCTGGCCGCACTCAGCCCTGAGGAGCGCGAGGCGTACCGGGAGCGTTCGGACGCCCGGGTGCTGGCCGGTCAGCGTAGATGGGCGTCGGCGATCGCCGGTGGGCGGCCGCTCTATGAGAAGCCGGCGGACCGTCGATTCAGCAGCGAGGCGCCCGAGAAGCGGCAGGAGGCCGAAATGCTTCTGGATCCGGCGTCACGGCTGGGCGACGGCGATGTGTACGTGCGGCCGGGGGTGTGAGATAGCGTCTCCGGCATGGCGATAGTCGGGGTGGGGATCGATCTGGTCTCCATTCCCGACTTCGCCGAGCAGGTCGACCAGCCCGGCACCGTGTTCGCCGAGACGTTCACACCCGGGGAGCGCCGCGACGCCGCCGACAAGAGTTCGTCGGCGGCCCGGCATCTGGCCGCGCGGTGGGCGGCCAAGGAAGCCGTCATCAAGGCGTGGTCGGGCTCGCGCTTCTCCAAACGGCCTGTGCTGCCCGAGGGCATTCACCGCGACATCGAGGTCATCACCGACATGTGGGGTCGCCCCAAGGTGCGGCTCACCGGTGCGATCGCCGAGCACCTGAAGGATGTGACGATTCATTTGTCACTGACGCACGAGGCCGACACCGCCGCGGCCGTCGCCATCCTCGAGGAGCGTTAACCGCCGAGCTTGGCCCGCGCGCCGAGCGGACGCGACGGTCCCCATTTTGTCGGTGTCGGTGGCCTTTGCGTTCCCCCACCTGCGGTGTGGGCCCAGCTCGCATGAAGAGTGACCCGCTAGCCTCATCCTATGAGTGATCTCGTGGAGCGAGTGCATGACGTGCTGCCGTCGGTGCGCCGTGACCTGGAAGACCTTGTGCGTATCGAGTCGGTGTGGGCCGACCCGGGCCGCCGTGCCGAAGTGCAACGCAGTGCCGAGGCGGTGGCAAAGCTATTGTCGGAAGCGGGATTCGGCGACGTTCGAATCGTCAGCGAAGGCGGTGCGCCGGCCGTCATCGCCAGGCACCCGGCTCCGCCCGGAGCGCCGTCGGTGCTGCTGTATGCCCATCACGACGTGCAACCGGAGGGCGATCACAGCCAGTGGGCGTCGCCACCGTTCGAGCCGACCGAGCGTGCTGGCCGCCTGTACGGCCGCGGGTGCGCCGACGATAAGGCGGGCATCGCAGTTCATCTGGCAGCGTTTCGGGCGCACGGCGGGCAGCCGCCGGTCGGCGTGACGGTGTTCGTCGAGGGCGAGGAGGAGTCGGGCTCGCCGTCGCTGAGCCGAATGCTCGCGGTGCACCGGGAGTCGCTGGCCTCTGACGTGATCGTCATCGCCGACTCGGACAACTGGAGCACCGAGGTGCCGTCGCTGACGGTGTCGTTGCGCGGCCTGGCCGACTGCATCGTCGAAGTGGCCACGCTGGACCACGGCCTGCACTCGGGCATCTGGGGCGGGGCGGTGCCCGATGCGCTGAGCGTGCTGGTGCGGCTGCTGGCCAGCCTGCACGACGACGACGGCAACGTCGCGGTGGCCGGCGTGCACGAGGGCACAGCGTCGGATGTCGATTACTCGGCCGAGCGGGTGCGTGAGGATTCCGGCCTGCTCGACGGCGTGTCCGAAATCGGCTCCGGTTCAGTCCCACAACGACTTTGGGCCAAACCAGCGGTGACGGTGATCGGCATCGACACCACGTCGATCGAAAAATCGTCGAATACCTTGATTCCACGCGCACGGGCAAAGGTCAGCATGCGCGTTGCGCCCGGGGGTGACGCGCTGGAGCACCTGGCTGCGCTGAAGCGCCATCTGGAGCAGCACGCGCCATGGGGCGCGAAAGTCGTCGTCACTCCGGGCGATGTCGGCCAGCCGTACGCGATCGATGCAAGCGGACCGGTCTACGACGCCACCCGGGCGGCGTTTCGGCAGGCGTGGGGCCACGACGCGGTCGACACCGGCGTGGGTGGCTCCATCCCGTTCATCGCCGAATTCGCCGCCGCGTTTCCGTCGGCTAAGATCTTGGTCACGGGGGTGGAAGACCCTGCGACACAAGCTCATAGCATCAACGAGAGCCTGCACCTGGGCGTACTGGAACGTGCCGCCACGGCGGAGGCGCTGCTGCTGGCCAACCTCGGTT
>Ga0207688_10001054_pt1 | contig 14122 bp, 9 predicted proteins | sample KBSMiscanthusM4_FD_184296 | JGI IMG/M metagenome (GOLD analysis project Ga0207688, IMG submission 184296) | Miscanthus rhizosphere microbial communities from Kellogg Biological Station, Michigan, USA - M4 (SPAdes) (version 2) | ecosystem: Host-associated > Plants > Roots > Rhizosphere ...
GCCGGCGCATACGCCGTCGATGGCGGCGACGATCGGCTGCGGACAGGCGCGCATCGCCTTGATCACCTCGCCGGTCATGCGGGTGAACGCGAGCAGGTCAGCCGTCGCCATCTTGACCAGCGGCTCGATGATCTCGAACACATCTCCGCCGGAGCAGAAATTGCCGCCGGCGCCGCAGATGACGAACGCCTTGACGGCTTTTTCCTTGGCCGCGGCGCGGAACAGATCGGCCAGCTCCGCGTAGCTGTCGAAAGTGAGCGGGTTCTTCTTGTCCGGCCGGTCGAGCGTGATGGTCGCGACCTTGCCGTCGACCGCCAGCCGGACATGCCGTGCGGCGTAGTCCTTGAGCGGCAGGGTGACCGGATTGGCTGCGCTCATCGCGGCCCTCCATTGCCGATGGCCTTGCGCGCCGAGGCCTTGGTCTTGGCCAGGAGGCGCAGAAGCGTCTCGATGTCGCCGGCCGACAGGTCCGCGAACATCTCTCCGATCCAGTCGCCGTTTTCCCGTGCCATGGCGCGAAAGAACCGGCGCCCCTCGGAGGTGAGGCTCACGATCTGCGCGCGCCGGTCCTTGGGTGAAGGCCGCCGGTTGATGAGGCCCTGCTCGACCAGGCGGTCGACCAGGCCTGTCACGTTGCCGTTCGATACCATCATGCGCTGCGAGAGCTCGCCCAGCGTCATGCCCTTTGGCGCGCGGTCGAGTTGCGCCAGCAGATCGAAGCGCGGCAGCGTGACCTCGAAGCTGTCGCGCAGACGCCGGCGCACCTCGGTCTCGATCACCTCCTTGCAGGTGAACAGGCGCAGCCACAGGCGCAATTCGTCCCTGTGGTCATGCGGCCGCTCGGCGACCTTGGTCTCGGCATCGAGAGGTATCCTTGCGACGTCATCCATCACGCACACACCGGTTTGGCTCGGAATAGTCTCGTGTCCCGGTCGAGTGCAGCGAGGGTCTCTTCAGCCCGAGCGGAGCGAGAACCGGGATCCAGCGCGAGAGTCGCGAAGCGCGATACAAGTTGTCGCGAGGCTCCCGTCGTGCTGCCCCTGGGTCCCGGATCTTCGCTCGGGCTGCGCCCTCGCGCGTCCGGGACACGAGATGAGTATGGGTCCTTCGTCATCACATCTCTCCGCCGGCCACCGCGAGTGTCGTGCCGGTCACGGCCGCGGCGTCAGGCGAGCATAGATAGAGCACGGCGGCAGCGACTTCCTCCGGCCGGATCAGGCGGCCGATCGGCGCGTCCTTCTCGTAGGCGGCGAGCACATCGGTGCGCGCGCGGCCGGTCGTGGCGGCGACCCGCGCGATGCTGTCGCGCACGAGGTCGGTATCGGTATAGCCGGGACATACCGCATTGACCGTCACCCCGCGCGTCGCGGTCTCGGCGGCGAGCGCGCGCGTCAGACCCACAAGCGCGTGCTTCGCCGCGCAATAGGCGCTGACATAGGGGTAACCCCGCAGACCGGAGGTGGAAGCGACGTTGACGATGCGGCCGAAGCCGCGCGCGATCATGCCGGGCAGCACCACCTGGCTCGCGTAGATCGCGCCCATGACGTGCACGTCCCACATCGCCTGGAAAACCGACGGATCGGTCTTGATGAAGGCGCCGGTCTCCACCGAGCCGGCATTGTTGACGAGAATGGCGATGGGTCCGCGGGCGGCTTCGGCCGCGGTCACCTGGCGCCTGATCTCGACCGCGTCGGTCACGTCGGCGACGGCGCAGCCCGCGGCCTCGCCGGCGGCAACGGTCGCGCGCAGGGGTGCCTCGCTGCGTCCGACCACGGTCACGACGGCGCCGGCTCCGGCCAGCGCCGCGGCAATCGCGCGGCCGATGCCGCGTCCCCCGCCGGTGACCAAAGCATGCTTGCCTGCGAGCGCCATGTCCCTGCCGGTCGAGAATCGTGCAGTCGATGAAGATATTTTAAGCTTAAAATGTCGATGCTTCAAGCTTGTCGCGAGAATGTTTTAAGCCTAAACTAAATCCGTCGCGCTCTGTAACCGTCACCCCGAGGTGCGAGCCGCACTTCGGTGGGGGACGGCTCGGGTGCGGGCCGAGTGTGCCCATCATCCTTCGAGGCCCGCCAAGGCGCGGGCACCTCGGGATGACGGATCGGCACCGCGCGCCGGGGGCGCGACCGTGGGCGGTGGAGGCGTGCATGAAAGTTCACGTGATCGGCGGCGGCCCGGCCGGGCTCTATTTCTCGATCCTGATGAAGAAGGCATGGCCGCAGACGCGCATCACCGTGTTCGAGCGCAACCGGCCCGACGATACCTTCGGCTTCGGCGTGGTGTTCTCCGACCAGACGCTCGACACGTTCGAAAGCTATGACCGCGAGAGCTACCGCGCCATCATCGGGCACTTTGCCTACTGGGACGACATCGAGATCCATTTCCGCGGCGCCACCCACCGCATCGGCGGCAACGGCTTTTGCGGCTGCTCGCGCGGGACGCTGCTGAAGATTCTGGGCCGGCGCGCACGCTCGCTCGGCGTGGAGATCAGGTACCAGTCGGAAATCTCGCCGCTCGATCCCGCGATTAGAGATGCCGATCTCGTGGTGGTGGCGGACGGCATCAATTCGCGCATGCGCGACGCCTTTGCCGATCGGTTCAAGCCCAGCGTCGATCTGCGGCCGAACTTCTTCTCCTGGATGGGCTCGACGCGGCCGTTCGATGCCTTCACGTTCTTTTTCCGCGAAACCGAGCACGGCATCTTCATCGCCCATTGCTACCAGTACGAGCCGCAGCGCTCGACCTGGATCATCGAGACCGATCCGCTCACATTCGTGCGTGCCGGCGTCGACCAGCTCGACGAGGAGGCGTCCGCGCATTTCGTCGAGACCTTGTTCGCGGAGGAGCTGCAGGGCCACCGGCTCAGCACCAACCGCTCGATCTGGCGCAACTTCCCGACCATCCGCTGCGAGCGATGGGTCGCGGACAACATGGTGCTGATCGGCGACGCCAAGGCGACGGCGCATTTCTCCATCGGCTCCGGCACCAAGCTGGCGATGGAGGACGGGATCGCGCTCTACGAGGCATTCCGGGCCACCGACAACAGCGATGTGGCCACCGCGCTCGCGCACTTCGAGTCGCGGCGGCGCGACGAGGTGGAAAAGACCCAGCACTCCGCCGACGTCTCGCTGGTGTGGTTCGAGCACGTCAACCGTTTCTGGAACATGGACCCGACGCGCTTTGCGTTCGGCCTGATGACGCGTTCGAAGGCGATCACCTACGACAACCTCGCGCTGCGCGCGCCCGAGTTCGTCAACGAGGTGGATCGGGTCGTGGCGCGCGACGTCCGTACGCTCGGCTTCCCGGCCGAGACCGCAAAGTCGCTCGCGCCGATGTTCCAGCCGTTCCGCCTGCGCGGCCTGACCCTGGAGAACCGCATCGTCGTTTCGCCGATGTGCCAGTATTCGGCGCAGGACGGACTGCCGAGCGACTGGCACCTCGTTCACTACGGCTCGCGCGCCATCGGCGGCGCCGGCCTGATGTTCACCGAAATGACCGACGTCTCCAAGGACGCGCGAATTTCCCTGGGATGCGCCGGCATCTACGAGGACGCGCACGAGGCCGCGTGGAAGCGCATCGTCGATTTCGTACATGCGCAATCGCAGACGAAGTTCTGCCTGCAGCTCGGGCATGCCGGCCGCAAGGGTGCGACCAGGCTGATGTGGGAGGGCATCGACGAGCCGCTGGAGGAGGGTGCGTGGCCGATCGTCTCGGCGTCGCCACTCCCTTATTTCCCGCACAGCGTGGTGCCGCGCGAGATGAGCCGGGCCGACATGGACGAGGTGATCGCCGACTATGTCGCGGCGACCCGGCGCGCCGACCGCGCCGGGTTCGACATGGTCGAGATGCACGCGGCGCACGGCTATCTGCTCGCGAGCTTCATCTCGCCCCTCACCAATCGCCGCACCGATGACTATGGCGGCTCGCTCGAGAACCGGATGCGCTTTCCGCTCGAGGTCTTTCGCGCCATGCGCGCGGCCTGGCCGGACGAGAAGCCGATGTCGGTGCGCATTTCCGCTACGGACTGGGCCGACGGCGGCCTCACCGGCGACGATGCGGTCGAGGTGGCGCGCGCGTTTGCCGACGCCGGCTGCGACCTCATCGACGTGTCGACCGGCCAGACCGTCGCCGATGCCGAGCCGATTTTCGGCCGCATGTTCCAGACCCCGTTCTCCGACCAGATCCGCAACGAGGCCGGGCTCGCCACCATGTGCGTCGGCGCGATCACGACCGCCGATCAGGTCAACACCATCATCGCGGCCGGCCGTGCCGACCTGGTCGCGCTGGCGCGGCCGCATCTCATGGATCCGTACTTCACCCTGAAGGCGGCGGCCTGGTACGGCGCGCCGGCCATCCATTGTCCCTCGCAATATCTCGCCGGCAAGGATCAGATCTTCCGCAACAGCGTCCGCGACCGCGAGGAGCTGCGCGACTTGCGGCTGAAGGCAAAACCCAAGGGCCACCGCGATACCTGGAAGGAAGCGGCGGAGTAGGTGAGAGGAGGAAGGGCGAATCTCTCTGTTGTCATCGTCCGCGAATGCGGACGATCCAGTAACCTCCGACTGCTTCGAGCCTGGGCGCGCTACGTTAGGTTGGTGGATATTGAATGCCCGCCTTCGCGGGCATGACAGTCCCGCGGGAGGCTTTGCCGAGAGCTACTATTGAGATTTCCGCATCTGCGTGAGAACGTGACGCAACGGACCGCGACGGAGGGACGCATGCACGAAGCGCTGAACCACGCCAAGCTCGCGATGCTGTTCCGCAAGGAATTCGAGCTCTGCAACGTGAAGAAGGGCGAGACCATCGTGCTGCTGAGCGATCTCGGCGCGCGCCGCGATTACGTCTCCGCAGCGTTCGCCGCCGCCGAGGATCTCGGCGCCGACGCCTACGAGATGTGCGTCAATGCCATGCCGTCATGGACCAAGGTCGGGGTCGAGACCGTCGGGCGCTGCAAGGGCACGCTCGAGGCGATCAAGTCGGCCGACATGCTGGTCTGCCTGCACATCCCGTTGTTCACCCGCTGGCTCAAGGAGGCGCGCGACGCCGGCACGCGCGTGCTGATGGTGATCGACGCCCCCGACGAGCTCGAGACCCTGATGGCACCCGTGGGCCTCAAGGAGGCGGTCACCTATGCCGGCGCGCGGCTCGAACGCGCCAAGACCATGCGCATCACGCGACCCGGCGGCACCGACCTCACCGTGAAGCTGGGCGAATATCCGACCATGATCCAGTACGGGTACGCGGAAGCGCCCGGCCGGTTCGACCATTGGGGCGCCGGCCACGTGCACACGTTTCCGAACGAAGGCTCTGCCAACGGCACCGTGGTGTTCGCGCCGGGCGACATCGTGGTGCTGCCGTATTGCCGCTACGTGCAGGACGAGGTGCGGCTCGACATCCGCGACGGCTTCATCCGCAAGATCGAGGGCGGGCTCGACGCCAAGCTGATGAGCGACTGGCTGGACGGTAACAAGGCCAACGCGCAGGACATGGACGGGCACGCGATCTCGCATCTCGGTTGGGGACTCAATCCCCAGGGCAGGTGGGATGCGATTGCGCTGAACGGCGCCGACCCGATCCGTCACCACGCCGGTGCCCGCTGCTTTGCGGGTAATTTCCTGTTCTCAACCGGCCCGAACTCCCAAGGGGGCGGCAAGCGTACCACCAAAGGGCACTACGACGTGCCGATGCGGGACTGCACCGTTGCCCTTGACAACGACGTCATCATCGAGCGCGGCAAGATCACCGACGAAAAGATGCAGGTCGCGTTCGTGCCGCGTTGATGATTTCCGCTCTCTCCGTCATTCCGGCCGAGCGAGCGAAGCGAGCGAGGGCCGGAATCCATAACCGCAATCCTCTCCATGATCGTACCTTCACGTCGATACGACGCCTGTCGCAGTTATGGATTCCGGGCTCGCCGCTACGCGGCGCCCCGGAATGACATCGCATGAGCCGCCGCGCATGAGCCATCCGGCCGCCAGCGCCGAAGGCTTGACCAAGCATTTCGGCGCGACGGTCGCCCTCGACGGCGTCGACTTCGATGTCGCCGCTGGGGAAATTCATGCCGTCGTCGGCGAGAACGGCGCCGGCAAATCCACGCTGATCCGCATTCTCGGCGGGGTCTGGCGTCCCGACCGCGGCACGGTTCGGGTCGACGGCGCGGCCCGGCACTTTTCGAGCCCGCGCGACGCCATCGCTGCCGGCATCGTAACCATCCCGCAGGAACTGCGGCTGGTGCCGGCGCTGTCGATCGCCGAGAACATTGCGCTCGGCGATCTCCCGGTGCGGCGGTTCGGGCCGCTGGCCGTGATCGATCGCCCGCGCATGCGCGACGCCGCGCGCGCCGTGCTTGCCCAGCTCGACTTTGACCCAGACCCGGACCGGACGGTGGCTTCGCTCGGCTTCGCCGAACGGCAATTGGTGGCGATCGCCAAGGCGCTGCGCCGGCAATGCCGCGTCTTCATCCTGGATGAGCCGACGGCGGCCCTGGAAAAACGCGAGATCGAGCGGTTGTTCGCGGTGCTCGCGCGCATGAAGGCGCAAGGTACCGCGATCATCTACATCTCTCATCACCTCGACGAAGTCGTCACGATCGCCGATCGCTGTACCATCTTGCGCGACGGGCGGGTGGCCGCTGTGAGCCGGCGTGGTGCCTTTTCCGTCCACGATCTCGTCGCCGCCATGACCGGACGCGCGGCGCAGGCCACTGTCGTGGTTCCGCTCGCGCCCGGCGAAGCTCTGCTGCAAGCCCGGCCGGACGGAGTCGCCGCCCTTGCCGTGCGTGCCCGCGAGATCGTGGGGCTGGCCGGTCTGCTTGGCAGCGGCAGCGGCCGCATCATCCGCGCCCTGTTCGGGGTGACGAAAGAACCGCTGCCGATGAAACTCGACGGCCGCGAGTGCCGCCTGAAGAGTCCGGCCGATGCCATCGCCGCGGGCATTGGCATGGTGCCGGGCGAACGCTCGCTCGGTCTGGTCATGAATCAGTCCGTCCGCGACAACATTCTATTGCCCAACCTCGACGCGCTCTCGCGCATGGGCTGGCTCGATCGTCGCGCGGGCGATCGGATCGTGGCCGAGCTGATGGAGCTCGTGGACATCCGTCCGCGGCGGCCACAGCTTCGAGCTGGCGCGCTGTCGGGCGGCAATCAGCAGAAGGTGATCCTGGCGAAATGGCTGGCGCGGCGGATCGCCGTGCTGCTGCTCGACGAGCCCACGCAAGGCATCGACGTCGCGGCCAAGGCCCAGATCCATACCCTTATCCGCGGCTTCGTGGCCCGCGGCGGCGGAGCGCTGATTCATTCCACCGATCTCGCCGAGCTCACGCGTCTGTGCGATTCCGTCCTCGCCGTACGCCAAGGACGGATCGCGGCGACGCTCGATCGGACGACTGGGCTCGACGAGCCCACCCTGCGCGCGGCGATCGGGGGATGAGCATGGGCGGCGCACGCCAATCTACCCCCGTCACCCTGAGGTGGCCGCGCTGCGCGCGGGCCTCGAAGGGCGACGGCCCGAGTGCGGGGGCCGGTCATCCTTCGAGGCCCGCGAAGGCGCGGGCGCCTCAGGATGACGGCGAGAGAGATTTGATCGACGCATGGATCGCATGAGCAAGCGTTTCAACCTCGCCGGCCAGATGCCGCTGATCTCGCTGATCGTGCTGTGCGCGGTGACCGCGCTCCTGACCAATCGTTTCCTGTCGCCGCTCAACCTCACCAACATCCTGGTGCAGTCCTCGATCATGGCGGTGATCGCCATGGGCATGACGTTCGTCATCGTCGGGGGCGGCTTCGATCTCTCGGTTGGTTCGACCGCTGCGCTTTCGGGGTGCATCGCGGCCATGGTCATGCTCGAGGCCGGGATCGCGGCCGGCGTGGTGGCCGGAATCGCCGCCGGCGCGGGGGTCGGGCTCGCAAACGGTCTGGTGATCGCGTTCCTCAACGTCAATCCGTTCATCACCACGCTTGGGACCATGGTGCTGGTGCGCGGCATCGTGTTTCTCATCACCGGCGGTGCGCCGGTGAGCGGCGAGACCGGCCTGCCCGGCGCCTTCGTCGCCTTCGGCTCCGACCGCCTCCTCGGCATCCACTATCTGGTCTGGGTGCCGGCACTCCTCCTGGCCGCGCTGTCCTTCGTCATGCATGCCACGCCGTATGGCCGGCGAGTCTACGCCACCGGCGGCGGGCGGGAGGCCGCGTACCTGTCGGGCGTGCCGGTGCGCCGGGTGATCGCCTCGACCTACGTCTGGTGCGGCGCGCTCGCCGGCGTCGCCGGGGTGATGCTCGCCGCCCGGTTGCAGTCGGGCCAGCCGACCGCCGGCGAGTTCTACGAATTGACCGCCATCGCGGCCGTGGTGCTGGGTGGGGCCGCGCTCCAGGGCGGCGAAGGCATGCTCTACAAGAGCGTGATCGGGGTCTTCATCATGATCGTGCTCGGCAACGCGCTCAATCTGCTCAATGTCGATTCCTACTGGCAGCGCGTGGCGGTGGGCGCCGTGATCATTGCGGCCGCCGCCGCCGAGAGGCTACGCTCCAGCAGGAGCCAGTAGATTGGGTCGAGCGCCTTCGCGAGACCCAACACCGGGCCGCGGGGCGTTGGGTCTCGCTTCGCTCGACCCAACCTACCGTCCACTGACCAGGAGAATTCGCATGTTGAGATTTCGGATGGCCGCGCTTGCCGCGGCGCTCGTGCTTCCGGCGTCGTTCCTGCTGATGGCGCCCGCGACCGGCCAGCAGAAGATCACCATCGGCGTCTCGCTCGCCCAGGACGACAATCCATTCTACATCGCCATGCTGCGCGGCATCCGCGCCCGCGCCCAGGAGCTCGGCTGGGACGTGGCGACGGTGTCCGCCAACGAAGACAAGCTCAAGCAGATCAACGGCGTGCAGGATCTGGTCGCACGCGGCGTGATGGGCATTCTGATTTCGCCGATCGACGCCGTGGGCGTGAACGCCGCCTATGACGCGGCCGCGGCGGCGAAGATTCCGATCGTCTCGGTCGCACGCGGCTCGACCTCGCCCAGCCAGACCATCCACGTGGCCATGGACGAGAAGCAGATCGGCCGCGACATCGCGGAATGGACGGCGCAGAAGCTCGGCGGCAAAGGCAAGGTCGCCTTGCTGATGGGACCGAGCGGCGCGCCGACGTTCAAGAATCTCGGCGACGGCTACGCCGAGGTGATGGCGAAATATCCCGGCATCCAGATCGTGTTCCGCAGCGACGGCCCGCTCACGCGCGAGCGCGGCGTCAAGCAGGCCGAGGACGTGCTGGTGGCCAATCCCGACCTCGCCGCGATCTACACCGCCAACGACGACGTCGCCTTGGGCGCCATGCAGGCCGTCAATGCCGCCAACCGCAAGGGCAAGACGCTGGTGACGGGCATGAACGGCGTGCCGCCGGCTTTGCGTGCGGTCAAGGAAGAGAATCTGGCGATGACGGTGGAGCTCAATCCGGTGGAATGGGGACGGCTGGGCGTCGACGTGCTCGCCACCTTCTTCAAGGGCGACAAAGTCGAGCCGCGCGTCTTCATTAAGCACATCATCATCGACGGCGGAAACATCGACGCGAAGCTGCCGAAGACGTGAGTGCCGCCATGGACGCGCTGTCATCGCCCGCGCAGGCGGCCGATCCAGTAACCACCGAACCATCGGTAGGGCACTGCCGTATGGCCGCTTCGAGCGCGGTGATTACTGGATGCCCGCTTTCGCGGGCATGACGGTGTATCGTCGGCGGTCGATTTCTCGTAGGCTGCAGTTCACAGGCAAGCTTCGGAACAAAGCTGTGGGAAGGTTGAAAATGTCTGGACCCTCGACCGTTTCTTTGATCGCTGCCGCCGTTTTCGCGTTGGTCCCGTTCGCCGCCCAGGCCCAGGAGCAGGGGCGACCTGCCGCGCTGCCGCAAGGTGCTGGCAAGGAGACGGTCGAAGCCGTCTGCACCCAGTGCCATCAGACCAACATGATCACCGGCAGCTCCGGCTACACCCGCGACGGCTGGAAAGAGCTGGTCGGCACCATGATCGACCTGTCGCCGAACCCGGAGTGGCGAGACTCGATTGCCGAGTACCTTGCGGCGAATTTCCCGCCCAACACGAGGCGGGCGCCCAAGCTCATTTCCGGCCCTGCCGAAATCTCGTTCACGGAATGGCAGATGCCGACGCTCGGTCAGCGTTCGCGCGATCCGATCCAGGCCGACGACGGCTCGATCTGGTGGGCGGGGCAGTTCGGCAATCTGATCGGACGGCTCAATCCCGCGACCGGGGAGATGAAGGAATACAAGTTGCCGCCCAACGCGTTGCCGCATTCCGTGTGGCTCGATGACAAGGGCATCCCCTGGTACTCCGGCAACAAGAACGGGACTGTCGGCAAGGTCGATCCCGCAACCGGCACGGTCACCGAATACAAGATGCCCGACCCGGCGGCGAAAGATCCGCACACCGCGGTGTTCGACAAGAAGGGAATTCTCTGGTTCACCCTGCAGAACAGCAACATGGTGGGCCGCCTCGATCCGGCGACCGGCGACATCAAGCTGGTGACGATGAGCACGCCGGATTCGAAGCCTTACGGCATCAAGATCGACGCCGAGGGCGTGCCCTGGTTCGCGTGCAACGGCCGCCCCTGCCTGGTCAAGATCGACCCGGCGACGATGGCGCTTACCGAAGTCGCGCTGCCGTTCGCGGGCACGACGGTCCGGCGTCTCGACATCGCCGACGACGGGATGATCTGGTACGTGAATTCGGGCCGCGGCCAGCTAGGGCGCTACAATCCGAAGACCGGCGAGATCAAGGAGTGGCAGTCACCCAGCGGGCCGAAGTCGCATCCCTACGCCATCGTGGTGGTCGACGGCATCGTCTGGTACAACGAGTCCGGCCAGCGCCCGGATGCCTTGGTCCGTTTCGATCCCAGCACGGAGACGTTCCAGAGCTGGGCGATTCCGTCGGGCGGCATCCATGCCGGCATCATCAGGCACATGCGCGCGACCCGCGAGGGCAACCTGCTCATTCACCAGAGCAGCACCAACCGGATCATCCTCGTGACGGTGAAGCGCAGGGCCGCGAGCAGATAGCGCGTGATCCCGAAAAGGGGGCACCGGTTTTCGGAAGCGTCGGCCGCGGAAGGGAAGGACGATGGCTGACACTGCAACCGCGACAAGCCAGGGCAATTCCTTCGTCGCCGAGCTCGAAGCCAGCAACCTGCATCCGCTCTGGGACCGCTACCAGCGCATCACGCCGATCAAGCCGCAGCCCAAGGACGCACCGTTCCTCTGGCGCTGGCGCGACATCGAGCCGTTCCTGCACCGCGCCGTTGGCGAGGTCTCGATCAACGACATCGAACGCCGCGCGCTGATCATGGCGCATCCGGCCTTCGGCGCCGAAACGACCACCACCAGCACGTTGCTGGCCGCCTTCACAGTGCTGGAGCCTGGCGACCGCGCCCGCCCGCATCGCCATACCGGCGCGGCCATCCGCTTCGCCACCCGTGCGGACGGCGCGGCAACCATCGTCAATGGCCGCCGCTGCGAGATGAAGGACGGCGACCTCATCCTCACCCCGCCGATGTGTTGGCACGGCCATATCAACGAGAGTGATCACCGCATCATCTGGTTCGACGCCGCCAACATGCCGCTGATCCGGGCGGTCGACGCCCATTTCTTCGAGCCGGGCGACCCGCGCAACAACGCGTTCTGGCAGGTCGACGCCGGCGAGGAGGAGCTATGGACCGAGGCCGGCCTGCGCGCCGAGGGCGCGACCGCGGGCGCGGTTAATTCGCCGAAATACCGCTATCCCGGCGAGGCGACGCGCCGGCTGCTTGCCGCCGCGCCCGCGAGCGCCGACGGCATGCGGATGATCCGCTACGTCAATCCCGCGACCGGTGGCGCCGTCATGCCGACGCTCGATTGCTACGCGGCGCGCTTGAGCAAGAATGCGCCGACGCGGCCCAAACGCGCGACTTGGAACACTGTGTGCCTCGTGGTCGCGGGCGAGGGCCGCTCCACCATCGGCGACGAGACGTTCGAATGGTCGCGGCACGACGTCTTCACCATCCCGCATTGGACCTTTGCGCGCCACGAGGCGCGCGGCGGCGACGCCGACCTCTTCATGGTGACGGACAAATCGGCGTTCGAGCGGCTCGATCTCGTGCGCGAGGAAATGGAGTAGCGTAAGTCTGCGGCCTCTCGCCGTCACCCTGAGGTGCCCGCGTGCTTTACGCGGGCCTCGAAGGGCGACGGCCCCAAACCCGGGGCCGTTCATCCTTCGAGGCTCGCACGCAGCCAAGCTTGCGCAGGCTGCGTAGATTTGCCTGCGTGCTCGCGCCTCAGGATGACGGTTCCAGAGTTCGGCTGGTTGAAAGCCTTTTTTGATGAATGCACGAAGCCGTCCCAACTACCAAGGCATCGGCGCGCCGTTGCGCCGCGTCGAGGACCGCCGCTTCCTGCTCGGGCGCGGGCGCTTCGTCGCCGACATCGAGCTTTCAGGCGCGCTCGCCTGTGTGCTGGTGCGCTCGCCGCACGCCCATGCGCGCGTTCGCGGGATCGACACCGCGGCCGCCAAGGCCATGCCCGGTGTGGCCGGGGTGTTCACCGGCGCCGATATGGCGACGGACGGCATGGCGCCGATGCGGCCGCTGTGGGCGGTGCGCTCGCGCGACGGCTCGGCGATGATGGAGCCGCCGCGCTTCGCGCTGGCGCGCGCCACGGTGCGCCACGGCGGGGAACCGCTGGTGGCGGTGATCGCGGACACGCTAGCGCAGGCCACCGATGCCGCCGAGCGCGTCGAGGTCGATTACGAACCGCTCCCCGCCGTCACCGACGCCCGCGCCGCGCAGGCGCCGAACGCGCCGCAGCTGCACCAGTCCGCGCCCGGCAACGTCTGCTTTCGTTGGGCGCGCGGCGACGAGGCCGCGGTGCGCGCGGCGTTCGCATTGGCCCCCCACGTGGTCGCGATCGATCTCGTCAACAACCGCCTGGTGGGAGCGGCGATCGAACCGCGCGCGGCGATCGCCACGGCCGAACCGGATGGCAGCAGGCTGACGCTCTATACGTCGACCCAGGCGCCCCATCACATTCGTCGCCAGGTAACCGAGCAACTCGGCATCCCCGAGAGCGCGCTGCGCGTCATCTCGCCCGATGTCGGCGGCGGCTTCGGCTACAAGGGCAAGCTCTATCCGGAGGAGGGGATCGTGACCTGGGCCGCTCGCCGGCTGGGCCGTCCGGTGCGGTGGGTGGCGACCCGGGCCGAGAGCTTCGTGTCGGACAACCAAGCCCGCGATCACCTGACTCGCGCCGAGCTTGCGTTCGATGCCGACGGCCGTTTCCTGGCGCTGCACGTCGACACCTCGGCCAATCTCGGTGCCTATGTCTCGACCTTCGGCGCCGCCATTCCGAGCGCGATCTACAGCGCCTTGTTCGCGGGCGGCTATCGCACGCCCGCGATCTTCGTCGAAGTGATGGGTGTCTTCACCAACACCACGCCGACCGACGCGTTTCGCGGCGCCGGCCGGCCCGAGGCCTGTTACGTGCTGGAACGTCTCGCCGATATGGCGGCGCAGAAACTCGGCATCGATCGTGCGGAGATCCGGCGGCGCAACCTGATCCCGCCGGAGGCGATGCCGTACAAGACGCCGATCGGTCCGACCTATGACTGCGGCGACTTTCCCAAGGTCTTCGCGCGCGCGCTTGCGATCGCCGACTATGACGGCTTCGCGCAGCGCCGGCGCGAGGCCGAGCGCCGGGGACGGCTGCGTGGCATCGGACTCGCCTGCTACGTCGAATCGTCAGGCGTCGCACCCTCGCGCTTTGCAGGAGCGAACGGCGCGCGCGTCGGTTTCTACGAGGCGGCCTCGATCCGGGTCGAGCCCGATGGCGCGGTGCGCGCCATGCTCGGTACCCACAATCACGGCCAGGGACACGCCACCACCTACGCGCAGATTCTGGCGTCGAAGCTGGGCGTCGCGGTCGAGAACGTCGAGGTCAGCGAGGGCGACACCGATGCCGTCCCGCACGGCACCGGCACCTTCGGCTCGCGCTCGATCGCGGTCGGCGGCTGCGCCCTCGATCGCGCCGGCGACAAGATCGTCACCAAGGGCAAGCTGATCGCCGGTCACCTGCTCGAGGCGGCCGCGAACGACGTCGAATT
>Ga0207688_10001057_pt1 | contig 14079 bp, 12 predicted proteins | sample KBSMiscanthusM4_FD_184296 | JGI IMG/M metagenome (GOLD analysis project Ga0207688, IMG submission 184296) | Miscanthus rhizosphere microbial communities from Kellogg Biological Station, Michigan, USA - M4 (SPAdes) (version 2) | ecosystem: Host-associated > Plants > Roots > Rhizosphere ...
CGGCGCGCAGCAGGAACCAGCCCGGCGCGTCGGCGAAGGCGGCGAAGTCGGCGGGCCCGGTCGCGAGGAACGCGCGCTCACCCAGCTGCGGGGCGAGCGCCGCGGCCGCGGCCATGTCAGGCACGCGGTGCCAGCGGTCGCCCGGCCCGGCGGTCCAGCCGGGCCTGCGCAGCACCAGGAGCGGCAGGCGCAGCTCGGCGGCGGCGGCCACCGCTTCGTCCGTCATCTTCGTGGCGAACGGGTGCGTGGCGTCCACGACCGCGTCGGTGGCGTGGTCGCGCAGCCAGCCGGTGAGCCCCGCGGCGCCGAAGCCCCCGATCCGCACGTCGCCCTCGGGCAGCAGCGGCACGGGGACCGCGCCCGCGAGCGACGAGGTGAGCTCGATCGCGCTCCGCCCGCCCAGCGCGGCCGCCAGCCGTCGAGCCTCGGCCGTGCCCGCCAGCAGGAGGACTCGCAGCGCCATGGGTCTGAAGCTAGCTCGCGCCCCGCTCGACGCGGCCGGGCACCCGTACGACGAGCGCGCCCGCGTCCACCCGGATCCGCAGCTCACGGGTCTCGCCGATGAGGTCGCCGTCGAGCTGGGCGGGCTGCGCGACGTCGGAGGTGATGACGACGTCGTGCGCCTGCCAGTGCTCGATGCGCCTGCTCCCCCGCTGGTTGCGGGTCACCACGCGGCCGAGCACGGCCACCCAGCCGAGCAGGCCCTTCGGGGCGAGGCTCACCACGTCGAGGCGGCCGTCGTCGACGGCGGCGTCGGGCATCAGCGCGAGGCCGCCGCCGAGGTTGCCGGTGTTGCCCACGACGACCATGCGGGTGCTGCGCCGCAGCGGGGGCGCGCCGTCGATCGCGATCGACACCCGGGCCCGCCGCCCGCGCACCGCCCGCAGCCCCGAGATGATGTACGCCAGCGGCCCGACGCGGCCCTTCAGCTCCTCCGGCGTGCTCTGCATGATGGTCGCGTCCAGCCCGGTGCCCGCCATCACGAGGAAGACCCGCTCGTCGGCGCGGTCACCGGGGTCGGCGGGGTCGTCCGAGAGGTCGTCAGCCGGGTCGGCCGGGTCGGCGCAGAGGCGCCCGACGTCGATGGCGCGGTCGTCGCCGGTGAGCGCGACCCACGTGGCGGAGGCGACGTCGGTGGGGATGCGCAGGGTGCGGGCGAGGAGGTTGCCGGTGCCCGCGGGCACCAGGCCCATCGCGACGCGGGTGCCCGCGACCGACTCCGCGACCGCCCGTACCGTGCCGTCGCCACCGCAGGCGATCACCACGTCGGCGCCCTTGGCGATGGCCTCGCGCGCCTGGCCCGTGCCCGGGTCCTCCGGCGTGGTCGGCAGCCACAGCGGCGGCGCCCACCCGAGCCGGGCGCAGACGGCCGCGATCTCCTCCCGGGTCGGCTCGTCGACCTTGACCGGGTTGACGACCACGGCCGCGAGCGGCCGGTCCTCCGGCTCGGCGGTGATCACGTGCTCGCTCGCGCGGTCGCGGCGCCGCAGCGTGAGGGTGAGGCCCCCCGCGAGCAGCACGACGACCACGCCGAGCACGACGAACCACCAGAGGTCGGACACATCGCGCACCCTACGACCCCGGCGATCGGTCCGGCCGGTGCGGACGCGCCCGGGCGAGTCCGGCGCGCCCGCGCCGGTCGGCCGAGCGCGTCACGCTGTGGCACCGTTGGCGCATGGGCGTTGAGCAGGTGGGTGAGGCCGACGCGGCGCGGCGGCGGCGCGTGGTCGGCGTCACCGCGGTCGTCGGGGCGGGCGTGCTCGGGGCGTCGCTGTCGACAAGGCCCGGGTCGTCGGCCTTCTACGCGCTCACCGGCGCCACCGCGCTCACCTGGACGGCAGGCGGGCTGGCGGCCGGTCCGCTGCACCGCGGTCGCACGCTGTCGCACCACCGCCCGATCGTCGGTCCGGTGCTCACCGGGGTGGGGGCGTTCGGCGCGTTCTACGCCGCGGCGCTCGTGGCCCGCCGCATCCCCCTGCTGAACCAGGCGATCGCCTCGGTGTTCCGGTACGCCGACAAGGGCGCCGACGGGCTGGTGCTGGCGACCACGCTGGTCAACGGCGCCGCCGAGGAGCTGTTCTTCCGCGGGGCGGTGTACGACGCCGCGGGGAGCCGGGCGGTGCCCGTGTCCACGGCGGCGTACGTGCTCGCCACCTCGGCCACCCGCAACCCGGCGCTCGTGCTCGCGTCCGTGGTGATGGGCGTGCTCTTCGCCGCTCAGCGCCGCAGCACGGGCGGGATCCAGGCCCCGCTGCTCACCCACCTCACGTGGTCCGCGCTGATGTTGCGCTTCCTGCCGCCGCTGTTCAGGAAGCGGCCGCGAACGCGGTGAGCGCGTCGAGGAGCCGGTCGACGTCGGTGTCGTCGACGTAGGGCGCGAGCCCGACGCGCAGCGCGCCGGTGTCGCCGAGCCCCAGCCGCCGCGACGCCTCCAGCGCGTAGAACGACCCGGCGGGCGCGTTGACGCCGCGTTCGGCCAGGAACGCGTAGGCCTCCTGCTCGCGACCGCCCATCCCGAGCAGCAGCGTCGGGGTGCGGTGCGCGGCGCGGGAGTAGACGGTGATGCCCGGCAGCTGCCCGATACCCGCCTCGATGCGGGCGCGCAGGCCGTCCTCGTAGGCCTCGAGGGCGGCCATCGACACCAGGAGCCGTTCACGCCGTGACCCGGGGCCGTCCCCGATCGCGGCGAGGAAGTCGACGGCCGCCGTGGTGCCCGCGAGCAGCTCGTAGGGCAGGGTGCCGAGCTCGAACCGCTCCGGAACGGCGTCGGTCGACGGCGCGAGCTTGGCCGGGTGCAGCGTCTCGAGCAGCGCCGGGTCGCCCGCGAGGACCCCGCAGTGCGGGCCGAGGAACTTGTAGGGCGAGCAGGCGTAGAGGTCGGCGCCGAGCGCGTCGACGTGCACGGGGACGTGCGCGGTGTAGTGCACGCCGTCGACGTAGACGAGCGCGCCGACGGCGTGCGCGAGGTCGGCGATGGCGCGCACCGGCGGCCGGGTGCCGAGCAGGTTCGACGCGGCGGTGAGCGCCACCAGCCGGGTGCGCGGCGAGAGCACGGCGGCCACGTCGTCCTCGGTGAGCTCGGCCGAGCCCGGATCGAACTCGGCCCAGCGCACGGTCGCGCCGACCGCGGCGGCGGCGATGATCCACGGCCGGATGTTCGCGTCGTGGTCGAGGCGGGTGACGACCACCTCGTCGCCGGGCTCCCACGTGGCGGCGAGCGTGCGCGCCATGGCGAACGTGAGCTCGGTCATGCTGCGGCCGAAGACCACGCCGCGGGCGTGCGCCCCGAGCAGGTCGGCCACCGCGGCGCGGGCGTCGTGGACGATGCCGTCGGCCGTGCGCTCGGCCTCGGTGACCGTGCCCCGGTTGGCCAGCGGGCTGAGGAGGGTGCGCGCCACCGCGTCGGCGACGGAATCCGGCACCTGCGAGCCACCGGGCCCGTCGAAGTGCGCGAAGCCCGCCTTCAGAGCGGGGAAGCGGTCGCGGACGGCGGCGACGTCGTAGTGCACCCCACCAGGGTGTCACAACCCTCAGGGAACGCGGCCGCTCCAGCTGGGCTCCACGACCGCCCATTCGCGGGCCCACGCCGTCGCGTTGCGGCGGGCCGTGGCCGCTCGCACGGTGGTCCAGACGAGCGCCAGCACCGCCCAGCCGCCGAGCGTGATGGCCACACCCCAGGTCCAGCCCACCGCCGACGCGGCACCGGGCTTGGTGGGGGCGGGCACGACCCTGCCCGTGCGGTCCGTCCAGATCGAGACGACGTCGCCCACGACGTGCTGGCTGGTGACGACGACGCGGCCCTGCGCGACGCGGCCGTCGGGCCCCGTCCAGCGGGCGAGGGCGTTGCGCGACCGGGTGCCGTCGGCGAGCACGGCGCCGTCGACGTCTTCCAGCAGCTCGGCGCGGGCCGGGGTGCGCGCCGCCGCCTCGGCCCGGGAACGGTCCAACGTGTGCGCCGCGCCCGCCTGGCCGACGGCCATGGCGAGCAGCACCACGCCCGCGGCGCCCGAGAGGAGCACCCAGGCGACGAGGTCTTCGAAGCGGTCGGTGCCGCGCGCACGCAGCGAGCGGGCGCGGAGTGCCTGCCTGCGACCGCGCCAGCGCTGAAAGCGTCCGACCGCCACGGTTCGTCCCTTCGCCGCCGCTCGTGCACCGCCTCGGTGCATTCGGATTCTCGCACCTCTGACACGCAGTGTTATCAGTCAACCGCGCGGTGCGACGACCGGCAGGTTCGGCACGACGAGCAGCAGCCCGCTACCAGGCGGCGGGATCGCCCGGGTCGAGCGGCTCGGCGCGGTGCCTGCCCTGGCGCAGCCCGCGCTGGTAGGTGGCCAGCCGTTCGCGAACGCGGTCGGGAACGCGGTCGGCCGGTGCCGCGGCGGCGGCGGGCCGGGCGTGGGCGCCGCCACGGCCTGCGCCGTCACCGGCGCCACCGTCGGACAGGCGGGGTGGCACCAGCCGCGCCCCGGCACGGCGTCGCGGCAGCCCCCCTGCGGTGAACGTGACGTCCTCGGGCTGCTGGTTGGCGCGCTCGGCGGCGGCCCGCCACTCCCGGTCGCCGGGTGACTCCCAGTCGGCCGCGCTGACGTCGGCCGCCTCGTCGCGGAACCAGACCGACGCGACCGCCTCGTAGATCGGGGTGGCCTCGGACTCCTCCTCGGCGGGCAGGTCGACCAGCGGCCCGAAGAGCTCGTCGACCGGCCCGTCGACGGGGTGTGCGCGACCGTTGCGCGCCGGCTCGGACACCCGTCCGTAGGCACCGAAGCGGGGCTCCTCGGCGGGCGGCGGACGCGTGGCCCGGGCGTTGGTCTCGGCCGTGAGCTCGCTGAACAGCGCCTCCACCGTGGTGCGCGGGGCCGGGAGGCCCGGCGGACCCAGCGGGAGCCCGTGTGCGGGGGTCTCCATCTCCTCGTGGCGGAGGGTCCCGTTGGAGCCGCCGAGACCGGGGCGGCCCACCGCGTCGTAGCTGGGCTCGGCGGGCCACGGGGAGTAGTCCAGGTCGTGGACGGTGACCGCGCGGGCCGGGCAGTGGATGGTGGCGATCGGCGCGCCCGTGCCCGCCGGGCCGGGCAGCGGGGTGCGCAGCACGATCCCGCTGCGGGAGCGCTGGGCGATCCGCGAGGCCGCGGCCATGCCGCGCCTGCCCGACGGGTCGTAGCGGGTGGTGCTGGCCGTGCGGATCTCGACGACGATCCCGCCGGGCGCCTCGGTGCGGCTGGCCACCTCGACCCGCGCGCCGGGGTGGATCGCGGTGACGTGGTCGACGACCTCGGACACGACGTGCAGCAGCTCGATCGCCGCGCCGGGCTCGACCGTGGCGTTGGGCCCGGTGCGCACGTCGACCCGCATCGGCTCGTCGGTGGCGTCGACGGCCTCGTCGAGGAGCGCGGACAGCCGGGCCGGGGCGCCGGGCCGGGGCCCCGCGTCGATGCCCGCGAGCAGCATCAACGTCTCCGCGTCGTGCCGCATCCGCCGCGCGGTGTCGATGAGCTCGGGCAGCCCGGGCGGCTCCGGCGCGAGCGGATCGGCGCGCATCCGGTCCACCAGGCGCACGTTGCGGTCGACCCGCTCCCGCAGCCGCCGCAACACGTCGGCGGACACCTCGGCTTCGCGCGGGCCGTCGTTCAAACCGCCAGTCGGGCCGCCACCGCGACCGTTCTCGCGAGTGGCCGTGCTCTGGCGCCCGACGTTCGCCGAGTCACCCTCGGTTGCGAACATGTCGTCGCCCACCATCGGTCCTCTCGAGTGGGGTTCGGCAGGGGCGAGCCCGCGCCGCTGGGGAGGCGCATGCCGGGCCGCAGACCGCCGGTCCTTGTCTGCAAGGTACCCGGATCGACCCACAATCCACCATCGCACCGGCGCTGAGCACGCGGGTGGCTGCGACGGGCGGCCGGTCGGACGGGGGACGGCAGGCCCGTACGGCCCACGAAAGCCGCCTACTGGGCGATGGTTGACGCCCGGCGAATCAGGGCACCCCACTGGTGTCCGTACGTGAAAGGGAGTGTGTGCCATGGGCCTCGACGACAAGATCGAAAACAAGTCCGAGGAGTGGAAGGGCAAGGCCAAGGAAGGCGCGGGCCGAGCCACCGACGACCCGGAGCTCGAGTCCGAGGGCCGTGCCGACCAGGCGTCGGGCTCGGTCAAGCAGGCAGGCGAGAAGGTCAAGGACGCCGCCAAGTCCGCCTTCGGCAAGAAGTAAGCCACTCCGACGCGAGCCGGACGTCCCACGGGACGTCCGGCTCGCGGATGTTATTGCTCCCGGGAGGCGATCCCCGGCGGCGCCGCGGCCAGCGCCCGGGTGATCGCCCCGACCAGCGCACGGGCGTCCTCCTCGGTCAGCTCGACGGCGACCCGGGCCGACGGGCCGCGGTCCGGTGCCAGGAAGTCGATGTTGACGGTGTGCCCGAAGGGCGCGTGGACCGGGTGGTCGACGTACGCGGTGGCGTGGGTCAGCGCGAACCAGCCGTCCGGGCCCTTCCCGCTGCCCTCGATCGCGACCTTCTCGGTGACGTAGGTGCACACGGCTCAGGCCCCCAGGTGCGTGCCGAAGAAGGTGAAGATCTTCGCCCAGCCGTCGACGGCCGCCTCGGGCCGGTACGCGGGCCGGTCGACCGAGAAGAACGCGTGACCCGCGCCGTCGTAGGTGTGGAACTCGTGCGGCTTGCCCAGCCGGTCGAGCTCGGCCGAGAGCGTCGCCGTCTCCTCGGGCGAGGGGAACTTGTCGTCGGCGCCGAAGAGGCCCAGCAGCGGGCAGGACAGCTGCGGTGCGAGCCCGATCAGCGGCTCGACGGCGAGCGGGAACCCGGCGGGCGGCGGGTTGACGACGCACGCCCCGTAGCAGTCGACGGCGGCGTCCAGCGGCAGCGAGCACGCCGCGAGGAACGCATGGCGACCACCCGAGCAGTACCCGATCACGCCGATCTTGCCGGTGGCGCCGGGCAGCCCGCGCAGGTGGCGCGCGGCGCCCTCGACGTCGCCGACGAGCTGGTCGTCGGCGATCCCGCCCTGCGCGCGCACGAACGCCGCGGCGTCGTCCGGGCTCGCGCCGGGGGCCTGGCGCGAGTACAGGTTCGGGCAGAGCGCCGCGTACCCGTCGGCCGCGAACCGGCGCACGATCTCCTTGGTGCCCGCGTCGTAGCCGGGCAGGTGGTGGATCACCACCACGCCTGCTGCGGGCGCCCCGCTCGTCGGGCGGGCCAGGTAGGCCTCGATCTCGTCGCCGTCGCGGCCGGTGATCGTGATCGTCCCGGCTTCCATGTTGTCGTTGGCACTCACGAGGTAGTTGTACCGCTGAGCAACGCCGCGTAACGGTCGAGGTCGACGTTGCCGCCGCTCACGAGCACGCCGACGCGCTGCCCGGCGAGGTCCCCCGCGGCCAGGACACCGGCCAGCCCCAGGCAGCCCGTCGGCTCCACCACGAGCTTCATCGTGGCCGCGAACACCCGCATGGCCGCGACGAGCTCGGCGTCCGACGCCGTGCGGATCTCGGCGACGGCCCGCTGGATGATCGGGAACGTGTGCGCGCCCAGGTGCGTGGTCTGGGCGCCGTCGGCGATGGTCGCGGGCACGTCGATGCGCACGATCTCGCCCGCGGCGAGCGAGCGCCGCCCGTCGTCGCCCGCTGCGGGCTCGACCCCGTACACGCGGCAGGACGGCGCGAGCGCCTCGGCCGCCAGCAGGGAGCCCGCGAGCAGGCCGCCCCCGCCGAGCGGCACGAACAGCGCGTCGAGCGCGCCGACGTCGGTGAAGAGCTCCAGCGCAGCGGTGCCCTGGCCCGCGAGCACATCGGGGTGGTCGTAGGGCGGCACGAGGGTGAGGCCGCGCGCTTCGGCGAGCGCCGCGCCGATGGCCTCCCGGTCCTCGGTGAACCGGTCGTAGCGCACGACCTCGGCCCCGTAGCCGCGCGTGGCCGCCACCTTGGTGGCGGGGGCGTCGTGCGGCATCACGATCGTGGCGGGCACGGACAGGATGCGGGCGGCCAGCGCGACGGCCTGCGCGTGGTTGCCCGACGAGTACGCCACCACCCCCGCGCGCCGCTGCTCGGGTGTGAACCGGGACAGGGCGTTGAGCGCGCCGCGGAACTTGAAGGCGCCGACCCGCTGCAGGTTCTCGCACTTGAACAGCACCTGGGCCCCGACTTCGGCGTCGATGCGCGACGAGCGCAGCACCGGCGTGCGGTGGGCGTGGCCCGCGATCCGGGCGGCCGCGGCCCGGACGTCCTCGACGGTCGGGGTCACTTTCCGGCGCTCGTCCAGATGGTGACCGGCGTGCCGGGCGCGAGGTTGCCCTGCGGGCTCTCACCCACCACCTGGCCCTGCGGGAGCGACGAGGGGATCGGCCGCAGCAGGGTGGGGTAGCCCGCCGCCGTGACGGCCTGCGCACCCGCCGGGCCCGCCTGCCCCACCACGTACGGGACGACCGGCAGCCGGTCGCCCTCGTCGCGGTAGGCGTCGTCGGGACCGGGCACGGGCACGTCGGGCTTGCCCGTCAGCAGCCTGCTGAACGCCGCGAAGTACGGCGGGGCGGCGACCGTGCCGCCGAACGCGCCGTGCCCGCAGTCGCCCAGGTGCACCGGGCGGCCGGGGCAGATCTCCTGCGGGTGGGAGCTGTCGGCGTACACCATCGAGGCCGCGGCGTAGCCGTCCACGCCGCCGATGAACGCCACCGACTCGCTCTCGTTGGTGGTGCCGGTCTTGCCGATGTCGGGGCGGTGCCAGCCCGCCGCGCTCGCCGCCGCGGCCGATGTGCCGTCGGTGGTGTCCTTCGCGAGGCCCGCGGCGAGGGTGTGCGCGAGGCCGGGGTTGACGACCTGCTCGCACGGCTGCTGCGCCACCGCCACCGGCTTGCCGTCGCGGTCGGTCACCGATTGGATCGGGTTGGGCGGGCACCACACGCCGCCGGACAGGATCGTGGCGGTGACGTTGGCCATCTCGAGCGGGCTCACCGGGCTCACGCCGAGGGTGAACGAGAGCAGGCCCTGGAAGTACTGCGACTGCGGCTCGTCGTACTGCGGGTTGCGCGAGAGCGGGTCGGCCGGGTCGGTGACCGGATCACTGCCCGCGGCGTTGGACGCGAGGGTCTGGCGCAACCCCAGCCGCTGCGCCATCTGCACCACCGCGGGCATGCCGGTGCGAGCTTCCAGGTCGACGAACGCCACGTTGGGCGAGGTGGCGAGCGCGTCCGGGAGGGAGATCGGGTCGGCGTAGTCGCCGTCGTTGGAGACCGGGTAGCAGTGCGTGAACCGGTTGGCGTTGGGCGGGGTGAAGCAGCCCGATCCGGGGTTGGGCAGGTCGGAGTCGTACCCGACGGTGCCCTGCTCCAGCGCCGCCGCCGTCGTGAAGATCTTGAACGACGAGCCCGCGCCGAAGACGTTGCTCGGGTCGGCGACGATGTTGGTGGAGCGCTCGCCCTTGGCCGCGTCGGTGCCGAGGTTGCGGTTGGCCACCATGGCGAGCACGTCGTGGCCCCCGTTGCCCGGCGCCACCACGGCGAACGTGTTGGCCACGCCGTCCTGCGCGGTCGGCACGTTGCGGTCGACCGCGTCCTTCACGGTCTGGCTGACGACGGGGTCCATCGTCGTCTTGATCGTGTAGCCGCCCGTCGCGAGCTGGTCGGCGGTGAGCCCGGACTGCTCCAGGTAGCGCACCGCGTAGTCGCAGAAGAAGCCCGCGTCCGGCGCCGCCGCGAAGCAGGTGCTGCCGGGCGCGGCCGGACCACCGGCCACCACCCCGAGCGGCGCCGCCTTGGCCGTGGCCGCGGCGGCTGCGGTGATCGAGCCGGTGGCGACCATCGCGTCGAGCACGGTGTCGCGCCGGGCGGCCGCCTGCTGGGGGTGGGTGTAGGGGTTGTAGAGGTTCGGGTTGTTCACCATCCCGGCCAGCAGCGCGGCCTGCGGCACGGTGAGCTTGTCGGGCGTCGTGCCGAAGTAGGCGTGCGCGGCCGCGGCCACGCCGTAGACGCTGCCGGAGAACTCGACGACGTTGAGGTAGCCCGCGAGGATCTGCTCCTTCGGCACGCTGTGCCCCAGCTGGAGCGCGAGCTCGGCCTCGCGGACCTTGCGGGAGATCGTGTCGGCCCGGTCGGCCCGCTGCGCGGCCGGGTCGGTGCGGTCGATCACGTTGATGAGGTAGTTCTTCACGTACTGCTGGGTGATCGTCGACGCGCCCTGGGTGCTGCCGCCGGAGGAGTTGTTCACCGCCGCCCGCAGCACCGCGCGGGGATCGACGCCCGCCTCGGTGAAGAACCGGCGGTCCTCGATGGCGATGATCGCGGCGTCCATCGTCTTCGCGATGCCGTCGTAGGTGACCGGCAGCCGGTACTGGTCGTAGAGCGTGGCGATCGGGGCCCCGGTGCGGTCGAGCACCGTGGTGGTGAGCGGGACCCGCGCGGTGGTGAGCTGGTTGTCGTCGGTGCCCGCCACGATCGTCCCGACCGCGTCGTTCACCTGGTTCGACAGCACCCCCGCGCCCACGCCGACCGGCGCGAGCATCGCCGCCGCCACGACCCCCGCGGCCACACAGGCCACGCCCAGCTTCCCGACCGCGCGCACGCTGCTCGATCGTTTGGGCCGACCCAGTGCCATCCGTCCCCCCGGTTCCGGGTCCGACGCTACCCGCGGGCGAGCTGAGCCCGCCTCAGGCGGCGCAGCAGCACCACCGCGGCCACGATCCCCTGCCCGGCGACGAGCGCCACGCCCACGCCCGGCAAGCCCCAGAGCGGCATGAGCACCAGCACCGCCGGAATGGTGATCAGGGCCGAGGCCAGCGTCACCCCGTACTGGCCCAGCCGGTGCTGGCGCACCCGGGCCGCGGCGATCTCGGAAAGGTTCACGCACGCCGGGATGGCGGAGAACACCGAGAGGGCGAGCAGCAGGCTGCCGGTCTCCGCGTAGTGCTCGCCGAAGACCATCAGCACCAGCCACGAGCCCGCCGAGAGGACGAGCACCGCCGGGATCACCAGCGTGAGCGACTTGGTGAGCATCGTGCGGTAGGCGGCGTCGACGTCCGACGGGTCGGCCGCCGAGTGCGCCACCAGCGACTGGCCCATCCCGGTCGGCACCAGGTACAGGGCGTAGGCCAGCTGCCACGCCACCCCGAACGTCGCCGCGGAATCGGCCCCGAGCTCGGCGAAAACGAGCAGCGGGAGCCCGAAGTTCACGATGGTGAGGCACATGCTGCCGAGCCAGTCGGCCGCGACGAACCCGCGCATCGCGCGCAGCGTGACCGGCGACGGCGGCCGCTCCCCCTTCGCCTGGTGCGGCGGCAGCACGCGGAACAGGTAGATCGAGATCGCGACGACGGTGACCGCGGTGCCCAGCGCCCACGAACCCGCGATGGCGCCGGAGAAGCCCAACAGGCCGCCCACGACCAGCAGCACGATCTTGAGCAGCGCGAAGCCCAGGTTCTCGAACGGCACGATCCTGGCGCGCTTGATCCCGGTGAGCAGGTAGTCCTGCATGTTGAACACGGTCCAGAACGGCGTCGCGACGACGAAGTAGGCCACGAGCGCGCCCGCCCCGACCGCGACCTGCAGGTCCGGTGCCCACCAGCCCGCCCCGAGCGCGAACCCCGTGCCGATCACGAGCGCGGCGCCGATGCCGGTGGCGTAGCAGGCCGCGACGAGCGCGCGGGCGCCGCGCCCGACCACCGGAACGAACCGCAGCATGGCGCTGCCCAGGTTGAGCTGGGCGATGATGCCGAGCAGCCCCAGCGTGGACACCACGGTGGTGTTGACCCCGACCGTGGCCGGGTCGAACATCCGCGCCGCGACCACCCAGTACAGCATCCCGACGGCCGAGGAGATCGCCGAGCTGAGGACGAGCGCCATCCCGTCGCGGCTCTGCGGATCCCGCCAACCGCTGGCGAGTGCCTTCAGCCGCGCCACGGGGGACGGTGGTGCGCTCACCGGGATCACCGGGTCATCATGCAACGGGGCCTTCCTCAGGCCGTCGGCAGGCTGATCCCGGCCAGCACCGCGCGGTGGTCGCTGCCCGCGATCGGGAGGACCTCGAAACGGGTGGTCCGCGCCTCCTCGGGCACCAGCACGTGGTCGATCTGGATGCCGCACCACGTCGGCACCCCCGCGGGGAACGTGCCGACCAGGCCTTTGCCCGTGCCGTCGGCCGCGCTGCGGCAGCGGCGCAGCACGGCGCGGAAGGCGGCGTTGTCGGCGGTGGCGTTGAAGTCGCCCGCCACGATCGGGCCGGGCGACTCGGCGCACCAACTTGCGATGTGCGCGATGTCGGACTCCCACCTCGCGGTGCGCATCGGCCCCATGGGCGCCTCGGGGTGGACGGCGAAGAAGCTCCGCCGCCCGAGCGCGCCGCCCGTGGCCCGCAGGTAGCGGTGGCGCATCTCCCGTCCCGACGTGACGGTCAGCGCGCCCATCCGGGCGGCGGCCAGCAGCACCACGCCCTCGCCGTCGGACGTGCCGGGCGCCGTGGACGCCCACGCCTGGTAGCCCAGCTCGGCGACCAGCGGCAGCAGCTTGTCGCGGTAGTCCGGGCCCGCCTCCGGCAGCGAGACGAGGTCGGGCCGCTCGCGTTCGAGCACGGTCGCGAGCGCCCCGGTGTCGGCTCGGCCGACGAGCACGTTGGCGGCCAGCACGGTGAGATCGGCCACGGCGGCGCGCTGCTGCGCCTGCCCGCCGCTGCGGCGGGCCCTGGCGCCGAGCGCCGCCGCGCTCGCCAGCGCCGCCGACCCGATCCCGGCGGCCAGCGGCCGCGTGCGCGGGTGGGCGGCCAGCGCGGCGGCCGCGGCGAGCGCCGTCGCGGTGACGTGCGGTCGCAGCGCGGCCAGCGCGACGAGCGGGAACCGCGCGCCGCCGACCCGGTCGGGCGACAGCGCCACGGAGGTGGCGGCGGCGCCGAACACCGGGGTCATCGACCGTCTCACGGGGCTCACGCGGCGATCAACGGACCGGCCGCCCGGGGGGTTCCACGGGCTCGCCGGTGACGTGTCGCGCACCCCGCCATCCGACCACGCCGCGGCGTCCGGCGCGCCCCCGGCCCCGATCAGGACATACCTCCCACGGGCGGGGCCGCCTGTCGGGCCCACCGGTCGAGTGGGTGAGAATCGGGGGCCGGAGACCCCCGATCGGATGGAGCGTGACCGCACCGATGGCACCGCTTGGCGGCCCGCGCAGGATGCCCGCCGCACTCGGCGTGCTGGTGCTCCTCACCCTCTGCGCCGGTCTGGCCGTGGCCACCGGCACGCCCTCGGCGCCCGGTGCTCCCGGCTCCCTGCCCGCGCCGCCGACCACCGCGGCGCCGGTGCGCCCGGTCGTGTCGATCACCCCGGGCACCCAGGGCGTGAACCCGGACACTCCGATCGTCGTGCACGTCGCGCAGGGCAGGGCGACCAAGGTCACGGTCACCAACAAGGCGAGCGGCGCCCCCGTGGCGGGCACGCTCGCCGCCGACGGCAGCACGTGGACCGCCACCCAGCCGCTCGCGTACGCCGCGGGGTACGCGGTCGGTGTCGACGTCGCGGGCCCGGACGGGGCCGCCGGGCACCAGGACCTCGCCGTGTCCACCCTCGCTCCGGCCGCACAGGCCTTCCCGTCGTTCATCCCGCCGCCGTCGCAGGCCACGGTGGGCGTCGGCCAGCCCCTCGTGGTCAAGTTCAACCACCCGGTGCGCGACCGGGCCGCGGCCCAGCGGGGTCTCACGGTCACGGCGACCCCTTCACAGGCGGGCAGCTGGTACTGGCTGTCGGACACCGAGGCGCACTACCGGCCGCAGACGTACTGGACCGCGGGCTCGACGATCACGCTCAAGGCCGACCTGTACGGCGTCGACCTCGGCGGCGGCGTCTACGGGGAGACCGACCGCACCGAGACCATCCACATCCACGACGCCTGGGTGGCCAAGGCCGACGGGGCCACGAAGACGATGCAGATCTTCCAGAACGGCAAGCTGGTCGACACGATGCCGATCAGCCTCGGCTCCCCCGGCTTCCCGTCGCACATCGGGCCGCACGTGATCTCCGACAAGCAGCCCAGCGTGATCATGGACTCGTGCACGTACGGGGTGTGCGAAGGCGAGCCGGGCTACTACAAGGAGAAGGTCGACCTCGACGA
>Ga0207688_10001061_pt1 | contig 14066 bp, 12 predicted proteins | sample KBSMiscanthusM4_FD_184296 | JGI IMG/M metagenome (GOLD analysis project Ga0207688, IMG submission 184296) | Miscanthus rhizosphere microbial communities from Kellogg Biological Station, Michigan, USA - M4 (SPAdes) (version 2) | ecosystem: Host-associated > Plants > Roots > Rhizosphere ...
TCTGCGCCGCTGGTGGTGATATTGCCCGTGAACGGGCATGCTCCCAGCGATCGAACGCCCCGCGACCGCGCTCGAAATTGCCATCGGCCAGACGCTGGCCGGCATCCGCCACCCGATCGCGGCCTGGCGCAGGCGCCCCGCGTTCCGGCGGCTGGTCTGCGTCTCCTGCTGCTTCACCGCGAGCTACGTGCTGGTGCTGCTCGCGCTCAAGCTGCTGTAACCCGTACGCGGCGACAGCCAACAACGCAAACCAGGCGATCACGCCCGCGCTCGTCAGCCACAGCTTCGACGTCGCGGCGAGCGTCACGACGACCACGCCGATCGCGCAGTACAGGACCGCGCGCCACCGGTCGTCGAGCGACATCAGGGCCATGCGGTTCTCGCGGTACATCCGCGCCCCGAACCACGCCAGCGTCCCCAGGAACGCGATCGACAGCGCCGTGCCGACCGCTCCGGCTGCCGTCCCGCCGCCCGGCAGCAGCGCCACCGCCGCCGCGAGGGCGAGGATGATCGCGATGTAGACGATGGCCCGAACCACCGCCGCCAACAGTACTCGCGGGCCGGAGCTAGCTCTGCAGCTCGGCGGTCTCGGGCGAAGGTTCCGCGAGGGAGGTCGGAGCAGCAGGCGCAGCCGCCGCATTCCCCGCCGCCTCCGGCGCGAACCGGTACCCGATCCCGAAGTGCGTGTGGATGTAGCGCCACTGCGGTGACGCGCGCTCGAGCTTCTGGCGCAGCTTGCGCACGAAGACGTCCACGGACCGGTCCCCGTGCGCCATCGCGTAGCCCCACACGCGCTGGTAGACCTCCTCCCGCTGCAGCACCTGCCCCTCGGCCTCGGCGAGCAACTGGATGAGCTCGAATTCGCGCCGGGTGAGATCGATCGAGCGCCCGCCGACGAAGGCCTGGAACTGGTCCGCGCGGATCTCCAGCTCGCCCGCGACCATCGGCCCCGCGTCGACGCGCGCCTCGGCGCGCTTCCGTCGTCGCACCACGGCCTCGACCCGGGCGATGAGCTCCTCCGGATGGCAGGGCTTGGTCACCCAGTCGTCGGCCCCGAGGCGCAGCCCGCGCACCCGCTGCGCGACCGACGAAGGCCCCGTGCACACGATCACGCCCAGCCCCGGCAGCGTGGTGCACAGCCGCTCCAAGTACGTCCACCCCTGCGGCCCCAGCGTCGCGAGATCGAGGACGACCGCGTTGAGCCGCATCGCCACCACGGTGTCGAGCGGGACCGGCGAGGCAAGGACGCGATGCTGCCAGCCCACGGCGTCGAGCCGCTTGGTCAGGACCTGCAGGAAGCCCGAGTCAGAGTCGAGAACCGCGAGGCGGATCCCCGATCCGCCCGACGCTGTGGGCCGCCCCTCGTCTCCGGCGCGGCCGGGCGCCGGCTGGGTCGAAGCGGTCACGAGACGTCAGTCTATCCCTGGACCCCGTGACCGACCGGTCTCGCAGGGCTCGCGATCACGGCATTTTCACAACGAGTTTGCGAGGAAACGGCAGCCGCGCTCGGGGGTCACCGACCAAGCGCCTTGGCGCCACCGGATCCGGGTCCCGTCGGCCAGCCGGACCCCGGTCCGGCCGCACGCCGGGCGCCCCCACAACGAGACCGAGAGCGGGCGCGAAGCCTCCGGCGCATCGCCCAGCCCACCCGCCACCGTCTCGGGCGGATACGCCACGAGGATCGAGCCGGCGCGCACGAAGACCGGGATGCGCGCGAGCGGCGCATCGGCGACGACCGAACCGCCGCCGACCACGGGCGCGCCCGTCCAGAAGTCGATCCACTTCCCCCGCGGCAGCGGCACCATCGTGTTGCCGGACGAGTCGGGCCTCGACGACGCGCCCAAGTACGCGCCCGTCTTCGGCTGGATGGCCCATGACCGGCCCGGCTACTACCGCGTCGTCTGGCGCGCGCGGCGGCACCGCTACAGCGCCACCGCGATCGTGGCCCGGCACGAGGAGCACGTCGAGGACGTGCTCGTCAACGTGCTCTACGCGCGGGCGCTGCTGGCCCTCGGCGGCCGCTTCGCGCTCCGGGCGCAACGAATCGTGCAGGCGCTGCTCGAGCGCTCGTGGGATCCGGCTGCGGCATTGTTCTGGGACCTTGCCGGCGGGGGCGAGCGCCCGATCCGCGTCTCGACCTGGTCCTCGCTGGCCCCGCTGGCGCTGCCCGGGATCCCGGCGGAGGTCAAGCGCGCGCTGGTCGAGCGCCAGCTCCTGCACCCGCGCCGCTACCGCGCCGGCACCGGGATCCCGTCGGTGGCGATCAGCGAGCCGACCTTCAACCCGCGCTGGGACCGCTTCCGCTGCTGGCGGGGGCCGTCGTGGATGGCCACGGCGTGGTTGCTCGTGCCCCCGCTGCGCGAGCTCGGCTACGCCGCGGCGGCCGACCACGTCGTGGACTCGCTCATGCGCGCCGTGCGCCGGTCCGGGCTGCGCGAGTACTACGACCCGCTGACCGGTGACGGGCTCGGCGCGCGGCGGTTCGCGATGTCCGCGCTCGTCCTCGACCTCCTCACTCAACCTCGACTCGAGCCTTAGCTTGGTCGCCTCGCAGCGATTTTGGCGGCCCGCGCGCGTTTCCGGCGCCCTCCCGTTGGGCAGAACCCGCTCCGGTCGGCCTCGAACCGGGTTTCCTCCAGTGACGTAGACCCTCGCAGAGCGTGGAGAAGGACTCCGTTAAGCAAGCGGCGAAGCAGCCGAATAAGGTAGTGCCGGACTGCACGATGCAGTCCAGGCAAACGTCCCCTGCCGGCGGCGACGACACCGACCCCATTACGGTTATCCAGTGAGCGACCGCGCCCGTCTCCCTGCCCGTCCGGGCAAGGAGTTGCACACCTGGCACCTCGGCGCCCTCACGTCCGACGCGCGCGTGCGCGATGATGCGCGCTACGAGGTGCCAGCGCGCGAGGGTGGAGAGCTCGAGTGGGTCATCGCCGGAACGGGCTGCCCGGACCCATGACCGCGCGCGCGAAGCTGATCGTCCTCACGGCCACGACGGCGTTCACCGCCACCTTCGGCGGCGTCGTCCTCCCGGTCGACGCGCAGGACCCGGCCTCCACCACCGCCTCGACGCCGACCGACGCGGCGACGACGTCAACGCCCACGCCGACCGATACCGCGACCGCCTCAACCCCGACGCCGACCGACACCGCCACGACGTCGACGCCGACCACTTCGACGCCCACGACCTCGACGCCGACCACCACCCAGCCCGACCGCTCGGTCGGCACCGGGCTGACCGGCCACACCAAGCGTGGGTCGTCGCCCCAGCGCACGACGAAGAAGACGCACCGCACGCGGCGCCACCGCTCGCACCGCGCGAAGTCCAAGACCGAGTCCGCGAAGGACCAGACGGCCGCGGAGTGCAAGCAGAAGGCCGCCGCGGCCGCGCGGGCGCGGCGCCTCGAGCGCCGGCGCAAGAAGGCCGCCGCGGCCGGCGTGTCCGACGCCCGGTCCTTCCTCGGCGGCGGCGGGGGCCAGCGCCTCCCCTCGCTGGCCAAGACCGCGTCCTCGAAGAACCCGTGCCCGCCCGAGGCCGACCAGCAGCCCACCACCTCGACGCCGACGAGCTCGGGGGCCGCGCCCTCGACGCCCGACGCCACCACGCCCGCCCCGGCCCCGTCGGACCCGACCACCTCGGTCGCGACCCCGGGCCCCGTGCCCGTGGGCGTGCCCAACTTCTTCATCGAGAAGTTCCGCATCCCGCCGTTCCTGCTGCCGATCTACCAGGCCGCCGGCATCCAGTACAACGTCCCGTGGCAGGTCCTGGCGGCGATCAACGAGATCGAGACCGACTACGGCCGCAACCTTTCCGTGTCCTCCGCGGGCGCGCGCGGGTGGATGCAGTTCCTGCCCTCGTCGTGGAAGACCTACGGCGTCGACGCCAACGACGACGGCCGCAAGGACCCCTACAACCCGGCCGACGCGATCTTCGCCGCCGCCCGCTACCTGAAGGCCGCCGGCGCGGACCAGGACGTGCGCAAGGCGATCTTCGCCTACAACCACGCCAGCTGGTACGTGGACAGCGTGATGCTGCGGGCCAAGCTCATCGGCGGCCTGCCCGCCGGCCTCGTGGGCTCGCTGACCGGCCTGACCCAGGGCCACTTCCCTGTGCACGCGCGCGCGAAGTACGCGGACCACCACCAGAGCTCGACCGACATCTTCGCCCGCAAGGGCGCGCCGGTCATCGCCGTGCAGGACGGCGTGGTCAAGAAGATCGGGAGCTCGACGAAGAAGGGCCGCTACCTGGTCCTGCAGGACGCCTACGGCAACCGCTACACCTACGCGCACCTGGGCTCGGTCCAGTCCGACTACCCGGTGCCGAAGCCGACGAACGTGTCCCCCGCCGACGTGGCCAAGGAGCTGAAGCTCCCCAACGACCCCGAGCCCACCGAGGCGGCCTCCGCGGGACGCCAGCATCAACCTCAGGTCAAGGGTAAGACCAAGGTCACGAAGCAGCGGGTCGCGGCCCGCGCCGCCAATGGGAAGTCCACGGCCACCGGCACCCCGGCCGCAACGCCCGCCGCCGCGCCCACGGTCTCGGTCCAGAAGGAGCGCCTGTACGCGCACCCGGCCCGCCGGCCGGCCTACAACGCGGGCGGCAAGCAGCAGCTCTTCGAGGCGGGCAAGCTCCCCGGCTTCACCACCTTCAAGGACTACTTCACCTCGGTCTTCGGCCTGAACCGCAAGGACGTCGAGCTCAAGCCGCTGCGCAAGGGCTCGCAGGTCATCGCCGGGACGATCCTCGGGCGCATCGGCGAGGCCGGCCAGATCTCGCCCCACATCAACTTCGCGATTCAGCCCGCCGGCAAGAAGGCCCCGCAGATCGACCCCAAGCCGATCCTGGACGGCTGGAAGCTGCTCGAGTCCACGGCGATCTACCGCGCCGCGGGCAAGAACCCGTTCTTCGGCTCGGACGGCCGCAGCCCGACCATCGGCCAGGTCCTGCTGATGTCCAAGGAGCAGCTGCAGCAGCGCGTGCTCGAGGATCCGCGCATCGACATCTACTCCTGCGGGCGCGAGGACATCCGCACCGGCCAGATCGACCGGCGCGTGCTGGCCACGCTCGAGTTCCTGGCCGACAGCGACCTGCGGCCAACGGTCTCGGCCCTCAAGTGCGGCCACAGCTACCTGACGACGTCGGGCAACGTGTCCGAGCACACCTCCGGGGACGCGGTCGACATCGCTGCCATCAACGGCACCCCGATCCTGGACCACCAGGGCAAGGGGTCGATCACCGACACGACGATTCAGCGCCTCCTGGCGCTCCAGGGCGCGATGAAGCCGCACCAGATCATCAGCCTGATGACGCCGGAGGACTTCGGCGGCGCCGACAACATCCTCTCGCTGCCCGACCACGACAACCACATCCACGTCGGCTTCCACCCCGACGGAACCACGGGCGGCGCGGACAGCGGCTTGAACGCGCGCCAGTGGCCGCACCTGATCGAGCAGCTGAAGAACATCGACAACCCGACCGTGCCGACGCGCCCGTCCCACGACGCGATCCCCAACGGCGACTGATCTCTGGTAGGCCCTGGCACCGTGAGGTCGCTCGGGGTCGCCGTCGCCCTGCTGCTCGTCCTGGCCGCACCCGCCGCAGCCGCACCGGCGTGGCTGCACGGCGCGCACATCGTCGTCCCCGGTGACCTGGACAACCAGGACTGCCGCACCGGGGTCTGCAAGCACAACGAGAACACCGACCTGATCGAGTGGAACGACGCGATCTGGTTCGTCCACCGGACCGCCGGCAGCCAGATCCTCGGCCCCAACAGCTCGCTACGGGTCTACCGCTCGCGCGACCACGGCCGGCACTTCGCCCTGCAGGCGATCATCCCGGCGCCGGTGGACCGCGACATCCGCGACCCGAGCTTCTTCGTCACCGGCAAGCGGCTGCGCATCAAGGCGATCACCCGGCTCCCGGGCTTCGCGCTGCGCGACGCGGACGCGGGCTCGGTCTCGATCGAGACCGGCTCCAAGGACGGCCGGCACTGGTCGGCGCTGCGCCCGATCGGGCCGGAGGGCTGGGGCTTCTGGCGCGTCAAGGAGCTCGGCGGCGTCTACTACTCCGCCGCCTATCAGGACGGCGACCTGCAGGTCGTGCTCTACCGCTCCCGTGACGGCGTGCACTGGCGCGCCGGGCCGCAGGTCTACGGCGTCGCGGCCGACACGCCGCTGGAGACCGAGCTCGTGTTCAGCCCCTCGGGCAAGCGCATGCTCGGCCTCGTGCGCATGGACGGCGACGACTTCGAGCTGCTCGGCAACAACGACAACCTGCGCACGAAGGTGTGCTGGTCGCGGATGCCCTTCCGCTCCTTCTCGTGCCCACAGGAGCTGCGCGGCGTGCGCTTGGACGGCGCTGTGGCCTGGTGGTGGGGCAAGCGCCTGTTCGTCGTCGCCCGCAAGCACATCGAGGGGCCCGACTACCGCAAGCGCACGGCGCTCTACGAGCTGCGCGGGAACTTCGAGGGTGGGCCGCTCTCGATCCGCGAGTGGGGCGAGCTGCCCAGCGCCGGCGACACGTCCTACGCCGGCGTGGCGCCGCTCGGAGGTGCGCGCTTCCTCGTGACCTGGTACTCGAGCCCGCTGGCCGGCGACCCGAGCTGGCTGGAGGGCTTCCAGGGCCAGACCGACATCTGGCAGGCCGCGCTGGACCTGTCGAAGCTGCGTTCTCCGGATTCTCACACCGCCGAAGCCCTGCGCCACCACACTCCGGCCTGAGCGGAGACGTCCGCTCGCCGCCCCGGTCCTCGGAGCTGAGGGGCCCTGCGGCCGGGGCCGCAGCGACGCGTCCGCCCGCTGCCCGCAGCGTTAGGGGCAGCGGGTGCGACGCCTCCTGCAGCGCGACGCGTCAGCTCGGCAGCGGGTGCGACGCGTCGCTGAACTCGCGGAAGAGCCCGGTCACCACGAACGCCACCTGCTCGCCGATGTCGACGGCGTTGTCGCCCACGCGCTCGAGCGCTCGGGCGACCATCACGATGGTCAGGACCCACTCGAGGCGGTCCTCGTCGGACCCTCCCGCGCGGACGCCCATGCGGAAGACCTCGCGGTTGAGCTTGTTGATCTCCTCGTCCTGGCGCACGAGGTCCTGGGCCAGGCCGACGTCGCGGAGCTCGAAGGCCTGCTTGGCCTGGCGCACCTCGGAGATCGCCAGCTCGCCCATGCGCACCACGGTGGCGAGCATCTCCTCGTCCACCGGCGGCTCGTGGCCGGTGATGGGGATGAGCTTGGCGATGTTCACGCACTGGTCGCCCATGCGCTCGACGTGCTTGATCACGTGGAGCAGCGCGGCGACGGTGCGCAGGTCGGTCGCGACCGGCGCCTGGGTGGCCAGCAGGGTGAGGATGCCCTGGTGCACCTCGAGGTAGCGCCCGTCGATGCGGTCGTCGTCGGAGATGACGATCTGGGCCAGCTCGACGTCCTGGTGCATGAGCGCCTCGAGCGCGCGCTCGAGCGTCGCCACGATCATGTCCAGCGCGCCGAGCGCCTGCTTCTCGAGGTTCTCCAGCTCCTCGTGGAATGCGTGACGGGTCTCGGGCATCCCGATCCCTCTACCCGAACTTGCCGGAAACGTAGTCCTCAGTGCGCTGATTGTCGGGCTTGGTGAAGATCTTCTCGGTCGGCCCGAGCTCGATCAGCTCGCCGAGCCAGAAGAACGCCGTGCGGTCGGCCACGCGCGCGGCCTGCTGCATGTTGTGGGTCACGATGATGATCGTGTACTGGCGCTTGAGCTCGTGGATGAGCTCCTCGATCTTCAGCGTGGCGATCGGGTCCAGGGCCGAGCAGGGCTCGTCCATGAGGATGATGTCGGGCTGGATCGCGATCGTGCGCGCGATGCACAGGCGCTGCTGCTGGCCGCCGGAGAGGCCGACGCCGGGCTCGCTCAGTCGGTCCTTGACCTCCTCCCACAGGCCGGCGTCGCGCAGCGACTTCTCCACCACCTCGTCCTTGTGCTTGCCCTTGACGCCCGCGAGCCGCAGGCCGGCGGAGACGTTGTCGGCGACCGACATGGTCGGGAACGGGTTCGGCTTCTGGAACACCATGCCGATCGAGCGCCGCACGGCGACGACGTCGATGCTGGAGCCGTAGATGTCGGTGTCGTCGAGCTTGACCGTGCCGGTGGCGTAGGCGCCGGTGATCTCCTCGTGCATGCGGTTCAGGCACCGCAGCACGGTCGACTTCCCGCAGCCCGACGGCCCGATCATCGCGGTGACGTCGTTGGCGGCGTAGTCGATGCTCACACCCTTGATCGCGTGGACCTCGCCGTAGTAGGCGTCGAGGTCGTCCACGCTGATCGTGTGGCCGCCGGCGCGCGCGTCCTCGCCCGGGCGGGTCGGGACCTCGGGGGCGCCGACCGTGGCCTGAGGCGCCGCGGCGGACGCAGCGTCCTGCTGCTCCACGACCTCGGTCCGGTTGGGAGAGGTCTCGTCGGGCGGGGTCATGTCTGGAGTCGGCTCCTTGACGCGATGAAGCGGGCGATCAGGGTGATGATCAGAACGAGCGCCACCAGGGTAAGGGCTGCGCCCCAGGCGCGATCGACGATAGTCGAGTTGGGGCTCTGGATGTCGTTGAAGATCTGGACCGGCAGGCTGTTCATGCGCTGGGTCAGGTCGCCGCTGGAGACCAGCGTCGCCTGGACCGTGAACAGCAGCGGCGCAGTCTCGCCGGCGCCGCGGGCCACGGCCAGGAGCGAGCCGGTCAGGAGCCCGGGCGCGGCCGTCGGCAGCACGACCCGGAAGATCACCCGCCACCGCGGGGCGCCGAGGGCAAGCGCCGACTCACGCAGGCTGTCGGGCACTAGCAGCAGCACAACCTCGGCCGAGCGGGCGACGATCGGCAGCATGAGCAGCGAGATCGCGATGGCGCCCTTCCAGCCGGCGAAGCCGCTGCCGCCGACCTGGCTCTCGACCAGCGTGACGTAGATGAACAGGCCGAAGACCACCGAGGGCACGCCGGTCATCACGTCGATCAGGTAGCGGATCACCGAGGCGGGCTTGGTCCCGCGCCCGTACTCCACCAGCCATACCGCGATGGCGATCCCGATCGGCACCGAGATCAACGTGGCCAGCGCGATCATCTCCAGCGTCCCCAGGATCGCGCTCTTGATGCCGCCGAGGACGGAGATGTCGGTCCCGAACGTGGCGCCGGTCGGGTCGGTCGTGAAGAGGCTGCCGCTGATGACCCCCAGGCCCTTTTTGAGGATGTAGTAGATGACGAGGACCAGCGGGATCAGGGCGACGATCGCGCCGGCCCAGATGAGCCCGCGCATGATGTGGTCGGTGCGGCGCCGGCGCCCGCTGACCGGCTTCAGGGGGACCGTGGTCATGCCGCGCCGCCCTCGGCCTGCTCGTGCCGCGCGGCGCGCCGCGCCTTGCGCCGCGCCCGAGCCGCGCGGCGCTCGGGATCGCCGAGGTTGACGACCTCGCGGGCCAGCGCGTTGATGATCAGGGTCACGACGAAGAGCAGGAGCCCGGCGGCGAACAGCGCGGAGCTGTAGACCGGGATCGAGGCCGCCTCGCCGAACTCGTTGGCGATCACCGCGGCGAGCGAGTAGCCCTGGTCGAAGATCTGCTTGCCGATCGTCGGCGCGTTGCCGATGACCAGCACGACGGCGATGGTCTCGCCCAGCGCGCGCCCGAGCCCGAGCATCGCGGCGCCGGTGATGCCCGCACGCGAATAGGGCAGGACGGCCGTGCGGATCATCTCCCAGCGCGTCGCCCCCAGCGCCAATGCCGCCTCCTTGTGGTCGTTGGGGACCGTGGCGATGACCTCGCGCGAGATCGCCGAAACGATGGGCAGGATCATGATCGCGAGGATCAGGCCCGCGATGAAGTAGCTCGGGCCCGCGACGTGGCCGCCCACCCAGGGCAGGAACGAGAAGGTGTCCGAGGCCCACTGCATCGCCGGCCGCAGCTGCGGGATGAGGAAGAACACGCCCCAGAGGCCGTAGACGACCGAGGGCACGGCGGCGAGCAGCTCGACCAGGATGGTCATCGGCGTCCGCAGCCGCCGCGGGCAGAGCTCGACGATGAAGAGCGCGGTGGCCACCGCGATGGGGACGCCGATGATCAGCGCGATCGCCGAGGTGACGATCGAGCCGAAGACGAGCGGGAACGCCCCGAAGTGCCGCGCGGAGGGGTTCCAGTCGTTGCTGAAGACGTAGCTGAACAGCCCCTGCTGGCTGAAGACCGTCGTCGACTCGCTCGTCAGCTTCCCGAAGAAGTAGACGAGCAGGACGAGGATCGCGAACGACAGCCCCGTCAGGATCCACTTCAGCAACCGATCCGGAAGGCGGGCCGCCGGCGACCGCTCGAGGATCGAGCGGCCGCCGCCGGGAGTCGGTGTGACTGTTCCCGCTTCCATCGTGGTGCGGTGCTGTGTCCGTCCTTCAGTCGGCTAGCTCAACGGCTTGCCGTTGCACTGCAGCTTGCTGACCTGCGCCTTGGCCGCGCTCAGGATCGCCGCCGGCAGCTTCGCGTACTGCAACTGGCCCAGCGAGGCCTGGCCGGCGCCGTACGCGTAGTCCAAGAACGTCTTCAGGCCGTTGGCGACCTGCTCGGATGCGCCGGCCTTGCACGGGTCCGTGTAGGTGACCACGAACGTCTGGGACGTGATCGGGTAGGCCTGCGGGTTGGCGGGGTTCTGGATCACGAACCGCAGGTCGCTCGGCACCTTGATGCCCTCGGCCGCCGCCGTCGTCGAAGCGAGGTCAGGCGCCACGTACTGCCCGGCCTTGTTCTGCACTGCGGCGGTCGTGAACTTGTTCTGCAGCGCGTAGGCCTGCTCGACGTAGCCCACCGAGCCGGGGGTCTGCTTGACCGCGGCGGCGACGCCGTCGTTGCCCTTGGCGCCGGTGCCGGTCGGCCACTTGACCGTCTTGTCGCTCCCAACCGACTTGTCCCACTCCGGGCTCACGGCACCGAGGTAGCCGGTGAACCCCTTGGTGGTGCCGGACGAGTCCGAGCGGTGGACGACCGTGATGTTCGTGCTGGGCAGGGTGGTGCCCGGGTTGAGCTTGGCGATCTCCGGGTCGTTCCAGGTCTTGACCTTGCCGAGGAAGATGTCGGCGATGACCGGGCCCGTGAGCTTCATCCCGGCCTTGACGCCCGAGAGGTTGTAGCTGATGGTGATGGCGCCGAGGGCGGTCGGCCAGTGCAGCGGGACGCCCTTCTTCGCCGCCGCCTTGATCTCGTCGTCGGTCATCGGCGGGTCCGAGCCGGCGAAGTCGACGGTGCCGGAGGTCAGCTCCGTGATGCCCTGGCCGGAGCCGACGGCCTGGTAGTTGACCGTCAGGCCCTGCTGGGACTTCAGGGTGGCCCCCCACTGCTGGTAGATCGGAGCCGCGAAGGTCGAGCCCGCGCCGTTGATGGTGCCGCCGGACTTGCTCCCCCCGCCGCTGCTGTTGCTGCTGCTGCTGCTGCTGGAACCGCATGCTGCGACGCCGAGGGCGAGTACACACGCCGCCGCCAGCGAGGCGATCAGTCGCGAGGACCTCACAGCTTCTCCTTGGTCGATTGCATTCCGCCGCGACACTTCCAGGCAATCGCCGCGAGTCTGTTACCGACCTGTGGCGTCCTTGTGAAAAGGGTGTGAAGCCTCTGCTGACAGGCGATAACCGAAGCCAACATGCGTATGGATGAAGTCCCAGTCGGGCAGCGCCTGCTCGAGCTTGACCCGCAGCTTGTGGACGTACACGTCCACCGACCGGTCGCCGGTGCGCAGCGGCGTCTGCCAGACCAGCGCGAACAGCTCCTCGCGCGACACGATCCGGTCCTTGCGCCGGGCGAGCTCGACGAGCAGGTCGAACTCGCGCACCGAGAGGGTCAGTGGATGCCCCGCGGCGAGGGCGATGGACTCGTCGGGTCGCACCTCGAGCTGCCCCACGACGAGGACCTCGATTGGGCGCGCGGCCTCCATGTCGGGGCAGGCTTTCGTGCCGCGTGTGTGGGGTCGTTACTGCCCCGTAAAGTGCGTGTGAAAGCCTTGTGAACGGACCTCGTTCACGTTTGGGCCCGGCTCTAGGGTGACGTCGGAAATGGCCTGGCTCGCGCGCCGGAACGACGACGAGATCCTTGCCCTCTTCGAGCAGTCGGGGCGCAACGCGCAACGCGCGAGCACCCTGTTGCGCGAGATGATCGCAGAGTATCCCGAACGGGCCGAGCTGGCCCGCGACGTGCTGTTGTGCGAGCAGGAGGGCGACCGGATCGCGCACGACATCATCCACCGGCTCCACGAGAGCACCGGGAAGCGGGCGCCGTTCGAGTCGACGAACGTCTACCACCTCGCAACGGCGCTGGACGACATCGTCGACTACGCCGAGGAGACCGCCGACCACCTGGGCCTGTACGCGATCGAGGCCCCGATGGAGCAGGCGGTCACGCTCGCCGACGTGCTGGTGGCGGCCACCGACCAGGTCAGCGAGGCGCTGCGCGGGCTGCGCAACGGCAACGAGCTCTCGGTCAACCTGGTCGAGATCCACCGCCTCGAGAACGAGGGCGACCGCTTGTCCCGCGACGCGGTGGCCTCGCTCTTCGCCAACGGCATCGACCCGATGGTGGTCATCCGCTGGAAGGACATCTACGAGTCGCTCGAGCGCGCGGTCGACGCCTGCGAGACCGTCGCGCACCTGCTCGAGGGAATATCGCTGAAACGCCGCCGCGGGCGCTAGGCCATTCTCGGCGCTCCTGACTAGGTCCTCGGGGCGAGTATCCGCCCGCCATGCAACACTTTCGTCAAGTGATGCAAGGGGCGGAGCTCAGAGCGGCGGGAGCGCTGGCGGGGGACGCCATCGGCGGCGTCGGCGGGCTCGTCGCCGACCTGCACGAGGCAGTCGCCAGCCGCGTGTTCGACGCGCTCGGGCCGATGGGCGCGCCCGTGCGCGTGGTCCATGACGGCGTCTCGAGCGCGATCTACGGCGGCGTACGCATGGGCCTGCGGGCGCTGCCGCGCGGCGGCGCCACGCTGGCGGCACTCAACGCGCCGGCCGACGCCCTCCCCCTCGCCAACACGCCCCGCGGCGGCCTGGCACTGGCCGCGCTGAACGGCGCCATCGGCGACGCGCTGGCCGAGGCCGACAACCCGCTCGCGCTGGGCATGAGCCTGCGCCGCGACGGCGGCGACGTCGCGCTCGAGGCCACCGAGCTGGCGCTCACGTACCCGGAGGCGAGCGGGCGCGTGGCCGTCTTCGTGCACGGCCTGATCGAGACCGAGGACGCGTGGGTGCGGCCGCCGCTGTCAGGCCGGCGCCCCCCGCGGCCGAGTTACGGCGCGCTGCTGCGCGACGACCTCGGCTACACGGCGGTCTACGTCCGCTACAACACCGGCCGCCACATCTCCGACAACGGCCGCGCGCTCTCCGAGCTGCTCGAGGCCCTCGTCGCGCGCTGGCCGGTCGCGATCGAGGAGCTCGCGCTGGTCGGCCACTCCATGGGCGGCCTCGTGGCCCGCAGCGCCAGCCACGTGGGCGAGCGCGACGGCCGCGGCTGGGTCGTGCCGCTGCGCCACGTCGTCTGCCTGGGAGCGCCGCACATGGGCGCGCCGCTGGAGAAGGCGGCCAACGTCGCGGGCTGGACGCTGGGCCGCGTGCCCGAGACCCGGCCCTTCGCCAAGGTCGTGAACGGGCGCAGCGTCGGCATCAAGGACCTGCGCTACGGGTCCTGCGCCGAGGCCGACTGGTGCGACTGCGACGCGGACGAGCTACTCACCGACCGCTGTCAGGACGTGCCCTTCGTCGACCACGCCGCCTACGCGTTCATCGGCGCGACGCTGTTCCGCTCCGAGCGCCATCCGGTCGGCCACGTGCTCGGCGACCTGCTCGTGCGCCTGCCCAGCGCCTCGGGTCGCGGCCGCCGCCGCACGATCCCGTTCGAGGTCGACCGCGGCCGCCACCTCGGCGGCCTGACCCACTTCGACCTGCTCAACCACCCCCAGGTTTACGACCAACTGCGCGACTGGCTTTCCTAGGCCATTCTCGCCGCCCCTGGCTAGGTCCTCGGGGCTCGCCGTGCCCAGCACGGCTTCACCCCTGCGTCCCGAGCCGGGAACGCCGAGCTATGGCCTAGGCCGTT
>Ga0207688_10001062_pt1 | contig 14061 bp, 18 predicted proteins | sample KBSMiscanthusM4_FD_184296 | JGI IMG/M metagenome (GOLD analysis project Ga0207688, IMG submission 184296) | Miscanthus rhizosphere microbial communities from Kellogg Biological Station, Michigan, USA - M4 (SPAdes) (version 2) | ecosystem: Host-associated > Plants > Roots > Rhizosphere ...
CGTCAGGCGGCAGGCGGAACGGGTGGAGGAGATTCTCCTCCGAGCTCTCCGAGATCTGCCAGCCTGATCTCGACGAGCGGCTTGATCGACTCCTCGAGACCCGCTTCACGAGCCACGGCGAGCGCCTCCTCGTAGGACTGGCGCACCTTCTCGTGCGACACGCCCTGCTTGAGGCGATTGTCCCCGGTCACGAGAAGCTTCTGGATGCGCTCGCGCGCGTCGTCGGTCACAGGCCGAGCGTACCGCCGTTGCTCTTGAGCGTTGCTACCCTGGCCCGTCCATGCCGTGGCTTCAGATCTCAGCGGTCATCCAGGTACTCCTTGCGGCGGGGCTCGTCACGCTGGTCCTCATGCACTCGGGAAGGGAAGCGGGCATGGGCGGGCTCGGCTTCACTCCGCACTCTCAGGGCGGGACGCACGTCGTCGAGCGAAACCTCACGCGGCTCACCGTGGCCGTTGCGACGGTCTTCGGCATCAACACGATCGTGCTGTTCCACCTTCTCTAGACTTTCGAAGCGCGCGCTGGTGGCGGAATTGGTAGACGCGCTAGGTTGAGGGCCTAGTGGCCACTTAGGCCGTGGAGGTTCAAGTCCTCTCCAGCGCATGAGGGCGTCGTCGGGGTCAGACTTCGGTCTGGCCCCGATGCACATGTACTCCGACCTCGCGCCCTGGTTCCATCTGCTGACGCACCCGTCCGACTACTGGGACGAGGCGGCCTTCGTGACCCGCGTCGCCGAGGAGGTCGTGGTCGGCGAGGCGTCGACGCTCCTCGAGCTCGGCTCTGGCGGTGGCAACAACGCGTCGCACCTGAAGGCGCGCTTCAGCTGCACGTTGGCCGACATCTCGCCGGAGATGCTTGCGCTGAGCCGGACGCTCAACCCCGAGTGCGAGCACCTCGAGGCAGACATGCGGACGGTCAGGCTCGGCCGCGAGTTCGACGTCGTCTTCATTCACGACGCGATCGCGTACCTCACCACCGAGGCCGATCTGCGCGCGGCGATCGAGACGGCGGCGCTTCACGTCCGGCCGGGCGGCGTCGTGATCCTCACGCCCGACGCGACGACCGAGATCTTCAAGCCGAAGACCGACCACGGCGGCCACGACGGGGACGACGGCCGGAGCCTGCGCTACCTCGAGTGGGTCCACCCGCCGACCGGAGCCATCTATGCGGTCGACTATCTCATCATCGCGCGCGGCCCCGGTGACGACGACCTTCGGGTCGTCCACGACCGACATACGCTCGGCCTGTTCCCCCGCTCGACCTGGGAGCAGCTCATCGCCGAGGCGGGCCTCGAACTCGTCGACACGACCGTCGAGAACCCGTACGAGCTCGAGCAGGCCGCCTTCGCCGCGCGTCGGCCGACGACTTGACGTCGTCCGGGGAGGGATCTACCCTCCCGTGACGAACATACGTTCGTCCGCGCCCTCGACCCTGGAGACCCCGATGACACTGGAGAACCCGATGCTCACGTCGCGACAGCAGGAGATCTGGCAGTTCCTCGCCGAGTACGTGGACGCGCACGGCTATCCACCTACCGTGCGCGAGATCGGCGATGCCGTCGGGCTCGCCTCACCGTCGACCGTGCACGCGCACCTCGCCAACCTCGAGCGCGCAGGTCTGCTCCGGCGCGACCCGACGAAGCCCCGCGCCATCGAGCTCGTCGGTCGCAGGCGCGAGGAACCCGCCGTCGCGCGGTCGGCATCGGTGCCCACCCTCCCTCTCCTGGGTCAGATCGCCGCCGGCAGCCCGCTCCTCGCGGAGGAGGCCGTCGAGGAAGAGATCGCCGTTCCGGAGCCCCTGGGACGCGATGCGGACTTCCTCCTGCGCGTGAAGGGCGACTCGATGATCGAGGCCGGCATCCTCGACGGCGACATCGTGGTCGTCCGCAAGCAGACGGATGCGCGACCCGGCGAGATCGTGGTCGCGCTCGTCGGTGACGACGAGTCGGCCGACGAGGCCACGGTGAAGACGTTTCACCGCGAGCGCGATGGCCGGATCCGACTCCAGCCCGAGAACTCCTCGCTCGAGCCGCTGTTCCCCGAGCACGTCGAGATCCTCGGGAAGGTCACGGGAGTCTTCAGGAGCCTCTGATGTCCGTGGAGTCACTCAACCGCTCGCTCGACCAGGAGCTCGCCGCGCTCCTCCGAGGCGTTAGCCTCGAGTGCCTCGTATGCGGCGAGTTCGTGCTGCACGTCCGCGGCGCCGTCGCCTGCCCCGAGTGCAAGACGATCCTGGCCGAGTCGGAAGAAAAGATCACCCAGATCGCGTTACCATCAGTCGTGCAGGCCGGGTGACCGCGGGCCCCGAGATCTCCGGATCGGTGGGCTCGAGGAAAGTCCGGACACCACAGGGCAGGACGCTCGGGAGCGTCGTTGGGCTCGCCCAACGGGGCCACCGAGGCGGCGAAAGCCGACGGAAAGTGGAACAGAAAGGAGACCGCCGGTCCGGGAAACCGGGTCGGTAAGGGTGAAACGGTGGGGTAAGAGCCCACCAGCGGTCGTGGCGACACGGCCGGCTAGCCAAACCCCGTCCGGTGCAAGGTGAAGCAGGCTCCGCTGACGCGGCCCGCCGAGGAGCCGGGTACACCGCCAAGAGAGATGGTCACCCTCGACAGAATCCGGCTTACAGGCCTGCTACGGAGAAGCCCCGCGAGAGCGGGGCTTCTCCATCTCATGTCGGGTCTGAGCTCCTCTCGATGACTCAGCGAAGCTCGGCGGCGACGCCCTCGAGCAGGTTCATCGCATCCTGCATGCCGTCCTCCATCCCGGACTCGATGTGCATGTCGCGCCCTTCCTTCGTGGGATGCTCGACGAGGACGGTCATCGACGTCCGGCCGTCGACCTCCGTCAGCGTGAGGGTGTCGACGGCGGCGTGCGCGTCGGCGTCCGGGATCCCCTCGTACGCCTCCGTCGACACGAGCCGCTCGAACGGCTCGATCTCCCGATACTCGCCGTGGAAGCCCACCTCGCCGAACCCGTCGGCCTGCATCGCGTAACGCCACTTTCCACCGACGCGGAGGTCGATCTCGCATACCGTCATCTCGCCTCTGTTCGCGTGCCACCAGCGACGAACGAGTTCCGGCGTAGTCCACGCCTTCCACACGAGCTCCCGCGGTGCGTCGAACTCCCGCGTGATCAGGATCTGCCGGTCGCTCGGAAGTGTCACCGTCGCCTTACGGCTGCCTGTCACCGTCATCGCCCTTCCTCCTGTTCCTTGAGTTCGTCCAACACGACATCCATCTGCTCGAAACGCTCGGACCACGTCTGCTCGTACGTCCGCACCCAGTCGTGGATGGGCTTCAGCGCCTCGCCGTTCAGCCGGTAGAACCGACGGCGGCCGTCTCCACGAACCTCGACCGCACCGACCTCGCGGAGGACCCGCAGGTGCTTCGACACCAGCGGCTGTGCGAGCCCGAGTTGCAGCACGAGCTCGTTGACCGGGCGCTCGCCACTTGCGAGCACGTCGAGGATCTGCCTCCTGCGCGGCTCGGCCACGGCGTTGAAGGCATCTGCGGTCGTTGCTGCTCGAGCCATGCGCAGGACTATATATTCCTATATTGGTATATGTCAAGATGGCAGAGAGTTGTGACGACTGTCAGCGACATCGAGACGCCTCATGGCCTTGCGAGGGCTCACGTGTCACACGCCGACCACCATCGGGCTGCACTCGTCCTCGGACACGGTGCGGGCGGGAGCATCACCGCGGGAGATCTCGTCGCCGCGTCCGAGTCAGCGCTCGCCCGCGGTGTGAGCGTCGCCCTCGTCGAGCAGCCGTACCGCCTTGCCGGCCGGCGGTCCCCCGCGCCGCGGAACCAGCTGGATGCGGCGTGGGTCGCGGTCGTCGACCACCTGACGGACGACGACCTTCACGCGCTTCCGTTGATCGTCGGCGGAAGATCGGCCGGCGCGCGGGTCGCCTGCAGGACGGCCGACGTCGTCGGAGCGGTCGCGGTGCTCTGCCTTGCATTCCCACTCGAGCCACCCCGACGCACGACCGGCAAGCCCGTCCAGAGCAGGCTCGACGAGCTCGACCACGTGTCGATTCCGACCCTCGTCGTCCAGGGTGAGCGGGACCCGTTCGGCCTGCCGCCTGCCCGGCCGGATCGCACCGTGGTCGTCGTGCCCGGCGACCACAGCCTGCGCACGGGTCTCGACGCCGTGAGGGCAGCGGTCGACGAATGGTTGGCGAACCTCGTCGCAGTAGCATCAGCGTCGTGACGCGGGCAGTCCACGACCGCGGCGGCCGGCCGGCCGACGCGCCGATCGACCGCAGCGAGCACGACCTCGCCGACTGGGAGATCCTCATGGATTCCCTCGAGAACGCGCTCGAGGGTCGTGGCGTGATGAACACGGACGAGATGCGGCGCGGGATCGAGAGCATGGCGCCTTCCGACTACGAGAGCGCGTCCTATTACGAACGCTGGCTCTTCACGACCGAGACCATCCTCGAGGAGAAGGGCATCCTTGCCCCCGGCGAGCTGGACGCCCGACTCGCCTCATGACGTTCGCCGCGGGTGACGACGTGGTCGTCTCGAGCCGGGCGCACTCCGGCCATCATCGAACGCCGGGGTATCTGAAGGGGCGGAAAGGAACCGTGCTGCGCGTCCACGAGCGCTTCCGCAACCCGGAGACGCGTGCCTACGGCGGCGACGGCCTTCCGAAGGAACGGCTCTACCTCGTGGGCTTCGCGCTCTCCGGCGGAGACCAGGTGCTTGCGGACATCTTCGAGCACTGGCTCGAGAAGGCTGCATGAGCCACGACCACCCGCACGAGCCCGTCACGACTGCCGGCGAGCCACCCGCCGCGGCGCGCGTACGCGCTCTGGCCGACCTGCTCGTCGAGAAGGGCGTCCTCGGGCGCGAGGACATTCGCCGTCGCGTGGACTGGCTCGTCTCGCGCACCCCGGCGGACGGCGCACGGCTGGTCGCGCGCGCGTGGATGGACCCGTCCTTCAAGGAGCGGGCGCTGGACGATGCACGGCTCGCCGCCCTGGAGCTCGGGCTCGAGCCCGGTGAGTCACCTCAGGTCATCGCGCTCGAGAACACGGACGACGTCCACCACCTCGTCGTCTGCACCCTCTGCTCGTGCTATCCGAAAGCGCTGCTCGGGCCGCCACCGGACTGGTACAAGAGTCTGCCGTACCGCTCGCGCGCGGTGGCCGATCCCCGCGGAGTCCTGCGCGAGTTCGGTGTCGAGCTAGACGAGGACGTCGAGGTACGCGTCGTCGACTCGACCGCCGACGTGCGTTACATCGTGATCCCGCGGCGTCCGCACGGGACGGAGAGCTTCGACGAGGACGCACTCGCCGCGCTCGTCACCCGCGACTCGATGGTCGGCGTCGCAGAGCCTGCTCCACCGGGCTGATCGGCTTCAGGCCGGCCGGAGGACGACCTCGATCGCCGTGCCGCGCCCGGGGTCGGAGCGAAGCGTCAGCGCACCGTCGATCGCCTGGGCGCGCGAGCGCATGTTCGCGACGCCCTGACCGTGCACGACCGCGGTCTCGTCGAACCCGACGCCGTCGTCGGACACGGTCACGGTTCGGCGGCCGGCGCGCTGCGCGATCGAGACCTCAACGTGACTCGCACCGGCGTGACGACGCGCGTTGCCGAGACCCTCCTGCACGATCCTGAAGACCTCGATCTGCTCGTCGGGCGCGAGCCTCACCTGTGGATCGACGTCGAGCTCGACGTCGAGAGCGCCGTCCGCGGTCAGTACCTCGACGTAGCGTCGGAGTGCCGAGTCGAACCGCGCCGAGCCTCCGGCGGACGACAACGCCAGGACCGCGAAGCGGGCCTCCTGCTGGGCTGACGCCGCGGCCCGCTTCAGCCGTGGGAGCACCTCTTCGAGGGGGGCGCCGGTCTCGAGCATGTTGACCTGCGTCGAGATCGCGAACAGGTACTGGGCGAGGCCGTCGTGGATCTCGCGGGCGACCCGTGCGCGCTCGTCGGCAACGGCGCGGCCGAACTCTGCCTCGCTGATCGCCCGCCAGACACCGACGAGCAGCACGCCGTACGCGATTACCCGGAGAAAGTCGCCCTGGAGCACGAGATCGCTCGAGACGACGGGAGTCAGCACGAGGTGGAGGTCGGCGAAGACCGCGAGTGTCGCCGCGAGACACATCCAGCTGTCGAGATCCCGCGCATATCGTCGGTAGCGGAGCGCGAACCCGACGAGAGCGACGAGCCACAGCGTGGTCAACAGGAGAGCCGCGAGCCGAACGTACGAGCCCTCGAGCGAGTCGGCATCGAACGGACTTGCCGCGGACACCCGCATGGCACCGGCCGCGACGACGAGGAGAACGGCTACGCCGACACCGACCGACACGAGTGAGCGCCGCCTCGCGGCCATCCGGCCGTCTGTGTAGGGGGCGATGGCAATGAGACCGGCGCCGAGCAGCCGGGCGCCGACGAGCTGCCACGCGGCCGCGGGCGACAGCGTTCCGCCTCCGAGGACGGGCACGAGCCCGGAGGCGACGGTGCCGAGCGCGATGCTCCAGAAGCCGGCTGCGAGCAGGAGGTCGAGCGTCCGTCCTTCGACGAGGAACCGGACGCTCGTGAGCACGCAGACGAACGTCGCCACGACCGCGACCGCCGTGTCGAACGCCAGTCGCGCATCGTGGAGCTCGTATGCCGACTTCAGTGAGTCACTCGCTGCGAAGAGCGCGGTTCCGGACGCCAGCAGGCAGACGAGCAGGATCTCGCCGAGGAGCCACGAGCGATACGTCTGGGACCGTGGGTGGTCCACGGATCACTTGTCGGCACGAGGAGTCCTGCCGATAAGAGGGGCGTGACCGAACGCGTTCTCATCGTCGACGACCATCCACTGACGCGCGACGCGCTCGCAGCGCTTCTCGCACAGCAGGGGTTCGACGTCGTCGGCGAGGCCGAAGACGGTGCCGCTGCCATCTCCGAGGCCGGCAAGTTGCAGCCGGACATCGTGCTCCTCGACCTGACGATGCCCGGGATGGACGGGCTCACGGCGTTGCCCAGGATCCGTGAGACGGCGCCCACGTCTGAGGTGGTCGTGCTCACGGCGTCGGACGCGGAGGAGAACCTTCTCGCAGCGATCCGTGCAGGTGCGTCGGGCTACCTGCTCAAGACCGAGCCCCCCGAGCAGATCGCAGCCTTCCTCCGCGGTGTCGCGCGCGGCGACGCAGCACTGTCGGGCGGCGTCGCGCGACGGCTGCTCGACCGTGTCCGTGACGGCGGTCGGCTGAGCGGCGTCCCGGAGGAGGTCACACGCGTGCTCTCGGCTCGCGAGGTCGAGGTCCTCCTCCTCCTCGACGAGCATCTCGGGACCGACGAGATCGCGCAGCGTCTCTTCATCTCCGAGCACACGGTGCGCTCGCACGTGAAGAGCCTCCTGAAGAAGCTCGGTGTCTCGTCACGCCGCGAGGCGCTCGAGCGACTCGAGTCCGCGCGCGCCGCCTAGGCCGCGCTCTCGAACCCGTCGAGCGCCGCAGCCACGAGGCCCGGCAACGTCTCGAGGTTGTAGCCGCCCTCGAGCACCGCGGCCGTTCGGGACGCAAGAGAGGCCGAGCGGCGTGCCATCTCCCGGAACCCGTCCGCGCTCACCCTCATCTCGGCGAGCGGGTCGTCACGATGGGCGTCGAAGCCCGCGGCGACGATCACGAGTTCCGGCTCGAAGGCGCGGACGGCAGGCTCGACGATCGCGTCGAACGCGGCCAGGTACTCGGCGTCCCCCCAGCCTGCGGCGAGCGGCACGTTGACGATGCCCTCGGAGTTGGATCCCGGGCCCCCCGTCCCCGGCCAGAACGGCCACTGGTGGAGCGACACGGTCAGCACGCTCGGGTCGTCGCGAAACAGCGCCTCGGTGCCGTTCCCGTGATGTACGTCGAAATCGACGACGGCGACCCGACCGATGCCGAGCGCGGTCTGGGCGTGGCGTGCCGCGATCGCGACGTTGCCGAACAGGCAGAAGCCCATCGCCGCGTCGCGCAGTGCGTGATGCCCGGGAGGGCGAACGAGTGCGAACCCACCGACCTCGACCGCGTGGATCGCGCACCCGGCCGCGAGACATGCCGCGCCGCACGTCCCTGCATTGGCATACGTGTCCGGATCGAGCCAGACGTCCCCTTCGATCGCCTGGATCGCGTCGACGTATGCGGGATCGTGAACGAGCTCCAGCTGCGCTCGGGAGGCGGGCTCTCCGACGACGTAGTCCGGGAACTGCTGGTGGAGACGCTCCAGCCGCGCCGGGATCTCGGCGTTGCCGCTCGTCGAGGGGACGTGCAGCGCGACGAAGCTCGGGTGGCTGATCACGTCCACGAGAGCGCCTCCTCGAAGCGGCGCGCGACACGAGTTGCCCCGATCCGCATCGCGTGTGCCGACGCGGCCGCCCAGTCGGGCGTCACGTCGGGCAACGGAGGAAGTGGAGCGTCGCGATCCATCGTGGCGATGCGGCGATAGAGCCTGAGCGCGTCCGCCTCGCTCGCGAACCGCCCCTCTTGGAGCATCGCTTCGAGCGACCCGTACTGCCCGAGAAGCTCGGCGCCGCGCTTCGGCCCGATGCCCCGCGCCCCGGGGATCCTGTCGGACGGATCGCCGCGGAGCGCGATGAAGTCGGTGACCTGGGCGGGGTCCACGCCATACCGCGCACGGACCTCGGCCATGTCGATGCGCGCTGGACCGCCCTTCGCCGGCTGCAGGACAATCACGTTCTCTGTGACGAGTTGGAAGGCATCACGATCGGAGGTCGCGACGAGCGCCGTTCCACCGGCAGCCTCCTCCCGCTCCGCAGCTGCCGCCAGGAAATCGTCCGCCTCGTATCCCGCTGCCTTCGCATATGCGAAGCCGGTGGAGCCGACGATGCCCGGGAGCATGTCGAGCTGCTCAAGGAGCTCGGCCTCGAACACCCGTCCGCTCTGGTACGCCTCGAGCGCCTCGTGCCGGTATGTGGGCACGTCGAGCGTGTCCCAGGCGACGAGCACGCTCCGTGGCTGCTCCTCGCGCCAGAGCTGCAACATCATGTTCGTGAAGCCGATGAGGGCGTTCTCCGGGCCGCCGTCCTCACGGCGCATCGACCCGGGGAGCGCGTGATAGGCCCGGTGGGTGAACGAGTCCCCGTCCATGACGAGTAGCGGCGTCACGCGAGGCCCGCCTCGAGCGCGGTAATGGCGTCGCGCAGCCGATCGGTCGCCAGGCGCGCAGCCTCTCCGAGAGGCTTGTCCCTGAGGTCATCCGTCGCGATCGGCGCACCGTACGCAACACGCCAAGCCCCGACCCGCGCCAGGCGCTCCGTCCCCGCGATCCCGGCCGGCACCAGCGGCACCTGGGCGGTGAGCGCGATCCTGGCTGCACCCGAGCGCCAGCGAGCCTCGTACTTCTTCCGGACGCCTTTCCTCCTGCGCGTCCCCTCCGGGAACATCACGACCGCGTATCCCTCACGCGCGAGACCGACGGCTGTCGCGATCGCCTCCTCGTCCGACTCCCCACGCCTCACCCTGAACGCGCCGCCCGCCCGGATGATCGAACCAAGCGGGAACCAGAAGAGCTCCGCCTTCGCCATGAACCGGAAGAAACGGCGCGGGAAGAACGGGATCGCGAGCGGCCACGGGTCGAGGTTCGACCAGTGGTTCGCGGCGAGCACGAACCCGCCCGTCGCCGGCACGTTCTCGATTCCGGTCGCGCGGTGCCGGAAGACGAGCTTCGAAACGGGCCAGCTCACTGCGCCGATCGCGAGATAGAGCCAGCTCGGCCTGGTCGATGACGCCACGGGCGGCAGTATCGCCGTCTGGCGCTCGCGGAAACGGACGCTAAGGTGTCGCGCCGATGGGCAAGAGCCTCGTCATCGTCGAGAGCCCCGCCAAGGCGCGAACAATCGCCGGCTACCTCGGAGACGACTACGTACTCGGGTCGAGCGTCGGCCACATCCGTGACCTTCCGAGCCGCGCCTCGGACGTGCCGGCGGCCCAGCGCAAGCGCTTCGGCGCACTGGGCGTCGACATCAACGAGGGGTTCGAGCCGTACTACGTCGTCTCCCCGGAGAAGAAGAAGACCATCAGCGAGTTGAAGAAGCACCTCGCGAACGCCGACGAGCTGCTGCTCGCAACGGACGAGGATCGTGAAGGCGAGGCGATCGCCTGGCACCTCGTCGAGGTGCTGAAGCCGAAGGTCCCGGTTCGCCGCATGGTCTTCCACGAGATCACCAAGGACGCGATCTCGAAGGCTCTGGACGAGACGCGAGCCATCGACGACCGGCTCGTCGACGCGCAGGAGACCCGCCGGATCCTCGACCGCCTCTACGGCTACGAGGTGTCGCCCGTCCTCTGGAAGAAGGTGACGCGCGGACTCTCGGCAGGACGCGTGCAGTCAGTCGCAACGCGGCTCGTCGTGCAACGCGAGCGCGAGCGGATGGCTTTCCGATCGGCCGAGTACTGGGATCTCCTCGCCACGTTCGACCCCGGCGCTTTCGAAGCGCGTCTCGTCGCGCTCGACGGTGCGCGAATCGCGCAGGGCAAGGACTTCGAGCCGACGACAGGCGAGTTGCGCGAGGGTGGCGTCGTCCGGCTCGACGAGGCCCGCGCACGTATCCTCGCGGAGAGTCTCGACGACGCGACGTTCGCCGTTCGCTCGGTCGAGGAGCGGCCCTACCGCCGCAAGCCGGCTGCGCCGTTCCGCACGGCGACGCTGCAACAGGAGGCGTCGAGGAAGCTCCGCTTCTCCGCCCAGACGACGATGCGCGTCGCCCAGCGTCTGTACGAGTCTGGCTACATCACCTACATGCGCACCGACTCGACGACATTGTCCGAGTCGGCGCTCGCAGCAGCCCGCACTCAGGTCGCGGAGCTCTTCGGTGAGGACTTCGTGCCGGCGAAGCCGCGGGTCTACGGACGCGCCGTGGCAAATGCGCAGGAAGCCCACGAGGCGATCAGGCCGGCCGGCGACGCGTTCAGGACGCCGAAGCAGCTCGAGCGCGAGCTGAACCGCGACGAGCTGGCGCTCTACGACCTCGTTTGGAAGCGGACGCTCGCATCGCAGATGGAAGATGCACGCGGCCAAACGGTTTCGCTCCGCATCGGCGCGACGAGCGCGAACGGCGAGGACGTCGAGTTCGGCGCCTCCGGGACCGTCATCACGTTCCGTGGCTTCCTCGCCGCCTACGAGCCGGGGAAGGACGAGCCGACCGACGACGACGAGGAGCGCGTCCTCCCGCAACTAGAGGTCGGTCAGGAGGTGACGCTCGAGGGGCTCGAACCGGACGGTCACTCGACGGTGCCTCCGGCGCGCTACACGGAGCCGACGCTCGTGCGAGCCCTCGAGGAGCGCGGGATCGGTCGGCCGTCCACGTATGCCGCGATCCTTTCGACGATCGTCGACCGCGGCTACGTCTTCAAGAGGGGTACGGCGCTCGTGCCGACGTTCGTCGCGTTCTCGGTCGTGAACCTCCTCGAGCGTCACTTCGAGCAACTCGTCGACTTCGACTTCACGGCACGCATGGAGCACGACCTCGACCGCATTGCCGCGGGGGAGCAAGCGCGCAACGAATGGCTCGAGCGCTTCTACTTCGGGAATGACGGCGACCCCGGCCTCCACCACCTCGTCACCGAGAATCTCGATGCAATCGACGCGCGCGCGGTGAACTCGATCGCGATCCCGGGATCCGAGGCGGTCGTGCGGGTGGGCCGCTACGGGCCGTACCTCGAGCACGACGAGCGTCGCGCGAGCCTGCCGGCCGACCTCGCGCCCGACGAACTCACGCCCGAGCGCGTCGAGGAGCTCCTGTCGCAGCCCGACAATCGCCCGCTTGGAACCGATCCCGCGGCAGGCACCGAGATCGTCGTGCGGTCGGGCCGATACGGGCCCTACGTCACCGAGGTGCTCGCGGACGGATCGGAGGAGAAGCCGCGCACCGCCTCGCTCTTCTCGTCGATGTCGCCTGAGACCGTCAACCTCGACGACGCCCTGCGGCTGCTCTCCCTCCCGCGCGTCGTCGGCGAGCTCGACGGTGAGGAGGTCACTGCTCAGAACGGCCGCTACGGCCCGTACATCAAGAAGGGATCCGAGTCGCGCTCTCTCGAGAACGAGGAGCAGCTTTTCACGGTCACCCTCGAGCAGGCGCAGGCGCTTCTCGCCGAGCCGCCTCGCCGAAGGGGTCGTAGAGCGGCGCGCGGCCCGCTCAAGGAACTCGGTGCCGATCCCACCACCGGCAAGCCCATCGTGGTCCGAGACGGACGCTTCGGCCCCTACGTCACCGATGGCGAGACGAACGCGAGCCTGCGCCGCGGAGACACGCCGGAAGGGATCACGCTCGAGCGAGCCGTCGAGCTCCTCACGGAAAGACGCGCTAAGAGCGAGTAAAGGCTCTCCTGAGGGGGTTTTCGCCGTCCGTTCGACCGGTCATGATCTAACTCGACCGGGGCCGCCGCGTCTCAGGTTGAAGAAAGCCGGAACAGGCTTGTTGATGTTCGCCCGTGAACCGCTGACGTCTCAGCGACGGAATACCGAGAGTGGGGCTGAACGTTTTTGAGCTTGTGACAGCTAGTCGCGCTGGATCACCCTGGAATTCGCCAAAAAACCGCAATAGACTCCGGAAGTTTGTCGCACATGCAGACGGGAAACGAAAGGACTGAAACAAGACGTTGACGCAGAACCAGCTCATAGAGCTCTTCGAATCGGAGCACGTGAAGGCGCTCATGGAACGCGCCGAGGAGCACGGCGGCCAACTCGAGGCCCCGGAGCTCGAGGCATTCGTTCTCGAGCACGACATCGGTGAAGAGGACGCCGAGCTGCTGCAGCGCGAGCTCGAGACGCACAACATCGAGATCGTCCAGCCGGATGCCGGTGACGAGAAGGAGGAAGCAGTCGCCGAGAAGCGCTACGAGGCAGGTCCCGTCTCCGGCGCTGCCGACAGCCTGCAGCTCTTCCTCGCGGACGTCGGTCGCCACAAGTTGCTCACGGCCGCGGAGGAAGTCGCGCTCGCAAAGCGCATCGAGCGCGGCGACCCGGTCGCGAAGCGCGTGATGATCGAGTCGAACCTTCGCCTCGTCGTGTCCATCGCCAAGGGCTATCGCGGACTCGGCGTACCGTTCCTCGACCTGATCCAGGAGGGAACGCTGGGCTTGAACCGCGCAGTCGAGAAGTTCGACTGGAGGCGCGGCTTCAAGTTCTCGACGTACGCCACCTGGTGGATCCGCCAGTCGGTGCAGCGTGCGGTCGCGAATCACGCGCGGACGATTCGCGTCCCCGTGCACGTCGTCGAACGACAGCAGAAGCTTTCGCGCGCAGCGCGACGGCTCGAGGTCGAGCTCGGCCGCGAAGCGACGAAGGAGGAGCTCGCCGAGGCAACCGGCCTGCCGCTCCAGCACGTGGACGAGGCACTCGGGGCTGCACACGCGTCCGTCTCCCTGAACCAGACGGTCGGCGCGGACGACGAGGGCGAGCTCGGCGACCTATTCGCCGACCGCGAGGCCGCGGACCCGTTCGACGAGGCCGAGGAGTCGCTCCGCAGGCAGAGCATCCGACGTGCTCTCGACGCGCTTCCAGAGCGCGAGCGGCGCATCCTCGAGCTCCGCTTCGGGTTCGAGGGCGAGCCGTGGACGCTCGAGGCGATTGGGCACGAGCTCGACCTCACACGCGAGCGTGTCCGTCAGCTCGAAGGGCAGGCGCTCAAGCGCCTCGAAGCCCTGCGCGACCTCGCAGGCCTCGCTGCCTAGAGCGAGTCAGGCGAGGAAAGTACGAAGAGCCGCCTCCGGGCGGCTCTTCTTCTAGCTGCCGGCAACAGTGAGCGTCTCCACCTGTCGGAGGGCGTCCTCGTCGTAGAGGTTGCACTCGACCTGAACGCCGCCGACCGGCAGGAGTCGCGGAGCATACGGCGCGTTCAGTTCGACGTCGACGTACCCGTCGTTCGCCGAGATCCGCCGGACGCCACGCCAGAAGGGCTCCTCGGGATCGTCCTCGCGTATGCGCTCGAGAAGCGCCGCGATCTCGGCGCTCGAATGCCCGCCGCGCGCATCGAGGCGAAACGACGTCGACGAGGTGTCGAGCCGCGCGACATCGCCGAAGACCGCCTGCTCGACTTCGTATTCGTCCTCCGACATGCC
>Ga0207688_10001065_pt1 | contig 14046 bp, 17 predicted proteins | sample KBSMiscanthusM4_FD_184296 | JGI IMG/M metagenome (GOLD analysis project Ga0207688, IMG submission 184296) | Miscanthus rhizosphere microbial communities from Kellogg Biological Station, Michigan, USA - M4 (SPAdes) (version 2) | ecosystem: Host-associated > Plants > Roots > Rhizosphere ...
GGACCGGCGAGGTGTTCGGCCTGCTCGGGCCGAACGGCGCCGGCAAGACGACGACGGTCGAGATCCTCGAGGGATACCGCGAGCGCGACGGCGGCGAGGTGAGCGTGCTCGGCACCGACCCGTGGAAGGCGGACGCGGCGCACCGAGCCCGGATCGGCGTCGTGCTCCAGCAGTCGCAGCTGCCGCCGGCGCTGACCGTGCGCGAGGTGCACTCGATGTTCGCGGGCTACTACGCGAAGCCGCGGGACGTGGACGAGGTGATCGAGCTCGCGGGGCTCTCCGACAAGTCCGGCGAACGCGTGAAGACGCTCTCCGGCGGGCAGAAGCGGCGGCTCGACCTCGGCGTCGCCCTCGTCGGCGACCCGGAGCTCGTGTTCCTCGACGAGCCGACGACCGGATTCGACCCCTCCGCGCGGCGAACCGCCTGGGAGCTCGTTCGCTCGCTGCGCTCCCTCGGCAAGACGATCGTGCTCACGACCCACTACCTCGACGAGGCCCAGCAGCTTGCCGACCGGGTCGCCGTGATCCGCGAGGGGGCGCTGATCCGGATCGGGACGCCGGCCGAGCTGATCGGCGCGACGCCCGACGTCGAGATCCGCTACCGCGAAGGCGGCCGCGAGGTCGTGGTCACGACACACGAGCCGACGCGCGTACTCGCCGAGCTGACCTCCCGAGCCGTCGCCGAGGGGCGCGAGCTCGAGGGCCTCGAGGTACGCCGGCCGACGCTCGAGGACGTCTACCTCGACCTCGTCGACACGCAGCCTGCAGAGGGCGAGGGCCTGTGAGGCTGTTCTGGCACGAGCTGCGGACCCAGCAGCTGATGTTCTGGCGGAACCGCGAGTCGGCCGTCTTCATCTTCATCTTCCCGCCGATGCTGTTCCTGCTCCTCGGCGCGGTCTACGACGGGAAGATCGACGGCGTCCCGGCCGTCGACCGGCTGCTCGTCGGGATCATGGGCTATGGCTGCGCGAACACCGCGCTCGCCGGGCTCGCGATCACCCTCGTCGTGCGCCGCGAGGGCGGGCTCCTGAAGCGGCTCCGCGCGACGCCGCTACCCGCCGCGACGTACCTGACCGCGGTGCTCGTCTCGACGCTGATCGTGTTCCTTCTGCAGATGGCGCTCACGGTCGTGCTCGGCGTGACGCTCTACGGCGCGCGCGGTGCCGAGAGCTGGGTTGCGCTCGTGCCCGTGCTCCTGCTCGGCGCCGCGGCGTTCGCGGGGCTCGGGATCGGCCTCGCGGCGCTGATCCGTTCGGACGAGGGCGCCTCGGCCGTCGTCAACCTCGTCGTCCTGCCGATGGCGTTCCTCTCCGGGTCGTTCGGCCCGACACGGGACTATCCGGATGTGCTGCAGGCCGTCGCGGACGTACTTCCCCTCACGTACCTGATCCGGCTCGTGCAGGCCGCGTACATCCACGGGACGTCGCTCTTCCACGACCTCGGGGCGGTCGCGGTCGTCGTCGCGTGGGGCGTGGCCGGGCTGGTGGTCGCGGTGCAGAAGTTCGAGTGGCAGCCGCGCGAGAAGTGACCTAGAGGGACGGAAGCGAGCCGTCCCGGTACGGCGCCCAGGTCGACCGCGGGAGCGCGGCGTACACGTCCGCGTACGCAGCCGATGGATCCGTGGTCTCCTCGGCGACGCTCGCCCCGTGCCTCGCCGCGACGTCGCTGACGAGGTAGCGCACGCCGCCGCCGACTCCGCGGCCGCGGCCGCCGACGGCGAGCACGACGGCCGACTGGCCCTCGGCGGCGACGATGATGTGCGGCGTCCCCGGGGGGCAATGGACGAAGTCCCACGCGGTCAGCTGCCGCTCCTGGTCCTCTATGACGAGCGTGCATTCGCCGGCCAGGACGAGGAAGCCCTCCTGCGCGTTCTCGCGGTGGTACATCCCGATCCGCTCGCCCGGCCCGAGGACGTTGACGTTGATGCCGAGCTGGGGGAACCGGCGCTTCCCCTCGAAGTTGCAGTAGGCGCCCAGCGGACCCATCTCGCGCCACCGGGAGTCCTGCGCGTTGACCACGAACCATCCCTCCCCGTCGACGACGGGGCCGTTCTTCGTCTCGCGCATCGGCGCCTCGGGCATGGCCGTAGTGTCGCACCGGCCGGCGCGGTTCGAGCAGACTGACCCCATGGAGACCGCGGAGACAGCCCGGATGAGCACGGTGGAGCTGCGTGACGAGCTCGGCCGCATCCTCCGCGACCCCGGACGCGTCTCGGACGGCGACTCGGAGCGCGAGCTCCACGCGGGCGACATCTCGTTCCACCGGCCGCATCGGCCCGACCTCGTCGTCTACGCGACCTCGACCGCGGACGTCGTCGCCGTCCTGACCCTGGCCGATCGGGATCGGATCCCCGTGACGCCGTTCGCGGCGGGATCCAGTCTCGAGGGGCACGTGATCCCCGTCGCGGGCGGCATCTCGCTCGACCTGACGCGGATGGACGCGATCCTCGGCGTTTCGCCCGCCGACCTCACCGCGACCGTGCAGCCGGGCGTCACGCGGACGGCACTCGAGCGCGCGGCGGCCGAGCACGGCCTCTTCTTTCCCGTCGACCCGGGCGCGGACGCGACGCTCGGCGGCATGGCCGCCACGAACGCGGCTGGCACGACCACGGTGCGCTACGGGAAGATGCGCGCGAACGTCCTCGCGCTCGAGGCCGTGCTCCCCGGCGGTCGCGTCGTCCGCGCCGGCAGCCGCGCGCCGAAGACCTCGGCCGGCTACGACCTGCTCGGGCTTCTGATCGGCTCCGAAGGGACGCTCGGGGTGATCACGGAGTTGACGCTGCGCCTGCAGGGGATCCCCGAGCAGGCCGTCGTTCTCCGCCTGTCGTTCCCGGACGTCGAGTCCGCCTGTCGTGCGGCCACGACGATCGTCGCCGCAGGCGCCGGCGTCACCCGCGTCGAGCTACTCGACGGCTGGACGATCGCCGCGCTCAACGAGCACCAGGGCACCGACCTTCCTGTCGGCCCGTCGCTCTTCGTCGAGGCGTCGGGGAGCGCCGGCACCGTCACCTCCGACCTCGAGCTCGTGACCGCGATCGCGGAGTCGGAGGGCTCGCTCGAGATCGTCGCCGAGCGCGATCCGACCGCGCGCTCCCGCCTCTGGGCGGCCCGGCACGCATCCGCCTACGCCGTGGCGGCGGCCGCGCCGGGGAAGGGGCATCGCTCGACCGACGTCTGCGTCCCGCTCTCGGAGCTGGCCGGCGCGGTCTCGTTCGCACGCGCCGAGCTCGATCGGCTCGGTCTCGTCGCCGGCATCGTCGGGCACGCGGGCGACGGCAACGTCCACCTGTCGCTGATGGTCGATCCCGACGACGAGGCCGAGCTGCGCGCATCGGACGAGCTGATCGAGGCGCTCGTCACCGACGCTCTCGCGCGCGGAGGCACCTGCACCGGAGAGCACGGCATCGGCGTCGGCAAGATCCACGCGCTGGAGCGGGAGCACGGAGACCTCGTGCCGCTGATGCAGGGCGTGAAGCGGGTCTTCGACCCGAACGGGATCATGAACCCGGGCAAGGTCCTGCCCGCGGCCTAGACACCCGGCCTCAGACGTGCGCTTCGCTGGTGACGGCGCGGGAGCCCGGCACGCCGACCGCTTGGACGACGACGGCGGCGACGACGATCGCGCCGCCCGCGAGCGTTGCCGCCGACGGGCGCTCGTCGTACGCGAGCCAGACCCAGAGCGGCCCGAGGACGACCTCGAGCAGGGAGATGATCGCCACCTGCGCGGGCGGGATCAGCCGCGCTCCGATCGTCAGGAAGGCGAGGCCGAGGCCCATCTGCCCGACGCCGAGCGCGGCGAGGATCGCCCAGTCGCCCCCGCCCACCGAGCCGAGGGTGACGAACGGCGCGCACACGACGACGACGAGCACCTGCGAAGCACAGGTCGCGGGCATCATCGAGACGTCCCGCCGGTGCCGCGCGATCACGATCACCATCGCGAACGATGCGGTCATCAGCAACGGAAGGCCGACGGCCCCGATCCCGGCGTCGAGCGAGCCGGCCGCCATCACCGCGACCCCCGCCCCGGCCAGGAGGAGCGCCGCCCACGTGCGCCCGTCGACCGGCTCGGAGATCAGCACCCAACCCAGCAGCGCCGCCATCATCGGTGCGGCCGCCTGCATGAAGAGCACGTTCGCGACCGAGGTGTGGTTCAGCGCGAGCAGGAACGCCCCTGACGAGATCGCGAGGAAGACCGTCATCGCGAGACCCGACCGGCCCATCCCGAGGAACGCGCGCAGGGTCCCTCGACGCTCCATGGCCAGCACGAGGGCGAAGAGGGCGAGCGCGGCGAAGAAAGCCCGTCCGGCGACCTGGGTAACCGCCGTGGCCTCGAGGCTGCGCTGCCCCAGGCCCGCCGTCGACCACGCGACTGCGGCAAGGAGGATCGCGAGCCGGCCCTCTCGGGCCCGGCGCCGCTCCGGGCCCGCGCTCGCCTGCATGGCCGTCAGTCAACCACGGTGGCCATGACGCCAGGCTCGGTTTCCGCCCTGCCCGCCGCGGGTATGCCTGCAGACATGAAGGTATTCACGAAACGGAACGCACTGCTCGGGGCGCTCGTCGCCCCGGCGGCGCGAAAGAGGATCGAACGCAAGCTGAACAGGCTGGCCGGGCGTCGGCAGACGCCGAGACGGCGGTTGCTGATCGGCGCGGGCGCACTGAGCGGTCTCGCGTTCGCGGTCGGCGCATTCGTGGCCAGGCGCAGCTCGCCCGCCGACACGCAGGTCGCCTGACCGGAGCCAAGGAGACAGATGGGGATCATCGGCTGGATCGTGCTCGGCCTGGTGGCCGGGATCATCGCGAAGAGGATCTTCCCGGGCGGCCAGGGGCTGGGAATCGTGATGACGACGCTGCTCGGCGTCGGCGGCGCCCTCCTCGGCGGTCTCGTTGCGTCATTGCTCGGCGTGGGCGACCCGATCGACGAGTTCTGGGACTTCAGTACGTGGGTGGCGGCGATTCTCGGCGCGGTCGCGATCCTCTGGCTCGCGTCGACGCTCGAGGGCCGCGGCGGCCGGCGGCGGCTCGTCTGAGACTCGATCGACCGCGTGGGGCCGGCTCAGCCGCCGGCCTCGCGCACGCGCCCCTCGCGTTGAGGCGTCAGCGGCGTGGCACGCCGCGCCGGGAAACGGATCCGATGTCAGCCGAGAGCGAGCGCCGCACGGGCGCGCCGTTCGCGCTCCCCGGCCAGCAGGTCGGCGAGATGCTGGAGGAGCTTCCACGAGACGTCGGGGTTTTCCCTCGCGAACCTGCGGAAGTCCCAGAAGGCGATCACGTGGCAGCGCAGGCGCGTGACGGCGGTCACCGTGGCGGTGCGCGCCGCCTCACTGATCAATGCGAGCTCGCCGAAGTGGTCGCCGGGACCGATCCGGGCGACCTCCTCGCCGTCGACGCTCACCGAGGCCTCGCCCTCGGCGACGATGAAGAAGCCGACGCCGCTCATCGTGCCCTCCTCGACGACGGTCACACCGGGCCGGAACTGACGCTCCTTCGCCAGGCGGGCGAGCTGGCGCAGCTGACGCTGGTTGAGCCCCGAGAAGAGCCGGACCTCACCGAGCTCGTCGACCACTGACATCGCGGCGATCATATCCTGGCTCGGCTTGCGAGACCCGTACCGTCCACGCGTGACGTTCATGCGCGCTCAGCGACGGCTACCCGCTCGCTGCCGAGCGGATCACCTGTCCGGTGCGGATCGTCTGGGGCACGGCTGAGCGGGTCCTCGCCTTCCCCCGCGATGCCGTCCGAGACGGCGGAGTTGATCCGCGGCTTCACCGAGCGCTGAGAGGGCGCCTGGTGTCCGACTTGAAGTCGGACACCATCCGGCTCACGCCGTGGCACATCGCGTCACGGGCGTGGAGGGCCGCGCACATCCCTCTGGATGCCGGCGCGCGCCGTTTTCGCGGCGGCATGCTCGGGTACACCCGCGGCCGATGAGCACGCGCGCAGGTTCGGGAGAGTCGCTCGTGCGGCGGGCGTTGCCCGTCTACATCGCGCTCGCGCTGGCGCTGCTCACGGCGGTCTCGATCCTCCTGCTCTACGCGCTGCGCCACGTGCTGCTGATCCTCTTCGTCAGCATCCTCTTCGCCGCCGCGCTCTCCGGCCCGAGCGAGTGGCTCCACGACAGGTTGCGACTGCCACGCGGGATCGCGGCGGTCCTGATCTACGTCGTGGCCTTCGCCGTGCTCGTCGGCGTCGGCTGGCTCGTCGTGCCGCCGCTCCTCGGGCAGGTGGCCGAGTTCGCCGACCGAGCTCCGCAGTACGCCGACCGCTACGACGGCATTCGCAAGGCGTACGGCGACCTACGGCGGGACTATCCGGCTCTGCCGCCGTTCGACGACCAGATGTCGAGGCTCGGGAACGCGATCCTCGACCGGGCCGGCGAGCGGGCGTCGTCCCTCCCCGGCAACCTCTTCTCCATGTTCCTCGACCTCCTGAGCGTGTTCGTCATCTCGCTGCTGCTCGTGACGAACAGGATGCGGCTGCGGGGCTTCACGCTCTCGCTCGTCGGCCACGACCATCGCGACCGGGTTGCCGAGATTCTCGACCGGAGCTGGGCGCGGATCGGCGTGTACCTCCGCGCCAAGGTAATCGTGATGGCGATCGTCGGCGCGCTGACGTATGTCGCCCTCCTCGTGATCGGCGTGCCGTTCGCGGTGCCGCTGGCGATCATCGTCGCCTTCGGCGAGCTCATTCCTCGCGCAGGCCCGTGGCTCGCGCGCATCCCGCTCCTCTCGATCGCCGCCCTGGAAGGGCCGCGCACGTTCTTCCTCACGCTCGCCGCCTCGATCCTCATCGAGAACCTGAAGGGCTACGTCATCTCGCCGTTCGTCGAGGGCGACCAACTCGACATCCATCCGCTCGTCGTCTTCGTCGCCGTGCTCGTCGGCGCGACACTCGCCGGCCCGGCCGGCGCGTTCGTCGCCGTGCCGGCGGCGGCGATCGTCGACATCGTCGTCCGCGAGGTCCTCGTGCCCTGGCGAAAGGAGCAGATCGCGGACGCCGGCGGCCTCGGCGAGGTTCCGCTGCGCCCCGCGGGGGCCCGTACTGCCGCGCGCTCGTAGAGCGCCTACGCAGCCTCGGGCAGCGCCACACTCGTGGTAGCGGCAGCCGGCGCCGACCGGCGCGCGAGGAGGTTGCTCGCGACGAGCGCGCCGATCGTCAGTGCGGCTCCCAGCAGCTCGACCGCGTTCGGCCGGTAGCCGCGAACGATCTCGATCGCGAAGGTCGTCACGGGGATCAGGTTCGAGAAGAGGACGGCGTTCTGCGGGCCGATCGCCTTGATCGCGGCGTTCCACGTCAGCACGGCGACGAAGGCGCCCGGGATCGCCAGGTAGGCGATCTGCGGCCAGACCGACGTCAGCTGCGCGGCCGTCGGAGCCTCGACGAGGCCGCTCGCGATCGCGACGACCGTCGCCCCGGCGATCGTGAGCCAGCCGAGCGAGGCCGTCAGCGCGGTGTAGCGGAGGGGAGAGAACGACGTGAACTCCGCGGCGCCGAGGCCGTAGAGGACGAAGCTGAAGACACCGGCGAGGACGAGCACCTCGCCCCAACCGAGCGCACCGTGCAGGAGGGTGCTCGGATGGCCGGCACTGACGACGAGCCCGACCCCGACGAGCGCGACCGCGAGCAGCACGAACGTCGACCGGGCCGGGCGCACCCTCGTGCGGTGCCACAGCACGAGCGCGGTGAGCAGCGGGGCGAGCGCGACGATCAGCGAGGCGGTCTCGGGACGGGCGTGCGCGAGCCCCGTGTACGCGAACAGGTTGAACCCGGCGAAGCCGAGCGAGCCGAGCCAGAAGAGTCGCCAGCCCCGCCCGTCGAGCCGCAACGACGCTCGTCCCTCGAGGGCGATCAGGACGATCAGCCACAGCGCCGCGGCCAGGGCGTAGCGCACGGTCGACAGCGGGAACGCGTCGATCGTCTCGAGCGCCGACTTGCCGACGACGAACTGCCCGCCCCACACGAGCGCCGTCGTGGTGGCGAAGAGCACGCCGAGGGTCGCGTTCCGTGACCTCACCGCGCTCCCTCGTGGCCCTGGCTTGGCATGTGGGGGTCAACGAGGCCGAGGCTGCGGGTATTTCGTCCACCTCTGGTACCAGTGCGGTACCATCGAGGGATGGCCATGAATCTGCGCCTGACGAAGGACGAGACGGAGGCTCTTCGGCGCAGGGCCGTCGAGGAGGGTCGCTCGATGCAGGAGGTCGCCCGGGCGGCGATCGCCGAGTACGTCAGCGAGCGTCCCGCACGCCTTCGGGCGGCGGTGGGGCGCGTGCGCACCGAGGACGCCGAGCTCCTCGAGCGGCTCTCACGGTGAGCTCGGACGAGATCGACTACCTCTCGCTCGACGACCTCCTGGAGATCGCGGCCGGCGTCCTGCCGGTCGTCGAGATCCGCGACAAGGGCCTACTTGCGGGGGCGGCGAGCCGCCCCCGCAGCTCGGCCTTCGGTGCAGACGCATATCCATCGTTTCCCGAGAAGGTCGCGGCGCTGCTGCATTCGATCGCGCGGAACCACGCCCTCGTCGACGGGAACAAGCGCCTCGCGTGGTCAGCTGCGCGCGTGTTCTGCCTGATGAACGGGCGCGACCTCGAGCTCGACGTCGACGAGGCGGAGGCGATGGTCATCGGCGCCGCGGCCGGCACGCTGGACGTTCCCGCTCTCGCGACGATCGTCGGAAAGGCTCTACGGACCGCCTGAGGCGGCCGTCCACGATCATCTAGCCGTCGAGGCCGACGAACTGGTGCCAGGGGCCGGCGAGGTGCACGGTGGCGACGGCGAGGATCAGCCCGGCCACGAGCGAGCCGGCCAGGAGCCAGCGACGGAAAGACGAGCCTGGCAGGGGCTCGTCGCTCCGCCAGTCGGCCGCCGCGAGCCGCGGCACACGGAGCACGTGCGCGAGGACGTGCGCCGACATCGCCGCGACCCAGACGACGAAGCTCGCCTTGTGGAGGCCCAGCACGACGCCGCCTTCGGGGCCGAGCACGATGAGCGCGACGCCGCTCGCGAACAGCGCCGCCGTCGCGAGGACGAGGACCGGCCCGAGCGCGCGCAGCAGCGGGTGCGGCGGGCCGTCCGCGCGGTACTCGCGATGGCCCGTGTAGTAGCGCAGGAAGCGATACCCCGTGCTCGCGACCTTCACGCCGACGAGCGGCAGCAGGAGCATGCCGAGAAAGACGTGGGCCGAGACGAGCGGGCGGATCGCGATCAGCGTCGCGCCCTCGGCGGCGAGCAGGACGAGCAGGAGAGCCGCCGCCGCTCCGGTCAGGCGGCGGTTGCCCTCGCTGCCCCCCGTCCGTACGACGGGCGCTGCGACCGTCGGCGTCCTCGTTCCTCCCTGTCGGCGCGCGTCGAGCACGGGTGCATGGCAGCGGACTGAAATGAGAGGACGATGAGATTCATCGCGCGCTCATGATGGCGGGGCGACAATGCGGCGGTGCGTGTGCTCGTGGTCGAGGACGAACCGAAGCTCGCAGGCCTGCTGGCGCGCGGGCTCGGCGAGGAAGGGCATCCGACGGACGTTGTCGCATCGGGCGCCGAGGCCCTCTGGATGGCCCGCGCCAACCCTTACGACGCGATCGTGCTGGACGTGATGCTGCCCGGCCAGAACGGCTTCGAGGTCTGCCGCGAGCTCCGTGCCGCGGACGTGTGGACACCCGTCCTCTTCCTGACGGCGCGCGACAGCGTCGACGACCGGGTGGCCGGTCTCGACGTCGGCGGCGACGACTACCTCGTCAAGCCCTTCTCGTTCCCCGAGCTGCTCGCGCGCCTGCGCGCCCTGACGAGACGCGGGGCGGTCGAGCGGCCGGCGGTGCTCCAGGTCGGCTCGCTGCGGCTCGATCCCGCGTCACACAGGGTCTGGCGGGACGACGCCGAGATCGAGCTCTCGACCAAGGAGTTCACCTTGCTCGAGGTCTTCATGCGGAGCCCCGGCAAGGTGCTCTCCCGCGTCGATCTCCTCGAACGCGGCTGGGACATGGCGTACGAGACGCGCTCGAACGTCGTCGACGTCTACGTGCGCTACCTCCGCGAGAAGATCGACCGGCCCTTCGGCTGCGACTCCCTCGAGACGGTCCGCGGCGTCGGATACCGGCTACGCGTGTCTCCGTCGTGCTGAAACGGATCCCGATCCGCTGGCGCCTCGCCGCCGCGTTCGCCGTCTCGATGGCGGCGCTCCTCCTCGCGCTCGGGGCGTTCGTGTACCTGCGTGTCGAGGACGCGCTCCGGAGCTCCGTCGACCAGGCGCTCCGGGCGCAGTCGGCGGAGTCGATCGGGCACGGGGAGGAGGGGTCGCTCCTCGACGCCGACGCGCGCGAGTCGGGGACGATCGCGCAGGTCGTCGGTCCCGACGGCAAGGTCGCGCGCTCGGACCCTGCGACGCTGCCCGCGCTCCTCGACTCCTCTGCCGTTGCCGCCGCGCGCCGCGGCCCGCTGCTGACCACGATCTCGCTCGGCGACGGCGAGCTGAATCGCTGGCGCGTGCTCGCCGTCCCTGACGGGGAGCAGGTCCTGGTGATGGCGCGGCCGCTCCGCCAGACGGAGGAGACGCTCCACCGCCTCTTCGGCGGGCTCCTGGTCGCGGGCCCGATCGGATTGCTCCTGGCGACGCTCGGCGGATACCTCCTCGCGGCCGCGGCGCTGCGTCCCGTCGAGACGATGCGCCGGCGCGCAAGCGCGGTCTCCGCCACGACACCCGGCGCGAGGCTCCCCGTGCCGCCGAGCCGCGACGAGATCCGTGACCTGGCGGAGACGCTCAACGAGATGCTGGCGCGGCTCGAGGCGGCGCTCGAGCACGAACGCCGCTTCGTCGCCGACGCGAGCCATGAGCTGCGCACCCCCCTCGCGCTCCTGAAGGCCGAGCTCGAGCTCGCTCTCCGCCGGCCGCGCACCGCGGAGGAGCTTCGCGCAGCGATCGGATCGGCCGCCGAGGAGACCGACCGGCTCGTCGTCCTCGCCGAGGATCTCCTCCTCATCGCCCGCTCCGACCAGGAGGCGCTCGGGCTGCGGGTCGAGCCCGTCGACCTCGGTGCGCTCGCTCGCTCCACGGCCGAGCGCTTCGCCGAGCGTGCCTCGACCGACCACCGGCGGGTCGACGTCGAGATTCCGCTGCGCACCGAGGTCTCCGCCGACAGGCTTCGGCTCGAGCAGGCGCTGCGGAACCTCGTCGACAACGCGCTGGGATACGGCGAAGGAAGAGTCACCATCACGACGCGGGATGTCGGCGACGCGATCGAGATCCACGTCCTCGACGAGGGCGAGGGGTTCCCGCCCGAGGTCGCGGCGCGCGCGTTCGAGCGGTTCACCCGCGGTGACGACGCTCGCACACGCGGTGGCAGCGGGCTCGGCCTCGCGATCGTCGAGGCAGTCGCGCAGGCACACGGCGGCTCCGTGGGAATCGCGCCGAACGGGAACGGGGCGGACGTCTGGCTCTCGCTTCCCGGCCACACGATCTCCTGAGCGGGCTCTCATCGGCGTCTCATCTCGGGCGCCTACCGTCGGGAGCCATGGAGTCGCCCGACACGCGCGCACACGCCCGGCGCCGGAAGGAGCAGCGCCTCGGCATCCTGCGACGGCGGGCCGCGCTCGCGTCCGCGCTCGGCTTCGCCGCGTTCGTGGGGCTCGCCGCGCAGCATGCGGTCGGATCGGCCAAGCACGCCGCGACGAGGGTCACCCTGCCGTCGCGCGTCGCAACCCCGACGCGGTACTTCGACGAGCAGCAGAGCGGCTCGGCATTCAGCGACCCCTCCGCGGCGCCGCTCCCGCCCGTCGCCCAGACCCATGTCTCCTGACCTGGACGTTCCGCGCGGGCTCGTATCCCACCGCTTCCGCGCGATGGGGTCGGACATCCACGTGCTCGTCCCGGAACGGCGCGCGCCCGAGCGCGCCGACGCCGTCGAGGCGCTGTTCGAGGAATGGGAGGCCGCGCTCAGCAGGTTCCGGCCGGAGAGCGAGCTCTCTCGGCTCAACGATCGGGCCGGCGCACCGGTTCGCGTCGGCCCGATTCTCCTTGCCGCGGTCGAGGCGTCACTCGCCGCGGCGCGCGCGACCGGCGGTCTCTTCGACCCCACACTCCGACACGAGCTCGTCCGGATCGGCTACGGCCGCTCGTTCGATGAGCTTGGGGCCGGCGCCGCCGAGGCGGTTGGTGGGCCGCGGGGCGGCGGCGGGTGGCGACGGGTCGTCGTCGACCGCGCAGGAGGCACGATCACGCTCCCCGCGGGGACCGGCTTCGACCTGGGCGGGATCGCGAAGGGCATGGCGGTCGATGCCGCGCTCGAGCTGCTCTCGGCGCTCGGGGCGGACGCGGCGCTGGTGAGCGCCGGCGGCGATCTCGCGGTGCACGGCCTGCCGCCCGGCCGGAGGGCGTGGCCGATCCTGGTGGGGAGCAGCCCCGACGGTCCCGTCGTCCCGCTGGTTCGGGGCGCGCTCGCAACGTCCGGGAAAGAGCGGCGACGCTGGAAGCAGGGGCGGGTCGAGCGGCACCATCTCGTCAACCCCGAAACGGGCGAGCCCGCCGCCGGGGGGCTCAGGCGGGTGACGGCAGTCGGGGGCAGCTGTCGGGGGGCGGAGGTCGGCGCGACGGCGGCATTCGTCGCCGGACGCCGGCTCGGCGCCATGATGCTCGCGCACCTCGGGCTGGCCGGGATGCTCGTCACGGAGACCGGTCGCGAAGTGCGCGTCGGGCGCTGGCCCGGGGCCGGCCTCGAGCGGGCCGCGTGACCGGCTGGAGCGCAGTCACCTGGGACACGGCCCGGGCCGGCGGCCTCATCTCCTACGCCCTCCTGACGACGGCGGTCTCGCTGGGGCTCGTCCTCCGAAATCGCTGGCAGTCGACCCGCTGGCCGCGGCTCGTGACGAACGAGCTGCACGGGTACGTGTCGCTGCTCGCGCTCGTGTTCATCGCGGTCCACGTCGTGGCGGTCGCGATCGACCCGTTCACGCATTTCGGCCTCACCGCCGTGCTCGTGCCGTTCGCGAGCCACTACCGCCCCGTCTGGATGAGCCTCGGCATCGTTGCGCTCTACCTGCTCCTCGCGGTGTGGGTCAGCTCACGCCTGCGTCGCCGGATCGGCCACCGGCTCTGGCGGCAGATCCACGTGCTCGCCTTCGCCGTGTACGGCGCGGCGACGCTGCACGGTCTCGGCACCGGCAGCGACACCCGGACGATCTGGGCGGGTGCCCTCTATGCGGCGAGCGTCGCGCTCGTCGGCTCACTCCTCGCCGTGAGGCTCCTGGCACCCGCGGGACGGGACGCGCGCCGCCGCCCGCTCGTCGCCGGAGCGGCGGCCGTGGCAGCCCTCGTGGCCGCGGCCTGGTCGTTCGGCGGCCCCTTCGCGCCGGGCTGGTCGGCCCGCGCGGGAGGGACCACGACCCATGCCGCCGTCGCGGCGCCGTTGGCGAGCGTCGCACGCAGCGTGGCCGCTCGCCCATCCACGTCTGTCGTGCGCGTGCCCTTCACCGCCCGCTACGCGGGTCGCCTCACCGTCGAGCCGGTCAACGACCGCGGCCGGCTCACCGTCCGCATCGACGGCGCGCTCAGCGGCGCGACGAAGGATCACCTCGAGATCCTCATCCACGGGATCCCGCTCGAGGACGGCGGGGTCGCGATGGAGCAGAGCCGCGTCCGCATGGGGACCACGACCCCGCTCTACCGTGGCGAGATCACGTCGCTGACCGGGTCGCGCCTCGTCGCAGCGGTGCGCTCACCGCACCAGCACCTCCGCCTCGGGCTCGTCCTTCGGATCGGCCGGGACGGCAGCGTCGTCGGGCGCGTGCGCGGTACCGCCTGGGCCTGACCTCCGGTCTCAGTCCGGCGTGTGACCTTCGAGAAACGCGAGCGTCCGGGCCCATGCGTCCGCGGATTGCTCGGCGTAGTCCTCCTGCCGGCGGTCGAAGAAGCTGTGCGGCGCGCCGTCGTAGACGACGATCTCGTGCTCGACGCCCGCCGCCGTCAGCGCCTGGTCGAACGCGGCGTTGTGCTCGGGGAGGATGTTCTGGTCGGCGCCCGCCTGGAGCGCGAGGATCGGCGCCGCGAACTCGGCGGCACGCTGCGTCG